>Ga0209647_1004034_pt1 | contig 11172 bp, 13 predicted proteins | sample GraSoi_2013_60cm_FD_185827 | JGI IMG/M metagenome (GOLD analysis project Ga0209647, IMG submission 185827) | Grasslands soil microbial communities from the Angelo Coastal Reserve, California, USA - Sample 9_17_2013_60cm (SPAdes) (version 2) | ecosystem: Environmental > Terrestrial > Soil >... | reverse complement strand
ATGACTGTCCCGTGTGCTGGTTCCAAACCCCCGAGAATACCGCGCTGGCAATCGAGGGATGGTTTTGGTGGATAGCTCGGCAGATTACCGAGGATGCCAACAATTTACTTCGTGGATGCCGAGAAACTTCACCTGCGGCAACAGCCTAAAATGTCAGAGTGTCAGTTTTGTCAATTTCGTCAGTTAATTCCAGCGACCCTATACGAGCCATATTATTCCGCTTAGGTTTATTGTCCGCTGTTATGCGTGCGTTGTAAAAAACTGACATAACTGACGTAACTGACAGAAAAGGGGGGTTAGTCGTGCCTTTTTCGTCGCCTTTTCCATTTTTCGCATTATGCACGATGAGAAGTGTCGGGTTCGCGCACGCGGGGATAAATATTCATCCCATTATTGGGACGGCGTTTGTCGCGGTTTGTGCTGCTGCCGCTGGTTCGTTATTGTGCTCGATGCAAGCGCTCGGCATACCATCGGAAAGCCCGCGAGCGATTATCCTTGTTGGTGACGACGACATTCCCGCCAGCCCGGAGTTCGTTCAAGCCGTCGTGGACCATCTGAACGAACTCTTTCAGACAAATGTTTAGCGCCAGAAGTGATTGGCCAACATTGCCGCGATAATCAGCGCATATGAACCAAAGATCATGCCACGGGTCGCCCGTTCGCTTGCCACGATCTGTTGGACGATCCGTAATTCCAGCGTGGATAGCTCGGCCTTGAGCCTCATATCGAAGTGCTCTTTGGTGATGATCTGACCCGCATCTTCGAGGTCTGCTAATCTCATTCCTGAAGTATATACAGCGTGGTTGCGAGTTTGCCGAAGCGAAATATTTGTGGCCGCGATGACCGTCATCAGGCTGTTTCTAGCGGAATGGATGCAATCCATCTGTCCGTACCCATAGGGGAGAATGATCGGAACAGGCGAAAGTCATAACATTTGTCCGATAGTTTGCTGACGTGTTAGCTCTCATTTTACCGTTTCCGTCGCGCTCGTTTTTCGCGCTGTGTCCGGTTTGCCTCGATTCGCAGCACGTAGTCGAACACGTGGCTGACCGGGATTTCATAGGCTGTGCGCGTCCCCTTCAGGTGCATACTGATCGTATCGGCGCACAGGGTAACAACGATCTGCCGCCTGAAATGTTTGTAGGGTTCCAGGGTCACCCGTCTGACTGGGGAAGAGAATGTTGTCACTTGACCCTCCTAATACTGATCTCTGAATAGGTTCCGCTGTGCAACAGGCGAGCGACGCGGCTTCGAACTTTTATCGAGTCGCATACTTCGCTATTGATTGGCCGAGCTTTCGTGATGGCTGGGAGCAATGTCGCGAGCGATCTGACGCCGAGCGTACCCAGCTAAAGCAGTGGGTGAGCGATTTGCAATCCGGGCGATATGTCAACTGTGTGTACTGCGGCTGGAACTTCGGACTCAGTGAAACAACGCCAACCAGCATGGCGGACATCCTGCGCGAGCATATCGAACAGTGCGAAGCTCATCCAATGAGTGCACTCAAGGCGCAGAACGAGCGGTTACGTTCCGCACTCGAAGAACGGTTAACCAAAGCGGCTAAGAATGAGGGCACACTTCTGGAATCATTACAGGCGGCATTGGTTGAGATCGAACGCCTGCGCGCGGGTGTTATCGGAGATCGCGACTCTGCCGCCACTCGACGCGGGCACCGATCCATTCTCGCAAGTGTGCCGCAACTACGAACAGGTTATCGACAAGGCGACCGCGGCGCTACAAGCGGCGCAGCCTGCATCCGAGCCGGTCGAGGTACACATCAGTAAAGGCTCCGGACCAAACGTGATTAACTCGCCACTGGAGTGATACCGTCCTTCGCCTGCTATTGGTTGGTGTTCTCAGTCAGATTGCTATTCTACTCTTTGGTCTTGGGCTCGGGGCATTGGTGTGGGTGTACACTGCACTGAACTTCTAAAACACTAATGACTCATCGCGTTACGATCAAGCACGAGAGCAGTGGTCAACCTCGGCCATATGCGGATAGCGAGCATCGCGGAACCCTACTTATTGAATGGCAGGGCATCGAGGGTTACAAGAATCCTGAAGCATCGCTCAGGCTGGGACGAGTTGAGTGAGGCAATAGTTAAGAACTACGTTCGGGTATTGATCCATCCCTTTAGCGACGAAGCGGCGTGGCCTGAACCACGGTTGAAAGAACTCACAAAAATCGGTCCGGGCGAATGGCGGGCGGGGATAGCTTCGCCGTATCTGGATTGATTATGCGTGGTGGTAGCAACAGAGAGCAGCACATGAAATTGTCGGACCTAGAAGATGGGTCGCGGGTCGTCACCAAGGATTACTTGGACGCCAAGATTGCGGAGCTGAGGGCCGAGCTGAGAACCGATCTGTTCCAACTCGCGATGGTGTTAGGGGTGTATGCGATGGTGGTTGGCACCTATGCTTTGATCATTATCAGTCATTTCTGGCACTGATCGTTGACCGAGCCACCACCCCTTGAGCTTCGTCCGGACTTTCGCTATCTTCAAAGGCAATGGCTGACATGCCAAATTGCCGAGTATGTGGGAAAGCCTTGGTTTTCGCCAACGGATTGTACTGCTCCAATAAGTGTTATCGCATCCATCTGGAACGCGCGGTGCAGCAGCCTGTTTCCGAGCCGATTGTGCCAGAGGAACCAGCACCGAGTGAGCCGACCGCTCCGCCGCACTCACGAGACAACCGCGAGCAGGAGTTGACTCCCGCGTCCGAACCACCCGAACCACCCAAACCACCCGAGTTGTCGGTTAACGTCGTGCCCCTGGTTATCACCAGGAGAGCAGCCAAGCAATGCCGAGCAACCACGGAGCGTATCCAGATCATACTTACCGACATCGCCCTTGGTTTAAATGAAACCGAGGCATGTGCAGTCAGTGGAATTAATCCCCGGACGTGGCTCCGTTGGAAAAGGATGTCGCGCGCGTTTCCCACTCTTTCCGCTCATGCGGCTGGGATACGGAAGAAGGAGCTGCTCAAGCGCAAAGTGTTACTGGCCGACGCCAAGCTCGACTGGAAAGAGGCAGCCTGGGACTTGGAGCGGCGGTTCCGAGAAGAGTTCGCCGACCCGGCCAAGGCACCGCTCGCGCTCCAACAGCACAATACTTTTTTGATTAGTCGCGAGAAAGTGCGCGAGATCGAGGTGATGCGGGCCGAACTCTTGCCAGAGGTTGATGCGCGGCTCGGGTTAACCGACGCGAAAAAAGAAAAAGATTAGCTCGGAAATGGACCTTTCCCCAACCAGTCAAAGCGAACCAACCGACGTGCTCGAATTTGCCGCGGCCTTATCGATCAATTTATACCAGTGGCAAGCCAGGGTCTGCTTAACCATTGATCGAGCCTCCTCCAAGAAGCGGGTGAAACTCGCCCTTAAAGCACCAAACGAGAGCGGCAAGTCGAGCCGAGTGATCGCGCTCAGTGGTCTCTGGTGGCTAGTGGATAACCCCAAGGGCCGGGTAGTGATCATCGGTTATGATTACCGCCAAGTGGCCGATCAAATTTGGCCCGCGATCCAGGCGCAATTAAGCAAGTTCCCCGGCTGGCATGTGCGCCACGCCGAGCGCACAATTGAAACTCCGACTGGCGGACGGTTACGGGTCTTTGTAGTTGATGACCCACGCCGTGCGGAAGGATTTCATTCCGACGTGGATTGCCCGTTACTGATCATGGTGGACGAATGCAAATCGATACCGCCCGACATTCTGCAAGCGATTGATCGGTGTAGCTACAATGTGTTGGTCTACGTATCGAGTCCCGACAAAATGGAGGGCACCTTCTACGATTCTTTTACGGTCAACAGCGACCGGTTCTTAACCTTCTCGGCTGGGCTCACTGATTGCCCGCACATCTCCAAAGAGAAGATTGCTGATATTGAGGCAACCTACGGCAAGGATCATCCCTTTACGCGCTCGGCGTTGTACGGGGAGTTCATGTCCCACACCGAAGGAGTCAATCACATTCTGGAATTGCCTGAGCGCGAGACCTGGCTCGGCAGTTCGATTGGGCAGAAGCCTGGTTTGACGGTGTTTGCTCTCGATTTTGCCTGTGGCGGCGATGACAACGTAATCCTTAAGTTGGTAGGTAACCGGATTGCTGAAATTAATGCCTGGAAAGAGGTGAACACGGCCGCAGCGATTGGGCAATTTATTCAGACCCTGCACAAAATTGGGTACGACCCGCTTGATAAAAATACGATGGTTATCGGTGACGCTGGCGGTCCGGGGCGGCCGATGTGTGATTCACTCCGGGAGAGCGGGATTCGCGTTGTGTATTTTAACTTTGGCGGTAAATGCACCGATTCGGTTCATCACAACGAAGGCACTCGTGCGTGGTACAAGGTTGCGAAGATGATCCGTGACGGTGAGCTTATGCCTCCGCCCCGCAATCATCCAGGTAGCGCGAAACTGCTGGCCCAGTTAACTAGCCGCCGCCAGAAAATGCACTCTAGTGGCAAGCTCTGGATGGAGGAGAAAAGCGAAATGCGTGCGCGGGGGGTTAAGTCGCCGGATGTGGCCGATGCCCTGGCAATGGCCGTAAGCGTTCAGAAGGTGGTTGCCATTTCCTACATGCCTTTCGACGACCAGAATAGAGCCGAGATCGCCCACAAACATGGCTGGCAGTATAGTTCGGATGATGATGAGAGTTACAAAGATCGGCGCGACTGGAACCGTCCTGGAAATGAGGATGGTGGTTCGCTCAGCGGATATGGTGGGATAGGAAGTGATTGGTGATTGACTGCTGGAGGGGCAACTGGCGTACCCGAAAAATCGAGGATAGTGTTCTTCCCGCGTGGCTAAAAACTGTCCAAGATGCGGAAAGCTCAAGCCAGACAGTGAATTTCGCTGGCGCGAGATACGTGGCCGGAGTTTTCTTAGAACTTATTGTCGTGAATGTGAGAAAGTGCTTTGCCATCGAGCTTGGCTGAAAGAGTGCAATGCCCGATCGACAAGTGAGCAACGCTGGGAAAAGGTGTTATCCGATGATCGGCTGGCTCAGGCGATTCGGGACGCGAGCGAGATCCGGTTTGTCGCGCATGATTTAGAACACCAATTACGTGTGTTGCGCCAGACCGGGCGTACCGGATATGAGCGTCATTACTGACCGAGCGTCATCATCTGTGTATGTCGATTTGTCTAGCCTTGCGCGCGAACCACAGACACTTCCTGTTTGGGTTTGAACTCATACCTGTGATATTTAGAAATGCCAGAACCAACCACCGCAGAGAAATTCTTGGAGCACTACGAGAAATATCAAAGTGCGAAATCCAGAAATAATGCGCATTGGACGAAGCTGTGCGCCATGTGGGCCATAGGCAAATTGCATAAACTCGTAGGCGAAAACTATAAGGACAAGAATGAGTGCGCGAAGGCCGTTGCAAGCTCATTCGCTCTTATCGGAATGACTCAGCAGGAAGGGTTGGAGAGCTATCAAGAACTCTGCGACAACAGTAGACCGACCTAGCTACCGGGCAGTTTCTCTGTCACCTTGGTGCGTGATGCCACAGCGGCAGCCGGGAAGAGCGATGCACGCAGCGCGAGCGCTCTCGCCAGGCGTCCCAGGTCGCGCTAGATCCTGAGGCAGAGCTTTCCCGAAGGTCATGATAGCGGGCAGATCAACAAACGCGCTCATATTTGATTTAAGGAAGTTTTCGTCTGTGCCATATCACGGATCGAGATATTGAAGATTTTCCGAAGATCTGACGTCGTTGTAAAATTAAGAAATTGTAACGTTTCCGTCACGCTGGATTCATCTGCCTCCGCGACGATAGTTTACTGCAATTTCTGCAGAAATACCTATTATTGCAGTTCCTGCAGTAACACCGCAAAACTAAACACTAGAGCCTTTAGCTTGTGCAAATATGCAAAAATAGGTATTTGCACAAAGTTGAATGAAACAATTATGTGCAGCCTGATTAACTGACAGCTTTCAATTTATTTGATAGATTCAGTTCCAAATATCCGAAATGCATGCCGAAGAACCGCCGAACCAGACAGAGGACGAAGCAAAAAGGGTCGAGTTCGAAGTGGTTCGGCCGCCGTACAAACCTCGCGGCAACCCTCGTGGACAAGCCAGACGCTTAACGTTGCGCGTATTTATCCGCGTATGCCATCTTGTCGAGCAAGGCTGGGCGATTACTAAAGCATGCGAATCGGAGAGTATTACCTATTCACTCTTTCGGCTCAGGTGCAGCGAGAACGCGCGCCTTGAGCAACGGATCAAGGAAGCCGAAGCGGTTCGCTTTCAACGGCGCCACGAAGAAGCTGTTGCGAGCGTGATGGCAGCCGGTGAAAAAAGCTGGGTGGCCCATGCCTGGTTCCTTGAACGGGCGCTCCCAAATTTATGGTCGTTAAAAAATGTGGTCCGCTCCGAAGGGTTGAGCGAGCAATCGATTGGCGATCGGATCGACGAAAGCCAGCTGCGGCGGTACTCGGAATTGATGGAAGAGTTCAAGCGGGAGAATGAAGCAAGAACTCCATCCCTTCCGGCGCCTGAAAGTGCTGCCGGCTAACCTCTAGTGCATCGAAACACGGTGTTCGGTTTCTCCTGGGTAGTCATAGCGCGAGTCATAACAGATTGAATGCCCGATCAGTTCGACGGTTTTGGCTTGCTTTTTAACCGCTCCAGGGCCTCTTCAACCGGTATCTGTGGAACCGCCGGCGGAGATGGTTGCTTCGACTCGAGAATTTGCTGAGCTAATACGGACGGACTATCAGTAGTAAGGTATGGGTTTTCAATCGCGCCGGCGAGTTGAAGCTCGGCCCACGTAATTTGCGTTCTTAGCTCCGCGAGAATTTCATTATTTCCCCTGGCCTCGGCGAGGTTTTGAGCGTGCCTAATCTTCATTACTTGAACGGCATCACGCATTTGGGCGAGTTTCTTTGCCTCATCTCTGTTTGGAGGAGAAACATTGTGAAGGCGTTGATATTCCCCATCTAGAATTGTGATGATCTCGTCGTCAGAGAGGTCTGGAGGCATGTATTCAGGGTACAAGCTTTTTTACGAATGGCTAGCGGGCTGAGTCCCGTTTGCCGTAATCGAACTCCCATCCTCACCATAATTTCGATTAAGTCTTACGAGAATTCGCAGTTGGTGAATCCCTTGAAGGGAGGTCCCAAGTATTGATCGACGCAGAGGTCATCGAGACGCCGTCTTTTGGGACTGCACCTCCGAACTCCCCGTCTCTCGTCGGATACAGGCGCACTGGCTTATCCCATCCCTGACCCCAATTTTCTTGGTAAGCGAGCATCGGCTCATTGCACCTTGGACAAACAACAAAGCTATCCTTCTATTCCCATGGCACACGCCCGCCCTCCTCGCTCTGAGCGTTCCTGGGCAGTCCGGGAAATTCTTGGCAGGCTGTCCCCTAAACCCTCCGTTAAAAGCGCCGAATACAGCTTAATGGCTGAAAATCTCCTGCGGCCCTTTGCTGCCCTTGATGAAAGCTAAGGTCGAATCTGCCGCAGTTCTCGCGGCCTTTGTGGTTTGTGTGGGGGTTACCTTTGCTAAGCCGCATACCCACCACCAGCTACACCAAGCCCATCCCCGACGCCTACACCCATGATAACCAGAAAACTAGCAATCGTTGAATTCGTCCTGTCGCGACTGCGGCTTCCGCAAACGCGTTGCTGCCGGTCCCGAAGGTCTGTACTGGCACGCGCACCCGTAGCCCGAGTTCGTTTCGGTGATGTCGATCACCTCGGCGTTTGACCTGATCGGGCAGAACACGCAGCTGCCTCGGCGAGTTCCTTGTACAGGGCAGTCTTTTCGTCGAACGACATTCCTGCTTCCACGTCCGCCTTCACGCTTGCTTCGACGTACTCCTTGACGGTTTTGCCGCTGCTGAACGCCCGTAACTCCAGCTCTTCGGCGTACGGTTCTTCGAGTTCGATCGCTAATTTCATATGTAAGAGATCAGAATCGTCGGCTGACGGGGTATTCCTTAATCGCGCGCGGGCGGAGCCGAGAAAAAGTTGCCTCTTGCTCAGGAACCTCTTCCCGGCTCGTCCTGCTGGTGGGTTTCTGTTATGGCGAAACCGGTTTAACAGACGCGCTGCGGTCGCCCCTTATTCACAACTTTTCTAGGCTCGGGGCATCCTAGAGCGTCGATTTTCGGCACATACTCTATCGGTCTGATCCCATTACCGATGACCCGATGGACTAGAGCAGCAGGAGTGATCGCAGCCGCTCGTATTCTTCTCGGCTGATTTCCCTAAGCTCAAAATCAACCTTTGCTCTTCCGGTCTTATGTGCTGCCTCGGCGAGCACTCCCGGTGCGCTGTAGCTTGCGGCGATCGGTTCTTTTGCAGGATCGTCCTTCAAATAGGCGACGTAGTACCACTCAAATTCGGGGATTTTGTGAAGCATGCAATGGTGTTCGTACGAACACTTCTTTCGGTCAAGATTGCCCAGATTATAAAACGGAGAAGGCAAGAAAAAGAGATTGGCAAATAGAAGCGTAAGTATCATAATCCGCATCGGGAGGCTTCGGGAATTTCTCTAGGCGTTTCGCTTCCAAATCATCCGCATCGGACGAGTTCGAGCGAGGTCGTCGCATCGGACGAGATGAAGAACGTGTATTGATAGCCAGAAAGCTCCACCAAGGCTTTGAATGTCTGACTGCAGCGTCGTTTGCCGTAGAGTTGGCTAAGGAGCAGAGCGAGCGACAATACGAATTAGTCTCAAGAGCGTCCAAGCTACTAGATGAGGCGGCACACTTACTTGGAGAGGTTCTAAAAGATAAAAATGACGATACTCCGCGACGGTGGTCAGCGCCCGAACGGACGTCAAAGGACCTCGATAGGCATGCGCCCTCGGCGGCGATCGGCAGCAGTAACGGCCAAATAAAACCTTGAGCCATTATTTTGGTTCCTTACTGTTTTTTTACCCCGACACGATTAAAGGTACGCCTCTACAAACCATGCCGGGCGGAAGATCCTTCTCTTATCGCAGGCCTGGACGCTATTCCAAAGAGAAGCAAGAGTTTCAACGGTTAATCACAGAACTGAAACGGCTAGCTTTAAAAGAAGGCTATTCCCAAGAACAGATCGCGTCAGAGGTTGGAGTCTCGCCCGTTACGGTCAGTTACTGGTGGACGGGACATTCCTCAATGGCGCAGCGCAAGAGTGTCGAGCGATTAAAGACGTTTTTGGCTACAGATGCCTAGCGCGTCGATTTTCCCTTCAGAATCTCAAGCATGGTCAACACCTGTTCCGCCGTTGGCGTCTTTCGACGCGCATACCAATCCGTGACTGCCGATCGCTGAACGCCAAGCATTCTGGCAAGTTCAGCCTGTTTAACGTGGTTTGCTACGCACCACTCTTTGATGTCAGCCAGTAGTTGCTCGGTCTTCGGTGGCATTTCTGAAATGGGTTTTTCAGCCCCTTATTCACAATTTTTCTAGGCTTGGGAATCCTAGCGTATTAGCCTCATTAATGTGGTTTTATCGGCCATAAAATTGATAATCTCAGGGAATACATTTGTTCGTATTGGTTAAATGTCGCAGGGACAATCACGCTGTTGCAGTAAAACTTGAGCTCCGTTTGGGCACCGCTTGAGGAACGGCTTTCATGTAATCTCCGATTTCTCGCGGCATCGTAATCGACGGCGATACTGCCGATCCGGCGTGGCCACTTCAAACGTCGAGATCGCCTACAATCAAATAGTCGGCTGCGTCACGACCGGGATCGTGTTAGCGATGGGCCTTGACCAGATCGCGCATGACAACACCGTCGTCTCGGCAGGAATGACGCCGACGGGCGTTCCGTATGTTTGGGCATGGCTTGGCAGGCAATGCCAAACCGGCGGCTGTTGTCGCCGTATGACCGCAACCTACAGATCTCTCCCATTCCACGCCCTCTAGCGCTTCCTGGTGGCTTTTTCGCGTCGGCCCTTCAGAAGTTCCCGGTAGATTTCACGAATTTCTCTCGCACCATTTCAGCGCTTGCCAGATGACTTCGTTTTCGTCCGAGCCCGCGAAATGCCGCAGGAGCGGCTCGCTCGATCTCTCATAGACAAACGTGGTAAATGTGGGCATCACTGCGCTCCGCCAAGTGTGCCACTCGATCGAATAGGAACCATGATCGATGCTTTGCTGAAACGATGGCAAATTCCTCAAGTTTTCCTTTAACAGACACACGTTACACCTCCTGGCTACGAACATGCTATTGGAAGTCTGGGCAATCCCGGCTTTAGGCATCAGGGCGCTTTTCTTGAGAGGCGCACCATCCGGTGGACCTCCTCTGCTTTGAAGCGCCCGGTGCCAGGTCGGATTTTGTTGGCACCAGAGGCGGAGCGAAAAGGAAGATGCATTTCATCAAAGACCTCACCGAGAAAACATCGGATTTTTGCCGCTGGATGAGTTGCGCCTCGATCGCGTCCGCACTTTGGCTGGCTAGCGGTTACGCCAAAGACGTCTCCGGCAGCAGCGATCATCCCGCATTTTCGCGGATCGCTGGATCGACGATTGTGGCGTACGAGCGGAAAGACCAGGCTGAAATCAGAATCCCGCTGGAACGCGTCATTTTCGATTTGCAGGCCCAGAAATTCAATGCCTTCAAAACAATCTCCGCTTCAGGTCGATTAATTCGCATACTGTACGCGCTTCCGGCTGGGAGCACTCCGCAGGACGCTGGGGGCTATTACGAGAACGCGTTGCGCCAAGCCAACGGCGAGGTCCTTTTTTCCGGTGCGCAGGATCAGCTCGATAATGGCAATGACCGGTTTGTTAATCAGGTCTACGAGGGAAACCTCTCGGAGCGGATATATAACCTTCTTCTCCTGAATCGGGAAAACGCCTACGTCGCCGGAAAACTGAACTGGAACGGCCGCGATCTCTACGTGCGGGTATACACTTTTGCAAACCGAGAAGGCCACAGGACCAATCTGGTAAAGAAAGACCGTGTGGGTGCGCTAGTGGATATTGTGGAAGTCGGTCCGGCGCATCCACCCACGGCTCTCGTCACATCTGAGCAAATGGCATCCGAGATCAATCGCACTGGCCGCATAGCACTTTACGGCTTGTATTTCGACACCAATCGAACTGAGATTAAATCCGAATCGAAGCCCACGTTGGAGCAGATCGCGGATCTGCTGAAGCGCGAACCAAGTCTCAAACTTCTGGTAGTCGGTCACACTGACAACGTCGGTGATTTCGAGTCAAATCGA
>Ga0209647_1004033_pt1 | contig 11177 bp, 12 predicted proteins | sample GraSoi_2013_60cm_FD_185827 | JGI IMG/M metagenome (GOLD analysis project Ga0209647, IMG submission 185827) | Grasslands soil microbial communities from the Angelo Coastal Reserve, California, USA - Sample 9_17_2013_60cm (SPAdes) (version 2) | ecosystem: Environmental > Terrestrial > Soil >... | reverse complement strand
CGATACACAACGGGAAGAAAGCGGAGTGGCCTGTAGAGCAGGCCGAGGGACGCGTCACGCAACCTGCCATACGTGTCTATTGTCTGTTGAGTTCTTTGCTCTCCTTGGAACCTGCCCGGCTGAAGCCGCCTGTAAAGCCAAAGGAGATTTTCTCTACGGCAACACAATTCCCTTACCGTTGTGTATCGTTCCATTCCACCTCAGAGGCCAAGAAGCGGAAATTTCCCGACCATTCTGCCGTAAATGTACCCGCTGCCGAGCGCCGTGAACCGCGAATGTCCCCATGCTCTCAGATGATGGCTCACTCCTGCTCAACATTCGCGTCAAGTGCTCACTCTTCGCGCCAAAACTTGCTCACTCTTCATCGAAATTACCGCCAAGGGGATACCACAATCTCCAGCATTTCCGCTTTTGTTTCCTGGTTTGAGAATAAGAGCGTGTCTTCCCTTGTGATTTGCAAGTAAACTCTTGGGCACTGGGAGAGGAAAACTGATTGCGCTTTTGCACGATGTTGCTGGCGCTTACATACCTCGATAAATGCATGAAGGGATACTATATGAATGATCTCCAACTCGCGCACATACCAGTTACCAAAGCAGAAACGCGTATTCGCAAACCCGCCACTGATGTGACCGAGGCTTTGTTCGATTTTACCTGCAGAAGCAAAAACTTTCGCTTTGAGGAAAGACCTTCTGATTCACCATTTGTTGCAGCCGTCTGGCGTACTCAAGCAGAAACGGTCTGGTCTACTCACATGATGAACCCTGGTCTATTTCTCTTTCCTGCCGTGAGCCATTGGGGTTTGGTCGTGGCCAAACAACATGGCAAGACAACCCTCACGATGTGGGGACCAGGAACGAGAGCAACCCCTGCACCCTGTCCTGGGGAAGCAGAGCTTTTTGGCATCATTTTTCAACGTGGAGCATTTCTGCCATACTTACCACCAGGCATTGTCCGGGATAGAAGAGATACTGTCCTGCCTCTCGCGACGAGTACATCCTTCTGGCTGGGTGGCTCTGCCTGGCAATTTCCTGACTATGACAATGCGGATACGTTTGTCGACCGGCTTGTGCGTGGCGATCTGCTGGTGCGTGATGACATCGTCGACGCTGTGACACAAGGTCAGTTAAAAGATCTGTCATTACGCTCCGCCCAACGCCGGTTCAGGCACGCGACCGGTTTGACCCACAGCTTGGTTCGTCAAATGGAACGCGCCAGATTGGCGAAGGAGCTCTTAGAGCAGGGCGTTTCCATATTTGACACCATCGATCAGGCTGGCTACTACGATCAGGCGCATCTGACTAAATCGCTGAAGCGCCTTATCGGACTCACCCCTGCTCATCTTGTTCGACTGAGCCAGCCACAAGAGCTGTCGTTTTGTTACAAGACAGGGCGCGCTGATTGAACTATACTCTCCTCAGTGAGCGCCATTCAGAGAAGGAGCCACCCATTTGGGAAGGAAATGCTTGGAATGGGGATCATGGTGTGGGCGGGCAACTCCCTTGTTGAGGCAAGAACCGCCTGTGTCATGGGACTGGTGCGCGCCCATTTCCTTCCCAAATTGACAAGAAATGGACCATTTTTCCCATCTGAGCCAAAACAAGTGTCTACTTTTTAAGAAAACGTACAAGGAGAGCAGAACAGAAGTTCTGTGATCTGGTAAATGAAAGGAGTCTTCATATGCCTGAAATGCATACCCTGTTGACCGGTCTCGCATTCGGCGAGTCGCCGCGTTGGCACGATGGACGTCTGTGGTTTGCCGATTGGGGAGCGCAAGAGATTATTGCTGTCAACCTTGAGGGCAAGAGTGAAGTAATAGTCAAGGTTCGTTTTCCGTCATTCCCAATGTGCTTCGACTGGCTGCCAGATGGACAATTACTTATAGTCTCATCACGCAATGGGCTTCTGCTGCGCATGGAGTCCGGCGGCTCACTGGTGACCCATGCCGACTTGAGCAGACTCTCCGAGAAAGGGCACCCTTGGAACGAGATAGTAATAGACGGTCGAGGCAACGCCTACATCAACAACCAGGGCTTTGACTTTCCTGGCGGCGAGTTCGCTCCCGGGACTATCGCTCTACTCACACCCGACGGGGCAGCTCGCCAAGTTGCCGATGGCATCGCCTTCCCCAACGGCATGGCTGTAACACCTGACAACTCAACGCTTATAGTGGCTGAATCCTACGGCAATAAGCTCACGGCCTTTGATATTGCCGCTGACGGCAGCCTATCAAATCGGCGAGTATGGGCCGATACTGGCAAAGATCATCCGGACGGGATTTGCCTCGATGTTGAAGGTGCTCTCTGGTACGCCGAGGTTGGAAGCAAGCGTTGCGTGCGCGTCCGTGAAGGTGGAGAGGTGCTACAAACGATCGAGCTTGATCGTGGATGCTTCGCTTGTATGCTCGGCGGAGCTGACAGAAAGACGCTGTTCATGGTAGCGACCGAGTGGAAAGGTGCCGAGGAGAATATGACCGATGGGTCACGAACAGGCCAGATACTCACTGTTCGAGCGCCGGCACCGCACGCCGGACGGCCGTAGCCGAGGTGCAGCGCGGACCCTGAATGTCCATTTTGGGAAGGAAATGCTTGGAAATTTGCTCATGGTGTGAGCGGGCAAATCCCTTGTTGGGGCAAGAGTCGTCTGTAGAATGGGACTGGTGTATACTCATTTCCTTCCCAAATTGACACCTTTGACGGATTCGTGGGCACACGGACGCGTGCCCACGGCTTCCACACGCTCAAACGCTACTGTTGTGGTAGCACCCCAACAATTGTTGACACACCTCAGCCATTCCTCTCTATCTCGCAGATGTCGCAAACTGATCGTGAAGGTCCAAGAGAAGAAGTGATCGACACCGAGGGTTCACGTTCCCTCCCCGACAGTACAACTTGAAGCGCCAGAGCCATTCGCTCCGGCTTTTGAGAAAAAGAGGCGAGGCCAATTTGCCCTTTCGTCAGGTCGTGACGAGAAACGAGTTTCCATCTTGAGTATTCGATGCTCATGCTTCTCTGTAAGGAGGTTTTTTGATGCAGCTTTCGACAAGTAACCCATCGCGCAGGCTCCCCTATAAATGGATTGTCGTCATAGTCGTGACGTTTGGCGCTTTTATGAGTACTCTCGACGTGACGGTGATAAACAATGCTTTGCCCAGTTTGCAACATGCTTTTGCGACTGATCTCAACAACCTTCAATGGATTGTGACCGCCTATACCCTTACTCAGGGGGTGGTGACGCCGACGACGGCTTTTTTTGCGAGCCGTTTGAGCACAAAGCGCTTCTATCTCATCGCGCTTGCTCTGTTTACCCTGGGATCCGCGCTGTGCGGTTTCGCCTGGAATTTGCCGGTGCTGATTCTCTTTCGAGTGGTTCAGGCTGTTGGCGGTGCTACGCTCTTCCCGCTCGCGATCACACTGCTTTACGCTGAATTCCCGGTGCATCAGCGTGGTCTGGCCACTGGTCTCCTGGGTATCTCGTCGTTGATGGCGCCCGCGATTGGTCCGACGCTTGGCGGTTATATCGTCACCTACGCAAGCTGGCGGCTGATCTTCTTCATCAATGTGCCTCTAGGGATGGTCGGGATAATTTTGGCGCTTCTGCTTTTGCGCCCGAACCCTTCTGAAAAGCGCGCGCGCTTCGATCTGCCAGGTTTTGCACTAGCTGCTACAGGTCTTGCGGCAGTGCTATACGCGCTCTCCAATGCCAGCATCTCTGGCTGGAGTTCGCCAACGGTGCTTGTGACACTCATTGGTGGTTTCTGTCTGCTTGCCGTGTTTGTCGGCGTTGAACTGAGTGTTGCCAGGCGCGGCAAACAGCCACTCGTCGAGCTTCGTCTCTTTGCCAATGGGCCGTTTCTCAGGAGTAACATTGCCGGTGCATTGATCTCCTTTAGTTTTTTCGGCAGCCTGATCCTCCTTCCCATCTATCTCCAGGAGTTGCGTGGTCTGAGCGCTTTCCAGTCTGGCCTGTTGACCCTGCCCCTGGCCATTGGTTCGGTCCTGGCTGCGATTGTCGGCGGGCGCGTCGTCGACCGCTTCGGTCCCCGCGTGGTGCTTTTTCCCGGCCTGGTCTTGCTCGGTCTCTCGACCTGGCAACTGGCTGAGGCTACCTTGACGACATCGTTTTCCTGGTTGTTGCTGATCTTTGCGGTGCGCGGGCTGGGAATCGGCTGCTTGATCCAGCCGTTGACGGTCACAGCGCTCTCAAAGGTCCAGCCGCGCGAGTATACCCAGGCATCATCGCTCACCACCGTTGTGCGTTTGGTCTTCACTTCTCTGGGCTTTGCTATCCTGGCCACCTTTGTTCAGAGTCGCGCCAGTACGCAGCTGAGCGACCTGGTCAGACAAGCGCGTCCACAGTCGCCCGCTGCTTTTGCATTGTTCCACCAGCAAGGTCTGAGTTCTGCTGTGCAGGATGCTTTCTGGCTCGCCTGCGCGGCCCTTGTTCTGGCTTTCATCGTCGTTTGCTTTATCCGTACCCAGAAAGCCGTTGCTTCTCAGGAAAAGGCTGGGCTGATTGAGCAGGAAGCGAAAACGGCAACCAGTGTATGGCCGGTTGAATAAGGGAGATGGTGGGGAGTCGGCATCAGCCCGGTGTCGACTCTCTTGTTTTCAGCAGACAAAGCTTGATGCTGGTTGCTGGCTCGGAGGTGTCTGATACCCGATAGAATGGGTACTGGCCTCTGAGGAGTAACGGAACGATACACAACGGGAAGAAAGCGGAGTGGCCTGTAGAGCAGGCCGAGGGACGCGTCACGCAACCTGCCATACGTGTCTATTGTCTGTTGAGTTCTTTGCTCTCCTTGGAACCTGCCCGGCTGAAGCCACCTGTAAAGCCAAAGGAGATTTTCTCTACGGCAACACAATTCCCTTACCGTTGTGTATCGTTCCATTCCACCTCAGAGGCCCGCTTCTCGTAGGCCTTCGTCGGCCGGGAGGCACGTTCGCCATCGCAATCAACGATTGCAGAACACCAGACCTTGTGGATGATGAACTAGAGAAAGGAATAGTCTTATGCCTATGCTCGATCTTTCCATTGATGAACTGCTGACCACAACCCGCTCCGTGCGCAAGCGCCTGGACCTCACACGCCTGGTGGAAGCGGAGGTGATCCGGGAATGCCTGAAACTGGCTTTACAAGCTCCTACCGCCAGCACCGGCCAGAGCTGGCATTTTGTGATCGTCACTGATCTCGCCCAGCGTGAGGCCCTGGCTGCCCTCTATCGTAAAGGTGCTGCCCACTACGCTCACGCGAGAGATCAGATGCGAGCGGCAGTCCCGGAGGAGCAAGAGGAGGCAACGCGGGCCAGCATTCTCGTTTCAGCGCAACACCTGATTGACCACCTGCACGAGGTTCCCGTCCACGTCATTCCCTGCATCGAGGGCCGCGCCGGGAATCTGTCTGCGGTTGAGGAGGCCGCCCACTGGAGTGCGATTCTGCCTGCGGCCTGGAGCTTCATGCTGGCCGCGCGGTCACGTGGCCTGGGCACCGTCCTGACAACCCTCCATCTCGACGTTGAGCAGGAGGCGGCTAATGTGCTAGGCATCCCCTACGAGCAGGTGATGCAAGTAGGACTCATCCCCGTTGCGTATACACTGGGGACCGAGTTCAAGCCCGCTGCTCGCAAACCGTTGGAATCTGTGCTCCACTGGGACCGGTGGGAAACGGAAGCCCGAGAGAAGGAAGACCAGGATCCTTGTACATATCGCTCACCATGAGATCACTGAGCAATGCGCATCGGTCATTCTGGCCTGCTTATTCTCGCGTTCCACCTTTCGTCTCGGACAAGGCGGTCAGCAGGTGCCCCATACGCTCGCGCTTAGTCTGTAAATAGGAAAGATTACTTGCGGTCGGCGGGATCTCCAGCAGGACGCGCTCAGTTCCAATACCACGTGCTCGCAACGCCTCGATTTTCTCAGGATTATTCGTCATAAGGCGTCCACGGGTGTTGTCACAATGCGTTTTTTTCGTGGACAATATCGTAGCAGACTTCCACCTGATTTGCACCTTCAGGAATTGGTAGCGGCTCATGTGAGAAGGATAGCCCGATCGCGATTATAGCGATGAAGAAAGAGCAAGAAGCAAGCCTCATGCATGACCACCGATTTGGAAAAGGAGAGCGTCATGCGCACAATTCGCGAATCGTCTCCAATTCTCGCCGCAGTTGGTCGGGGTCGGAGAAAAACCTTTCCGCCATCAGCAACTGGCACAATGTCCATTGCTGCCTCCGGGTAGACGGCTCGTACTCCAGCAGCAATGGCCTGTCCAGCTTCGGCGGCACTCAGACTGCCTTTAAGCGATTGAGGAGCGATAACCACGCGCATGGGTCTATCTCCTTCAGGTGGATTATTTACCCGACGGCAACATCACTGGTAACATCTCCATTGGACGATCCAGCAACCTTTGCCGGAGCATGATGTGAAGGCAATGGCTCGAACTCCTCGATGGCATTGATGGCCTGTCCCATTGCCGCGTTGGCCTCACGCTCGACCATGATTTCCACTAAAACGGGCAGTCTGCGCATTTCTGACTCACGAGTCGCCCATGCTAATGCGGAACGGATATCCTCCGGGCGCTCGACCTTCCGACCCACACCGCCCATTGCCTCCATCACTTTGACGTGATCAATGCCCAGTTTCATGTGGTCTAACTCTCCATCAGCATTGTCCACCGTATAGGCGATATCCACGCCGAAGTTCATCTCATACGGCAGTTCAGCTTGCCTGATAAGACCGAGACATGTAATGTCTCCTTATTGCGCTTTTCTCTCCAACGCCTCCCGATCCCAGTGTGCCAGGTTCGCCCCGGCTTCATACGTGCTGTGGCAGAAATCTAGCAATGCCTGGGCAGGTGCGGCTGAATTTCGCATGTCATCATATAGCAAGAAAAACTCGGACATTTCGGGACTGTAAAATGCCGAATTGGGACGAATTGGCGCTTTATCCAGTCCAGCAGGTGCGGGCGAGGTATAGGAGTAAAAAGCCGGTTTATTGGATTGTTCACTGCCTGGCCAGAAACCGCAGCTGATCACTTCATGCGAATAAGCCTCCCGTGTAATGTGGTCTGCTCCCGGGCGCTCGGGAGCGCGCCGACCTGAGAAAAAGGTCACCGCCAGGTCAAAACTGCCCCAGAAAAAATGCACAGGAGTGCACTTCCCAATAAAAAAGGAGCGGTATTCCTTCAATACCTTATCTGTTTGCACCAGGATGCGCCAGAAGCGGTGAACATAGGCTGGATCATACGAGGCATGTACGTCATCTCGATCACAGTGAATGGGATTTGCCACTTCGCAGGGCAGTGTATTTATTTGTACCTGGATACCCAGGGAACGCAATGATGCCATAAATTCCTGGTAAAATTCAGCCACGCTACGTGCTATCAACGGCATAGCTTTTGTAGTGCCATCGCTCGTGAGAATGAGCAGGTTGTGATCAATGAAATCAAAATTGACCTCAAAGATCCTATCATTATAAGGAATAGGTGACGTTGTCAGTCCCCGCGCCGTCACGTATAATGGCACCTGCCACCAGTGGTTCATATATGGGCTCAGTTCGAGCCTCACCTTTCCCACTATCTGTGTCCACATATGCAGCGTCTCACACGTATCCTTCCATACTTCAAACGGCAATGCAGGCCACAGTTCAGGTGCATTTTCTTCAGCTATCTTGTTCTTGATGTCCATGTTTCTCTCCGTTGGATTGTCTATAGTTTTGCCATTCCCGCTCATACTGTTGCATTATCTTTTATTGCCGCCTGCGGCGCATCCCAAGAATGTGTGTTGGACAGGCCACTGCAATACACAAATCGGCGGTGGCAAGTAGCCAGGCAGCTGAATAGTTACGCATATCTATCTCTCTTTATAATATGCTTATTGACAATAGCAGGTTAGGGGCAGATGTAGGCATCGCGCTCAGTGTCATAACGGAAGCGGAATGGGCTAAAGAACTCTGTGTGGTGATCCAGATCAGGAAGCGCAACGTGGGCACCTTTTCAACTTACTCCACGAGAAGGCATCCTCAATATCAGCTCCTCCTCCTCAACCGGTAAAGCGAGGGTAACCTGCACCCCTTGACCTGCTGGGGAATCGATTGTCAGCGTCCCACCGTGGGCAGCGGCCATCCTATTCGCCAAGTAGAGTCCTAAGCCCGACCCGGTTGACTGTGAACCTGCTACGAAGGGATGGAAGAAGGTGGTCAGCAGTTCAGGAGGGAGACCAGGTCCTTGATTGCTCACAGTGAGGATCATCCATGGTCCGTCCATCCGTCGCTCAACGTGGACCTCTACGACGATCGGTGTTTGCTCCGGCGCGTATGTGATTGCATTGGCCAGCACGTTTTCAAGCAACTGACGCAGCCGGTTCGGGTCGGCAGTGAAGACGACCTCCACAGGCGTGTGGAAATGGATTGGCCATATTGTTGAGAAAGGCTCTCCCCCTACATCACGGTTAAATAGTTAAATCACATAATCGCGTGGAGTTCGCAAGGGCGCCGCTCTCTCGGCGCTCTTGCGAGCCTATTTATTGTGAGGCTGGCTGGTAGGTCGCGATCACGACGCCCTTGTCCGTTGTCGAGGTCGCGACGAGCCGGAGCGTGGCTGCTGCGCCGCCATCGGGGAAGAGCCGGCGCCCTGATCCCAGAACTAGCGGGTGAATCAGGAGCACGTAATCATCGATGAGGTTGGCCCGCATCAGCGACTGGATCAGTTCTCCGCTACCCATTATCAAGAGATCCTTGCCCGGTTGCTGTTTGAGCTGAGAGACGGCCTGCGCTGCATCGCCTTTGAGCAGCGTGGAATTGCTCCATGGGAGCGGCTCCTTTAACGTCGTCGATGCAACGTACTTTGGAATAGTGTTTAAAAACTCCGTGTAGGGGCTATTGGTTTGCTTGGGCCAGAAGGCGTAGAAGTTCTCGTAGGTTCGTCGACCAAACAACAGGGCACCGGCAGAGGCAAAGTTATTGCCGGTGGCTTCCATCGCGGCGTAGGGTGCTGCCCAACCGCCATGCTCGAAGCTGCCCCGGCGATCCTCGTCTGGTCCCGCCGGACCCTGCATGACCCCATCGAGGGTCAGATTGGTGAGGACAACGACTTTACTCATGAATAGTTACCTCCTCGTTTCTATTTTATTGTAGTCTACAATTGTCTATTTTGTTGTAGTATACAATTGGCAGCCCCTTGAATACTTGTAAAAAACCGTCATATTCAGATTCAGAGGGAAGAGTATCCTATTTGATCGTGGTAGAGGTCATCCGCCTTTTGAGAAAGGCTTTTGGGAGTCATGCCAGAAAAGGCTTTGAAGTCACGAATAAAATGAGACTGGTCAGAGAAGTTGAGGGCACATGCTACATCGGTCAGTCTTTCAAACTGCCTGGTTTTGATGAGTCGTATCGCTTCATTAAACCGCTTCACTCGAATATAGGCTCGGGGGGAAAGACCCACCGTCTGGGTGAAGCGTCTTTCAAACTGGCGTTCAGATATATTCAAGGAGTCAAGCACGTCTTTGACATGAATAGAAGGAATGCGGTTGTGGATGATACGGATGCTTTCTTCTACTAACAGATCTCTCGGTTTCGCCTGCTTGAGTTTGGCTACTAAAAAGCTGGTGAGGAAAGTCAGATGCTCCTGCTCGTTGTTGGCTTCTATCAGTTGACCCTCCAGATCCGGGGCCCCAAATTCATGAAGGTCCGCCCACCTGTGAGTAAGTTGCGAGGCGTCTATCCCCAGCAGGGTTTTGAGGGCGTGCGGTTTGAAAATCACTTGCACTGTCGTCGACGATCCCCCTTTGTAATGCATGACGCTTGGCTCTATTCCTGCTCCATAGAGAAATAAGGGCGGTGGGGAAGATGTGCGTCCAGAATGGGTGATGATCTGTTCAAGAGCAGATCGCCCGTTGTTGTGTTGAAAGACAAGGCCAGGCACTCCGAGAGGAGAGACTTTTATTGCCATTGCTTCCTCGCCGCTATGTTGAGCGATCCTCAAGCACTCAATGTCGTTTTTGAGGGTGGCCGGGGGCGGGAGAATGCTAAATTGAATGGAACTCATATGACAGTATCTCCGTTTGCTACAGCCAAAGTTAACCACGCCACATCCGAGGCTTCAGAACATCATGCGTACTCTCCTCTTAATTCTCATACTCCCTTTGAAAGTCGGCAACTGTTTAGTATGTAATGTTTATCCAACTTTGGGTGTTGTTAAAATATTAGGCGCGGCTGCATGTTTATAACAACCGCGCTCTATGTTTTAAAGCTGGAATATATTATGGCAATTATCGCAATGATAACGTCGCTGTAAGAGGTTCCACCAGTCATTATGTTTCTGGTTAAAACGTTTCGTTCTTGTCTTACTTACGACAGACATTATGATTGAAACTACTATGATAGCTGCAACGCAGGCTACTAATAGAATCAATGACGGTATATTTATGCTATTTCCATTCGATGCTTCTAACCCCGCACAGAAGGCAAAAGACAACACGAGTAGTGGTGGCATTATCGTCAATAAGCAAATAACCGTAAACCAATTTATTCCCTTTCTCGGTTCGTCTGCTGTTAGATTTTGAGCCAAAATAGTCTGTGATGTTCTAGTTAGCGGATAGGACACAGGCTTTCCGTCAGCCATTCCGTAAGCAGTTACAGTGCTTGTTGTTGTTTGTTCTCCTACAATTACTGCAGCGTTTCGAACATTGGTTGCTCTACATCGTGGACATGTAACCATGATCTTCTCCTTTTAATGTCCTGACTTTGTCAAAACTATAGTTACATCTTTGAATGTTCAATGTATCATATGTAAAGAGATAAGTAAATATAACTACTCAGGTGCCAACAATTATCAATATGAATTGAGTAATTATTATTTCGTTAACTTATCATATAAATATAATTAACACTATACACTACGCTTTTTTCTTGCTAATGAGTACTGTATGGACGATTCGCGGCGATACCCTAGTAACTATCCTATCCAATGGCGGCTGGTGACACGAACGTTTGTACTACCCATATACAGCGATGTTCGGAAAACTTGAGCCATCTCAAGGCTGGGTGTCGGAAAGACCAGGAAATGCGTCAACACCTTGTTTTTGGTCTCAAAGTTGGGTATGCTCTCAGCAGAGGTGTCCAGCACTCCATGCGGGAATGGCCGCATGAGAAAGAGCAGTGTATGAAGACCTTTGCCTTTGAGCG
>Ga0209647_1004030_pt1 | contig 11181 bp, 12 predicted proteins | sample GraSoi_2013_60cm_FD_185827 | JGI IMG/M metagenome (GOLD analysis project Ga0209647, IMG submission 185827) | Grasslands soil microbial communities from the Angelo Coastal Reserve, California, USA - Sample 9_17_2013_60cm (SPAdes) (version 2) | ecosystem: Environmental > Terrestrial > Soil >... | reverse complement strand
AGAAACGCCCTCGGATGGAAGCAAGCAGATCTCCCTTCCCTCCTCCTGCCTGTGAAAGAGGCGTGTTGCGACGGCTGCCACCTGCTGAGTTTCGGCTCCCTGCCTGGTGTGCCGGAGCGGCTTGCGGGGGCATAAGGGAGGGCGCACTGCTGCACTTCAATAGGTGCGCCTCCCTGCCTGATACCCCGCCGAGCTAGGGATTGAACTCGGTGAGCGTCTGGCGGACGTTGCTGATGTTGTTGAAGAACTCCCCCACGGCCCAGGCCTGGCCGGAGCTCGGGTCCGCCGCAGCCGCATTGAGGGTGTTTTCGCTCGCGCTCGGATCGGGGCTGGGGACGACGCTCCAACTGGTCCCGTTCCACTGCTCAATAAGCGCCTGCCCGTTGCCGCCGGCGTCTCCCACGGCCCACACGTCGGCGGTGGAGACCGCCGCAGGTGCAGTACACGCAGCGCCCTCGACAGAGGAGGCCCGGGGGCTGCCAATAACCTTGCCGTCACCCCCAGTCGGACAGCGGCCATAGTTACCGACCGACACCCTAATACGTCGCGGCGAACCGAAATTCGGTCGTGAGTGGCCGCTTGGTATTCGGCAGCAGTACCGTGACAGCCGCCCGCCAGTTGCCTGCCATTGTGAGATCCGCCTGCCCGGTGAAAGATCCCGGAGCCGATGGTCCCAGGGGCTGGAGTCGCGCGTTCTGCACGCCCATGTCCATATCCGCATTGGTCAGCTCCAGCGTCACCGTCGCGCCGTTGACTGGCTGCGCCTGAGCATTCTTGACCGTGATTGTAAAGTCGTTGCGGCCAAATGTATCCGGCGTCACCTTGAGCGTTACTGCATAACCACTGACTTGATGGGTCTGGACGACAGCACCGCCGGTGCCGGCTGTCGCTGCGCCTGTTGCCTGCCCCAACGGGCTAGAGAGCGAGCCGGCGAAGATACCCAGGAGCGCCACGCAGAGCAACACCGCGCCGCCGAGCAGCGCCTCGCGCCGCAGCCAGTCGCTCAGGCGTTCCTCCAGCGTTCGTACCGGAGCCGGGAGCACCTCCTCGTCACGCTTCACCGACTGTGCCGAATCGGACCTCGCCCCCGCCTCGCCGCCCAATGCGCCTGGCTTGCGTTGAGGCCCGCCGTCTCCTTTGTCCGCGTCTTCTGGCGTGTGCGCTGGGGACAATGCCGCAGGTGGAGTTGGTGCCTGTGGTGACGCCACCGACGATGCGACGCCGGCCAACCATCGTCCCGTCTGGCGGGCGCCTTCCTCAGCCACCGAGGCCCCGGCTACCGTGGCAGCCTGCTCACCTGACGTTGCGGTCGTCGCGGCTCGGCGCGCGCCATTCGCACCCTCACTGCTCTCGCTGCTCTCGCGCAGCGCGGCCACCAGGCTTGGGCGGAGCACGAACGCATGGTAGAAACTGATCGCCACCATGATAAGAAAGAGCTCGATCTTGATCGCCAGGGTCTTGCCATAGGCGGTGGTGAGGAACTGCGTGATGCTCGTCAGGCGGATGGTGGTGTTGAGCGAGCCGGTCGCCGCCAGCAGCACGGCGCTCACGATCGCCACCGCGCCGAATTCGGGCAGGCCCAGCGCGAGCACGCGCGCCCGAGTGTGGGCCGGCAGCCCGCCCAGGGCGGGCACGAGCACCGCGCTGATGTAGAACAGGCCGCCGATCCAGGCCGCTTGGCACAGCAGGTGGAACAGATCCACGCCGATCGCGTAGGCGAATTCGCTGGCCGGCACGGCCGCCGCGTGGCCGGAAAGCGCGTACGCGACCAGCAGCGCTGCGGCCAGGACGCACATGACACGTCCCGCGCGCGAGCGGAGCTGCCAGCCGCCTACAACACGCCGCGGCAGGTGAGGCACACTGCGTAGCACGCCAATGAGCTCACGGCGCCAATCTGGGATCGGTTGAACGCCCGAGTCAGCGCGCCCCTCGCGCCCCTCGCGACCGTTCATGTCGTCGTTCATGTCATCCGCAAGCTCCTGGCGGCGAGGGGGCGTGTCTGTAGCCGCCGACGCCACCGGTTCGCCTTCCGGGCGGCGCGGCGTGATGACCGCGAGCAGCAGCGCCGCCAGCGCGACGAGCTGGCGCATCAACCAGAACGTGCCGAAGCGACTGCCGAACAGGATCGCACCGAGGAATACCGGCGAGACTGCGCCTGTCCAGCTTCCTGAGACCTCGGCTGCCTGACCCAACACCATGGCCACGTCAGCCACCAGCACCCCGCCCAGCGCGTAGGGGGTCAGACGCGCGAAGCGGCGCGCCGCCGTCCGTGCCACAGCCTCCAGGTCCGGATCGCGTGTGCCTCCTGGTGCGGCTGGATTGAGGATCCACGTCTCCCAGACAACGCCGCCTACCCAAAACGTCATGAACAGCAACGCCAAAAAGGTGCCGAACCCTTGCAGCGCGGTCGGCGGGTCGATGGTGGCGCTGCCGGGAATGCCAGAGCCGGCCGCGCCGGGAAAGCGCCCGGTCGGCAAGACCTGTGGCACCGGCGGGACGCTGCCGTCAGGGCGGGCGATGCGAAAGATGAAGGAGCCGCCACCGACGTGCCCGTCGTCGGCGGACTGCGCGCGCCAGTCCACGATATAGGTGCCAGCCGCCAATGGCGGCAAGCTGACGTCCATTTCCCGGTCGTCGGTTGGACTGACATGGCCTTCGCCGCGGTCCACCTCGCGATTCGTCGGGTCAACGACGACCGCCTTGGAGGTGAGGGGATTGATGACCTCGCTGAATCTGAGTCGGACACGCGACGGGGGCGCTTGCAGGATCGCGTCTGCTGTGGGATCGGAGCTGACCAGATAGGCATGGGCCGACGCTGTCGGCGTGAAGCTGGCGAGCGGTCCTAACGGCACTCCCACGACGCCGAGCGCGAGGCCGAGGACAGCCGCGACCCATGCTCGGCGTCGAGACGCCGTACGAAGTATGGATCTTTCCAATCTGGCGCCTCCGTCAGCCGGCGTTGGCGTGTCAGCCGTGCGACCCAACAGTGCAGCGCTTACACAGCTGATCGGCCGCAAAGCGAACTTCGCGGCGTGACCTATCGCTCACGACCCGCCATAGCCGCTCATCTGTGCCCTCACTATGCGCCGCCGCAGCAGTCTTCCAGGTTCATCACGGTGACAACCTGCGCCGCCGAAAAGCCGTGCGCGGTGATGAGATACTTCGCCAACCCCGAGTGTGCATACCACGCCCAGCACTGGCAACAGCACCAGCCATGATCGTCCGTCATGCGCGCGGCCTGATCGTAGATCACCCGCTGGGGGACCGTGAGTGCGATGGTCTGCTCATCCTGCAGCAGGCTCTCCACTAGGGCCACCGACACGTTGTAGGGATCGGCGGGGATCGTGGAGATGCCGGCATAGGCCCGCAGCTCCGCCACCTGCCGCCGATAGTGCTGAAAGTCCATCGCTGAGCAGCAAGAGCCTTGCAGATAGCTGTCCGGCGCCATGTTTGCCATCGCGGCATAGATTGCCGGCTTGTTCCCCAGATTTGCGCAGGAGTCGGTCGTCGCCTGGCTCAATGTATCGAACCGCTGGCGCATGTTCGCACTCGCCAGCAGCTCACGTGGAGTGAGCGGAGGCGTCGCGGATGTGCCTACCGGCGTCGCCGGCATACTGCCGTGATTGAAGAAGGCGGCCGACGCGACCACCAACACGGCGACGCCGATCAGGCCGGCCATCGCTAGCGTCGCGCCTCGGTCCGCCGCAATGTGTCGAAAGCGCGTACGCCTGCTGGCGCGTCTGCCACGTTCGGTCAGCCTCTGCAACTGGTTACCCATGGCAAAGACACCGCGACGCAGCAGACGCAGCACCCGAATGATCATCCTCGAGTCCTCTCTCGCATGCGTGATGTATCGGCCCGCCCGCCGGTTATCAAGCGAGCACCACCACCGCGACCACCGCCCCGACGAGCGCGAGCGCTGAGACGACCGCGACAACCGGCACACCGAGCCTGGTATTGACCGGCTCGGCGCGCAGGCGCAGAATCCCTTGCCGCGCCAGTGTGTACGCCGCGAGCGCCGCCACGAAATAGGCACCGCCCGCCGGCCCGCGGCCCACCACTCCCACAAGCACCACGATCCCCAGGATCAGGGCCACCCCCGACTCCATCAGCTGTGTGGGCACGCGCCGCGCCCCCACGCGCTGGTCCGAGGACCATACCCCCCAGCGCGAAGCGGTGGGCGGCCCCCCACAACAGCCGGCGAGGAAACAGCCAACCCGACCCACGGCCATGGCGAACAGCAATCCAGGAGCCGTCACGTCGAGCACCGTGCCCGTCGGCATGCGAAGCGCCGTGAAGAGAAGCACTGCCGCCAGTGAAGCTCCCGTGATGAATCCCTGGATACACCACCCGGCGTATTGGCGCTCGCGCCGGTGCTTGACGACGAACCAGAGCCTCGCACCCGCGGCGCCGACGGCTATGGAGGCGATCGTCGTGATCAGTGCTGGGCCGGCTACGAGATGGTCACGCGCTAGCACGACGGCTTGCGCTACCAGCGCTACGAGTATGCCGAGGGCCAGCATCACGGCCCAGATGACCGGCACAATCCCCGGCACGCGGGCGAATGGGATCAAACATGTATGCACCGGTTCGGCGGTGTCCACTGAGGGACCGCTCGCCGATGCCCAGGCGTGCCACAACCGCACCAGGAGCGGATAGCGAGAAACGACGAGACCGTCCACCGGCGATGCATCCCGGCGCTTCCTCCGAGCATGTGTTGGCCGCCCCGCGCCCTGTATCTGCGCCGTTACGGCCCAAGCGCCCGGATTGACACCGCGGACGCGGGCCGTTAGGGCAACTGGGCCGCTGCCAGGAACAACTGCCGCGATCGTCTCGTCCTGGACGAATCGATCGCCAGGCTGCAACGGACCCTCCACGTCGACGCGACGCCCGGCAAACCGGACGGTGACCGGATAGGGCGCTGGATGGGGAAGAGGATCGAACCAGTACGTCACTGCCAGGATCTCCTCTGCCACACTCTCCAGTAGGGCAGCCAGCCCACCAGCTGCAGGCACATGGTCATCCGCTGGAACCGCTTCATGCGGCGGTGCGGCGCCGACGGCCGGATGTGTGCGCGCCGCGGGTCTTGCTCTCATGATCGTCTCCCCAGGGCATATTGGGAACGAGGTGTGGGCTGGCGTATGCCCTCTCGTCTGCACTGCGCTCTCTCGTCTCCACTGCGCTGTCCCATTTCCATTCGTACTACCGATGATAGTAGTGCGGTCCGCGGGACAGCGCAAGAGGCTAGCTCGTACTATTGGCGCTCGTAATAGCAATGGCCTATACTACACGCGTGGGGTGCGGTGGGCCGCCGGCCCAATGGTTGCCATTGGGCGGTGCATGGGGTGGCGCGCGTCTCTCGCGCCTGGCAGGCCTCCCTGCGAGGCGCCAGCGCTTCAGGGCACTGCGATGCATGGCAGCCGAGATCTTGGGGCGCACAGCGCTCCGACACGAGAGCGGGGAGCCACCATGGACACGTTAGACATCGGCACATTCCGGCCGGATCGGCCGGGCATCCGTAAGGTGCTCGGTGACCTCGAGGCCGAGATCATGGAGGTGATCTGGGCGCGGCCGGCTGGACGGGGAACGACTGTACGCGACGTCTTCGAGGTGCTCTACGACCGCCGGCATCTCGCGTACACGACGATCATGAGCACGATGGCACGGCTGGCCAAGAAGCATCTGCTGCGGGCGGAGAAGGCCGACGCGGCCTACGTGTACTATCCCACCGTCACCCAGGAGGAGTTCGTGTCCGGCTTCGTCGGGCGCATCCTGGAGGACCTCCTCGTCAACTTCTCGGGCGCGACGCTCGAGCGGCTGCGGGAGCTGCCCGACCTGCGGGCGGCGTCGCGCGCCGAAGCCCTGCTGGGCGAGATCGCGCAGCGCCGGGCCTCGGAAGAGGCCGAGGATGCCGAGGAGGCCGAGGCGGGGGAAGGGACCATGACGCCGGGCGGCACGGCGGAAGGAGTCGCCGAATGATGCCAGCGACCTCGCCATCGCCGGCACCGATGGTCGGCTTGTGCGCCCTGCTCATCGTCGCGGCGGCTCAAGGCGCCGCGCTAGCCCTGCTCCCGCGTGCCCTCTCCTGGGCAGCACGGCGCGAGATCCAGCTGCTCGTCCTCGCGCTGCCAACACTCGCCGTCGCGTTCGGCGCCCTGGCACTCCTCCTGGCGCCCTATGCACCGGCCTGCGGCGCGTGGGGGTGTGTTGCTCCGGTCGGTCGCCTTACCATCTCCCTCGGCGTGTTGGTCGCCGGGCTCACCGCCCTGCCGGCCGCAGTTGCCGCCGCCGCCCTCATCCTCGGTATAGTGCGCGTCGCTCTCCTGCACCACACCGTGGCGCGGCGGAGCGTGCCGGCCCCCGACGAGCTGGCGCAGCGGGCGGCGCGGCTCGCTGCCCGCGTGGGTGCCCTCGCCCCGCGGGTGCGGCTCTGCCCGGTCGACCGTCCGCTCGCGCTGACCTACGGCCTGCGGCGCCCGACCCTCGTGCTCTCGCGTTGGATGGTCGAGCGCCTCGACGCGCGCGAGCTGGACGCGGTGCTCGCCCATGAGCTCGCCCATGGGGCCCGGCGCGACTTCGTGGTGCTGTGGGTCGCGACCGTCCTGCGCGACGCTTTTTGCTACCTGCCGGCGAGTCGCGCGGCGTATCGTCTCCTCCAGCGGGAGAAGGAGCTCGCCTGCGACGACCTCGCCGTCGCGGCGACGCGACGACCCCTCGGCTTGGCCAGCGCGCTGGCCAAGGTCTGGCAACAGGCAGTCGCCGACGCGGGCTTGGGCCTCGGACAGGCGCTCGTGGACCCGCACGGCAGCGTCGAGGGACGCATCACCCGGCTGCTGGACGCGCCGCGCCTCCCTGCGCGCACCAACATTGCTCCTAGCCACCGGCCGCCCTCAGCCGCCTCCCTCCGCGTGCTCGGCCTGCTCGTGCTGGTGGGCGCGGCGGTGGCCCTGGCCCTCACCCTGATGGGCTGCGCCCCGGTGCTGCCCGGACGGTAGCGCGCCGAAGCGTCCCTTGCCGCGCGAGGACCAGCCAGCCGCCTCGTGGCAAATCTACTATCTACGATAGTACTCTTGACGATGATACGACAACACCCTATAATTTTGGCCGGGCGCCCGCGCGGGGACATCCCCCTCCAGGCCGCGACTGCAGCGGCTTGGGGTACCCAGCAGATGTCGCGCCGAAAGACCGGAGGCCAGCCATGCGGCTGTTCGGCATATGTCTCAACTGGAAAGTCATCGCCGGGTTGGCCATCGCGGCCCTCGGCGTCTGGGTGATGGCGCCCCAGCTACTCGCCGCTGCCCTGCCGGTGCTGATTCTAGCCGCCTGCCCGTTGTCGATGCTCCTGATGATGCGTGGCATGGGCAACATGGGCAACATGGGCAACATGAACGGCATGGGTGCAGCGGCAGCGGCAGCGGACGGAGCCGAGGCCGCGGACACTCTGCCGGGCAGTGGCGCGCGTGCTGCGGCCAGGGCGCCCCAGCGGGTAGACGAGACGGTGGACGATCTTCGCCGGCGCCTGGAGCGCGTGCAGGCAGAGCAGGACGCGTTGGTTCGCCACATCGCGGTACTCCACCGGCGGAGCGATGCCGTGCGGAACCTTGCCGTGGCTGACGGAGAGCAGATCCGTGCCGACGCGTCAGCTGCGGCCGCGGTGAGCACGCAGGCGTGCGCGGCGGACTGCCGCCGACGGTGAACGGGCAGCATGAGGTGCCGCCCGTCCAGTCAGGAGTCGAGACCATGCAGTATGTGCTATACGCGCTCCCCGTGCTCGCCTGTCCAATCGGCATCGGCGTGATGATGTGGCTCATGATGCGCGGCACGGGCGCAGACAACCGCCGAATGACCGGCGTCACGCGGACGAACGCTGGCAGTCTGCCACCTCCAGACATCGCGCTTGCGGACGCTGGGCACGAGGCTGAGGTGGCTGAGGTGGCCGAGTTACGTGCGCGCCTCAGCGAGCTCGAGGCGCGCAACCGTGTGTTGCGTGAGGAACTCGGAGGACCTCAGCCGGTCGAATCTGCCGCTACTCTGCGGGAGAGTGAACCGATACGTAGTGAACCGATACGGTAGGTATGGATCGCTCGGAGCAGGCTGCGCATCCGTGATGATGGATATCCTGCAGCAGGGAAAATGAACGCACATGAGTAGTCAGCGTGGCTCCTCTGCACAGGACAGGCGACAGTCGCAGCAGCCGAAGCAGCCTCTGCCTGCCCGCGCAGCGCAGGCTGCATCGCGCCGCGAGGAATACGAGCGGCGCAGGCGCGAACGTCAGCTTCAGGCAGGGCGCCAGGCGCAGATCCAGCGCCTCAAGCGGCGCGGCTTGTGGAGCGCGGGCATCGCGGCCGCCGCGCTCGTCGTTTTCCTGATCGCGCATGCCGTGACGTCGGGCGGCGGCTCCACGGTTGGTACCATCCCGGGTGTTGTGACCTACTCCAACCTCGCGCGCGACCACGTTTCCGGCACCGTAAAATACCCACAGACCCCGCCGGTGGGCGGCCCTCATGCTCCAGTGTGGCTCAACTGTGGCATCTACGACACCCCGGTGGCGAACGAAAACGCGGTGCATGCGCTGGAGCACGGCGCCGTCTGGATCACCTACCAGCCTACGCTTGCGGCGGGCGACGTGCAGCATCTGACCAGCCTGGTCAAGGGCCACGCGTATGTCATCCTCTCGCCCTACACTGGACTGCCCGCACCGGTGGTGGCCTCGGCGTGGGGTGTCCAGTTGCCGATGCAGAGCGCCTACGACTCGCGCATCAGCCAGTTCATTCAGAAGTATGAACAGGGGCCCCAAACGCCTGAACCCGGTGCGCCATGCTCCGGTGGCGTCGGCGCTCCAGTCGGGTAGTCTCCACCATGCAGCCTCCTTCCAGACTCAGCCGACGGAGCATCGTGACGCTTGTCGTAACGAGCGGCATTTCGGTGGCGCTGCTCGTCTTGCTCCTCAGCCGGCTTCTCGCCGCCGGCCGAGTGGTCGGGGCGGCCTCTACATTCCAACTTGCGGGTCACCCTGCCCCAGACTTTGCCATCCAAACGTGGACGTGGGACGGCTCTCCGACCCAGTCGGTGCGCCTCTCCGCGTTCGCGGGCCGCCCCGCGGTTGTCAACTTTTGGGCCTCGTGGTGCGATGCCTGCCGCGAAGAGGAGCTGGTGCTTGAGGCCGCCTATCTGAAGTACCAGCCACAGGGGGTGATGTTCTTCGGTGTGGCCTATCAAGATAACGAGCCCGACGGGCGAGCATTCTTGCACCAGTATCACGTCACCTTCCCGTCGGGCCCGCCCGTAGCGGTGACAACGCCCACCGACTACGCCGTGACGGGCATTCCGGAAACGGTCTTCATCGACCGGCACGGCATCGTGGTGCGCAAGGTGCAGGGCGCCATCGACGATGGCACGCTCGGCCGTGAGATCCAGGCACTGCTGGGAAAACGATGAGCAAACGTCTATGCGACGTGCAGAGTGCGATGGATGTACTGAGGATCTCAGTAAGGACTTCAGAATAGTGCTTTTGCGCTGATGTTTCTGACCGCGACACATTAGGAACGAAGGGAGAAGGCGCCGTATGGTGTGGCAGCCGTTGAGGACCAGGAAGTATCTGTCGTGAGCGGCCTGCTGCATGTGAGCTGGACAGTGGTGCTGCTTACCTTTCTGGGCGGCCTCGTCTCGTTCTTGTCGCCCTGCGTCGCGCCGCTCGTGCCTGGCTACATTGGCTTCCTTTCCGGTGGGCGGCTCACCCGTGCCGCGTACGCGGGCGATACAAATCCACCCTCAGCAGCGAACGGGAGCGTGGCCGCGCTCGCCCTCCGCCCGGCGTGGCAGGTGAGCCTCCTCTTCGTTGGCGGATTCTCCGCCGCGTTCGTGGGGCTAGGGCTGCTTGCCGCGAGCTTCGGCATCCTGGTCGCGGCGTACAAGCCAGTGGTCGAGACGCTCGTTGGCGTCATCATGCTCGCGATGGGCGCCTTCCTGCTGGGTGTGTTCCCGACGAGCTGGACGGCGCTGCTCGCGCGCGACGGGCGCGTTCACCTGCCGCCCAGCGTCGTCGGCCGCCTCGGACCCGCCAGCCCGCTCTTGCTGGGGGCGCTCTTCGCGGCCGGGTGGACGCCCTGCATTGGGCCAGTGCTGGCCGCCCTGCTCACCTACGTCGGCGCAGCAGCGGATCTGGGGAGGGGCGCGCTACTGCTCGGGGTGTACGCTGCCGGTTTCGCGGTGCCCTTCTTTGCGATTGGACTGGGTTGGTCTGTCGGCCTTCACTCGCTCGACTGGCTCAAGAGTCACACTCGGGCAGTGCAGTTCGCGAGCGGAATCGGTCTGGTGTTGGTGGGCGTACTGTATGTCAGCGGCCAGGCGACGGCTTTCGCCGCCTGGGCGCAACGCGTTGCCCCACATATCCCCGCGCCAGCACTGCACTAGCGCCGGGCGGTTGCCAGGTTGAGCAGGATCGCAGTGACGTGTGCGGGCACCAGTGGTGTCGTTTCTCGCCTGTGAGGAGCAGCGAGGCATGAGGAGATCGCGATGGAGCTCGTCCCCAAGACGTCGCCTGGTACGCCCGGACGGCGTCGTCCGCGCTGGCGCAGCGGGGCACAGGCCGCAGTGCTGGTGGCTGCAGCCGTCGTGGTCACGCTGGCCCTCGTGGCCAGGCTGGCGGCGGCGCAGCATGCCGTCCAGTCCGCAGCACAGCAGCGAGGAGTGGGGGGCACGCTGGCAGGTCCACAACGGGGTCAGGCCGCGCCCGACGTTACGCTGCACACCTGGGCGTGGTGGGATGACTCCTCTGGGGCACGAGCACGGCCGGATCAGACACTGCAGCTTGCCGCGCTGCGGGGGCATCCCGTGGTGCTGAACTTCTGGGCCTCGTGGTGCGACCCCTGCCGGCAGGAAGCGCGCGTGCTGGAGGCGGCGTGGCGCACCTACGGGCCGCGAGGCGTCGTCTTCCTGGGGGTGGACGTGAACGACAACGCCCCCGACAGCGCTACCTTCGTCAAACAGTATGGCATCACGTATTTCACGGGGCCAGATGTGACGGAAACGATCGACGTGAACTACGCCGTCGCGGGCATCCCCACGACGGCATTCATCGACCGGCGGGGTATCATTGCGGGACGGGCGCAGGGGGCGTTGACCCCGTCATTCCTGGATCGTCAGCTCGCGGCCTTGCTCAACTAGCGGGGTGAGATGCCC
>Ga0209647_1004028_pt1 | contig 11184 bp, 8 predicted proteins | sample GraSoi_2013_60cm_FD_185827 | JGI IMG/M metagenome (GOLD analysis project Ga0209647, IMG submission 185827) | Grasslands soil microbial communities from the Angelo Coastal Reserve, California, USA - Sample 9_17_2013_60cm (SPAdes) (version 2) | ecosystem: Environmental > Terrestrial > Soil >... | reverse complement strand
AGAATGTGCGCCAGGGGACTCCCGGCTTCAGCCGGTGAGGGGAATGGCGCTCTCCTTTCGTACTCCTCGATTGCCGGTTTCGCTCGCGTGTACGAGAAATAGATGGTTGGCACCCGCCCACTTCGACTAAGGCACTCTGGCGCATGCGCCAGAGCAACGGCTTGAACGGACGCCCACGCGTCCGGTGCGGTGACGGTTTGTGCAGGGAACCGAAATTCCCACCTCTACTGTGTCGCTTCGGCGGTGCAGTGCGTCGGACAGGGTGGCGGCGTAACCTACGGGAACGTCGCACGCTGCAAGAGCAGAGAGATACCTGTCATCAGTGTCACCCGGCGCTGAAGCCCGGATGGGTAGTGTGTCACTCCGTTGCGGGCAAGCTCCCGGCTTCAGCCGGTGAATGGCTCCATGCCTTGCCCTTCTCGAACATCCGTGCTACACTTGCTACGTTCGCACGGGCGATGAACCCGTGTTTGGTGGCTTTCGGGCCAGGGCACCTGCACAACCGCATGTTCGCGGCGTTTCGCTAGGCAATCCGCTAGCGAGTAAAACATGCGCGGTCATCTAGGATGCTCCAAGTATCTGGGAGCTTTGGCACCCAGTAGTTCCGGCGGACACCCGGGAAATAGCTCGCTGGCCGGATGGCCGGAAGTGAGAAGCCCCTTGGCGTTACCCATGGGGAGTGTCACCGATAGCCCGTCACGCTGCGCCTGCGCGCCACCGCGTCGATCAATACAGCAATGAGTAGCACCACGCCCGCCGCCATCAACACGACGTCAGGACCCACATTCAAGAGGGCCAGTCCGTTGTACAGGGTGCCCACGACGAGCGCGCCAATAACGACGCCCCACATCGAGCCACGCCCACCAAAGAGGCTCACGCCGCCAATAACCGCACCGGCGATCGCGAACAAGAGCAGATACTGATTGACCTGGGCGGCGGCGGAGACGGAGCGGGAGTCGATAAGGAGGCCACACACGGCGGCAATCGTCGAGGCCAGCGTGAAAATCGCGATGCGCAGTCCCACCACATTGATGCCCGCGCGCCTGGCTGCCTCGGCGTTCCCGCCCACCGCATAGATGTGGCGACCAAACGAGGTCTTCGTCGTGATGAGCCAGAAGATCAGGATGATCGCCATCGTGATCACCGTTGGCAGCGGCACGCCCTGATAAGTGTCGAAGACGGCGATCACCACGGCCACCAGCACCGCTGGCACGCCGACTTGCAGCGCCACCTGCGCCAGCGGCTGGACCGGGAGGCCGGCTTGCTGGCGCCGTGCCCGCTCAGTGAGGATGCCGGCGGCGTACACGGCCAGGATGACGGCTGGCAGCAGGATGCCCAGGTAGGTAGGCAAGACGTAGTTGGAGATGCCGGCGATGGTCGGGTCGAAGATTTGGAGGGTGGTCTGCGGCTGTAGGATGTGCGAGAGAGCGCCCTGGTAGAAGATGAACCCGGCGAGGGTGACGATGAACGACGGCATACGCAGCACGGCGACGCAGACACCGTTGATCAGCCCGATGGTCATGCCTACCACGATACCCGCAAGCATCGCTTGCACCGCGGACCAACCGTGATGCACGGACAGCACGCCAGTGACTGCTCCGCAGAAGTAGGCGACCGCCGAGAGCGAGAGATCAATCTCGCCGATGAGCAGCACCAGCGCCGCCGCTATGCCCAGACCCAAGACGGGCACCGAGACCACCTGATCGGCCAGATTGGTCAGGTTCTCTGACGAGAGGAAGGTGCCACCGGTCCAGATCTCGAAGCCACTCGCGATGACGACCAGCCCGATGAAGACGGGGAGCTGCCCCAAGTCCCCGCGCACCAGATCGCGCAACGACCAGCCGCCGGTCTTTTGCGCTTCCTCGGGCACCTCGGGCTCGTCAGACACAATAGCCGCCGTCGCGCCCGCAACAGCCTGCGACCGCTCTTCCTGGTCGCCGGGACTCTCGATGTTCATGCCGTTTCCCCCTCGATCCGGTAACCGTGCCGACGGCTTAGTCGACGCGGCCAAACTCCGCGCCCGTGATGGCCGCGATCACCTGCTCTGGCGTGGTCGAGCGGATGTCGTACGATCCGGCGCGCCGCCCCAGACGCAGGACGATCACCCGGTCCACCACTTCGAACACGTCGGCCAGGTTGTGCGAGATGACGACGACGGCCAGCCCGCGCTCGCGCAGCCGCCGGATGAGGTTGAGCACCTGGCGTGTCTGTGCGACACCCAGCGCCGCCGTGGGCTCGTCCAGCAGCACCACCTTGGGGTTGCGCAGGATCGTCTTGGCGACCGCAATGGACTGTCGTTGGCCGCCGGAGAGCGCTGCCACCGGCACGCGCACCGATTTGATCGTCCTCACTTCGAGCTGGCGCAGCACGTCGAGCGTACGCCGCTCCATGTCTGTCTCGTCCAGCACCCCGCCCAGGCTTGGGATGCGCTGCACGACGTCTTCGCGACCGAGATACAGATTGGCGACCACATCGAGGTTGTCGGCTAGCGCCAGGTCCTGATAGACCGTCTCGATGCCCAGCCGCGTCGCGTCGGTCGGCGTCGAGATCGAGACCTCACGTCCCTCCATGTAGATCTTGCCCGAGTCGGCTGGATTGACGCCGGCGATGACTTTGATGAGGGTGGATTTCCCAGCGCCATTGTCGCCGACCAGCCCCACGACCTCGCCTGGATAGACTTCGAAATCGACGTCGGTCAGCGCCCTGACTGCGCCAAACGACTTGTTGATGCCGGTCAGCCGCAGGCGGGGTGTCCCGTCACTGTGGGCGGTCTGCGACATAGGCGAAGCGGCGGGATTCTGAGCCATGAGCGCACTCCAATCGAAGAGGGGCCATAAGGAGCTGTCGGCACATCCGCTGCCCAACTACTGTGTGGGGTGCCTACATTGTGCCCTGTGCTCTGCGGAAATGGCCAGGGCAGCGAGAAATCGCTGCCCTGCCCGCTTGCTCGGAGCGGATGGTCGAGAGGTGGTGGGCCATTCGCGGGCGATCGCCCGCGAATGGCCCATCTGCCGACCCGAAGGTCGCCGTGAGCCGCGGCCCTATCCCCTCACGACCATCCGGTCGCACTGAACACTCCAGCGCGGAGAGGCCATCCAAGCGCGGCTTCTCCGCTCTGGGCAGGACGAGCTAACACACGCCGCCGGCGCCCGCGGGCACGCCCTGGCAGACGTCGGCGGTTTTGACGAACCCGTCGGCGATGACGGTCGTCTTGATGTTGCTGATGTCAACCTCGACCACGGCATTGAGCACCGACTTGATGCTGGCGGCGCCGTTGGGATTCTTGACCTGCGCGCTGGCGATCGAGGAGGTGTCGGTGCCGTTGCTGATCGCGGCTACCAACGTGCCCACCGAGTCCGCCAGCTTCTTGATCGGCTTGTAGACCGTCATCGACTGGTCGCCCTTGAGGATATTGCGGATACCCGCCACCTCGGCATCTTGACCGGTCACCAGCACCTTGCCGTTGAGGCCGACCTTCGTGAGCGCCGCGATGACCGTGTTGGCCATGCCGTCATTCATGACGTAGGCGATGGCGATCTTGTTGTGATTGGCGGTCAGAGCAGCCTGCGCCTCGGTCTGGGCCGTGGGGTTGTCCCAGCCGGGGGTGTACTGCTCGTACACGTTCTTCAGCGTGCCAGCCGTGAAGAGCGGATTGAGGATCGAAAGGGCACCGGCGCCGAACAGGTGGGCGTTGTTATCGGTGTCTGATCCTTTGATCAACATGACGTTATTGTTGCCGTTCCTGGTGACGTAATCCTGATAATGGTCCTTGATGTACGTCCCCTGCGCCACTCCGACCGCGGTGCCGTCGAACGACGCGTAGTAGTCGAGCTGGTCGCTGTAGGTCAGGCGGTCATAGGAGATAACCGGAACGCTCTTCGCCTTGGCCTTGGTGACGATCGAGGCCGCGGCCGAGCTGTCGACCGGCGCCAAGACCAGGATACATGCGCCCTGGCTCAGCGCAGCGTCAGCCTGCGTCTGCTGGGTGGTGGCGTTGCCCTGCGCGTTGGGGGCGTCAACCGTTGCCCCAGGCAGATCAGCCTTGATCGCGTTCACGACGTCAGGGTGGTCGGCGGCTTCCCAGCGAGCCGCGGTGGCGCTCTCTGGCAGCAGGAACGCGATGTGTTTGCAGCCCTTACCATTCACGATGGCAGCTGCGCTGCTGGTCCCGCCGCAGCCGGCAAGAATGCCAGCTACCAGCAAAGAGCCCAACAAAGCGCTGAGGGCGGCACGTGCACGGAACGTGCGTGGTGGGGTCATCGGGTACTCCTCAATTCTTTTCCAACACATGTCCAGACCCGTGGTGTTGCATGACACCGAATGTCAACGTTCGCGCGACATCCTCCCTTCACTAGCACTGGTCGGCAGCCAATTATGCCTGCGGAACCGGGGGGCCGGTGCCGACCGGCTCCGGAATAACGCCGGCCGCGCTGGACGGCCCGCTGAAGGCGGCATCGATCACGGTTGCCACCGCGCCCAGCGCGATGGCATTGTCGCCCAGCTCGGCGACCCGCACCTCCGTATGGGAGGATGCGGCCGGCAGGCTGCGCGTCGTGATGGCCTGGCGAATCGGCCCGAGCAAGAGCTCGCCAGCGTGCGACACGCCACCGGCGATCAGGATCAGCGACGGGTTGACGAGATTGACGAGGCCCGCCAGGGCCACGCCAATGTCTTCGCCCGCGCGCCTCACCGCGGCGCGGCAGGCGGCATCTCCGGCCAGTGCCGCAGAGACGACCTCCGCGACATCCATCTCGCGCACGCCAGGCCTGGCAGAGTCTCCGGCGCCACCCCGATAGCCGCCGGTGCGTGCGTTCTGGACGATGGCCGCCGCGCCCGCGGTGACTTCGAGGCAGCCGCGGTTGCCGCAGTCACACAAACGGCCATCGCTGTCGATGGTAACATGCCCCAGCTCGCCCGCGCTGCCGCGGCTGCCGCGATAGATTTGGCCATTGAAGACCAATCCACCGCCGATGCCGGTGCCTACTTTGATATACGCCAACTCGTAGACACCTCTCCCAGCGCCGAAGCGACTCTCGCCGAGCGCGCCCATATTGGCGTCATTATCCAGGTAGACCGGCACGCCGAGCTCGCGGCGTAGAATCTGGCGAATGTCCGTGCCATGCCAACCCGGCATCCGCGGTGGTGAGATCAACCGGGACAACCCGGTGTCCATCGGCCCCGGTATGCCGACGCCGATGCCGACCATGCGGTCCCAGCTCAGATGATTCCGCTCCACAAACGCGCGCAGCTCAGCGACAAGCTGCGGCAGGCAGATGCTGGGGCCAAGGTCGGCATCGAACGGTCCGGAGTGCCGCGCCTCGATATTCGCGGCCAGATTGCTGGCGACGACGGTAAAGTGGGTGCGGCCGATGTCCATTCCGAGCACGTTGCCGGCGTCGGCGTTGAAATGGACCAGGATAGCGCGGCGCCCGCCGGCCGGGGCAGCGTGGAGCAGACTACCTTCGCGCGCCAAGCCCTCGCTCAGCAGGGAGTCGATGATGCTGCCGACGGTGGTGCGCGAAAGCCCGGTGCGGTCGGCGATCTTGACGCGTGCCAGCGGCCCCTCTTCACGCATGCAGTTGAGCACGAGCAAGCGGTTCATCTGGCGCATGGTGCGCAGGCCGGCGCCACGGCCCGTTCCATGGGCATCGCGCGAGCGCATGTTACGGACGAGGTGCCGGACCGTGTGGTTCATCATGCGCCTCCCGCGGGAACGGGCAGGACACCAAGCAGGTGCGTCACCGAAACTGTACAATTACCCAGGCTAGTTTGTCAAGTGTCCCAACTAACTCGCAAGGCGAAGTAGAGGGCGTGACAGACGGCGACACATGGTGGCACGCCGCGGCACACAGCTGAGCCTGGCTGCGGACCGCGCCAGACGCAGTGTGTTATAATGGCGAGAGATATGGCCTGGTGAAACGACAAGAAAGTGACAATTGGACTAGGCCAATAGGCGGCCCATCGGCTGGGCGCAGCCAGCGGGCCAGGGAGGCGAGAAGACCCGTGGAGAAGCAGACAGGTACCGTCACCGTCAAGCGCACCTTTCCCGAGATGCTCAAGGGCGGCGTCATCATGGATGTCGTCAATGCCGAGCATGCCCGCATCGCGGAGGAGTCTGGCGCCTCCGCGGTCATGGCGCTGGAGCGCGTGCCTGCCGACATCCGCGCGCAGGGCGGTGTCGCGCGCATGAGCGATCCCGAGCTGATCCTGGCCATCCGCGAGGCGGTCACAATTCCGGTGATGGCCAAGTGCCGCATCGGCCACTTCGTCGAGGCGGAGATCCTCCAGGCGCTGGGGGTAGACTGCATCGACGAGTCCGAGGTGCTGACGCCCGCCGACGAAGAGTTCCATGTCAACAAGCATCAGTTCCCGGTGCCGTTCGTCTGCGGCGCGCGCAATCTGGGCGAGGCGCTGCGGCGCATCGGCGAGGGCGCGGCGATGATCCGCAGCAAGGGCGAGGCCGGCACGGGCAACATCGTCGAGGCGGTGCGCCATCTGCGCGCCATCACCGACGGCATTCGCAAGCTGACGGTCGTGCCGGAGGAAGAGCTGATGACGCAGGCCAAGGAGCTCGGCGCGCCGTATGAGCTGGTGCGCGAGGTGCGCGAGCTGAAGCGGCTGCCCGTCGTGCTCTTCTGCGCGGGCGGCGTCGCCACCCCGGCGGATGCCGCGCTGGTGATGCGCCTGGGGGCGGACGGCGTCTTCGTTGGGTCGGGCATCTTCAAGTCGGCCGATCCGCTGCGCCGGGCCAAGGCGATCGTCCAGGCGACGACGCACTTCCAGGACGCGCACATTCTGGCGGAGGTGTCGCGCGGGCTGGGTGAGCCGATGCGCGGGCTGGAAGTCGGCACGATTCCCGAGGGGGAGCTAATGGCCGGCCGCGGCTGGTAGTGAGTGTGCCGCTGCTCCAGGTGGCGCGCTGCCATTGGTGAGGGGGATGCGGGTGCCGGGCGTTTTTTCGTGGTACTATGGAAGTACAAGCGGCGCGACGCGCTGCCCGGTACTCGCGACGTTGCACGGTTGATCGACCGGCACAACGAAAGCGACGCACATGACCCGTATCGGTGTACTGGCTTTGCAAGGCGATTTTCGCGAGCACATCCGCGCCCTCGAAGGACTCGGCGCCCAGGTGCATCCCGTGCGGCTGCCCGAAGAGCTCAAGGACGTTGATGGGCTGGTGATTCCGGGCGGCGAGAGCACCGTGATGGGCAAGCTGATGGTCACCTACGGGCTGGATCAGCCGCTGCGCGAGCTGCTCGCGGCCGGCGTGCCAACCTGGGGCACCTGTGCCGGCTTGATCCTGCTCTCACGCGAGACAGACAATGCCCTGGCGGGGCAGCCGCTGCTGGCGGCGATGGACATCCGCACCAAACGGAATGCGTTTGGTCCACAACGTGCGTCGTTCGAAGCAGATATTGCCGTGCCGGCGCTGGGCGAGGATCCGTTTCACGCGGTCTTCATCCGCGCGCCGGTCGTCGAGTCCACGGGCGCGGGGGTCGAGGTGATGGCGCGGCTGGACGATCAGGACGGCGCGGGCGACGCGACCATCGTGGCAGTCCGTCAGGGGCACCTGATGGGGACTGCGTTCCATCCGGAGGTGACAGGCGACACGCGGTTTCACGACTATTTCCTCCGCCTCGTGCGAGGTGTGCGCGGCTAACGGCGGCGCAGCGTTCACGGGCGGAGGTGCCAGGCGACCCTGCTCTCACGGTGCTGGGGGTGGAAGGGCCGCCGCCTGGGAGGATACATCCCGGAATGATTCGGCCTGTATTGTATGTAGACCTGCCGGGCATCGTGTACGCGCTGGATCAGCGCGCGCGGGCCAGGCAAAGCGCTTTCGCGGACTTCGTGATCGCCTCCGAGCCTGAGCCTCGCAGCGGTCCGGCCGCGCTACTGAATGCTCTCTGGCCGATCACTCCCACGGCGCATACCTGGCTCTGTGAAGACCGCTGGCACTTGTTGGGCCTGGCCCAGGCGCGCACGCGTCCAGGCAATCAGGCCTGGGATCTGACCTACCTGGCCGCGATGACCTCGCCCGGTGGCCAGGCGCCCACCATCGCGCCCGATGACGTGCTCTACGAGCTGGCGCAATACGCCCTCAACGCCGCCATTCTGCGCGGCGTCCAGCGCCTCTTCACGCATCTCGACGATGGCTGCTCCGCGCTCGAGCTGCTCAACAAGCTGGGCTTCCAGCGCTACGCGCGCGAGCTGACCTACATCTTGCCGGCGATTCCGGCGGAGCTCGCCGCTGGCGACGACTCCACAAGCCCATCCCCGCTGAGTGGACCGCGTACGCTGCTGGCGGCGCTGCACTCAGACGGAGAGAGCACGCGCGGGCTGGGCGGGATTCAGCCGGACGTGCCACTACGTCTTTGGCATCGGCACGACGCCTGGGGCCTGCAGCGCCTCTACGACGCCTGCACGCCGCGCCGGGTGCAGATCGCGGAGAGCCTCACTCGTGAGGAGCTGCTGCACACACGGGCCGGTGGCGGGTACACCTGGCACATCCCGCTCATCGAGCCAGCGGGCGCGGCGTTCGTGCTGGACCGCGGCGTCCGGCTTGGCGGATGGCTACGACTGCGCTTCGGGCGCGGTTCCCAGCCGCATCAGCTCTGGCTTTTGGCGCATCCCGATGAGCCGGACGTTCCGGCGGCGCTCGTACGCTTCGGCGTGCGCGTGTTGGCCCAGCATGGTCAGCGGCCGGTGGTCTGTCGCATTCGGGAGTACGAAGGTGCGAGCATCGACGCCTTGCGCGCCGCCGGCTTCGAGCATGCCGGCACGCGGGCGCTGCTTGTGCGCCACTTGACCATGCGTGCGCTGCGGAAGCGTGAGGTTCCTGCGTTGGAGCCTCGTATGGTGTACGGGGTGCGCGGGCTTGGGACGGCCCAAACACGCCTGAGCAAAGGTGAAAAGATACACTATGCAACACGCGATCACTGACGATCTCGACGTTCTCCTGGCTGTCTTGCCGGCACGTGTCCGCGAGGCGATTCTGAAGATGGAGGACCGCACCGAGCTACTCGAGATTGTCCTGGACCTTGGGCGTGCGCCCGAGGGCCGATTCCCGACACGGGAGGTGATCCTCAGCGATTATCCTGTCACACGCGAGGAGTTGGACGGAGTCGTCGAGCGGATCGGGCAGTTTGGGGGAGACAACCGGGCGGGGATCGGGCGCACGCTGCACCGCATCAGCGCCATGCGCAACCGGCGCGGCGAGGTGGTGGGGCTGACCTGCCGCGTGGGGCGCGCGGTGCGCGGCACCGTCGCCCTCATCCGCGACGTCGTCGAGCAGGGCCGCTCGCTCCTCATTCTGGGGCGGCCGGGGGTGGGCAAGACCACGCTGCTGCGCGAGGCGGCGCGGGTGCTGGCCGATGAGCTGGGCAAGCGGGTGGTGGTGGTGGACACCTCCAACGAGATCGCGGGCGACGGCGACGTGCCGCATCCGGGCATCGGGCGGGCGCGGCGCATGCAGGTGGGGCGACCGGCCGAGCAGCATGCGGTGATGATCGAGGCGGTGGAGAACCACATGCCCGAGGTGATCGTGATCGACGAGATCGGCACCGAGCTGGAGGCGCAGGCGGCGCGCACGATTGCCGAGCGGGGGGTGCAGCTGGTGGGGACGGCGCATGGGCGCACGCTGGACAACCTGTTGGTCAACCCGACCTTGGCCGATCTGGTGGGCGGGGTGCAGGCGGTGACGCTGGGGGATGAGGAGGCGCGGCGGCGGGGGACGCAGAAGACGGTCTTGGAGCGCAAGGCCCCTCCCACCTTCGACGTCCTCGTCGAGCAGGAGAGCTGGCAGCACATCGCCTTGCACCGCGACGTGGCAGAGGCGGTCGACAGCATCCTGCGCGGCCACCAGCCGACGGTGGAGCTGCGCGAGCGCGACGAGCATGACCACGTCACGACCCGCGTCGTGACGGCGTCGCCGCCCGGCGCACTGCCGCGCACCAGTTTCGCCGCCGACACGCTCGGCCACGACTTCCGCGAGTTTGGTGGCTTCGACCGGCGCGACGAAGTGGGCCACCGGCGGCGGAGCGGCCGCGGGCGCCCGCTGGCCGATCCGCGCCGCGAGGGCTATCGTGAGGCGTTCTACGGGGAAGTTGCCGAGGAGGCGCTGGATGTCGAGGAGGCGGAGCCCACCGGGACGACCGGCGCGCTGCCGCTGAGTGTGCCGCTGGCCGGGGCGCCGGCTCGCAAGCCGCGCCGGCTGCGCATCTATCCCTTCGGCATCAGCCGCGACCGCCTGGAGCAGTCGGCTCGCCAGCTCAAGGTGCCGGTCGAGATCAGTCGGGACGAGCGCGATGCCGACGCCGTCATCACGCTGAAGACCTTCTATCGCCGCCAGTCGGAGCAGCTGCGTGAGGCGGAGAACGAGCGCAAGCCGATCTACATCCTGCGCGCGAACAGCGTGGCGCAGATGCAGGAGTGCCTGGCGCGCATCTTTGAGCTTCGCGCGAGCGAGACGGCGCTGCGGGAACCGGAGAACGGCAACGGTCACACGCAAAACCCGACGACGGTCGCGATGACCGAGGCGGAAGACGCCATCCACTATCTTCTCAATCGTGGCATGCGCCAGGTGGAGCTGGCGCCGGCCAATTCGTATGTACGGCGGCTGCAGCACCAGATTGCCGGGCGCTACAACCTGGAGTCGCGCAGCCACGGCCGAGAGCCGAACCGTCGCGTGCAGATCTTCGGGCGGTAGCCCCACCTGCGTCCCCTCCCCCAAAGGAAGAGGGGAGCTAACCCCTTTGCTCCCTTCCCGCCCAGCGGGAAGGGAGCATTTGGCTGCCAGCGGATCAGGCCGCCTCACTATGAACCTTAAACCGCACAGTACCACGGCCGGCGTGCCCTTCAAATCTGCGGACGCCTTAGGTAGCGCGACCGTACTGGCGGCCGTCACCTGGGTCTAGTCCGTGGGCGAACGTTCCCGGCCTCAGGCCGTGCCAGGGCAACTCCGTCATGCACGATCACTAGGTATCGATTACGTATCATAAACGTTCGCAAGAAATATAGCCTCTTCTTGCGTATTCTCGACAATCCTTGCATAGTCAGGTAAACTCGAACCATGAAGCTATCTGACTATGCCAAACAGATGGGGTGCGGTACGAGACCGCCTGGCGCTGGTTCCGTGACGGCAAAATCCAGGGCCGACGGATTGGGCTGCACACCATCATGATTACC
>Ga0209647_1004026_pt1 | contig 11188 bp, 14 predicted proteins | sample GraSoi_2013_60cm_FD_185827 | JGI IMG/M metagenome (GOLD analysis project Ga0209647, IMG submission 185827) | Grasslands soil microbial communities from the Angelo Coastal Reserve, California, USA - Sample 9_17_2013_60cm (SPAdes) (version 2) | ecosystem: Environmental > Terrestrial > Soil >... | reverse complement strand
CTCGCTATCGGGTAGTGCATCGTCCTCAGTCAGGATGGCAATCCTTGCCAACGTTTCCACTAACCGCATGTCGAGACAGGCGACCAGCGCTTTCAGCGAGGCGTTGCGCAATTCCCGGCGGGCATAACATTGCTCTTTGTGCTCGCGCAGTGCGCCATTTTGAAAACTCTGCAGACTGCTCAAGAGGACGTCGACCAAGTTGTCCTGGAGCCGAAAATACTGATGAGCGATAAAGGCGATGAGGTGTAGATAGCGATCTTTCTCCTCGCGACGAGTCAGTTGAAAGATCTCGGCCTTGATGACGCTGTGGGCATAGTAATGGATGCCGTGCAGGCTAAGCGCCAGTTCATCAAACACGGGTTTGAGCGATTGATAAAGTCTTTCAACCAAAGCAAGATCGCCCGCGCGTTCTTTCACTTTCGACGGCTTGGTCGACTGGGAGAGTTTCTTCATCAACGTCAGTCTATATGCGCTGGTTTTGGCTGGTGCGATGGCCTGGTTTGCGGTTTCTCGAATCAAAAGAGCATCCAGCTGCGCACGCGTCTCCTCGCTCAGCGTTCGTTCGACGATAGCAACCAGCGTCCGGTTATGGCCATTGATGGTCCTCAAGATCAGCACAGCCAGTCGGAAATAGCCAGGGACCTCGACCTTCTCTCGAACGAGCGTTTCGACGGAGCGCGAGAAGATCAGGCGCGGTTTCAACTGGGATCGCACCAGCCGTGCAATTTCCTCAACCAGTATGGCCTGGCCATGCGGCTTAAAGGGCCGAAAGCCGTAGAAGTCCAAGATCAATGCCTGATGCCGGGCCATGGTTTGCTTGTCGTAGTCAGCAAGCCTGACTGCATCGATCGTAATACCTGCCCGTTCAGCTACGTGGCTGATATCGCGTGGTCGGAAAGTCTGGACCGGATAAAATCGATGGGTCGCTCTAAAGTAGCCGCAACTGAGGAGAAAACACAGCTGATTGGCGGACGTTCGCAGCTCGGCGGTGATTCGCAGGATGGCCACTGGAAAATCGAAATGGCGTTTGCGCTCGGCGCTATTGAGCACTGGGGGTAGCTCGAAAGCTTCCTGCTCGATGCTGTTTAGGATCTTCATCCGGGGCATACGCTGGCTCCTTGAGGGTCGGATTTTCAGAGGGGTTTTGCGAGTAAAGAGGTCGGAAAACCATTTTCGCAGGATTGCCGAAAAACGAAATAAACGCCATCCTACGAGGCTGCTCGGATGGGAAAATCACTCAACCGGTACATCCCCTTCTGTTCCGCAAATCAGTTGATTACCTACCTCACCTTACGGGGTCTATCGGATGCACAGATCAGACTGATCTCCGGCCGTGAGGACTGGAAATCTGTCAGCATACTTACTGGACGCGGTCCAACAGGCGTATCGGGGGGGCCGTCCGGAGTGTCAGCATTTAACGAATACCCAACAATGCCAGAAATCACAATCCTATGAGAGTTTTGGTACCTTTGTTGGAATTTAACCAAGCTAACCGATCACTCTCACTCGAGAGGGCGCTGGCCGACCGAGCGGGCGCATGCTTCGCAAGCGCTGCGTGCTACCGGTGTGGCGATACCACCGGCCTTACGCGGGATCCAGTGATAGCGTCCCGGCCGGAAATGTAGTGCCAAGGCTCTTTTGGCCTTAGGTAAATCGTTCAGCAGCAACAACAATTCACGCCAGAAGACCTCGCCCAAATCGCTGTCCGCGCCGCCAATTGGTGGCCTTGGACCGGATCGGATCCGAGGAAGGACTTGTCGAACGTGATTCTAAACCCAAGAACATCACTCCTACGGATGTGGCAAGCCGAGGAACTATTCCGTCGTGGCACCCGAACGTTGTCTCAAGATCTCGACCGCCATTTTGAGCGCCTCCCGCTGCTTGTCCAACGCCGATATCTCCACTTCGATCCGTGCGATCGTGGCGATTAATCCGCCTTCGACGATCGGCGGCGCAACTGGTGGTTCACTGCTTGGCTTAACCGACAACTCTTGAGGAGCAGCAGCGGGTTCGCGTGCTACGCCTGCTCCCGCCGCTCTTCTCTTACGATATTGTCTGGACCACCTGCGCAATGACCAAATGCTCACGCCCAGTTCCTTGGCGAGGTCTTTCGCCGGCACGCCGCCGGTTTGCAACCGTTGCACAGCGGCCACCTTGAAGCTCTCATCAACGTTCTTTCGGGCTTTACTCTTAGGCATTACCTTAAAGGTGCTTCCTTGCTCGAGCCGCTGCAAGGCTCAAGAGAGTGTTGCGGTTCGATTGTCTTTGGAACCAACTTAAGACCGCTGCGAGGTACACAAGCGAAAAAAAGAGGCTCCAGAATTTGATTACAGCGCGCTTCATGGCTCGCTGGCTATCTTGGCCCTGGAAATCTTTGGGACCTGAAAACCAGCGACATTGACCGAGCTCGCATGCAGTTACGAGTTCGCAATGGCAAAAGGGGCGCGTCCTGCCATTGAGTAACCGTCTAGGTTATTAGTTCGAGCCGTTTATGTTCGCTACAAATAGGGGTCGCCTCACGAAACGCTGTACGAGCAATTTGTTACAGCCGGATTCGCTCCACCTCGCTCAGTGTAATTTCGTCCTTAGTCCGGTCGTAGAGTTTCGTTGTTCTCGGAGACTCATGTCCGGCCATTTGTTGGGCGTGCTCGAGCCGCCCGCCGTTCTCCAGATAAATCGTGATGCCGGTTGCCCGCCAGGTGTGACATCCAACGGGGGTGAGAAAACCCGCAGCCTTGGCCCGTTTCCTAATAGCCGCCCATGCGTTATAGCGGTTAAGAGCTCGTCCCGTCACTGCCGTTCCAAGTGAATTAACGCTCTGGAGCAGGTGCTGCCCGCTCTGGAGGCCTGCGGCGGCGATGTACTCGTTCAGTATCTCCTCAAGCAAGTGATGCACGGGCATCTCATGTTCCTTGCCGCCTTTTTCGTGGAGTCCCAGCCGCCGGCGCGCGCCATTGTGATAGTAATCGTCGACTTTGAGTTTCAGTACTGCGCTGACACGGGCGAAGCTGTAAAGCATCGCCGCAATGAGCGCCCGGTCCCGTAATCCGGACACCGAATCCTTTGGAATCGAATCCAACAACGTTTTGGCGTCTTCGCGGCTCCAGACGGGCGTCTTGCCTTTCTTGACCACATACTTTGGCCCGCGAACGGCGTGCGCCGGGTTCGATGGCGTGATTTGCCGAACGACCAGAAAATCGTACAACATCCGTACCGCAGCGAGCTTTTGCTTAATGGTGGGTTTGGATCCCGGAAAGTCCTCGATCCAGGCAGCCACATGAAACGGTCGCACGGTAGTGAGCTCCAGGCCGTGAGCGGCACACCAGTCAAAAAATTGCCAGCAGGCACGGGCGTAGGCAGCCCGAGTGTTCCGGTTTCGAATCGTGGAGGTGAAGAAATCAATATAGGTTTCGGTGACTTCGGGACCGGCAGCGGCGATGAGCTCCGGGATCCAGGCCTTAGAAGCGCGGGTAACGATCGAAAATTCAGCCTTGGGAACGAGTTCCATAGCGGTCCCCTACTGTAGCACATAAAGGAGGTTATGTTTTACAGTCAGGCGCGGAAAAAGGACAGGATGCGCTTCCACAGCATATAGGCGGGGGTCTCGGCCATAAATAATTATCGCCGGTTTCAGGATTGCTATTCAAGGTGGGCATACGCGGGTAGACATGTCGCCGGCATCCGTCGCAGCGTGTTGGGCCGCACGTCCGCACCGGTGAGGCCGGTGGACGGGCTTGGTGCCGGCAACGGTCAGCTATGGCTTTCCATCCATTCACGGAGTGCCTTGTTCATCTGCGACTGATAACGCTGACGCGTGCGGAACCATTTCAGGATGTCCGCGTCGACGCGAAGCGTAATGCTCTGCTTCGGGTTCGGGAGCTTAGGGCGCCCCCTGCCCCGTTTCCAACTTTCATGAAGCTCCGGAAATTCTTCCTTGAAAGGACGCATGTCCTGAAAGTCTTCGGCGGTCAGCTCTCTGACTTCGCCGTGCTTATCGGTGAGCGGTTTTTTCATAGATTTTAATCTCCCTTTTGTTGGCCTTGCGGAGGCTGATGACGCGGATGCCATCGGTCGCGGGCGTAAAGCACATGACGTGCAGCCTCTCCGCGATATAGCCGGTAGCGACGAAACGGCGCTCCGGGTAAGAATGGCGGCGGTCCTCGACCACCATAGCCGTGTCAAAATCGAAATCGGCGACGGCCGAAAAAGGCAAGCGCCGCGTGCGGGCGTTATGTTCGCTTTTGGCCGGGTCGAACTCGATCCTCATATGAATTATTGTACGTACAATAATTCGCGAGTGTCAAGAATAAACGTAACTACATTTAATAAGCGATGAGAGTTTGAGTGCGAAGAGACGGTAAGAAGCTAATGGAAAGAGTGGGTTAACTAATTAGCTGAAAGAAAAAACCTTTCCCGCAATTCCTCGCATGCGCCATCGAGGCCGGGAAAAAGGGCGCCTGCAGTGATGCCCATGAGGCTTAATTCGCGCATTACATGCTGACGTTCATTGACTGGCAAGTCGATTATGTGAGGATACCGACGGCTCTCGATTTCGGTCGATCGGATATAAGTTTCTATATCGTCGATATTGGTGACGCTCGAGATCGATTGCTGCGGTATCAGACGTTCGTTGTCGATTGCCATGAACTCCATTAGTGAGAAGTGTGGCTTAACGGGCGTGAGCTTGCTGAGCTGATTGTAGTGCGCGCGCCATTGCTTCTGATCAAACATGAAGATACGGACTTTTGCGTCGGTAGGCGCTGCGGCCGCCTCGGCGTTTCGCAAGCGACGATAGGCAAAAAATGCGGCAACGTACGGAGAGTAAGTCCAGTCAAGCAGTGGCGTGGGATAACCATGATGCTGAAGTAGGTTGAAAAAAGCGCCGTTCTGATCCGGTATAGCGAGATTGAAAATGTGGGTTGTTCTTTGGCTAAGGTGCCGGTGCAGTGTTTGAATATCCTGAGCTAGAAATCTTGTGAGATCGGCCCGGCCGGTCCTGTGATAAGAGGTTCGGAGCCTTATAGGGTCGCGTTGACCGCGAAAGATATTTCGGCGGTGCTCAAGGCTATTAACGTACTCTTTAAACTGTTGCCAGTTCGTAACTCCCGGCAGCGGTTGATATTCGGTTGGCTCACCTGCTTTGGTTTTGGGCATCTCGCTAGTACCGGATGTTCCGATATCCGTTGTCCAGGTCGCCCTTAGGGCTTCGTCCGCCCAGTCTAACGTCACATCTGCACGGGTAGGAAAATTGGTGTTCTCTGGAAAGAGCTGCGCTATCTGGTTCCAGGTAGCCGGATCTCCTGTGTGCGGATGAATAGGAAAGACGTCGAGAGTCTGTTGGAAACGTCTGGCCTTATCCGGTGTTCTAATGAAGAGTACCGATCCGGGCAGAGTGGAATTATCGTCATAGGCGAACGCATGCCCTTCGTAGTGGGTTTCCATGTCGTCGAAATCAACGACCAGAAGCCCTGTATTTGTGCCGGTGTAACGCCCTATCCATTGTCCGTTCATTGCTTGACCCCTGTTTCAAATGGCAATGCGCTCAATTTCGTCGAGCGAAATCTCGTCGTGACGGCGGTCGTAGAGCTTCGTCGTCCGCGGCGATTCATGGCTGGCGATATGCTGCGCCACTTCCAGCTTGCCGCTGTTCTTTAGATAGGCGGTAATGCCGGTGGCGCGGAAAGTATGATTGCCGATGCGCGTTTCGATGCCGGCGGCCTTCGCGCGGCGCTGAATCATGCGATAGGCGTCTTGCTGGTATAGCGGTTTGTCCGACAGGAGGCCTGTCTTTCCGGCCGCTGTGCGGAACAAATAACCGTCGACATCGTCGGCAATGCCGGCCGCGTCGATATATTCGTCCAGGAAGTGATCGAGGTTGTGGTGACAGGGAACGTCATGCTCCTTGCCGCCCTTCTCGTGTGGCCGAACCCATCTGCGGCGGCCTTGCACGAAATAGTCACCGACTTTCATTTTGGTGACTGCGCCGACACGCGCAAAACTATAGGCCATTATGCCGATCAGGGCACGGTCGCGCAATCCGAGGAGGTCGGGCTGGGCCGTCGCGGCGCCCTCCTCGGCCGGTTTGACAATCGGGATGCTATCGAGCAGCGCACGGGCCTCATCGGCAGTCAGAACAAGCGTTTTTCCTTTCTTCACGACGTATTTAGGGCCGCGCACGGAGTGCGCCGGGTTAGTATCGATCACATGCCCCGTGACTAGCCAGCCGAACAGCATGCGGAGCGCGGCGAGGTGCTGCTTGACGGACGGTGGCGAGAGATCGTCCTGCAGGTCCTTGATGAAAGCGGCGACATGGAAAGGTTGGACGCGGGCGAGCTCGTTGATGTTTTTACGGTCGCACCAGGCGGCGAGGCGGCGGGTGGCATTGATATAGGCTCGGCGGGTATTGTCGTTATTGATTTGAGCCGTGAAGAATTCCAGGACGCGTTTCGCAGCTTTCTGGGTGGGTGTAAAGAGCGGTGCCGGTCGGAGATCCGCCGTAGGCCCGATGATCATTTCGGTGGTCATGATGAAAGCTGGCTTCGCATGCTCCGTAAGGCGGGGCTGTTTCCGTAGGAGACTTGGCCACAGTCCGTCACGGCATAGGCTTTTTTGATTTCACGTTTTTGCTGGTCCCAATGAAAATACAGAGTGACGGAGGAGCGTGCCTCTAGGCGGCGTGGCCAAAGTCCGCCGTCGGTAATGATCGGCTGTGGAATTGCGGCACGTTTTTTCTTGCGTGGATCGCCGTGGATTGTGAAGCCAACATCGCTGACGGTCACCGGAAAAGCGCTGAGGTTGGTGACCTGGATGCAGCCCATTTTTTGACCGATTTCTCCGGTATGGGCGACAGGGTGAGCGATCTTAGGAATTACCTTAAGCTTCACACGGCGCTGATTCAGTCCACTACACGTATTGATAACGCCGAGGAGAGCGCCAAGGACGGCGCAACCGATGGTGAATATATCTTTGATAAAGGCCGTTATCACACATAAAACTCGCCGGGAAGGGGATTTTCCCCCAATGCTTCGGGCGCTTTGCGATCGCTAAATCATGCGAGACTCAACGCCGCCACCTAGCGTTTCTCTGATGGTCTTGGCCAGCTGACCCTTTACACGGTGCCAGATTGCCTCTCAAGCTCGTAGAATCTGGTTTGGATTTAGATTTCTCCAGATGCAAGCCTCTCCAAACCAGAGATCAATCCGGTTTTGAACCTTCGACCACATGCCTAGCCGATCAAAATTGATACCGCCGGCTTTTTGCTTTGCTGCAATAAAATAATCCCGCACTTCCCTCAGAAGCTCCGCCTCTGCGCTATTACAGAACTCCTCGTAGAGCTCTCTCTCTTGCCGACTCACCTTCACGTGAAATCCGCTGATCTTTTCGCTGCGTGAAAGCATGCGCTTTGGCTGTCTAAGCAGTTTGAGAATGCGGGGCCGGACACTTTTTGCTTATTTGTTCCAGCAAACTGAATTCATGCAGAAAACACCCCTCAAAGCAAAATACCTCCGCGCGTCCGCGGCTCTCAATGATCAACTGTGTTACTTTCTTTTTGCAAGGAGCCAGCTCCGGACCACCTTCGACAATTTCAAGATTTCAGACGCCGGGCACCTATTCTTAAAGAGCGCCTTCGCCAAGAATCGTTACGCTCCCAAGATCAATATTCGCATCGACCAAGTCCAACCCTTCGAGTCTGAGCATGAGCGGGTGACTTTTGGCGCTTATGTATCCACTAGCTACGAGACCACAGCCGCAGGATACATTTCCGCCGCGCTCGATCTGCTCAAAAATACCAATAGTGCAAGCTTCGTGCTAAAACAGAAAAAGACGCCTGAAGATACATATTGGAACACGCTGTCTGCCTCTGGTTGCACCAATCCAGCTCTAGAGTTGCGTCTCACCCTTAGCTACATCAGGCAACGCCGTAATCACTTTATTCACCTGGCGCCATCCTTGACGCAGACTCTGACCAATTTGATTCAGCATCAAGGTAGCGCTCTGAACGCATACTGGCGTCCTACAATTCGGGAACTGGACTTTACCTCGACGACCGTAACTCACTTTAGTGAGCGCGAGAGCATTGATCTCCTCATGCTTCTTCGCATAATTATACAACGGCTGGACGGGCATCTTGCTTCACAACTGACACCTGCAGGTGTTATCGAATTAGTGACATCTCAGCTATTTGCCTCAAGGCCGTCCCGTATTAACGCAGATATTCGGAGCAATCGCGTCCGAAAGATCAGTTCCGTGCTCAAGCGGGATTTTGGATATAAAGGTCCGTTAAGCGACATCGAGAACGCTGCACAGAGAATTGGCACGCGTGTATAATCACAAGTCGATAAAGGCCATTACTGACATGCGACCTCCGGACTGCAGAGGCCGCGTGCATCGTACTGCCAATATTTGCGGCGCCTCGGCTGTTGTTTTGACTGCTAATTGTCACTCTTCCTTGCTCACTATTTGTCACCTCTGGCGTTCAGCCGGCCTTTAGCCTTCCGCCCAGCGTTTTGGCGTAGGTATTGAAAATGCCCGCAATTCTCTTAGACCTTTCCTGAACGTTGCCGCCGGGGCACTACACTAGTGTAGTGCGTCAGAAATCCTGAACATTCCTAAGCGAGTTGTGGGGCAGGCCCTCGGCCTGCGGCGGCCTCGCCGGCCGCAGCCTAAGAGGATGTTTGAAAAGTCGTCCACGGGTACAGATCATCCTGCGTGATGGCAATTACCTCCAACACCGACAGGCTCTACGATACAGATCTGACCGATGCAGCCTGGGAGCTGATCGCGCCGATGTTGCCGGTAGCTCGGCCCGGTGGCCGGCCACGCACAACCAACATCCGCGCTGTGTTAAGCGCAATCTTTTATCTACTCAGAGGTTGTTTGAAAAGTCATGATTTGGTCAATCGGTTAAGCATGAGGCGAATAGCGATTAGATCGATCAGCGTCTCAGAAGTCTGCACACGGTGCTCGTAATCCTTGCTCATGCGACGGTACCGTCCGATCCACGCGAAGGTGCGTTCGACGATCCATGTGAGACCCACAACCTCGAACGCCCGCTTACGGCGTTTGACGATGCGAAGCTCGTAGCCTTCGGCTTTGATGAGCCTTGTGAGCTTGCGGCTTTGGTGACCGGCATCCGCGATGACCGTTTTGATCGTCGGAAAGATTGGGCCTAGACCGCCGAGCAAACGTGCGGCTGCGCGCCGGTCTGACATGTTGGCAGCTTCGACTCGGTTGGCAATCGGAATGCCTAGCGTATCGACCAGGATATGTCGTTTTCTTCCTCTGATCCGCTTATGGGCGTCAAAACCCCGAACGCCCCTTTTTCGGTAGTCTTGACCGACTGCCCATCCATGATAGCAACCGAAGGAGTCGCACGGCGACCCGCTTTTAGGCGCGTAAGAGGGTACAACGAGCGCAGGAGCGTGAGCCAAACTGATTCTTGCTCCCAGCGCCGGAAGTAATAGTACACCGTCGGCCAAGGTGGAAATTCACGCGGCAACAGACGCCACTGACAGCCGGTCCGAAGCAAATAGAAAATGGCGTTCACTACCGCCCGTACATCAATGCTTCGGGGTCGACCCCCAGGTTTCGCCTCCGGCATTATCGAATCCACCAACGCCCATTGCGCCTCCGTCAAATCCGTTGCGTATGTCCTCATTCCTGTCTCCAAAATTTGGAGCGCAGCCTACTCACTCGCCTGGTGACTGCCAGGACTTTTCAAACAACCTCTCAGGACTGGCGAACTCCGGTGTTCCAGCGAAAGCCCCAGGTGTTGAGATCGCGGTTTGAGCGCCCGGCTCATTGACCGCCTTTGCTAGGCCGAGGTCGATGATTTTCGCGGTCACAGCACCTGTGTCCTCCAAGCTCACCATGATGTTACTTGGTTTAATGTCTCGGTGAACGAGCTGCTGCTTGTGCACCGCAGCCAAACCGGCAGCCACCTGCGTCGCGATTTCGAGCGCCAACTTCACATCAACCCGGCCAGAGCGCTTGATGAGATGCTCAAGGGTCCCCCCTTCGACAAACTCCATCGCGTAGAAGTAATTTTCGCCGGTTCTACCCAGATGGAAGACCGAGGCGACATTTGTATGTCGCACTTTTGCTGCGGCGCGCGCCTCACGGAAGAAACGAAGCCGCGCCGATTCGTCACCGAGATACCGCTCGCTAATGACTTTCAGCGTCACCGGGCAGTGGAGATCAACGTCGAACGCCTTGTAAGTGATCCCCATTGCACCGCGACCCAACTCAACCGGTTTCCCGTCTTCACCGGTCACCAGCTCATAGTGCTCAAATCGCTGCACCGCCTGTTCCGATGTTGTCGGCTTGATCGTATCCTCGGAAGCAGAAGACCCGCCGGACTCAACTCCATCAGCAAGAGCCTTGCGGAGCATGCATACCGGACAGAATTCCATCGCTCCAGAAAACTCACTGCCACAGTTCGGGCAGGTGCGTTGGGGCTCCGTGCTCATGGGCCTAACCGTCCTTCAGCCGCAATCTGAGCCGAAAGCAACACCACGCTCCACCGAGTGGTGCGAGATCGGCCGGTACGGCCCCTGGCATACTGTTGTCCCGTTCCACAAACAATTGGGTATCCCTTTATACTAGCCCGTCAAACCAGGTTTCGGAACAAAATTCCTGCCGTTGGCGTCCTTCGGCGTCCTTTGTTGATAACGAGCTGCGGCGATGGGACAGTTCGAAATTAGCAGCCGTAAACCGTCGACTTTCGAGGTCGCCGTAATCCGTGTGGTTAGTCAGACGCTAGCCTTTCTTCTTAATACCTCTCGCCAACGAACCTTTGGCTCTCTGAACCTTTGGGCCAGAGACGTCGGGACATAAGACCAGCGGTCCGAAGGCAACACGGTCATTGCCCTATGGTCATTTGGAGCGACCGCGGAGTTCGTTTTGCCTGCGAATCAACAAAGCTGGAGCCGCTTAGGATTCGCTATTTCTAGAATATTACTCGATTCGTTCCTCTCGCCCTGCAAAGATCGCCATTATGCGAATGCTCCTCCAGATCTCTATTCCCCACGACCCGTTTAATGCAGCTGTTAAAGATGGCAGTGCCGGCCAGAAACTTGGCCGCATTGTCGACGAGATAAAACCAGAGGCGATCTATTTTACAGAACAGCACGGTCAGCGTGGTGCCATCATGATTGTCGAAATGGCCGATCCCTCAAAAATTCCTGCG
>Ga0209647_1004025_pt1 | contig 11190 bp, 13 predicted proteins | sample GraSoi_2013_60cm_FD_185827 | JGI IMG/M metagenome (GOLD analysis project Ga0209647, IMG submission 185827) | Grasslands soil microbial communities from the Angelo Coastal Reserve, California, USA - Sample 9_17_2013_60cm (SPAdes) (version 2) | ecosystem: Environmental > Terrestrial > Soil >... | reverse complement strand
GCTTGTGGCCGCAGCGCAGGTACGCTGCTCCAGAAAGCGTTGACGTGTATGCGATCCCGAATCGTCCTGAAGCGTACAAAGTGGTCTCCGTTTACGAATACGAGATGATCAATCCTCTCGAACAGGAACGTTTGACCGGGAAGGCTCGTCTTACCTGCATTTTCGAGTACGGTCGCGAGGGTCCCCGAATCGTCGGAGTGAACGAAAAACTCCTTCCGGAGACCACCACATTGCACCGTGGAAAATCCTTGTTGTCGTACCCGATGATGACGCCCCTGTTGCGCGTCTGCGACAGCAGTCCCTCTACGCCAGATGCTAGAGATGCCATATTAGCTTAACCGCCTGTTATGTGCAGGTGCTTCCAGCTGTTGCTTCTGAATCAATTCTTGAGCGCGCTTCTGCCAAGCTAGTTTTTCGTCTGCGTCACGGCCCCAAAGCGCAACTCTGATAGCTCTCCGGCGCGGTCGAGACTTGAGCTTTCGCATCGTTCGTAATCGCCGGAGACCAGCTCGTTCTTTGAGTTAGAAAATTCAAAGCTCCATGATCCATCTTCCATTAAAACGACTGATAGCAGGCCGCGTCGCCCGATTAGAGAAGGGCCGGGAATTGATGCGTTGAGGCCTGAATTTTCCGCGCTCTTTTGACAGGATCTCTTCTAGCAGACCAGAAGTATTTAGCGGACGGTGAAGCCTTTTTGGGTAAAGACGTCTGAAAAGCGGTTTTCTTAATTTCTTTTTGTTTGTGTCTATCCTTAGATGATTGTTTGCTCGGGACTGCTGCAAAAAGCACCGTGATCGCATCTTTGTCATGCCGATCGAGCAGACCCAGCAGAGAGCCAATTTGGACCCGCAAACCGGTCTCTTCGTAAACTTCTCGCTTCAGAGCTTTCAAGAGTGATTCGCCTCGTTTTACCTTACCACCCGGAAGCGTCCAAAGCTTCAATCCTGCCGCCTGACGGACCAACAAGACGTTTTGGTCCAAGTCTTCGATCCAAGCCATGACCGATACTTCCTTGGTTGGACGCAGTCTGGGAACGGCTGTCGTGTTCATTTTCTACTCCTGCCAGATGTCAACCTGCAGTACGCGCTCTCTTTCTCCCATGTTTGTTAAGTACACTTCAGCCAGACCCCTTGTTACTCCTCCCATTTTGTTCTTTGCCCTGAACTCAACTTTCTCCAGCCAGCATGCGGTTCCGTTATAATCGCTCTCGTAAGGGCCGCAGGCCTTGTCGTACTTCTAACTGTCTGGATCGTTTAGTTGATCCTTGATAGCGTGGCGAAGTTCTAGGAACACTAAGTATCCATTCATACCAATAATAATATTACACCTCTAAATCCGTGGGCACAGCAAACCGACGCACTCGGCCAGGCACCGGCTCGCCTTCCGGTACGCAAAACTGGTGCAACCCGTGTTCCTGGAGCAAGTAGTTCAAAGCTTTTACAACGAAATAGTTCTTCGTTTTCGGATATCGCCGCCGGAACCCATACGGTTCGCTCGAACGCTCCGCTCGCTCTCGCTCCGCCATGCTCTTAGTCAGAAGGGTTAGCCCCGCGATGATCCGCGTGGGCAAAACAAAATTAGCAGCCGCCCAGCCAGGTGCGCGTCTTTTGGGCATGTCGCGAGGGCAACGTGTGCGAACCGGTGGATGACGAAAAGCGTTCCGGTCGACCTGTTCTGGCCTGAGCTTCGGCTCTCGATTCCTGATCTCCGCTTGGATCGCGCGTTGTTCCGCTCGAGTTGGCGGACCGAGGCCCCATTCCCGCGCCACCTTGTTGAACGAGCGCTCGTACCCGGCAGGGGTCCTAGCGCGGGAGCGCTCGAGCCTCTTCACTCCAAATCGATCCGTATCAGAGCCCGGAAACGCTTTAGCCATGGCCTCCATCGCTCGGGCCCGTCGCGAGCTCTCAGCCGGATCAAGATTCTCCCAACCAAGTGGGTTGCTGGAAGGAGACTCGTAGTCGAGCGCAGACACGGCTCTGCTTTTAGCACAAAAGTCGCTCGACGCACAAGGCGCGCGTGCTCGGCTTTAGCGCCCACCAATCAGCCATAGTGGCTGATTCGCAAGACAAATCATTGTGCGGGAAATTGGCGCAACAGACTTTCGAAACGATTTTTGGAGAAATTTTCTCCACAAAAATGACGGGCGCTGGCGCTTCCGGCCTTTACTGGAGCTCTTCTCAGGACCCGTCGCCTTGATGTTAGTAGTACTAACATTGCGCTCACAGGCCAATCTTTCTCCTGGCCGCCCTCGTGTTGTTGCTGACTTCGTCTGCGACAATAGCGCAGCTACCCTACCAGCCTGGCATGGGTTTTCCAGTGATTCAGATCGGTACCGGCGAGAGCGCGCGAGTCAATGCGCTGAATCTGGAAGCGGGTTCCTCGGCAAAGGACTCAAGCTGCACTGTTACGCTTCAGTTCCTGGACACAGGGGGTAAAGTGGTGAAGCAGACAGTTGTTCTCCTGCGACCGGGAAATGTCGCTTCCCTGGAAGTCAGCCGGGCTGAATTGCCCGGGAACGATTCTCGAGCCGAAATCCGCGCGGTGCTTCTGTTCGGCTACTATGGGGGTGCTCCTCTGGGTCCGGCAATAGCCCGGCATTTTAATTGCAATATCGTTCCGAGCCTGCAAGTGTTCGACGCCCGTACCGGAGAAATTAAGCTCGTCCTCACGGACGCTAAACCGCTGCCCCCGCCGGCAACGCCAGCCCAGTAGGAGACCCGGGTCAACGCGTACACGAGCGGCCGTGTGTATCCGGGAGGATTCAATGCGAACACGACTGGCGGAAGCGTTTCGATGGCGCTGACGAAAGCCGAGTTCATAGCGATCAATTGGCGTTAGGCTAGCAACTAGAGGCGCCCTCGCCAGGGCACCTGGGAGCCGAGGACGCGTGAGGACGGATCTTCCCGAAGGTCATGTGTAGCGGACGAACCACCAAACGCGCTCATATTCGATTTATGCGCGGTGAATAACAGACGCGAACGGCAAGCCGTCACCATTCCGAAATGTGGGAACTGCCGGGCCGGGTGGCTAGCGGTCGCGAGTCTCGAGCCGATCTTTCTCCGCTTGGTTCAGTAGAAAGGTCAAATCACTTGGATCGGTAGCGCAACCAGTGAAATCCTGGAATCGCTGCCATTGGTTATCGCACCTGTAGACCACGCGCACATACTTGTCGGTCCAACTCGTGATACGGCCTCTCTCGGTTTCTCCGGCACCGCCGCGGTATTCGACACACTTCCCGACGTCTTGCGGTCCCAACTCTTTGATCTGGATCATGGGTTCGGTTCTTGGTTTTCTGTTGTGTTCGATTTATTGAAGTTTTCCCTCTGGGTAGTCGGTATCCCGCGGGAACGAAAAAATCGGTCGCAGGCCAAAGCGATCGTACAGGCGTATAGGGAGCCGTCGTACCGCTTGGCCCGCTTACGGAGCACGCGGCTTTTATCAGCGCTGGGCATCAGTTATCCTCAGGTTGTGAACACCGTTTGTAAAACTCGGTCAAAGCCTGAAGCACTTCCGGCTCGAGATAGACCGCACACTTGTTTCCGTGGTCGTTGAGCCGGAGTTCAACGCCAAACCCGTCGAAATGAGCGTGGACGGCATCACCAAGATAAATCGTGTCGTTCATTTGGTCACTCTTTCCACCAGTCGGCTTCGTCCTGGTCATCTGGGTCGTCACGCGCGCCTGATTCGTCGTTTGACTTGCCTAGAAAACTATCGATCACCTCTCGAGTGAACTCCTCGTAGCTGATGCCTCCCTGTCGGCAGATTGATTCCACGACATCCATTTTCTCGCCATCCAACTCGAGCAAATGGTTCTCTGCTGACAACGTGAACAACTCGCTCAAGAGTAATCCCACCACCAGACGTTCCTCGAAGCTCTTTGGCCACTCTTGATGATCCTTTTGGCCTCCATCCAAGGCAGCGTCTATCGCCTTAACCCGGGCCTTTTTCTCGAGCACGGATGAGCGCACGATAGACCAGCTCGCCGGCGCGACAACCCTTGGCGGCGGCACGGGCATTGAGTTGGTCAATGGTTTCTCGAGGGAGAATGATGTCCAGCTGTTCGAATTCGTCGTTCATAGTTGGATTTCTAGAGGTTGATAGCCAGGTTCAAATAACAGCTCGAAGCCTTCGGCTACAAGCCAATGGGCGCACGCACGCGGATTGTACGCGCCACTGGCCCACGGGGCGTCGTCCGGACAAAGACAAAATTTCAGGTCGGTGAAATAGTGGACATGGTAGCCAAAAGGCGTGGCGAGACACACGCCGTCGCGAAAGTAGTTCATGGCGCTTGTTCTTTTTGCAGGACTTTCGTACTTAGCCCAGAGTATGCGTCTTCGCGTTCGCGGGTGCCCTGTTTTCGCTGCCTCCAGCGATCATCGAAAGCATCAACGCGCCGCAACGGGTGTTCTCTTCGGGCGCGTTGGGTGTCTACCTGTTCGCTGGCCTCGTGCCGGGAATCTTTCGCGTACGGCGGATTCAGCTTGCTCGGCGCTAACTACGGCCCCGGCCGCAGCTCGCTTGTGATGTACATGGCTCCGATCGCGAGCGTTCTTCTTTCGTCTCTGGTGTTGCGGGAATCGCCGACGTGGCACAGATAGCGGGTGGCGGTCTCATATTGGCCGGCATGTGGCTCGGGCTAAGGAGGAAGTAAATCGATCCGACAGCGACTGCTTTCGGTGCCACCGCAATTGCTCGCACTTTTCTGAAACCATTCCCTCCCTTTTCCTTTGTAAGCTGATGGGAGATCACAGGAGTGAAACTATCGCAATTACGTCAAGCAACGCATCAATCGTTTACCAGCGTGACACTGGTGCTCAGTCCCGAATCAATTTATGGGAGGCCTCTATGATTCTCTTCAGACCCGTAGGTCGACCGGCGGAGTTTTTTTTACCTCAACGGCGCGTTGATGTCCCAGCCCAGTTGGCTGGAAGGAGAGTGGAAGGTGCCGATACACGTGGCCGCATTCATCGCACCCGGTTTCGTTCCGGTAGTCCTCACCGATCGGTCCCCCGCTGAACGCGGGGAAATGAATGACTTGCGAGTTACAAGAGCCTACAATGTTTACGGCTTTCGTTCATCAGAAAGGGTTGCCGGAAGGGCGACTGTCAAATGCCTTTCAACGTCTTTCTTTCTCACAGCAGCGCCGATAAACCCGTCGTGGAGGAGTTGGCTCGCCGGCTCGCCAAGGAAGGCATCCAGGCTTGGCTGGACAAATGGCACCTGATCCCGGGCGATCCCTGGCAACCGGGCCTCGAAAAAGCCCTGGCCGACTCGGAGACTTGCGCCGTCTTTGTGGGTCCCAGCGGCTTTGGACCTTGGCAAAACGAGGAGATGCGTGCAGCCATCGATCGGCGCGTGGGCGATAGCGGCCGGCATTTCCGCGTCATTCCCGTTCTCCTGCCGGGCGCAGAGCGGGCGGAGCGCAGTAGTTTGCCCACGTTTCTGGCTGCCACGACCTGGGTCGCATTCCGCGATTCGCTGGATGACCAGGATGCATTCCACACGCTGGTTTGCGGCATTCGCGGCGTCGAACCCGGTGCCGGTCCGGGACAAGCCCTTTACGAAGGCCAGTGTCCCTATCGCGGTTTGCGCTTTTTCGATGTCGACGATGCTGCCTTTTTCTTTGGACGCGAAGCTTTGGTCGAGTGGCTCTTGAACGAGCTGCGGCCTGCAACTAGCAACAAACAGGTTAGTCGTTTTCTTGCCATCGTCGGCGCTTCCGGGAGCGGCAAGTCTTCGCTAGCCCGCGCTGGGTTAGTTGCGACGATCAAGCGGAGTGACCTCCTCCATAGCTCCGCTTGGCCGGTCGCCATCTGCCGGCCCGGTCCGGATCCAATTGAGAGTCTTGCCGTGGCGCTTTCAGAAGTTATGAATATCGGACAAGGCGTGGCCATGCTTTCCGATCTCATCGGGGAACTCCAGAAAAACGAAAGAACGCTTCACCTCCTTGTTCGCCAGGCCCTACCCGGAAATGCGCCCGGAATGCGTGTCGTTGTCGTGGTGGATCAGTTCGAGGAAGTCTTCACGCTCTGCAGTCGGGATGAGCTTCGGGACGCGTTTGTCAGAAATCTTCTATATGCGGCGAAAGTCGCCCAGGGACAAACGCTGGTGATTCTGGGCATGCGCGCTGACTTTTACGCGAGGTGCGCAGCAAACGCCGAACTTGCGGCTGCTTTATCTGATCACCATTTGCTTGTTGGGCCGATGACCGACGAGGAATTGCGTCGGGCAATTCAGCGCCCGGCGCTCTTGGTGGGGTGTGAGTTGGAAGCTGGGCTTGTCGACTTACTGGTGCAAGACGTGCGCCATCAGCCCGGTGCCCTGCCGCTCTTGCAGCACGCCCTGCTGGAACTGTGGCACAAACGCGAGGGACGGCGCCTGACCGTCAAAGCCTATCAGGAGATTGGAAAGCTGGAAGGCGCGTTGCAGAGGCGAGCGGACGCCACCCTGAAGGCATTTTCGGAGGGTGAACAGGAACTCTGCCGCCGGACGTTTTTGCGCCTCACCCAACCCGGCGAAGGGACCGAAGACACCAAGCGCAGGGCCTCGATGCAGGAGTTGCTGTCCTTGTCCGGAAGAGCGAGTGCCGAGGAGGCCATCATCCAAAAACTCGCCGATGCCTCGCTGCTCACCACCGAAGGCGACCTTACTCACAAGGATGCCTTTGTGGAGGTAGCGCACGAGGCGCTGATCCGGAACTGGCCGCAGCTGCGCAAGTGGATCGACGTGGACAGAGCGGGTTTGCGCACGCGTACCCGGCTCACTGAAAGCGCCCGCGACTGGAAAAACTCCGGTCGCGATCCCACCTACCTTTACAGTGGCGTTCGTGTGGCCGTGGCAGAGGAATGGGCCGGTTCTCATCCCGGCGAGTTGAGCATTGACGAGGCCGAGTTTCTTCACTGCAGCCGCGAAGCGCAGCAGCAGCGGGAAACAGCTGAACTCGAGGCCGCTCGAACATTGGCAGAGGCCTTAAAGGAACGCGCCGAAGAAGCGGAAAAGCGGGAACAAGAAGAGAAAGTGAGTGGTGAGCTGCGAGAGCGGCTTGCGCGAGAGGAGAGAGAACGACAGGAGCGCGAGCTGGAAGCGGCTCAAAAGCTGGCTCGCACGGAATCAGAGCGTGCCGACGATCAGGCGAGGGCCGCCCTGCGTCTGCGCTGGTTGATGGTGACAATGGTTGTCTTCTTTTGTGCAGCGGTCATCGCTGCAATTTTCGCCTTCTATTCTGCGGGAGAGTCCCATCGCAGCGCCCAGCAAGCCCTCTCGCGCCAACTGGCCGCTCAGTCGCTAGCCGACGCCGATGCTTTGCCGCAACGAAGCTTGCTCCTTGCCGCAGAATCGGTTGGGCTCGCCCGAGGCGCCGACATTTTTCACTCTGAAGACGCTGCTAAGCTGCTCCACAAGCTTTTGGGAGCGACGGGCGGCGTGCCTTTGGTGGGCCATGCAAGCGCCGTCACGGCCGTGGCATTTAGTGATGGACGCACGATCGCCACAGGCAGCGCTGACGGCACCGCCCGCCTATGGGACGCGACACACCCGCAAGCAGCGCCCCTCGTGCTCAGCGGACATACCGGCCCGGTGACGAGCCTGGCGTTCAGCGGGGACGGCCGATGGCTCGCCACCGCCAGCGCCGATGGGACCGCCCGCCTATGGGACGCGAAGCACCCTCAGATCGCCCCCGTCGTCCTGGCCGGTCATCAAGGTGCCATCAATGCCCTAGCCATAAGCGCCGACAGTCGTTGGCTTGCGACAGCGAGTGAGGATCACACCACGCGCTTGTGGGACTTGAAGGCCGCCCATCCTTCCGTCAGTCCCGTCATCCTTGGCGGGCACACGGAGCGCGCTACCCACGTAGCGTTCAGCGGCACCGGGCGGTGGCTCGCGACGGCGAGTACCGACGATCATACCGTCTGGCTCTGGGACATGGCGGATCCAGCACATGCGGGGCATAGAATGACCCACAAGGTTCCGGTCCCTGAAGACGCGATCAACGCGATCGCCTTCAGCCCCGATGAGCGTCGGCTGGCGGTCACGTTCGGTTACATTGTCCAGCTTTGGGATCTGACAGCGGCCGATCCTCCCGCCAAGCCGCTCCTCCAAGGCAGTCATGCGCAATGGATCCTTGCGGTCGGCTTCACTCCGGACGGACATTGGCTGGCCACTGCGGCCATTGACGCCGCTGTCAAACTCTGGGACCTGACGGCCGCCGATCCCGCTGCGCACCCGATCGTACTTTCTGGACACCGGGCTGCGATCAATGCATTGGCGTTCAGCTCGACGGGCCGATGGCTCGCCACCGCCGGAGACGACGCGACGGTGCGGTTGTGGGATCTCGCCGATCCGACCCACCCTTCGTTTGTGTTGGGAGGACACGAGTCTGCGATCAATGCGCTGACCTTCAGTCCCGATGGGCTTCGGCTCGCCACCGCATCAAATGACACGCAAGCTCGGCTGTGGGACATACCGGATCCGTCCCTCGATCGGGTCGTTATGCGTGGGCACAGCAGGATTGTGCGTGCCGTGGCGTTCAGTCCCGATGGACAACGACTGGTAACCGGCAGCGATGACGAGACCGCAAGGGTGTGGAATGTCACCAATCCCCAAGCCGACCCGTTGGTACTGTCGGGAGGCGGCCGGGTGACCGCCGTGAGCTTTAGCGTGGATGGACAGTGGCTTGCGACGGGAAGCAATGATCCCCCATCCCTTCGGCTGTGGAAGCTGACTGCGACCGATCCTGCGGTCGTTCCCGTCATCCTCCGACAGAATGCCTACCTTATGAATTTGGCCTTCAGCCCCGATGGCCGCTGGCTCGTTACAACCGGTTGGGACGGCAATCTTCGGCTATGGAAAATGGACAATGGCACGCCCTCTCCCGAACCCAGCTTTTCCTGCAAGCAGCAAGAACCAGTCCGGGGCTTGGCATTCTCCGCCGACGGAAGTGAGATGGCGACAGGGAGTCAAGGCTACACCGCGCGTCTTTGGAGACTGGCCGATAAGAACCCATTTAGTGCTCCGTTTGTTATCCCTGCAGGCCCAGTGGTCGGTGACCTCGCGCTAAGCCGTGATGGTGGTTGGCTGGCCATGACGAGTTGGGAACCTGACTACAAGGCAAGGCTCTGGCAACTGACGGGTGCCATGCCTCCGCACCTATCGGCCGTCCTCCAGTTTAAGAAGCGCCCGAGATGCGTCGCCTTGAGCCCCGATGCGCATTGGCTGGCCGCGGGCGCTGACGACGAGACAGTCCAGTTGCTCGACATGACCGACCCGACGAAGGCGCCGATTTCGCTGCTGGGGCACCATGGGCGCATGTTGGTTTTGGCGTTCAGCCCCGATTCACAATCGCTCGCCAGCCTGAGTGAAGACCACACAATACGTCTGTGGGACCCAGCTCGTCCGACCGCCGATCCGGCTGTCCTGCACGATGGCAGCGGCTTCGTCAACATGTCCTTCAGCCCTGACGGGCGCTGGCTTGCCACCGGCAGCGGCGACGGTACCGTAAGGCTCTGGTGTTTGCAGGTGGATGAGTTGCTCCGTCTCGCGTGTCGCACGGCGGGACGCAATCTGACCAAGGACGAGCGGAAAACCTTCTTGGGTTACTAACCACAACGGTTAAATTCCCACGAAGGTACTGAGACTCTCACAGAACTTTTCGCAACATTCTAGGGGGAGAAATCGAGAAACGGAGATTTATGCAGGCTAACTAAGACTGGGCCTTTTGTATTCTGCGGGATTCGAAGTGGCCGAAAACGTCCCGCGGCAACTCGTTTGTTTGCGTACCAAACGCTAATATGCTCCCAGCCCAGCGGCGACAGATGTTTTAGCAGAGCGTCGTCGACCACCCGACGAGCCGAAAAGAAAAGGATGCACCTGGGATGGAAATTAATGTGATCTCGCTCCAAGAGCGAGCAAAAGTCGAAGCGAACTGACCAACGCAATCAGAATGGCGCGCTTTAGAAAAGATTTCGCATCCATGTAAATAAGACCTCCGCTCGGATCATACGGCCGGGGGGTTACGGGTTCAAGGTAACGTCCCCAGCCTTCCGGATTTCGGTTGCGCATCGTACCCGCTGCGGTGCCAGTTTCACAACATATCATGTGACCGCATCCCGCCGTCTTTGAATCCGGTCATTTCTCCGGCGTCAACCGCGGCCTTGAATGCTTCCAGGGCTTCCCTGATCTCCTGAATCTCACGCCGGACCAAGTCGATGTCTTTAGGGGCAACATTCGAAGCGGTTAGCATCACGCCCGATACCCGCCGGCACGCGTTTTCGATGCGGGTCAACGGCTCAAAGAGGGCTGGGTTGAGCTTTGGCATTATGTGTTCTATTGAACATAACGCCAGCTCGAAAAGCAAGAAACGCCTGAATCGGAGAGCGGCCGACTCAGGGGCACGAGATCAGGCCGGTAGAGTAGGTGTCGTTTAAAATTGTCAACCGGACAGCTCGCATGCAATTTGCTGCGAATTAGGTCCTGTGAATTCTTGTTTGATAGCCCGAGGGTGTATTGTGCGTCTGTTGGAGAAGTGAGGAACTCGCCATCTTTTCAAAAGAGCGTTGATCACTACCATCATGTGATCGAGTTGCACGCCTGGCGAAGGCCGGAAGGCACTAGCTTTGCCACGTTTATTTACGACAGGGCCGCCGAACGGCTCCTGCGGCATATCACCGGCACCGATGAAAACGAAGTGATCCGTCAAGCGCTGATGTGGTGTGAGAAGAATTGACGGCGCGGGTTGGCTCGTGAAAGCCACCAGGAAGAGCTTAGAGCGTGGAATGGGAGGGAGCGGCACCGGGGGCCTCACACCCCGGCGATAAAAGGCTTGATCAACTCGGTCATGACTTTGACCGCAACGTCCTTGACGACTTCTAGCGCGGCAGACCCGCCGACGTTCTCCAATACGCTCTTAGTCTTATTCCAGACTTTTGGATCCCGCACACTGTCGAGGTAGTCGTGGCCGGCCATCGTGATCCTTTGGACAAAATAAGCGTGCGGGATGTAATCTTCTCCGACCTGGCTCCATATGACCTTGCCTTCGACGTACCTGGCATCCAGCAAGAGCTGAACATGATAGCCAATTCGCTCTGAGCTCTCGTCTGGAATTGACTGCGGTTGATCGTCCTCGACGGCCAGAAGGATTTTGCGGATCAACTCTAAATCGCGTTTCATCGGGCTAGCATATTTTGGATGAGATAA
>Ga0209647_1004024_pt1 | contig 11190 bp, 11 predicted proteins | sample GraSoi_2013_60cm_FD_185827 | JGI IMG/M metagenome (GOLD analysis project Ga0209647, IMG submission 185827) | Grasslands soil microbial communities from the Angelo Coastal Reserve, California, USA - Sample 9_17_2013_60cm (SPAdes) (version 2) | ecosystem: Environmental > Terrestrial > Soil >... | reverse complement strand
TACCGGGCGGCAGTGCGCGCCAACCGCCGACTCGCCACCGCCCTGCGCGACCAGGGGATGAACGAGGAGGCAGACCAGTTCGCCTACCGTGCGCAGGTGCTCCAGCGCCAGGTGTTCTGGCAGCAGGGCAAGCAGGGACGCGCCGCCTTCTCCTGGGTGCTCGATCGGGTGGCCGGCCACGGCTACAAGCCGCAGCGCAGCCTCTACACCTACCTCGGGGTGCTCTTCGGCTTCGCCGCCCTCTACTTCCTGGTGGGCAATGGGCTGCTCGCCTTCGGACTGCCCGTCTCGCAGTTCCACAACCTACCCTGGTACGAGGCGGTGATCCTAAGCGTCTCGTCGTTCCACGGGCGCGGCTTCTTCCAACCGGTCCAGAGCCTGGACGACCCGGTGGCGATGCTCGCCGCGCTCGAAGCCGTCTTCGGTCTCTTCATCGAGGTCAGCTTCATCGCCACCTTCACGCAACGCTATTTCGGGAAATGACTCACTATCGATCAGGTATCACGAGTTCTCCAGGACGACCCCTCGCCGAGCCGGCGCTGCGCGTGTGGCAGAGTCGCGGTATCGCGACGCGCGAGTGCCCAGAGTGCCCGCACGACCACGGCTAGCCCACGTCCGGCTCGCATTGCCAGGCACCGGCTCCTCGCCTCTACTTCAGTTACCGACCCGACAGAGAGGGGGCGCACGTCATGGGTGAGGACCAGCAGCCACACGTGCCGCAGGAAGGAGCGCCGGCGGCGGCGGACGCGGAGGCAGCAACGGAGGCAGCGGCGCCAGCGCCCGCGCAGACCCCTCGGTGGATCACGTGCCCCCAGTGCGGCACACAGCTCCCTGATGCAGCGAACTTCTGCCTCCACTACGGACTGCCGCTGCGCGGACGACCGGCGCGCGTCTATGCGCTCGCTAATCAGCGCTGCGGCGTCGGCAAGACCACGACCGCGATCAACCTGGCCGCCTGTCTCGCCGAGGCCGGCCGCAGGACGCTGCTGATTGACCTGGACCCCCAGTGCGACGCGACGAGAGGTCTGGGCCTGGATGAGCAGCACGTCGGTCTCTCGACGTACGAGCTGCTTCTAGTTGTGACGTTCCGCAATGGTGGTCCGAAATATGCCAGAATCAGGGAGACAAGGAGGTGTCCCATGCCGAAACAGCTGACAGCTCGCCCGCCGCTCGATGCGGTGGAAGAGCGCTACGTCCGTAAATTGACCCACAGCGTGCACGCCCCCGCCGATTGGATCTTTCATGCCAAGATCGTCGTCGGGAGTTGGGACGGCCTGCGCACGCGCCAGATCGCTGAGGCGCTGAGCTGCAATCCCCAGACCGTGCGGGAACGGCTGCATGCCTTCAACGAGCGTCGCGTCGAGGGGCTCGGCATGAAGCGCGGCTCTGGCCGCAAGCCGCGCCTGACCGAGCTCGAACGCAGCACCATTCTGGCATTGGTCAAGCTCCCTCCACCCGGCAAACCTCCCTATGAACTCACGGGTGAACTGGAGACCCCTGCCCCGCGGGGGGAGTCAGAGTGGACCCTGGATGCGCTCACTGCCATGGCCCAGGCGCGCGGCATTCGCGTCGCGCGGAGCCAGGTGCGACGCATCTTCCGGCAGGAAGGCGTGCGCTGGCGGCGGACACGACTGTGGGCCACGAGCAAGGACCCTGGCTTCGTCCCAAAAGGGCCACCATTGTCGCGCTCTACACCGCCCCGCCGCCCGAGGCGACGGTCCTCTGCGTCGACGAACTCGGTCCAGTGACGCCCCGGAACTTCCCGCCGGCTCCGGGCTGGTCGCCCGACGGACACCGGATCAAGGTACCCCTCAAATATGATCGGGGACCCGAGAAAGTTTGGGTCTATGGCGCGCTCTGTGTGCGCGACGGCCAGGTCGTGACCCAGACCGCTCCCTCCCGCAACACCACCGGGTATCTCGACTTGCTCGAGACCCTCGACCGCACCTACCCCACAGGCGATCTCTATCTGATCGCTGATAACCTGGCCAGTCACACGAGTGGCCCGATCCGCGCGTGGCTGGAAGCCCATCCGCGCCTCTAACACGCCTTCATTCCGGTGGGAGCGGCCTGGTTGAACCTGATCGAGGGCTGGTGGGGGCTCTTCCGGCGCAAAGCCCTCGCGGGGCAATTCCTGGCCAACCACGACGACATCGCCTACGTGACCCGCATCGCCACCGCTCAGCTCAACCGTCACGCGCGCCCCTGGGTCTGGGGACGCCCTCCCCCACCACACCGGCACCTGCGGCGCTGCTTTGTCTATCGTCTTTGAGGAACGACGCAACTATCGCGATAGTGCCCACTCTAGTCATGCGCGATCGGTGAGCAGCCCGGGACTGCGTGCGCGCACTAGTCGTCGACGGTCGCCGACACTGGTACTCGCTCAGAAAGGCATGAGAACTTGGGTTTTCAGCCCCTCACCGCGACGTACCCGCTCAAGCGCCTGGGCATATTCCTCCAGGGAATACGGAGTGGAGAGCAGAGTTTGCATGCTGATTACGCCGCCTTGAATCAGATCGAGCGCCCCCTGAAACGAATTCTGCACCGCCATCGAGCCGACAATGGTGATCTCTTCATTGTAGATGCGAAATGGTGACAGCGAGATACGTGCTTCGTGTGGCGCAACGCCGAATACCATGAGCTTTCCGCCACGCTTGACCGCCCAAAAAGCCTGCTCTATCACCGCGGCGACGCCGGTCGTGTCGATGACGCAATTGAAGCCGTGCGGTTCATCTGCCATAGCGCTCTCAATGTCGGCATAGGTGCGGCGCGCGCCCAATTGTTCGGCCAAGTCAAGACGGCGGGCGTTCAGATCGATGACCGAGACTCGTGAGGCGCCGCCACGCACTGCCAGCTGCAAGAGCATCAAGCCCATCGTTCCCGCCCCGGCGATAAGGAACGTGTCACCAGATTTAGGGTTGATGCTATGCATCCCATGGACGGCGCAGGAAACTGGCTCGATGAGCGCTGCATCGGGAAAGGACATCGACTCGGGCAACAGATAGGCTTTCTTTTCGGGGACGGCAACATACTGGGCCATGGCCCCATTGACGGAGACGCCAATCGCGCCGTAGTTGAGGCAGAGATTCTGCCGCCCCGCGCGACACTGCTCGCAATAGCCGCAGTTGAGGTTCGGATCAACCGCCACCTTGCAGCCGATGGTGATGCCCGTCTGCCCGGCCTGTGTTCCCATCGCGACGACTTCGCCCGCGAATTCGTGACCGGGGACCACGGGATAGCGGGCGAGCGGATTGTCACCGGCAAAGATATGCAGGTCGGTCCCACAGATGCCACAGGCGCCGACACGTACGATGAGCTCATCCGGCGCTGGAGTCGGATCAGGAATCACCCCAATCCGCACCTTACCAGGGGCATCGAATATGGCAGCATGCATACTTTGCCTACTCCTTGACCTCGCCTAGGACGATCATCGACTTCAGATTGGCGGGATCGCGTCGTGTCGCCTGCAACGCCATCTCAGCGTGTTCCAGTGAGAAGCGATTGGTGATGAGCGACTGCACCTCGACGCGGCCGGAGGACACCAACGTGATGGCATCTCGATAGGTATGGGCATAGCGAAACGTGCCAGTCAGCGTGATCTCGCGCTGCAGCAGATATGCGAGCGGGACGCGCTGCTCTTCGTCTGGACTCATGCCAACCACCACCACGGTGCCATGCGGCTCGACGGTGCGGATGCCATCCGACAGCGCGCGCTGGGCGCCGGAACACTCGAGCAAGACGTGCGCCCGTATCCCAGCATCAGCCAACCTGTGCTCGGCCACGTTGATCACGCGCGTCGCGCCATGCTTACTGGCGAGTGCCAGCCGCTCAGGCGCCACGTCGCAGATCGTGACCTCGCCAGCGCCTAGTGCAAAGGCAACCTTCATGGCGAGGATGCCAATCGGCCCGGCGCCCATCACGAGCACATGCTCACCACCCTGAAGGTGTGCTCGGCGGCAGGCCCAGAGCGCGACTGAGACAGGTTCGATCAACGCGCCTTCCTCCAATGTCATGTTGGCGGGAAGATCGTGCGCAAAACGCTCATGTGTGGTGACATACTCGGCAAATGCTCCATCGATGGGCGGTGTGCCAAAGAAAACCATGTTGGGGCAGAGGTTGTAGTGGCCAGCGCGACAGTGCTCACACTCGCTGTCTGGAACCCCTGGCTCGATCGCCACACGCGCGCCGATGCGCTGCCGACTGACGTCCGAGCCCACGTCGATGATGACGCCAGCGACCTCATGCCCCAGGACGAGCGGTTTCTGGACGACAAAGGAGCCGATGCGGCCATGCTCGTAGTAATGGACGTCAGATCCGCAGACGCCAACAGCTCGCACGGCGACGAGCACCTCCCGCACCCCAACTAAGGGCACCGGCCGCTCCTCCAGGCGCATGTTGCCCGGTGCATGTAAAACCATCGTGCGATTGCTCACTCGTTGCGCTCCCTGTCTCTTTCCAGCCTATTTGAGCGCTCCGCCGGATAGACCGTGGACGAGATGCCGCTGGGCGTAAATCCCGAGTGCCACGGGCACGATGATGATCGCCGTCGCCAGTGCCGACAGTTTCGCCAGGAACAGCCCCTCGTTACTGGTGAACGTGGAGACGAGAATCGGCAGCGTCGGCGCTTCGGTATACGTGAGGGCGACCGCAAAGAAGAAATCGTTCCAGGCGAAGATCACGGCAAGCAAGGCGGTTGCAATCAGCCCCGGCGCCGACATGGGCAGGATGATGCGCACGATGCTCGTGAAGGTGGAGCTGCCATCCAGCCATGCTTGTTCGAGCACTTCGAGTGGCAGATCCATGAAGAACGAGCGCGCCATCCAGATGACCAGTGGCAAGTTCATGGCCGTGTAGATCAGGGTCAGGACGAGCAGGTTATCGAGGAGGTTGAGGCGGGAAATGATGATGAACAGCGGCACCAAGATTGCCGCGAACGGCATGAAGCGCGTCGAGAGCGCGAAGAAGAGCATCTCGTTCGCCGAGCGGGTACGCATTTGGAAGACCATGCTGTACGCCGTCGGAATGCCGAGGAGCAGCGCCAGGGCCGTCGAGACGAGCGACGCAAACAGGCTGTTGAACAGGTAGGCGCCGAAGTTGGATTGCGCCACCAGCTGGAATTGATCGAGCGTCGGCCGAAAGAAAATGAGAGGAGTCGTCGTCGACGCCTCTACCTCTTGTTTGAACCCCGTCAGCACCATCCAGGCCACAGGAAAGATGAAAATGCCAATGATCAGATAGGTGAACACCGTCCAGCCAAGGTTTGACCAGACCTTCTTTGTGTTGTTCATGCCACCGCCTCCCGCTCGGTGATCAGACGCAACATGCCACGAGCGGCGAAGATGGCGATGATCACGCCAATGACGCCCAACGCCGCCGCCAGGCCGATTTGATCTGAGATGAAGGCCGTCTGGTAGGTGTAGTAGGGCAACGTCATGGTCGCGGTCCCCGGCCCCCCCGAGGTGGTCAGAAAGATCTCGCCAAACGTTTGGAAGATGAAGATCGTGCCGAAGAGCAGTGCGATTTCGTAGGCCTTGCGCAGCATCGGCAGGGTAATCTTCCAGAAGGTCGTCAGGCTATTGGCGCCGTCCACTTTGGCAGCTTCGTAGATCTCGTTTGGGATGGATTGGAGACCGGCCAGGATGACTAACATCACAAACGGTGTCCACTCCCAGGCGATGATGAGCACTACACTCTCCAAAGGATAAGACGAAAACCAGGGAATGATCGGGAATCCGAGGACGGAGTGCACGAGCCAATCGATGATGCCGAAGTGGGGACTCAGGAAGAGGTTTTTCCAGTTGATGGCGACGGCGGCGGGCGTGACCAGGAAAGGGACCGTCGCCAGCCCGCGCAGAACGTTGCGTCCCCAGAAATTGCGATCGAGCAATAGTGCGAGAACCGTCCCTCCGATCACCGCCGCGGCTGTCGCCCCAAACACTATTTCGATGGTCTGAACGATGACCGGCCAGAAATTGGGGTCACCGAAGAACTCATGGGTATAGTTCGACAAGGCGACGAATTGGAATCCTTCCGCTGGGGTCAGCAAGTTCCACGCATGCAGGCTAAACCAGACGCACAGCAGAAATGGGATCTGGGTCATGATGATCATGAAGCCGAGCGCGGGAAGATGCAGCCAGATGACGCGACGCCGCTGGCGCGTTTTGGCGGGCGCGAGGCGCTCGTCGGCGTCACGGACGGCTTGCCGCGGCTGCCCGATGCTGTTTTCGGCTAACCCATGCGCCTGTTTCATCTGTGTCCCTGCGCCTCCTCGATCATCTGCACCGCATCAGTGGTGAGTTGTGGAGCAGCTACCTGCGCGCGCAGGCAGCTGCTCCTCGAATCGGAGCTTGGGGTTAGTAACCGGCCGTGTTGGTCGCATTGACTTGCGAGGCCAGCAGCTGATCCGACTGCTTCAGAGCGTCCTGCACCGTCATCTTGCCCGCAATCGCCGCCGAGATGTTCTGGCTGACTGACTGGCCAACAGACTCGAACTGGGGAATACCCACATACTGTACGCCATGGTAGGGCACGGGATTCAGCGTCGGCGTGCTTGGTGTCGCGGTATTGATCGAGTCGAGCGTCACGGCTGCGAACGGCGCCACGTTGGTGTAGTTGGAGTTCTGGTAGATCGAGGTGCGTGTCCCCGGCGGAATATTTGCCCAGCCGAACGTCTGGCCGGCCAGCGTGAGATACGCTGGGCCGGTCGCCCAGGTCAAGAACTTGAACGCGGCGTCCTTGTTCTTGCTAGATTTGATCATATCCAGCGCCCAGGCCCAGAGCCAGCGACTGCCGTTTGGAGTGACCTCGGTTGGGGCGTAGGCATAGCCGACCTGACCGGCAACTTTCGAGGTCGCAGGCGTTTCCAAGGTGCCACCGAACGACGTGGCATCGTAGAACATGGCTGCCTTCCCCTGCGACATCAAGTTCAAGCACGCCTGCCAATCGGCATTGGCGGCATCAGGCTCGCCGTACTTTTGCAGCAGGTTGACGTAGAAGCTCACCGCCTTGACGGAATCGGGGCTAGACAGCTGCGGCGCCCAGTTGGCGTCGAACCAGCTGCCGCCAAATGTGTTGATGACAGTATCCAGCGGGGCCAGATTCATTCCCCACCCAGCCTGGCCACGCATCGCGATGCCAACGGTGCCGTGTGCTGGATCGTTGAGCTGCTGCGCCAACGCCGCGACCTGATCCCACGTGGGGTGGGATGGCATGGTGAGGTTGTGGGCAGCGAAGATCTGCTTGTTATACATGAGGAAGCTGCTCTCCCCATAGAACGGCAATCCGTAGGTGTCGTTCTTGTAGGAAAGCGTCTGCATGACCGGCTTGAGGAGGTCGTCGAAGTTGTACGTCGCGGCATCGGACGACGACATCTTGCTGAAATAGGGGGTCAGATCCTCTACCCAGCCATTATGCGCCCAAATGGGCGTTTCGTAGCTGCCCACGGTGGCGATGTCAAACTTGCCGGAATTCGTGGCAACATCTTGCGTCACTTTGTCACGCAGCGTGTTCTCATCCAAGGTGACAAACTTGACCTTGATGTTGGGATTATCCTTCTCGAAGACTTTCGCAGTGAGTTGCTCCATCTGCACCATCTGCGAATTGTTCACCGTGGCAACGTTCAACGTCACGGTGCCGTTACCCTGACTGGATGTCGAACAGGCTGTCAATCCAGCCAGGAGGAGTGAGGACCCGATAACGACGGCGCTAACGGCCGCTGTGGCTCGTGAAGACAACCTCATTGCTGTTTCCCCCCGTTGTGCGATGGCCGTGCGACGACAGACGATGAGCAAACGTTGCTCGTGACCACGCTGAGGTACGCCACAATGGAAGAGCCGAAACCAGGGGCTGCGAAGAAGCAATCCTCCCTTCTCATGGCGATTGGCTGCTGAGGGATTCCTTCGAGGCTCACAATCTGACGAACGCGGCGACTACCACAGATCTGGCAACACGTGAATGGGTTGGCGGGCCGCATTCCTGACGCGACACCTGCTTGCAGCACGCCCACTTGCTGCAGCGAAACGCTTAGCTAATCGTTTTTCCGAGTGTAGCAGGTAGGTCGCGGCCTGTCAAGGGGACTGTCAAGACGCAGCGCGCGCTGCGGCAGCGATGGCTGCGGCGCGGAGGCAGGCTGGTTGAACAGAGCAAACCAAAGATGATAGAATAACGTGCAGTCCGGATAGGGAACATGGGGAGATGCGCTCCTCAGCAGGCCTTCGTTATGACTCACCTCAACAACCGCTCCCGTCAGCAATCCGAGTCGCGTATGCGAATTCCGCCTGCCTCTATCCCTACGCAGCAGCCTGATGAATCGGGGCCAGCCGACGCCTCGCCTCTCGAGCTGATGGCTGCCGCTCAAACGACACACGAAGAGAGTGCTGTTGTGTTAACGACCCATGCCGCCCATACTGCCACTGCCGCCACTCGCCCGGTGACAATCAAAGACGTCGCTGCCCATGCCTCGGTTTCCGTGGCGACAGTGTCAGCCGTGATGAACGCAAACAAGTATGTGAGCCCCGAACTGGAGCAACGGGTTCGTGCCAGCATCGACACGCTGGGGTACATGCGCAATAGCATGGCCCGCGGACTCAAGACACAGGTAAGCCATGCCATAGAGCTTGTGATTCCTGATATTGCCAATCCATTCTTTACCAATATCTCGCGTGGGGTGGAGGATGTAGCTAATGCCCATCACTACGCGTTGATCTTGGGCAATACCGACGAAGATCCTCAGAAAGAGCTGAACTACATCCATCTCTTATATGGCAAACGCGCTGACGGAATGATCATCGCCACGACTGCGCAAGGCCATGACATTGCGCCGACCTGGCCCCTTCACCAGTTTCCCATCGTGAGTATCGATCGCTCACTCTTTCACCTGGGCATTGACACCGTCCTCGTGGACAATCAGCACGGCGCTCGTATGGCAATCGAGCACCTGATCCAGCTTGGGCATCGCCGCATCGGCATTGTCACTGGTGTACCTGGCATCGCGCCGACAGATGAGCGGCTGGCCGGCTACAAAGAGGCGCTCGAAACGCATGGTATCGCGGTCGATCCCGCGCTCGTCGACGTCTCGCATCCACGGGTCGGCGGCGGCGAGCAAGGCGCATGGCGACTGCTGACCCAAACGGCAGAGCGACCAACGGCACTGTTTCTGATGGACGGCACGATGGTTATTGGGGCACTGCAAGCCATAGCGAAGCTCGGGCTACGCTGCCCTGACGATGTTGCGTTGGTGGGATTCGACGACTTTGTGTGGGCGTCTGTCATGCGCCCTCGCCTGACGGTCGTCGCCCAGCCGACGTACGAGATAGGTCATACGGCGGCGCAGCTCCTATTCGAGCGCCTAGAGCACCCGGACCGCGAACCGAGAGAGGTGCGCCTGCACACCGAGCTGGTCATTCGCGAGTCATGCGGGGCCTCGTTACAGTGAATGGGCCAGCAAGCCCCTCGGCTTCAGCCAGGGGATGAATGGCCCTCTCGGCTTCCGCTTCCTGCCCCCGGTGCGAGAATAGATCTGAAGCTCCTTGCCAACTCAATCATGTTTGGGCGTTCCACGGTAAATCGCTCCCGTGGGGAAAAGCATTGGCGTATAGTGGACACGTGCTCTGGGCAGGCGAGACGTACAACTCGTCGGGGCTTTGGCCCCACACAAACACTACCGCACTGCCGAAGGGCTGGCCGACATGGTCACAGTGTCGGTGCCACCGGAACCATGTGTTCTGCCGGTGGATGGGCCGCTTGAGACGGCCCTCAACTGTCAAGCGTTTGTACTCCGAAGCCGAAAGGAACTGAGGGGGAGCTGATCAGAATCGCCCGCTTTCAAGCGGGGGAGTCTCAAAACGAGCGTCGGGTAACACCTACTGACCTTTGCACAGACGTCTAAACTCGCTACCGCCCGCCCCATCTCCCGCAGGTCAATGCGATACGGGAAGTTTAGATGGTCATGCAGGGATCAGGAGTCGGCGCGAGGGGCACTGACTTCGTGCGGCTCTGCCTGGCCGGATGTACGAGTGCGGATGAGCACCTCGATCCCGTCGAGGATGCGCGCGAGGCCGAAGAGGAATTCGTCATCCTGGCCGCCTGCAGCGTCGAGGACGCCGGCCGCGATGAGTGCGCGCAGCGCAGGAAAACGCTCGGGGCTGGCCACCCGTCTGAGCAGGCGACCGTAGGAGGACATCGCCTCCTCAGGGGTTGCGCCGGACGCCTGAAACGCCGCCGAGATACTGGCCTCCAGACTCGCCTCATTCCGTACAATGCCGGCAAGCAGCATCACCACTGAGAGTTTCTCGGCCTCTGTCAGACCTGTGCCCCGGAGCGCCCGTAACCCCTGCTCCAGCCAGGCGACCTGGTTGGGGGTGGCCGGGGGTCCACTGATCGGGATCTGCAGCGTCCAGGGATGCCGGCGATAGGCTGCAAGCGCTCCCCAGGCCCAGCGAGACAGGGCGGCGCGCCACCCGTCGTCTGACGACGGTGCGGCGAGCGGCGGTCCCAGCGCGGCGTCCACCATCAGCGCGAGCAGCTCATCCTTCGAGGCTACATAGCGGTAGAGGGACATTGGGGCGCTCCCCAGTTCGGTCGCGACCCGACTCATCGAGACCGCGCTCAGCCCCTTGGTCAGCGCGATCTTGATCGCCGCCACGACTATCCGCTCCAGGCTGAGCCCGGGTTTGGGCCCTTTCGTAGGTCGGCTGCGCACTCCCCATGCCGCCTCGATGCTCGCCGGCAGCAGGCGCGAGCCCTGGTTCTCGTTGTTGGCGTTGGCGTCGCTCATCATCGCCCCTCCTGCGCCTCCAGGGTGTTGTTACTCACACCTGGGGTTGACGACCCCTGACCTACTGAGTATACTATACGCAGTTGCGCGTACGTCGTACGCAGAAAAAACTGGCCACAGGGTTCGTTCGGATGGGAGGCCCTCGCCGCAGCACGGGCGACAGGGGCGACACGGGCGACAGGGACGACACGGGCGATACCACCGATCACGACGAGCGCAACACGGCGCCAACACAACAGAAAGCGATGTGACGCGATGAACCCAATTCTGGCCATGACGCTCCGCCCCATCCTGCGGCGGCGGAACGCGAAGCAGTTAGCAATACCCGCCCCACAGGGGATTCGCGCAGGCCAGTTCGTGACCATCGGCGGTATCGAGCAATGGATCACGATTCGCGGCCAAGATCGTGACAACCC
>Ga0209647_1004022_pt1 | contig 11193 bp, 10 predicted proteins | sample GraSoi_2013_60cm_FD_185827 | JGI IMG/M metagenome (GOLD analysis project Ga0209647, IMG submission 185827) | Grasslands soil microbial communities from the Angelo Coastal Reserve, California, USA - Sample 9_17_2013_60cm (SPAdes) (version 2) | ecosystem: Environmental > Terrestrial > Soil >... | reverse complement strand
CGCTCACTACCTTTGTCGCGGGGAACTGGACCCGGGCAACCGGGGCGCCCGCAAGGGCCCGAGTGTCCGAGCGTTGTGATCGGCTGGCACTCCCCCGCAAGGGGACACGCACAGCAAGGAGACGGCCCTTCCTCCCCCTGCCTTCAGGCAGGGGTCTCCTGGCCGGAGAAAGATGACGAGAACGCAGCAAACGCAGCCGGAGGGCGACCTACCGGCTGGGCTGGCGGCGCCTGCGCGGCGGGCGCTCGTACAGGCTGGCTACGCGCGGCTCGATCAGCTTGCGGGGGTCAGCGAGGCCGAGATCAAGCGGCTACATGGCATGGGGCCACGGGCGCTCGATCTCCTTCGCCATGCCCTAGGCGCTCGCGGTCTGTCGTTCGCGGACGGGGAGCGAAAGAGCGGCTGAGGTCGGGAGGAGCGTCTGGGGCAGCAGCGGCCGCGAGGCGGCGATCGAGGTCAGGTGAAACGGAGTATACGATGAGCAGCGGAGGATTGTCCGCGGCGCGGCTCGGCCGCATGCACGATGTCATGGCTGGCTACGTCGAACGCGGCGAGGTGCCCGGCCTCGTTACGCTGGTCAGCCGGCATGGCGAGACCCATGTCGATGTGATTGGCGCGCAGGCAATAGTCGGCAGTGACCCGATGCGGCGTGACACGATATTCCGCATCTCCTCGATGACCAAGCCGATCACGGCTGCGGCCACTATGATCCTGGTGGAGGAATGCAAGCTACGGCTGGATGAGGCGGTGGACCGTCTGCTGCCCGAGCTGGCCGAGCGGCGCGTCCTGACGCGGCTCGACGCGCAACTCGACGACACTGTGCCCGCGCAGCGGTCGATCACGGTGCGTGATCTGCTGACCTTTCGTATGGGTTTCGGCCAGATGATGGCGCCGCCGGACGCGTATCCGATTCTGCAGGCCGCGAACGCGCAACAGATCGGCATGGGGCCGCCCAACCCGTCGTCGATGCCCGCGCCGGATGAATGGATGCGCCGCCTGGGGTCGCTGCCGCTGATGCACCAGCCGGGTGAGCGGTGGATGTACAACACGGGGTCCGACGTGCTGGGCGTACTGATCGCGCGGGCCGCAGGCCAGGAGTTTGAGACGTTCTTGCGCGCGCGCATTTTCGAGCCGCTTGGTATGAAGGACACCGGGTTCAGCGTGCCGGCGGCAAAACTCGACCGGCTGGCGACCAGCTACTGGACTAATGCAGAGACCGGGGCGCTCGAGGTCTTCGATGAGGCCGCGGGCGGCCAATGGAGCCGCCCGCCCGCGTTCCCGTCCGGTGCTGGCGGTCTGGTCTCGACTATTGACGACTACCTGGCATTTGGCCAGATGATGCTGAACAAGGGCAAATACGGCAACGAACGCCTTCTGTCCCGGCCGTCGGTCGAGACGATGACGACCGACCAGCTGACGCCCGCGCAGAAAGCGGTATCTGGTTTACTCCCCAGCGACTTCGATAACCGCGGCTGGGGGTTCGGCGTGTCCATCGTCACCCGGCGCGACGACCTGGCGGCGACGCTCGGGCGCTATGGCTGGGACGGCGGTCTGGGCACCTCCTGGTCTTCGGACCCCGGCGAGGACATGGTCGCGATCCTGATGACCCAGCGGGCGGCCTTCCCTCTGTTCTCGGGCGTCTATCTTGACTTCTGGACCTCGGCTTACCAGGCGATAGACGACTGAGGCGGCCAAGAGCAAGCGGCGACTGCACGTAGCGTGGCTGGGACGTCGCTGCGCTGCGTGTTGGTGCGCTTGTGTCGGACTCGTGTGGCGTGCGAGGGGAAGAGCCACGCCGCGCTCGCGCTGTGGAGGAATGCGGCGCTGGCCGCATGGAAGCGCCGCTAACTCCCTATCCCGCCCAACGGTCTAATCATCGTAGCCAGTGACGACTCCCCACGGCTCAAGCCGGGGGCTTCTGGAATGACGCTGGTGTGTCGTCCCACACCGCTCGTTCGGTTTCATCCAGTGGAGCGGACGTTCCTCACAGACTCCCCTCTGGGATGGCACCTGTTCACCGACGGTGCTGCTTGTACCCGCAGGAACGATTGACGGCGGAACCGCTGAAACAGCCTGCAGTTGGACAGGTGCAGAAGAACTGAGCAGAGGGTACCACCACCACTGCTCGTCTGCGGGCGAGGGGCCATTCATCCCCCGCCCTGAAGGGCGGGGCCTTCTGGCCCAAGCGAGGTAAGCTGAAAACCGAACGAAGGCGATGGGGGAAGTATGGCAAGACCGAAGCTAATACGAATTGATTTAGATCAGCAGGTTACGGAGCTGGTGGGTAAAACCGACCATAAAACGCTAGCAGTCTGGGCCTGTGATTGCGCTGAGCGCGTACTGCCCTATTTTGAGAGAAGCTACCCAGCAGACGATCGCCCTCGGCGGGCTATCGACGCGGGCCGCGTGTGGGCACGTACAGGTGTGTTTCGGATGGCCGATATACGCAAGGCTTCGCTGGGGGCGCATGCGGCTGCGCGCGCAGTGGAAGGGGATAACGCAGCTCGCTCTGCTGCCCGCGCGGCAGGTCAGGCTGTGGCAACTGCGCATGTTCCCACCCATTCTGTCGGCGCTGCCATCTACGCGGCAACCGCCGTACGAGATGCGGTCGAAGCCACCGATGCCGACACTGCCGTTGCGCAAGAACGTGATTGGCAGTACCACCATCTACTTGGGCTGCAATGAGCAGCTCTGGCGACGCGAGTGTCCTTCACGCCTTAGAGGAGCTTGAGGCAAGTGGAGCTTTGCAGTGAGCTCGTAGCGCGCTGGCAACCCGGAAAAAATCCGCAGCGGATCAGGCCTCGGAACGCTGGCGGTCGTAATAGAGCCAGACAGCGCCGCTGGTGCTGGGCACGTTATCGGTAAGCACCCACGAAGAGGTGGGCATCCCGTCTTGAAACAAACGGGTACCGGCTCCGACAATCACGGGAGCCAGGTTGATACTGAGCCGGTCAACTTCGTCGGCGTCCAGCAGCGCCTGGATGATGCTCTGGCTGGCCAGAATCACGATGTCGCCACCGTCCTGCTGACGAAGCGCGCGCACCACAGTGGTCGCCTCATCATTGACGAGCCGTGAATTGCTCCATGAAGCCTCCTTCAGCGTCGAGGAGAGCACCACGTTCTCGACGCTATCGAGCCAACGGGCAAAGGTACGGTCGCGCGGGTCGGCGTTTTCGTCTTGAGCGACGGTAGGCCAGTACGAACCGAAGCCTTGATAGTTCTTACGACCGAGCAGGGCGGTTGTTGCGCTGGTAAGCCCAAGCAGACCGTCACGAGCAGCGTCGGTCACCGCGTGCGGCACAATCCAACCCATGTCGTATTCGCCGCCAGGGCCAGTCGTGCGCCCATCGAGCGACAGGGTGATGTTTGCAACGACCCTGCGCGCGTTTGTCTGTGACATGACGATCTCCCTACGGCTCAGACAGCAGCATCGATGCCGATGACCACGTTCACATACACCACCATCATAGCATGGGGTTCGTTGTGCTGAACGTACGCGTGAGATCTCTGGGAGCCCGGGAGCGCCTTTCGCTTATCCCTGCATCGCTTCGCCCGGCGGGCGCAACTCCCCTCTCCGCGCCGGAGAGAGGCGCGCGAGCGCAGCGAGAAGCGCCGCCAGGCGCGGAGCGGCTCTTGAGCGGAGCGGAGGGGCTGGAGGTGAGGTTACCCCTGCTTGCCCCACTGCGGCTTGCGCTTCTCCACGAAGGCGGCGACGCCCTCTTTGCTGTCCGGCGTCTCGAAGAGCTGGTTCTGCAGCTGGCGCTCGTAGGCGAAGGCCTCGTACAGCGGCAGGTCCAGCCCTTCCGTCAGCGCCAGCTTCATGAAGCCGATCGCCTTGCTCGGGCCGTCGGCGCACTTGTGCGCAAACTCCAGCGCCCTGGGCATCACCTGGTCCGCATCCACCAGCTCGTCGAAGAGGCCCAGCTCGAGCGCCTTCTCCGGCCCAAAGGCCTCGCCGGTCACCATGTACATCAGCGCGCGGCTCGGCCCCATGATGCGGCCGGCGAACTGCGTGCCGCCCTCACCGGGGATCAGGCCGAGGTTGACCTCCGGCAGGCCGACCTTCCAGTTGCCGCGCCCGGCGTAGCGCACGTCGCAGCACAGCGCCAGCTCCAGCCCGCCGCCCATGCAGTGCCCGTTCACCGCCGCCACATACACCTTTGGCGTGGCGCGGATCTTCATCATCATTTCTTTGCTGGTCTGGCTGAGCAAGCCGATATACTCACCGGGCTTCTCGCGGATCTCGTCGATGTCTGCGCCGGCCGAGAAGAAGCGGTCGTTGGCGCTGGCCAGCACCACCGTCTTGACGCCGCTGTCGTAGCGAATCTCGGTGACGATCCCCTCGAGCTCGCGAATCATGGCGAAGTTGTGCGCGTTGGCTGGCGGACGATTGAGCTTGAGGACGCAGACTGCGCCATCCATGTCGAGCTTGAAATATTCCGGCTGCAGGTCCGTCACGGACATTGTTATGCCTCCTGCCACCGGAGCACCATGGGTCCGGCGGACACACGTCTACTGGCGCGGCCGTCTCGCACGCAGCCGCGCCTGGCCATCGCCGCGTTGTGCTGCGCCTGGATAGTATAGCGCACGCGGGGCAGAGCGCGGCTTCACAGCTCCGCGCGCACCGCCTGCGCCGCCGCCACCATGCGCGCCAACTTGCGCCGCGCCACCTCCGGGTCGAGCAGCCGCAGGCCGCAATCCGGCGCGACCCACACACGCTCGGCTTCGATGCGTTCCAGCACGGCGCGGATGCGGTCGCCGATGACCGCCGCCGACTCCACCTCCGCAGACTGCGTGTCCACACAGCCGGGACTCAGCCGCACGGTGGTGAAGTCCAGCTCGTCCGCATCCAGCGCGGCGAGGTTGGCGATGCGGCTGTTTTCGAAGGCCAGCACCGCGAACGGCAGGATCAGCAGCTCGGCCACGACCGCACGGATGTCTCCGCACACATGCAGCGCCGGCAGGCGTGGCATCGCCGCGAGGCTGCGCAGCGCATCGTACGCCAGCTCCGGGCTGACCCGCGTCCCCAGCGCCTTCGCCAGCGCCGGCTCGTCGATCTGCACCACGTTGGCGCCTGCCGCCACCAGCGCCGCCACCTCACGCGCGAGAATCTCGGCCAGCCGCAGCAAGAGGGTGGGGTCGGCGGCGTCAGTATACGGCGCGGTTGGCGCGACCCGGCACGAGAGCGCGAGCGTAATCGGTCCCGTCACCACGCCCTTGACCTCCGCGCGCCCGGCGGCGAGCTGGCGGGCCAGGGCGTAATCGCCCGCCGCGATATGGCCGTCGGGCAGGTCGAGCGCGTCTTCGACCTCCCACGTGCCGTCGTCGGCCAGCCGAAAGCCAGGGATGCGCGCGGCAAAGGCGCCGATCATGTCGCCGCGCATCTGGCCGTCGCTGATCAGCTCGACGCCAGCGGCGATCTGGTCTTCCACGGCGCGCTGGACGGCGCGGCGCGGCGGCAAGCCTGCCGGTGGGTAGCTGCCGATGACGGTGGTCAACAGCGGCTGAAACTCGATATCGCGCATGGCGCCCTCCTTTGGCGACTAGCGGCCCAGCTTCCTTCGCACGATCTCAGCGATCAAATGCACTTCCTCGATGCGCAACAAGAGGATGACGCCAAAGTACACTGCCGTGCCAACGGCGCCCGCCAGCAAGAGCTGCGCGCCAGGCCCTGCTTCTGGCGACGCCGTGAGCACCCCCCAGCAGGCCAGCCACATAGCCGCCCCGGCAATCAGAATGCGCCCGACGCCGCCGAGCAGGTCGCGCATACCCAGATTGCCGATGGCCAGCGTCAGCAGCACGAAGAGGATGAGGGCGTGGCTGGTGTTCTTCGCGGTATCCCCGAAGGCCAGCGCCGGCATGCCGATGCTGGTATGGAACGGCACCGCCACGACGACGTAGAAGAGAATCGAGACGACGGCGACGATGTTCGGGATCAGCGTGTTCTTGCGGGCGTAGAATGCCGCGATGAGTAGCTGATCGAGCGCGATGAACGGCAGCTCGTAGGCGTAGTTTTGCACCGCCAGCGCGTTGCGGACAGTGCAGCCGTGGGTGCAGGTGCCGTGCTGGAAGAGCAGCGCCACGATCGGCACGCGCAGCACATACAGGCCGACCATGGCGGGCACCATCAGCAGCAGGCCGAGGCGAATGCCATGGCGCAGCGTCGCCTTGAAGCCCTCCAGATCGGCGCGATTGGCGGCGGCGGTGAGCGGCGGCAGCACGGCGAATGAGAGCGCGGCGGCCACCAGGCCAACGGGGAATTGCGTCAGCACGGTGCCGCTGGCGAGCGCGGTGTTGTTAGCTTCCCAGCCGTTGGGTGTGTGGCCGATCAGCCCCAGGTCGAGGTTCTGGTAGAGCACGCTGATGACGAGACCGGCGGCGATGGGGCCATAGAGGCGCAGGATCTGGCGCACAGCGGGGTGCCGTAGATCCAGCACCGGGCGCCACTGCACGCCCACGCGGCGCAGTCCCGGCAGTAGGATGGCAAACTCCGCCAGCGCCCCGACGGCCGCTCCGATGGCCAGCCCCGGCGCGGCCAGCTCGCGCGCATGCAGCACCGCCGAGGAAGCGCTGCCCCGGCTGAAGATGCTGGCGAGTGGCAGGTGGAGCTGGTAGGCCGCGAGCAGCAGCGCCAGTACGCCGCAGGTGATGATGGCAACGTGGTAGATGCCGGTGGCGAAGGCAGGAAAGACGACCTGCTTGAGCGCGTAGAGCAGCGCGGAGGTCGCGGCGAACAGGCCCAGCCCAATGAGCGAGAAGGACGCCAGCCGCACCAGTTGAAGGGTGAGCTGTGGGCTGTCCCCCCCGCGGACGATCTCGAGTGAGATGATGGCCGGTGCGGCCAGGATCAGCAGCGGAACCGCCACGCACATGCAGATGAGCACGAGATTAGCGACGGTGCTGTAGATGCGCCGCAACTCCTCACGTGAGGCCGGCTCGCCGTAGTCCACGAACGTGGGGATGAGGGCGCCGCTCACCGAGCCGCCCACCAGCAAATCGTTGATCTGTTGGATGGGCCGCAGCGCGAAGAGGAATGTCCCGCTGACGACGGGGTAGAAGAGCACGTTCAGCACGGCGATGCGCACGAAGCCAAGCACGCTGCTGAGCAGCTGGCCCGCCGCGATGACTCCCGCCGTCGCGATGAGACGGCGGCGCCCGCCCGCGGCCGCCTGCTCGTCGGCTGCACTGGTGTCGCGCGCCATCTCGACCAGCTGGACGGCCTCACCTGCCGCCGCGCCGGCCTCGGGAAAGGGCGGGAGCGCCTGTGGCAAGGCTGGCTCAGGCGTCTCACGGCTCCGGCGCGGCGGCATCTCGCTTGGCATATCGGCTCACAATCCGCTCGATCAACTCAGTGGTGGAGTGGCCCGGAAGATAGGGGAGCAAGGTGACGCTCCCGCCATACGCGGCAACCACGCGCGCCTCCGGCAGCCGGCGCTCCAGCCCGGCCAGCGCGGGATGTGCGGAGGCGTCCCCAGCCAGCAGGTGACGCAGCTCATCCGGCGCCAGCGTGACGCCGGCCTGTGCACGCTCACCGCCCGCATAGTCGCCGCCCTTGACGTAGACGGCGGGCCGCAGCGCGGCGACGGCGCGCTCTGCCGTATTGTCGTCGAAAATGGTCACGTAGTCTACACACGACAGCGCCGCCAGGATCTCGGCGCGCTCGCTTTCGGCTACCAGCGGACGCAACGGCCCCTTGATGCGCCGGGTGGAGGCGTCGCTGTTGAGGGCGACGATGAGAAAATCGCCCAGGTCGCGGGCCGCGCGCAGATACGCGACGTGGCCCAGGTGCAGCAGATCGAAGCAGCCGTTGGTGATGACCGCGCGCTCCCCGGCGTCCTGGCGCGCGGCGACGATAGGCGCCAGCCCGGCGAGATCGTGAAGCGCGCGCATCAGCCCTGCACCAGGGTGGTGACGGCGGCAGAGAGCTCGTCCGGGGTGTTGGTGGCGCAGCCGATGCGGCGTACCACTAGGCCCGCCGCGATGTTGGCGAGCAGCGCGGCCTCGGCCATCGTCGCCCCGGCCACCAACGCCAGCGTGAACGTAGCGGCGACGGTATCGCCGGCGCCGGTGGGGTCGGCCACCTCGGAGCGATTCGAGACCGGCACGTGCAGCGGCTCGTGGCCGCGCTCAAAGAGGCTCATGCCCTCCGCCCCGCGCGTGATGAGCACGCCCTCCGCATGGGTCTCGGCCAGCAGACGCGCGCCCGCCTGCTGGAGCGAGGCGCGGTCGTGGATGCCCAGGCCCAGCGTCGCCTCGGCCTCGGGCTGATTCGGCGTCAGCGCGGTGGCGCCCTGGAAGCGGATCAGGTCGCCGTGCGAATCCGCCGTGACGGTCTTGCCCAGCTCGATGGCCAGCGGCAGCGATGCCTCGATGATGGCGGGGTTGATGACGCCGTTCTCATAGTCCGAGATGATCAGCGCGTCCACCGTCGGAATCATTGCCCGCAGGTACTCGATGATCTGCCGCTCGCACGCTTCGCCTAGTGGCGAATGATCGATGCGGTCCACACGCACGATTTGCTGCCGCACGACCTGCGTGCCGGCGGCCAGGATACGTGTCTTGGTGGAGGTGAGGCGATCCTGGTCGCTGAACAGGCCGTCCATCGCGATGCGGTGGGTGGCCAGGCACTCGCGCAGCCGGCTGCCGGGACCGTCGTCTGCCACTACGCCGGCGAGAAAGACCTCCGCGCCGAGCGTGCGCGCGTTGACGCCGGGATTGGTGGCGCCGCCAGGAACGGTGAATTGGTCAGCGTGGTCGAGGATGAGGACGGGTGCCTCGCGGGAGATGCGCATGGGCGTGCCGGTGATGTATTCGTCGGCGACCATGTCGCCCACCACCAGAATGCGCTTACCGGCGAAGCGCCGGACGAGATCGAGCAGCCGTTCGCGGCGCACCTTGGTCGGCATGTTGGCTCCGTCGTGCGCATCGGCGACGAGTGCGGCGATGGCTGTGCTGTCATCGTCGAAGTGCAACGTCTCGACTCCTTCTACGATGCTCGCTCACGGCTTCCCTCTGCCTCCCCGTTCCCTTGTGGGGTGGTGGCGCACCGCTGAGCCTCCGTGGGGATAGCATACCTCATGCCCGGCCCGTCGGCAGCACCCGGCCAAGGCGCAGCCGGCATGCCGCCAGACCCACCAGGACGGCGAAATGCGGCAGCGCCAGCATGCGCCGCCAGCGCCATGGCTGCCGCCACAGACGGTACAGCCACTCCAGCCCGGCGCGGCGCATCCAGTGTGGCGCACGCGGCACCCGGCCCGCCAGCATGTCCAGCGCCCCACCGACACCTATCGCAACCGCCGCGCCAAGCTGTCCCCGTCGCGCCGCGAGCCAGCGCTCCTGGGCAGGGCTGCCAAACGCCACGAAGAGCGCATCGGGACGTGCAGCCGCCAGGCGTGCCACTATCGTCTCCGCCGCCTCCGCGGCAGGCGAGCCAGCGTAGGAGCCGGCGACGACCAGGCCGGGACGGCGGCGGGCCAGGGCCTCCCCGGCCACACGGGCGACACCCGGCGGCGCACCCAGCAGGAAGATGCGGAAGCCACGCTCGGCCGCCAGGCCGGCGAACGCCTCCAGCAGATCCACCCCCGTGACGCGCTCGCGCAGCCTCACGCCGAGCAGCCGCGCCGCCAGCACGATGCCGATGCCGTCGGCTACCACCAGCGCGGCCGTCTGGATGGCCTCACGCAGCGCGGCGTCACGCCGTGCCGCCATCAGCATCTCGGGGTTAAGGGTCACCACCTGGGTGCAGTGCGTCGGCGCCTGCCCGTGCGCGCGGCGGCGCTCGATCGCGGCCGCCAGGAACGCCAGCGCTTCGCGCGTCGTCACATCGTCCACCGGCACGCCGAGCAGCACGTGGCGCGTCGCCACCGGTGGCGCGCCCTTGGTGCGCCGGCTGAAGAGGTCGCTCGCATTCATCCCTGGCTGGGTCCTGCTGTGACGGCCAGTCGCCACCCTGCGCGGCGCCGGGTCAAGCGCTGCCAGTATAACATAGCGCCTCCGCCGGAGCGGGGGGCTGCGGCTCCGCCTGCTAGAGGCAGTGATGGACTTGAGGACAGGTGGATGAGCCGATGGCCCGCGAGACCAGCCGGGTTGAGCGCCAATGACCGACGAGACCATTGCTCGTCTGGATGAGCAGACACAAGCTGAACCCTACATTCCGCAGTGCTACGTGACCGCTTTTTGCCATTTCTGGTAGCATGAGGCCCATTCCGAGGAGAGGGGGCTTCATGCAAGGTCTGAGTGTCGAGCGGTTGGATCACCTGGGCGTGGTGGCCGGGATCTGTCAGGAAATCGGGCTGGCCGAGTATTTGGATGCGCTGGCTGGACCCAGCCAGCAGCAGGTGAGCATCGGGACGGCGACGGTCGCCATGATCCTGAACGGACTCGGGTTCAGCAACCGCCGCTTGTATTTGGTCTCGCCGTTCTTCGCGACCAAGCCCGTCGAGCACCTGCTGGGTCCCGGGATCACTGCGGAGATGCTGCACGACGACTGCCTAGGACGGACCCTGGACTAGCTCCAAGCCTCTGACCCCACAACGCTGTTTGCCGGCATCGCGCGGCAGGCGCGTCAGCGCTTCGGGATCCCCGCGTGCCAAGTACATGTGGATACGACCTCGTTCTCGGTCACTGGAGAGTAGGAGGCGGACCTGGATGCGCACACCCTCGCGGTGACCTTCGTCAAGAAACCGTCCCGCATCGTCGCGCTCAGCCTGGTGATGGTGCTATGCTTGCTCGTGTCTCGACTCGCCGAGCATCGGCTGCGCGAGCAGCTGGCGGCCACCGGCCAGACCATCCCCAACCAACTCAAGCAGCCGGCAGACCGGCCCACCATGCGCTGGATGTTCCAGTGTCTCGAAGGGATCAGCCTCGTGGGCTTCCAGCCGCCACAAGGACCGCCATACCGCGACATCGCAGGTCTAGAGCCACTGCAGAAGCAGGTGATCACCTTATTGGGAGTCTCCTGCGAAAAACTCTACCAAGTGGACGCATGAGGCTGCGGAATGGAGGCTGACTACTCCAGAAACGCTCCCGCACCGTCTGCGAAATGTGGGGAGGGTCTGGCGCCCCATTAGTACTACAGTTGTAGTTATGGCAGGATGACGCCACGCCGTCGGGAGTGGCAGCGTGTGGCCACCGCCTGGTGGTGGCGCCGCCAAGCGGACCAGTCCAGCACGTCTTCGACCGAGGGGAAGGCGC
>Ga0209647_1004021_pt1 | contig 11196 bp, 9 predicted proteins | sample GraSoi_2013_60cm_FD_185827 | JGI IMG/M metagenome (GOLD analysis project Ga0209647, IMG submission 185827) | Grasslands soil microbial communities from the Angelo Coastal Reserve, California, USA - Sample 9_17_2013_60cm (SPAdes) (version 2) | ecosystem: Environmental > Terrestrial > Soil >... | reverse complement strand
CAGCGATCTCATTGGGCGCGATGCTGCTTTTACTCATCATCTCCCTGAACGCCGCTACCAGAGCCGACCACCACTCATCAGGATCTTGCTCTGCCCAACCAGGGCGTGGATGCTTGAGTGCATACGTGTGGCTCGCGAAGCCCACCTGCGTGCCTTCCCTGTCAAAGATAGCAACGCGCACGCTCTCCGTTCCCCCATCTATTCCCAGGAAGTAAGGGCTGCTCACCATCGTCGGTCTGCCTTTCAAAACATGGTAACACAAGTGTACTGTATGTGTATTAAAACATGTTTCAAAGTATATGGCCTTTTGTGTCCATGCATGGACATTTATACCACTTGTTCCCAGATAATGGTCTGCTCGCGCTCCAATAAACGACAATCACGTGGCTTGGCATTGGCCGGTTCCCCTTTCACTCGCTTGAAAGCCAGACGCCCGTCTGAGTAGATGGAATTGATCTGTTTGATATACCTGTTTTTCACCAGCACGATATCGCCTTTGTGAAATCCGGCCAGCTCGTCATTCACCTGATAGCGCACCCGTCCTTTCCCTTTCTGTGGCAGACTGTGATACTGCTTCCGGGTTTGCCTGGCGCGAAATCCGATCTGATAGCGGTTGGCCGCTGGCACTGCAACGATCGCTCCTGTGTGATAGGTCGCAAGACAAAGCGCATCGATGATATGCGTTTTGGGTAAACCCCGCCATTTACGGAACGTAGCGGTCTGATAGCCAAAGAGCGTGGAGAGGGGCGTCTGATTGCCCAGCGTGGTGTAGAGGTAGCGTTTCCCCTGCATCGAACGCTGCGCCATCTGGTCCAAGTGCGAACTCGCTCCTGTCACTTTGAGCGTCATTTTGCCCTGGTGGAGTTTTGTATGGCAGGGTTCACACAGGGTCAAGAGGTTCGAGATCGTATCTTTCCCGCCGTGCTCTCGGTAGACAAGATGATGAGCTTGCAGACGCCCCCCCTGTTTCCCGCACTGCTGGCACGTGTACCCATCCCGCATCAGGCAGGCGATACGCAGATTTTCGTCCAACCTCGTTGGCTCTTGATACTGGCTCCCCTCCAGTTCCGGGTTATTGAGTCTGGCGATGTCTACCTGGACATCCTCGATGACGAGAGACGAAAGAGGGAGTGGAATCTGTCTGACCACGCGGATCACTTCCTCAACATTGGTTTTGATCGATGGAGGCAGCCGCTCACTGCGCCGGTTTGTGGCGCGGTTGAGAAAGCGTTTGGGGCGGTACCACTGCCTGGCTCGACGGCTCTTGCGGCGGTCTCGGCGGTCATCCATTTTGTCTTTCACATCCCGGCGATGGTGGATTTCTGCGGCGAGCAAGACCTGGTCGTTGCCCACACAGGCCAGGCCAGTCGTACTGCTTCCTTTGTCGATGCCACAGGTGACGGGCTGGACCTGTCCTTCACACTGCCAGGTGAGTTGGATCGTAAAGGGGCGATACGTGATGATCTTTGCCTTGTCTGCCCGTAAGAGTTTGCGTGCTTTCGCCGGGGTACAGGGCATCAATGCTGCTCCATCCAGATTACGTACGTAGACAAACATAGTGGCTGTAAGCCCTCCTTTTTAGGAGTGTGTTGCTCCTCGCGACTGTTAAGATGGCTTTTTACAGTATACACACCTTCAGCTTTCGCTTACCCTTAATGCATACTGACAGTAGCACTCGACTGGAACCACATCTGGTGGTGTCGTGACCATCCCAACTGCTGCCTCCAAAGAGGCCCGCTGGTAGCTCCATGAGCACAGGGTCCGAAAACTCCATACTTTTTAGGAACTATGTTTTTACCGCTTGCGTACACAGATGTGACACTCCGCGGGGGTTCTCTACCACTTGCGCTTGCGCAGAGGTTTGGCGGTTGGATCCGTCTTGTGGCGCTCCCGCCAACACGCAAGGGCAGCAAAGAAGGCTTGTACTGTGGCATCAGATGCTTCGGTTTGAGCCACCTGCGCTTATGACGAACCATCTGCCAGAAGAAGACGAGCATCTTGGAATATAACTCACCGCAAGCATGGGCTAGTTCATCGAGTTGAGCGGTTTTGCCGATATTGACCCGTCTCACGTGGTACATCCTTCTGTCCTCCTTGCTGCAAGCGTTCTAGTTCAGCCTGTGCAAGCCGCTCAACCGTCTCAAGCATACTCTCTTCATAGTAGGCGGCAATGATTTTCAGCCTCTTGCGTGTCTGTGGATACACTCGGATAAGTGGGTTCCGCTTCGTCTCTTTCATGGTAAGCATTATATACTAATGCTTACCATGCGTCAATTCCCAACGACAAGGGCTTCAGCCAAGAGCGTCTCACTTCTGGGTAAGACCCGTAGCTTGCGGTGGGCTGAAACCCTTTTTCCGTCAAGATGAGGATGTTTGTGTGTGCCTGGCTACCTTTTCAAGCAACGTTGCTCTTCTTCTTATCTTCATGCTCTTTTGTATCCGCAAGCTGAAGCAGCGATTGCACAGCGTCGAGCGAAGGGAGTGATGACACAGTATTTCTTCCCCTCGGATACGTCTCTACCCTACGCATTTGGCAATATCTGGGTCTTGACGCCTTGACCATGTCGCACCATGTCGAGCGCTCGCGAAAAATCCTGCAAAGGAAGTGCGGCTGTCAGCATCGCCTGTGTATTAATCACACCCCCGCTGAGAAGATCGAGAGCGGCTTGAAACGAGAAGAGAATCGCCATCGAGCCGATGATGGTAATCTCATCATTATAAATGCGGAATGGGGAAAGCGAGATGCGCGCTTCGGGTGATGCAACCCCAAAGACCATAAACTTTCCACCCCGTTTGACCACCATAAATGCATGCTCAATGACTGCTGGAACCCCTGTAGCATCAATGACACAATTGAACCCAAGCGGCTCATCTGCTAACGCCTGCTGAATAGCGCCGTATGTGCGTGTCGCTCCAAGCTGCTCCGCAAGCTCCAGGCGCTGCGCGTTCACATCGACCATCACCACACGTGACGCGCCACCGCGTATGGCGAGTTGCAATAGCAGCAACCCCATTGTTCCCGCGCCCACAATGAGAAAGGTATCACCGGACCTGGGGTTGAGGATGTGCATACCATGTACCGCGCAAGAAATTGGCTCTAGCAGCGCGGCTTCGCGCCATGAAACGGTGTTGGGCACCACATAGGCTGCCGCAAGGGGTACCGCTACGTATTGAGCAATGGCACCGTTCTTTGTAACACCTAACGCGGAGTAGTTGAGACACAGGTTTTCATGACCTGTGCGACAAGAATCGCAATGACCACAGTAGAGGTTTGGATCAACTGCAACTCTGCTCCCAACCGTTATGTTCGTTCCCCCATTTTCGTTGCTTTGAGCAATGTCGCGTCCCAATTCCACAACCTCACCTGCAAACTCGTGACCAGGGACAACAGGGTAACGGGCCAACGGTGACTCGCCGTCAATAATATGCAGATCAGTGCCACAGATACCACAAGCTTCGACGCGAATGAGCAACTCATCCGAACGCGGAGTGGGCTCTGGCACATTGCCCACTCGAAAGCTGCCAGGAGCATCGATAATCACAGCACGCATAGGAGATTCATCCTTTTCTCATTCTTGAGGGATAACGATCGATTTGATATTGGTCGGGTCTTGCTTCGTGGCCTGGAGGGCCTGCTCCGCTGCCTCCAATGGATAGCGACCCGTGATGATCGAGCGGACATCAATGCGGCCACTTGCTACCAGTGCAATCGCATCCGCATAGGTATTGGCGTAACGGAATGTCCCGGTCAGGGTTATTTCCCGATTCTGGATAAATGACATGGGGACGCTCAACTCCTCCCCAGGACTCATACCGACGACGACTGCCATAGCAGCGGGGCGCAATGAGCGAATACCGTCAGTCAGCGCGTGCTGATTGCCCGAACATTCCAGCAGCACATCGGCCTGTACGCCTGCTTGCGCGAGCGACCGTTCAGCGACGTTGACAATCTGGGTCGCTCCCAGCTGTCTCGCGAGAGCCAGACGCTGTGGAGAGACATCGGTGATGGTGACCGCAGCAACCCCTAGCGCGAAAGCAACCTTCATGGCGAGCATTCCAATTGGCCCAGCACCGGTTATCAGCACATGATCGCCGCCGCGCAGCCTGGCCTTGCGACACGCCCACAGACCGACTGAAAGCGGTTCGATCATCGCACCTTCCTCGTTCGACAGGTTGTCAGGAAGGGTGTAGGCGAATTGCGTGGGAACGGTGACGTAGTTGGCAAACGCGCCATCAATGGGAGGAGTGCCGAAGAAACGGATATTGGGACACAGGTTGTAATGCCCGGCGCGACACTGATCACAGATGCCGTCCGGGATGCCCGGCTCAATCGCCACGCGTTCACCGATTCTGCTCCGCTCTACATCTGTCCCGACCCCCACAATCACACCTGCCGACTCATGGCCAAGAATGAGCGGTTGGCGAACAACATGCGTACCAATCCGCCCATGCTCATAATAATGGACATCGGAGCCACAGACGCCGACGGCCTTGACCTCGACAAGCACATCGTTTGGGCCAACCCGGGGCATCGGTCTCTCCTCCAGACGAACATCATGTGGAGCGTACAAAACGGCTGCCTGATTTCTCATAGCGTATTCCTTTTGAAGCTCACTTTCCCTGTTATTTCAGCGCGCCACCAGTCAGCCCTTGCACCAGGTACTTCTGTGCATAGATGCCTATCGCAACAGGCACTAGAATGACCAGCGTCGACAGAGCGGACAGCTTCGCCAGGAAGAGACCTTCGTTACTCGTAAATGCCGCGACCATGATGGGCAAGGTGGGGGAGTTGGTGTAGGTCAAGGTAACGGCGAAAAAGAAATCATTCCACGCAAAAATGATGGCCAGCAGGGCGGCTGCAACTAACCCAGGTGCTGCCATCGGCACGACGATTCTCACAATTGTCTGCAATGTCGAAGCGCCATCTAGCCAGGCTCCCTCCAGCACCTCCTTTGGTAGATCCAGGAAGTACGAACGAGCCATCCAGATGATCAATGGCAGGTTCATCGCGGTATAGACGATGATTAACGTGAAGAGGTTATCCAGTAAGTTGAGGCGTGTGATGATCACGTAGAGGGGGACAAGGATGGCCGCAAACGGCATGAAGCGTGTGGAGAGCACAAAGAAAAGCATGCTCTCGGATGACTTCTGGCGCATCTGGAAGACCATCGCATAGGCGGCGGGAATGCCCAGAACTATCGCAATGGCAGTCGAAACCAGAGACGCCACCACGCTATTCAACAAGTAGGCACTGAAGCCTCCAGCAAACGCGAGCCCAAACTGATCGAGTGTCGGCTGGAAGAACAGCGTGGGTGGAATGGCAATCGCCGCGATTTCTGTCTTAAATCCGGAAATTACCATCCAGAGGACGGGAAAGACCAGTAAAAAAACCAGGAGATAGGTCAAGGCCGTCCATAAGACGTTGGACCGCTTACGTATAGCTTCCATAATCATGTGTTAGCCCCTTTCTGCTACTGTTCGCTCAGTCATGAGTCGCAACATGCCCCTGGCGAGAAGAATTGCTACTATTACCCCTATAACGCCAAGCGCTGCTGCCTGGCCGATCTGAAACGAATTCAACGCCGTGCGGTAGGTGTAGTAAGGGAGCGTGTTGGTTGTTATTCCTGGGCCACCAGCAGTTGTCACGTAAATTTCGCCGAACGTCTGAAAGATAAAAATAGTTCCGAAGAGGATTGCTATCTGGTACGGTTTTCGCAGTAAAGGAAAGACGACACGCCAGAATGTTGTGAAGGCATTCGCGCCATCCACCTTCGCGGCCTCTAACACTTCGCCCGGTATGGTCTGGAGGCCCGCGAGGATGACAAGCATCACGAATGGGGTCCATTCCCAGGCGACGATGAATATGATACTCTGAAGCGGGAAGGTAGAAAACCAGGCAACAGCAGGAATCCCGGTAAAGTGGAGGAGCCAGTTAACCATCCCTGAAGTTGGGCTAAGAAAGAGATCTCTCCATATCAGCGCCATAACCGATGGAGTCACCAGAAATGGAACTATGGTTATGCCACGCAAGACACTTCTACCCCGTATCGGGCGGTTTAACAGTAGTGCCAGTATCGTCCCGCCGACAAGGGCCAGGATGATCGACCCAGCCACCAGTTGTACCGTATTGCCCATAATGGGCCAGAAGTTTGGATCACCTGTGAACTCGGTAACGTAATTTGAAATGCCAATAAATGGAAATCCCTCAGACGGCACCAGCAGATTCCAGGCATGCAGGCTAAACCACACTGCGAGGAGAAATGGAATCTGCGTTAACACGATCATATATACGAGCGCGGGAAGATGCAACCATGTCCTTCCCTCGCCGTACGCCACCTTGGGAACGACACGCTTTTTCATGTCAGGAAGTGTGGGTACCTGGACTGCCTGATTTGCCTGACTCATAACGTAACCTCTCTTTTTATGCGAAGCGAGCCACCTCTAATGCAACGGGAGTGATGAATGAGGGACCGCCTCTTCTCACCAGACCGGGGTCCCTCATTCTTTCATACGGACAGCTTAGTTAGTACCCGGAAGCGTTGTCCTTATTTACCTGAGCCGCCAGGAGCTGATCGGACTGCTGGAGAGCCTGGCTGACTGTCAATTTTCCAGCAACCACCGCCGACATAAGCTCGCTTATCGATTGTCCGACCGATTCAAACTGTGGAATACCCACATATTGAACTCCATGATAGGGAACGGGATCGAGTGTCGGCTGATTGGGAGTCGCGGTATTGATGGAGTCAAGCGTAACTTGAGCGAAGGGAGCAGCCTTTTGATAGTCGGGGTTCTGATAAATCGAAGCGCGTGTACCCGGTGGCACGTTGGCCCAGCCGAAGGTCTGGCCCGCCAGGGTCAGATACTGCGGACTGGTGGCCCAGGTGATGAACTGGAAGGCGGCATCCTTGTTGTGGCTGGAGTTGACAAGACCAAGTGACCATGCCCACAGCCAATGACTGCCATTGACGGTCACCGCTGTCGGAGCATACGCGTACCCAACATTCCCGGCGATTGTGGAAGTCGAAGGCGTTTCCAGCACACCGCCAAACACGGTAGCGTCATAGAACATCGCACCCTTGCCTTGAGTGATCAAGTTCAGACACTCCTGCCAACCAGCAGTTGAGGCCCCTGGCTCACCATACTTCTGTAAGAGGTTAGCATAGAACGTCACCGCCCTTTGTACCGCAGGGGTGTTGAGCTGTGGCTTCCAATTCAAGTCGAACCAGCGACCACCAAAAGTGTTGATCATCGTATCGAGCGGAGCCATGTTCATGCCCCAGCCAGATTGACCTCGCAGCATAATGCCGGTCACACCATTTGCGGGATCATTGAGTTGTTGCGCGAATTGGGCGACCTGATCCCATGTGGGATGCAATGGCATGGTCAGGTGATGTTTAGCGAAAATCTGCTTGTTGTACATCAGGAAACTACTCTCGCCATAGAATGGGACAGCGTATGGATGTCCCTGGTAGGAAAGTGTTGATAGGACAGGCTTGAGGAGATCGTCGTAATTGTAACTGCTCTTCTCACTCGCCGACATCTTGGCAAAGTATGGAGAGAGGTCCTGGATCCAGCCGTTGTGTGCCCAAATGGGGGTCTCGTAACTGCCGATGGTGGCAATATCAAATTTCCCCGAATTGGTAGCAACATCCTGGGTTACTTTCGTACGCAGATCATTTTCAGGCAGCGTCACGAAGTTGACCTTGATAGTGGGATGATCTTTTTCAAAGACTTGCTTCGTCAATTGCTCCATCTGCACCATATTGGAGTTGTTGACGGTAGCGACAGTCAGCGTCGTAGTAGAAGATGACGAGGATTGACTTGATGGCGCGCAAGCCGCCAGCATTGCTAGAAGCAAAGCAATGCTTGTCATGATGGCGACTGCTCGTGCTGCACTCTTCATTACACATTTCTCCTTGTCGGATGTATCGATGCAGTAAGAAATAGAATGGCCAATGGTTGCAAAAGCACTACCTGGATGGAAGAGAGAGTCTCAACAACGAGAATCTCTGAAGCAAACCAACTCCTTTCTCTTTGGCATAGCTCGAAGTGTGAAGGTTCTCCCACCGGGGAAATGTATGAGATTGATATACCTTCAAGAGTTACGCCGAATGTGTGAAGACGAACAAATAAATGTTTCAATGGAAACAATATTAACACATTTATTGTTCGATTTCAAGGGTTTTTTGTGATACTCTTGCTTTCTTGGACAAAAATATGATACTATTTTGTTATAAATTACCAGCATAAAAATAGCAGCCTGGCTAATCGTATTAAGAGAGGACTCTTTTGCATGAAGAAAAGCCGCCAGAATGCAAGCGACCGTCATACCGAACTGATTGGATTGCTCGAGAAGCGTGGCTACTGCTCCGTTGTAGAGATGAGCCAATTGCTCAACGTATCGCCTATGACCATTCGACGTGATTTGCATATGCTGCACGAGAAGCAGATTGTAGAGATAACACATGGAGGCGCTAGCTTCATTGCATCAAAACGAATCGAGCCCGATTTTGATATTCGCACCCATGAACACCTGCCTGAAAAACAAGCTATTGGGAAACTGGCCGCGGAACTCTTTATCAAAGCAGGGGATGTCATAGGTATTGACAGTGGCAGCACAACACTGGAGATTGTGCGAAACTTACCCAATGTCCCGCTAACGATCGTAACGCATTCTCTGGCCGCCGCCAACGTTGTCGCACAGAATAAGCAGTATTCATTGATTATACTTGGGGGAGTTTTGCAGTACGAAGCGAACTGTCTTTGTGGTCCACAGGCGATTGCCGCTTTACAGACGTTGTACATCAACAAACTCTTCCTGAGCACGAGTGGATTGCTTCTTCCTGATAGCCTATCATGCAATAATCTGCCCGATGCTGAGGTTAAGCAGGCACTTATAAACTCCTCGCGTAAAACTATTTTATGTATGGATAGTAGCAAGGTTGGCAGAGCCTACCTTGCACGCTTCGCTCTCCTCAACAGTATTGATGCACTGATAACCGATACTGGCATCTCAGACGAAAGCCGTGAGGCTATAGAACAGCAGCAGATACAGGTAATCACAGCTTCTGTAGAGATTCCGGCGTCTCTTCTTGAATTAGAGCTGATCAGGGATGATGTTGCAGTATAGCACCCAGGCCTGGTATGAGTTTGCGGTGAGAAATGCTGAAGTGGTATCAACTGTCGCCCAAATTCATTGACAAACCTGGGCACAGCGTTCTCGCCGCCCTGATCCAGTCGAGCTTTCCTAGCGTTCCTGCCACATTCCAGGAAGCTATCGAATCAGGTCATGTCCGCGAGAGCATGCAGGCTGGAACGTGCTCCCTTTGGACCAACGATAGCCGTACCACATTGCTTGTCGCGATGCGACCGGCCTGGCCTGCCAGTCTTTGGCGGGGTGTCCCTCTGACAGGCTTCTCCCATCCGGCCTGTAGCCGGACAGGGCGGTGCTGGCCTCCTCACGCCTTCTTTTTCAGGCGCGGCTGCCAGTGCAATTCGTTGAAAAAGCTATGATGCACATTTACGCTGGCGTTCCAATCCGCATTGGCTTCATAGCGGCAATGTGGGCACCAGAACAGCTTGCCCCAGGGCGCTTTGATGCGCTTGCTGCCTCGGTAGGAGAACCTCTCCCCCTTGAGGCCGCAGCGCGAGCACTGTTGGCTGGTACCATGCGGGTTGACTTCGACGGTCACGACTCCCTCCACAAAGGCTTTCTCACGGGCTTGCTGATTGATCTTGCCACGCAAGTGATTCGCCTGTTTGCGGTTCATGCGCCGCGACTTGCTTGCCCCTTTGGCGCGGATCTTGCGCAAGCGCTCAAAGAGCAACACGCAGCCCGGATACCTGGCACACACGTTGGCAATGCTGCGGGCGACTTTGTGGGCGGCATCCTCATTCATGCGCCGCACATGGCGCCAGAGCTGCTGGTTGCTGCGCTCGTCTTTGACGGGTTTGCCTGAGAGCCACTGCTTCTTGGCGATACGCCTCAGATGGCGATAGCGCTGCTGATCGAGGCCATGGTCTGTGATGAAGACAGTTTTGATGATCGTGCCGTGCTGCCTGACCGTGATCACGGCGAGGTTTTTCACATTGAGATCGACCGCCACTGTCACCAGATCGGGATCGAGCTTGCTTTCCTTCACCTTTTTGGCTGTGATCTCTTTGGTCTGCGGGAAGTGCAGCGCGGCTGCCTGCTTGGAGAGGACCAGGGTGGGGCTTTGCTGCTCCCAGGCCGGCTCACGCTGTCGCTGCTGGAAGTAGCGGCTGCATACCACCGGGTAGTTGACCCACTGCCAGGCGTGCCCATCATAGACCTTGAGCCGCACAAAGCGATCCCCGCCCTTCGCTTCCTCCAGGATCAGCTCACAGGTACCTTGGTAGAGCGTCGGGTGGTCGGTGGCCCCGGGCAGCCCTGGTTTCCCTTTCCTCTTGCCGCTCTTTTCCCAATTCGCAAGACTGGACAGATACGCGCGCACCTTGCCAATGGCGTCTTTGATCACGCTTCTGCGGTAGATGAAAGGCATCTCGGGAAAGCGTGCGCTGAAGTTCCAGCCCTCCCAGGGACGAGGATGGGCTGCCGTCGCCACCGTGCAGGCTTCGGCCCAGGTGAGCAGTTCGTTGGCGGAGATCGCCCGCTCGCGCATCTCCAGGTGCTTCTCCGAATAGTAGGGGACGCGCTCAGCGAGCTTGTCGGCATGCGCCAGAAAAAAGTCAATGTAGAAGGCGCGTGCTTGATTGAGCAGGCGGGCAGTGGCATCAAGGGCGGCTCGTTTGTCTGTATTGGCGCCTCCCTGGTCTCGCTTGCCCAGGTCAAGCAACAGTTTGGTGGTGCGCGTGGCCTGGCCCATCTGGTGGTGCTCCTATCTCACGAACAAACGTTCTTGGTGCCTTCAGTGTACTCCTCTTGTACCTTGTTGTCAAGCCTTTTCGAGGGTCGCTTAAACTGAACAATTGGAAAAACAACCTTAATCAGCACGGGTCCGCCGCAGCAACACTTTTCACGAATGAGCAGTCTTATATAGTGAATCCTTTTCCATCATGCAATCAGCCAAAGAGGAGCTACACTATGGTACGCCGCACGATATGTCTATGCGTTGTCGCCCTTACCCTTTTACTGCCCGCTACATCTTTCGCCAGCGGCCATACAATCATGCAGGCTAGTGCGGACAGCACCGGCCTACCCACGATCGATCCCGG
>Ga0209647_1004018_pt1 | contig 11203 bp, 10 predicted proteins | sample GraSoi_2013_60cm_FD_185827 | JGI IMG/M metagenome (GOLD analysis project Ga0209647, IMG submission 185827) | Grasslands soil microbial communities from the Angelo Coastal Reserve, California, USA - Sample 9_17_2013_60cm (SPAdes) (version 2) | ecosystem: Environmental > Terrestrial > Soil >... | reverse complement strand
CGCCGGCCTGCGGGAACTGCGGCGCGCCGAACGGGCAGGCGTAGAAGCAGTAGCCGCAGCCGATGCACAGGTCCTTGTCGTGCAGCACCACGCCGTCGTCGGTGCGGTAGAAGCAGTCGACCGGGCACACCGCCATGCAGGGCGCGTCGGAGCAGTGCATGCAGGCCACCGAAATGGATTTTTCGGCACCGACCACGCCATCGTTGATGGTGACGACGCGGCGGCGGTTCACGCCCCAGGGCACCTCGTTCTCGTTCTTGCAGGCGGTGACACAGCCGTTGCACTCGATGCAGCGCTCGGCGTCACACAGGAATTTCATTCTCGCCATGGTTGCCTCCTATGCCTTCGCCACTTCGCACAGCGTGGTCTTGGATTCCTGCATCATCGTCACCCGGTCGTAGCCGTAGGTGGTCACGGTGTTGACCGCCTCGCCGCGCACAATCGGCGCCGAGCCCTCCGGGTAGTAGGGCAGCATGTCCTCGCCCTGCCACCAGCCCGAGAAGTGAAACGGGATGAACACGGTGTCGGGGCCGATGCCTTCGGTGACCTTCGCCTTCACCTTGATCTTCGCGCCCGTCGGCGTCGACACCCAGACGTACTCGCCGTTGCGGACGTTGCGGTCGGCCGCAGTCTTCGGGTTCAGCTCGACGAAGTTGTCCTGCTGCAGCTCGGCGAGCCAGGGGTTGGAGCGCGTCTCCTCGCCGCCGCCCTCGTACTCGACCAGGCGTCCGCTCGTCAGGATCAGCGGATACTTCTTGTGCATCTCCTCCTTCACCGCCTTCTGCTGCACCGACTTGAAGAGCGTCGGCAGGCGCCAGAAGGTCTTGACGTCGTCGTGCGTCGGATATTTCTCGACCAGGTCCGGCCGCGGCGAGTACAGCGGCTCGCGATGCTGCGGGATGCCGTCGGGAAAGTTCCACACCACGGCGCGCGCCTTGGCGTTGCCGTAGGGATGGCAGCCGTGCTTCATCGCCACGCGCTGGATGCCGCCCGACGTATCGTTCGCCCAGGTCTTGCCCTCGGCCACTTTCTTTTCCTCGTCCGTCAGCTCGTCCCACCAGCCGAGCTTCTTCAGCAGCACGTGATCGAACTGCGGGTAGCCGGTCGTGATCTCGCTGCCCTTCGGATACGAGCCATCCTCGGCGAGCAGGTTGACGCCGTCCTTCTCGACGCCGAAGAGCGCGCGGAAGCAGCCGCCGCCGTCCATCACGTGCTTCGAGTTGTCGTAGAGGTTGGGCGACCCTGGATGCTTGATCGCCGCGCTGCCATAGCAAGGCCACGGCAGGCCGTAGTAGTCGCCGGTCAGGTCGTAGCCGGTCTTCGCGTCCTTGCCGCCTTTCGCGCGCAGCGTCTTCACGTCGAAGAGATGCTGGTTGCGCATGTGCGCCTGCAGCCGCTCGGGGGACTGGCCGGTGTAGCCGATGGTCCACGAGCCCTTGTTGATCTCGTTCCTCAGCGTGTCTTCCATCGACGGCTCGTCCATGCCGCCCTTGCCCTTCACCAGCTGGATATTCTGTTTGCCGTCCTTCTTGCCGAGGAACTGGTCGGCGAAGCCGAGCTTCTGCGCGAACTGGTACATGATCATCTGGTCGGTGCGCGATTCGAACAGCGGATCGATCACCTTCTCGCGCCATTGCAGCGAGCGGTTGGATGCGGTCACCGAGCCTTCAGTCTCGAACTGCGTTGCCGCCGGCAGCAGGTAGGCGCCGTCCTTGCGCACCTTGGCGAACATCGCCGCGCTCGCCGACGGATAAGGGTCGATCACCACCATCAGGTCGAGCTTCTTCATCGCCTCGAGCATCTCGGTGCCCCGCGTCTGCGAGTTCGGCGCATGGCCCCAGTAGAAGATGGCGCGCAGGTTCGGGTCCTGGTCGATGGCGTCGTTCTTCTCGAGCACGCCGTCGATCCAGCGCGACACCGTCATGCCGGGCTTGGCCATCATGGCCTCGGAGGCGTAGCGCTTCTTGAGCCAGTCGAGGTCGATGTTCCAGACACCCGCCCAGTGGGTCCACGAGCCGGGCACCGCGACCGGGTAGTAGCCCGGCAGCGTGTCGGGGTTCGGGCCGACGTCGGTCGCGCCCTGCACGTTGTCGTGGCCGCGGTAGATGTTGCAGCCACCGCCCGAGCGCCCGACGTTGCCGAGCGCGAGCATCAGGATGTTCGAGGCGCGCACCACGGCGTTGGCGTTGGTGTGCTGCGTCTGCCCCATCGCCCAGATGATGAAGCCGGGGCGGTTCTCGGCCAGCGTCTTCGCGACGTTGTAGACCTCGGCCTCGGACACGCCGCAAGCCTCGGTGACCTTGTCCGGCGTCCACTTCGCCATCACTTCCTTCTTCACCTCGTCCATGCCGTAGACGCGGGCCTTGATGTACTCCTTGTCTTCCCAGCCGTTCTTGAACACGTGGTAGAGCACGCCGAAGAGGAACGGGATGTCGGCGCCCGAACGCGTGCGCACATAGATGTCGGCCTTGGCCGCGGTGCGCGTGAAGCGCGGATCGGCCACGATCACCTTGCAGCCGTTCTCCTTGGCGTGCAGCGTGTGCAGCATCGACACCGGATGCGCTTCCGCCGCGTTCGAGCCGAGGAACAGCATCGACTTCGAGTTCTGCTCGTCGTTGTACGAGTTGGTCATCGCGCCGTAGCCCCAGGTCTGGGCGACGCCGGCGACCGTGGTGCTGTGGCAGATGCGCGCCTGGTGATCGGTGTTGTTGGTGCCCCAGAGCGACACCCACTTGCGCATCAGCATCGCCTGCTCGTTGCTGTGCTTGGAGGAGCCCACCACGAACAGCGCGTCGGGCCCGCTTTCCTTGCGGATGTCGAGCAGCTTCTTGGTGATCTCGTCGTAGGCCTGGTCCCAGCTCAAGCGCTGCCATTTGCCGCCGACGAGCTTCATCGGGTACTTGAGGCGATGCGATTCGTGCGTCATGCCGTGCTCGCGCACCGAAGCGCCCTTGGCGCAGTGCGCGCCGAGGTTGAGCGGCGAGTCGAACACCGGTTCCTGCCGCACCCACACGCCGTTCTGCACCACCGCATCGACCGAGCAGCCGACCGAGCAATGCGTGCACACCGTGCGCTTGACCTCGACCTTGCCTTGCTCTTCTTTCGCCTCGGCGGGAGTCAGGATGCTGAACGGCAACTGCGACGCGACGGCGCCGGCGCCCACGCCGACCCCCGAGCGCTTCAGGAACGTGCGGCGATCCATGGTTTTCGCGGGAACGCCGGAGACGCCGCGCGAAAGGCGACCTTGCGACGCAGCCTGGCCGGTCGCTTTGCGAGTCAACAGCATGGGACGCTCCTCAGACCTTGGTGGTGCGGTAGTAGTTGCCGACGTGCTCGCTCGACTGGTAGCCGCGCGTCGCACGCTTATCGCTTGCCGGGGCTGGCTTGGTAGAAGGCGATCTGGTCGCCACGATCGCGGCGGCGGTCGCGACACTGCCAGCGCTTGCGGCCAACAGGAAGTTACGTCGGGAAAGCCGTTTGATGCGCTCGCTCATGGCCGCCACCTCCTTTGATCTAAATAGTTTTGTATTACCGATGGGCTGCACGATTCTAGAGCATTTCAAAACCCGACTGCTCGAGTGAAAAAAACGTTTTTGCCAATCGTCCGACGACTTTGTAGAAGGACACGAGCTCGCTCGCCTCTATTGCGCTGCACAACGGCTCCACGCTGGGTTGGATCCATCGCACGAAGAACGCCTGCTGCTCCTGCAGATCCCGCCCGGCCGCGATGAGGTGACGCATCGTGTCGCAGAGCGCGGCGATGTGATCCTCGGGCTCGCCGACGTCGCCGCGGCGCGCAAGCCCCAAGGCCGCAAGCTGGCCACGCAGCTGTGCCAGCGGCGTTTCGCCACTGTTACGGATGACATAAGCGCTGGTGTACAGCGTCACCGGCGCGCGCCCGGTGCCGACGAAGGCGGCGTCGTATTCCTCGCGGGCGGCTTCGGGGTCCATCACGGCGGCGGCCGCGACCAGTGCGCGCCAGCGCACGGCGAGGGTCTCGTCCTCGCTGTCCAGCTCATCGGCGCTCGCCAGCCCCCGCAGCAGCGCCGCATCGGGTGGCGCAAAGAAAAGGCGTGACAGGAGCGCGTAGAAATTGGCCCTCGCCTCCTCCTCCGGGGGAAGGCTCATTTAGGCAAATCGTGGATCGTCGCTTCCAGCTTGTTATCCATCATGTCGACTACGCGGCAGTCGCCGCACATCTGCAAGCGCCGCAATGCGCCGGCGCCGGCAAACATCGAATGCGCGCCGAGCTTGCCGAGCATGTTGTCGACCATCGCACGCGTGCCGAAGGGCTTGCCGCAGCGCACGCAGTTGAAGGGCTCCGCCTCGTTCAGCGTCACCGCCTCCTTCGCTTGCGGCGTGAGCAGCAGCCGCGGCACCAGGCGGATCGCGTCCTCGGGGCAAGTGCTGGCACACAGCCCGCACTGCACGCAGTTGCGCTCGATGAAGCGCAGCGTCGGCGCGTCCTGCGCATCGAGCAGCGCCGCTTCCGGACAGGCACCGATGCACGCCTTGCACAGCGTGCAGGTCTCCTTGTTCACGGTGATCGCGCCGTACGGCGCTCCGGCCGCGAGGGCGATCTCGTCCTTGGGCGTCGGCGCGTGCTTCGCCAGGTGATCGATGACGAAATCGAGCGTGGTGCGCTTTTCCGTCGACAGGTTGAAGAGCGCCGGCTTCGCCACCGTCGCCGCCGGCGCCATGGATTTCATCTGCTGCAAATCACGAACCAGCGCGACATGCGTCCCGGTATAGCCGAGCGCGCTCAGGATCGTCTGCGCGGTGCCGAGCTGGCGCTCGAGCGCGGCGACGTAGGCGTCCGCGACCTTGTCGGTCACCAGCAGGCGCACCTGGCTCGCGCCATAGGCGATGGCGCCGAGCACGAGATCGATCCCGATGGAGGCGACGTGGAAACATTCGAACGGGATCACGCGCGCCGGCAGCCCCTGGTGTCGCCCGAGTTCGAGCACCGCTCGTCGCCCAGCTTCGGCGTCGTGGAACAGGATGCAGGCCTCTTTGCCGCCGGCGCCGCGATAAGTGCTGAGCAGCGCCTTCAGGCGCATGCCGAGATCCGGCACGCGCGGAAAGGCGTAAGTCATCGCCCCGGACGGACAGACCGTGGCGCAGCCGCCGCAGCCGGCGCAAAGATGCGGCTCGACTTTGACGTGATCGCCATCGGGCCGGATCGCGCCGCTCGAGCACACCTCGATGCACTGGTTGCAGCCGGTCTTGGCCGAGCGGCTGTGCGCGCAGATTTTTTCGCGGTACTGGAAGAAGCGCGGCTTTTCGAACTCGCCGACCAGGCTCGAGAGCTCGCGCGCGGCGAGCGCCTGCTCGAGCGGATCGGCGCCCGGCGCCAGGTAGCCCTGCGGCAGCTGGTGCAGCCGCAGGATCGGCTGGCGCGAAAGGTCGAGCACCAGATCGAACTTCTCGCTGCGCATGGTCTCGGCCCGCGCGAAATCGATCGCACCGATCGCTGCGCAGGCAGTGACGCATTTGCGATGCGCCTTGCACTTGTCGAGATCGACCTGGTAGTCATAGCCGATCGCGCTTTCCGGACAGGCGCGCACGCAGGCGTTGCAGCGCGTGCAGACCTCGAGGTCGATCGGATTTTCCTGCCGCCACTCGACCTCGAACGCGCCCAGCCAGCCGGCAAGCTTGCTCACGCGTCCGGACCAGACCGGATATTTGCGCTCGAGCGGCAGCTCGCCGCCTGTGCCGGTGAGCAGCACGCTCACTGCCAGCTCCGGCGAGAGCCGCTCCGCCCACTCGAGCGCCGCCTCCGCGGGACCGATGATGAGGAGCTCGCCGCCGGATTTGAATTCCACCGCCGGCGCGGGCTCCGGCTCGGGCAGCGCCGCCATCGCCACCAGCGCCGCGATCTTCGGCAGCGCGCCTTCACTCGTCCAGCCCGCCTGCTCGCGCACGTTGACGAACTTGAGGTTCGCGCGGGCCCCGGCCTGCTCCGCCAGCTCACCAAACAGCGCGGCCTCCTGCGTGCAAGCGACGATCACGTCGGCATCGCCGAGCGCGCTCTGGAACGCCGGCGCATCCTTGCGGCACAGCTGGTCGTGCACCACGAGCGGCGTGCCCGACTTCAAGGCGCTTGCGAGCGCCTTGGCGTCGATGCCTACCGTGCGGTTACAGCTGCAGACCTTAAGTGTCTTGCCTTCCAGGCTCATCCTGCTTCCCTTCCCCCTCGGCCTTTTGTGCAGCTTCCCGCTCGTCGGCGGCTTTTTTCTCTTCCTCGGTGAAGAGCACGCTGCGCGCCTGATTCAGCGTCGCGAGCAGCTCCGGCGAAATCGGCTCGCCGCCGGTCCAGTCGCCCGAATACGCTTCGAACGGATCGGGCAGGTTGAAATGCGGATCGCTGAACAGCTTCTTCAGCGCGAGCCGGCGCAGCTCTTCCTTCACCTTCGGATGCATGAAGCCGGAAAACTCCGACTCCGGCGTCAGGCTCTCGACCGGCGGCAGCGCCGGCGCGGGCTCTTCTGTCTTTTCAATCGGTACTTCGCGCTTGAGGCGCGACCACCGGGAAAGAAACGCTTCCTTTTCGTCGGCCATCAGGCGCGCTGCTTCGGATCCATGAACGAGCGCGGCTTGATGCGCTTCTTCGGCTCGGGCCGGTAATTGCTCTCGACGTACGCGCCGACCCAGGCGTAGATCTCGGCCGGCATTGCCACGCCGTCCACCGAATGGCCGCCATCGAGCCAGCGACCGGCCTCGTCGGAGCTCGCGGTGACCTGCAGCGGCAGCGCCTTGTCGTCATCCATGCGCCAGAGCACGAACACGCGCGGATCGCTCGCCGCAACGTTCTGGTAGTAGCCCTCGGTTTCGTCGCGATGCAGCTCGAGCTTGAACCCGGGATGCAGCCACTGCGTGACGCCATCGTGCTCGACGAGCAGTTTCGCTTCGCTGCCCACATGGCCCGGCACCACGCCGAACGGCTCCCAGATCACCTCGGCCCAGCGGCTTTGCGCAGGCCTGCACTGCATCACCACCGCGAGCGGATAGCTCGGCTTTTCCACGCCGGCACTATACCCCGTCTGCTATGATTTCCCCCAGAGAAACAGCACGATGATGAAGGTCATTCCGATTATTTCTGGACGCGCCGCAGCACCGCCCTTTGGCGGCGGCGCGCTGGTCGACACGCGCGCGCGTCCGATGCGCGACCTGCGCATCTCGGTGACCGATCGCTGCAACTTCCGCTGCGTCTATTGCATGCCGCGCGAAGTGTTCGATGCGAACCATCAGTTTCTTCCGCACAGCGCGATCCTGAGCTTCGAGGAAATCGCGCGCCTTGCGCGCATCTTCGTCGAGCTCGGCGTGCAGAAGATCCGGCTCACCGGCGGCGAGCCGCTGGTGCGTCGTGACCTGCAGCGCCTGGTGGCGATGCTCGCCGAGCTGCCGGTAGAAATTACGCTGACGACCAACGGCTCTCTGCTCGCCAAGCAAGTCAGGGCGTTGAAGGCCGCCGGGCTGGATCGCGTCACGGTAAGCCTCGATTCGCTCGACGACGCCACCTTCCGCGCCATGAACGACGCCGACTTCCCGGTGGCGAAGGTGATCGATGCCATCGACGCAGCCGCAGCGGAAGGCCTCCCGGTGAAGGTCAACACGGTGGTGAAGCGCGGCGTCAACGACCAGGACATCGTGCGCATGGCCGAGCGCTGGCGCGGCACCGGTCACATCGTGCGCTTCATCGAATACATGGACGTCGGCTCATCGAATGGCTGGCGCATGGACGACGTCGTGCCTTCGGCTGAAGTGGTGCAGCGCATCTCGGCGCGCTGGCCGCTCGAGGTGGTCGACGCGAACTACACCGGCGAGGTTGCCGAGCGCTGGCGCTACGTCGATGGCGCCGGCGAGATCGGCGTCATCTCGTCGGTGACGCAGGCTTTCTGCTCTACCTGCACCCGGATGCGCCTCTCCACCGAAGGGTCTCTGTTCACCTGCCTCTTCGGGCAATCGGGCCACGATCTCAAGGCGCTGGTGCGCGGCGGCGCGAGCGACGACGCGATCCGCAACGAGATTGCCGCGGTCTGGCAGCAACGCACCGATCGCTACTCCGAGATCCGCACCGAGGCGACCTCGCGCGAGCGCAAGGTCGAGATGTCCTACATTGGCGGCTAATTACCGTCCCCAGTTAACGAACGCCGCGCGCCCCGCGACGTTCGAAGTCGAGGCCTACAACGAGCGCGGCGAGATGGTGCCGACCTCGATCGCCGGCGAGCATCCGCTCACGCTCTACGTCGACAAGCGCGAGATCGTCACGCTGATGACGCTCGGCCACGCGCCCGAGGCGCTGATCATCGGCTACCTGCGCAACCAGCGGCTGGTGCAGTCGCTCGAGGAAATCCGCGCCGTGCAGGTCGACTGGGAAACCGACTCGGTCGCCGTGACCACCGGCAGCGGAAAAGAGCTGCAGCTCGGCAAGCGCACCGTGACTTCCGGCTGCGGCCAGGGCACCGTGTTCGGCGACCTGATGGAGGAGATCGACAGCATCAGGCTGCGCGACGATGTCTCGCTGACGGACGAGAACCTGTTCACCCTGCTGGACAAGGTGCGCCGCCACGAGACCATCTACAAGCAGGCCGGCGCGGTGCACGGCTGCGCGCTCGCCGACACGCAAGGCGAGATCCTGATGTTCGTCGAGGACGTCGGGCGCCACAACGCCGTCGACGCCATCGCCGGCCACATGTGGCTCGACGCGATCGACGGCTCGGACAAAGTGTTCTACACCACCGGGCGCCTGACCTCGGAGATGGTGATCAAGTGCGCCCAGATGCGCATCCCCTTCCTCGTCTCGCGCTCGGGCCTCACGCAGATGGGCCACGAGATCGCGAAAAAAGTCGGCATGACCATGCTCGGCCGCGCGAGCGGCAAGCATTACCTCGCGTTCACCGGAAGACATCGGCTGGTTCGGACGTCAACGCAGCCCACGGAACTAGCCTAATTCAGGCCGTGATGGGTTTTGCGACCGGCCGCGCCGGGAAGAAGAATGACGCGGCGAGCATTCCGGCCGCGAGCACAGCCAGCACCAGGAACACGTTCCTGAACCCTCCCTCGGTCCGGTGCAGCACCGCGATCATCGGCACCGCGACCGAAGCGACGCCCAGCGAGATGACGTAGCGCACGGCGAGCACGCGAGCACGGTATTCGTCGGCGCAGTATTTGCCGACGATGGCGTCGTTCAGCGGGATCTGGCCGAACACCGCCAGCATCATGGCGACCGCACCGGCGAGCATCGCCCAGCCCTGCAGGTTGGCGGCAATCGCGAGGAGCGGGATCTGCAGCAGCGCGATGCCGATCATCAGGCGGCGCAGCTCGAAGCGGTCGATGAGCGCCCCCATCGCGAGCTGCGCGAAGGCGGCGAGCGTGTAGACCACCGCCACCAGCGCGCCGACGCCGAAGTTGGTCTGCGTCAGCTCGCGCAGCCGCTCGTCGAACACCTTCGGCATCGCCACGGTGGTCGAGTTGAAGATCACCCCGCCGCAGGCGGTGGCGATCAGCAGGATGGTGAAGATGCGCGCCATCGTGCGCCGGTCGATGTGCAGCCCGATCGACTTCGAGGTCTTCTTCACCGGCCCCGGATCGGGCACCAGCGCGACGAACGCCAGCCCGGCAGCGATGCAAAGCACGCCGGGAATGAAGAACGCGGCGCGCCAGCCCCACAGATCCATCAGCGCACCCGAGACCAGCGCGGCGGCGGCGAGGCCGAGATTGCCGTAGAGCCCGTTCCAGCCGAGCGCGGCGCCGAGCTTGGTGGGCGCGGCCACCAGCATCGCGATGCCCACCGGGTGGTAGATCGCCGCGAACATGCCCACCAGCGTGAGCCCGAGGCCGAGCTGCCACGGCGAGGCGGCGAAGCCGGTGAGGAAGAGCGCCGCGCCGATGCCGAAGAAGAACACCACCATCATGCGGTAGCGGCTCCAGTGGTCCGCCAGCCAGCCCGCGGGCAGCGCAAAGGCGCCGAAGGCGATGAAGCCGCCGAGGGTGAGCGGCAGGAGCTCCGAGTACGGCCGCTGCCATTCGCGCGCGAGCGCGATGACCACCGTCGGAAACACCAGCATCGCGAGATGGTCGACGAAGTGCCCGAGGTTGATGAACGGCGCGAGCCAGCGGTTGTTGCTCACGGCTGCAAGCTTAACCGTAAAATCCTCGAATGAATGTGAGCGGCATCGTCCTCGCCGGCGGGCTCGGGCGTCGCATGGGTGGCGTCGACAAGGGACTGCAGCCGCTGCACGGCAAGGCGATGGTGCAGCACGTGCTCGCGCGCCTTGCGCCGCAGGTCGACGAGATCGTGATCAACGCCAACCAGAACCTCGAGCGCTATGGCGCGCTCGGCCATCGCGTGGTGAGCGACCGCGTCGGCGGCTTCGCCGGCCCGCTCGCCGGCTTGCACGCCGGCCTGGAGGCCATTGCACATCCGCTCGCGGTGACCGTGCCCTGCGATTCGCCCTTCCTGCCTTCGGATCTGGTGGCGCGGCTGCGAGAGCATCTGGGTGCCAATGACCTGGCCGTCGCCAAGACCGGCGATCAGCCGCACCCGGTATTTGCGCTGGTACGCCGATCGGTGATGGGCAACCTGGAGGCATTTCTCGCCGGCGGCGGCCGCAAGATCGACGCCTGGTACGCGTCGCTCAAGGTGATCGAAGTGGCCTTCGACGACGAGGCCGACGCCTTCCGCAACATCAACACGCTCCAAGAACTGGGAGAAATAGGGACCGACCCTATTTTTCGCAAATGAGAAAAATGGGGTCTGTCCCTATTTTTGAGACGGTGAGCTGCCTCGACGGCTACGACCCGGACGCGCTGCACGTCGACAAGGCGCGCGAGGCGATGCGCGCGTGCATCACGCCGATCAGCGATCATGAAAAAGTACCAGTAGGGAAAGCGTTGGGCCGGGTGCTGGCCGAGGACATCGTGCCGCGCATCAACGTGCCGTCGCACGACAACTCGGCGATGGACGGCTATGCGGTGCGTTTCGCGGACCTCGACAAGCCGCTCACCGAGATTGGCGCGGCGCTGGCCGGCAGACCATTTGCAGGAAAGATGGATGCGGGCCAATGCGTGCGCATCATGACTGGTGCCGTCATGCCGGTGGGCAGCGACACCGTCGTGATCCAGGAAGTGGTGAAGCGCGAAGGCAACCGCATCGTCGTGCCGCCGGGGCAGAAGCGCGCGCAGAACGTGCGCTACGCGG
>Ga0209647_1004016_pt1 | contig 11207 bp, 11 predicted proteins | sample GraSoi_2013_60cm_FD_185827 | JGI IMG/M metagenome (GOLD analysis project Ga0209647, IMG submission 185827) | Grasslands soil microbial communities from the Angelo Coastal Reserve, California, USA - Sample 9_17_2013_60cm (SPAdes) (version 2) | ecosystem: Environmental > Terrestrial > Soil >... | reverse complement strand
TGTTCGGGCGGTGATCGACTTCGCTGCCGCAGCCTTGAGATCGTCAGCCGTCTCGTAGAGCGGGCAGTCGGCCGCTCGTTCACCAGATAGAACGACGTGTCCTTAATCTGCGGGCTAATCAGGCGACCGTTTCAGCGCCATAACCATTCTCGAAACGGACAGCCATCGAGTCCGCAGTCGAGGAACGGTCATGTTGCAACTTCGATCCAAGGAAACGCTCGATCACGGCGATCGCGGCTGGCTGAAGGCGCGCCATCACTTCGTCGTTTCGGCCGACGGCAATCCCGCGAATAGCCCCCTCGGCGCCCTCGTGGTCTGGAACGACGACGAGATCGCTCCCGGCACCGGCTTTGGCCGTCACTCCCATGCCGACATGGAAATCGTCACCTATGTCCGCCAAGGCGCGGTGACACACGAAGATAGCACCGGCAATATCGGGCGGACCGTGGCCGGCGACGTCCAGGTCATGAGTGCTGGAACCGGGATCAGTCATTCCGAGCACAATCGCGACGAAGACCCCCTCAAGCTCTTCCAGATCTGGCTGCTTCCGCGCCACCGCGGCGGGAAGCCGCGCTGGGACAGCCGCAAATTTCCCAAAGCGGATTGTGCCGGACGCCTCATCGAGCTGGCAAGCGGAGATCCGAAGAATGCCGATACCCTCCTGATCCGCGCTGATGCGCGGGTCCTGGGCGCCACGCTTCTTGCCGGAACCACCCTCACTCACGCGCCCGCTCGATTCCGGCACGCTTATCTCGCTCCCGCCCGGGGCGTGATCATCGTCAACGGGCAACGGGTTGCGGTGGGGGACGGCATCGCCGCCATCGACGAGCCCGAACTCACCATCACGGCCGAGGAGAATGCTGAATTCATCCTCGTCGATGCCGCCTGAACTCACACCAGCAGAAGGAATAACACTATGGACGCTACCCGCTATCTTCCTTTCGTCGGCCGTTTGTTGATCGGGCTTCCGTTCGCCATGAGCGGTCTTGGCAAACTCGCCGCCTACGGCAAGACGACCGCAATGATCGCCGCGGTCGGCCTCCCGGTCCCGCCGTTGGCCTATGCCGTGGCCGTCGCCGTCGAGCTCGGCGGCGGACTCCTGCTAGTCGCAGGTTATCAGGCCCGCCTCGTCGCAATTGCGCTGGCAGTGTTCTCGATTGCGACGGCGGTGTCGTTCCACAGCAACTTCGCCGACCAGAATCAGATGATCCACTTCCTCAAGAACGTCATGATGGCGGGTGGCCTGCTTCAGATCGCGGCGTTCGGGGCGGGCGCGATCAGCCTCGACAACCGGTTCTCCGGGGGTCGCGGGACTATCGCGAAAGCGGCGCCTGCTCACTGATCCGCCTCGGCTACGCTCTTGTGCTTCGTCTTGTTGCTGGCCTGGTGCGTTGTACGATCAACCGTCGGGCCAGCCCTGGATGACTTGAGTGAGCTTCGCAGGCCATTCGACTTACCGACCGCTTCCAGTCTCAAGTTCGGCTACGGTCTCGGGCAGTGTGGTGCCTGCGCCGCCACAGACGAGGCCACCCATCGATGAGGCTCTCATAGCGCCAATTGTCCTACCAGTAGGACACGCCGTCCCATGGGCAGCTCAGAAGGTTTCAAAAATTATACTTTACGAACGTAAAGTAAAATGACATGATCCCTTTAGTCGAGCTGGCGGTGCTTGGTTCGCCCTCCTTCTCGACATTGCTAAACGTCGACCGTAAGCGTCGCGAAAAGCCGGAGTGAAACGATGATCGAGGAGCGGGACATCGGTGTCGCCATGCGCGACGGCACCCGGCTTGCGGTCGACGTCTACCGCCCGGATGCGCCCGGCAGATATCCTGTGCTGTATGCGTCAGCGCTGCACAACAAGGACATTCAGGGGCCCGACATCGCGGATATATTGCCGCCGCAACCCGCCCACGCGCCTCTTTGGTTCGGTCCCATAGAGGCAGGCGATACGCGACGATTCATCGCCAATGGGTACGTTCACGTGATCGCGCAGCCGAGGGGCTCTGCCAAGTCGGAAGGGCACTACGGCCACGAGGACACGGACCATTACGATCTGATTGAATGGATCACGCAGCAACCGTGGTCAAACGGCAAAGTCGGGATGGTCGGTATCTCCGGTTATGCCGGTGAACAATGGCGCGCGGCCGCGCAGGGACATCCTGCGCTGAAAGCCATCTTTCCTTACGACGCGTGCAGTGCGTATGGCGGCATGTTCGGATTCCGGGACTTCAATCCCGGCGGGGTTTTGCACACCTTCCCGTATCTGCTCGATGTCTTCAGCACGGTTCACGAGTCTCGCGACAGGCCTGGCGAGCTTCCGGCCGCGGAGGAAGAGCTCTGGCGCCTCGCCATGCGCAATCCGGACTACAAGCAGTACATCAACCTCTACAACATCCTCACTCAAAAGGGGCAGCGCACGTTCATCATGTATCTCATGATGACGCACCCCTGGGAGTTCGACGGCACTGTAGAGCGCGCGGAAGAGGTCTTCAAGAAAATCAAGATACCATTCTATACCGGCTCAGGAGCCTACGCTTACACCTACAAGCTCCATTGGCTGGGCGCTCAGCACTATTTTCAGAACGTCGATGCGCCAAAGAAGCTGCTGTTTACCGGACCGGCTCACCTGGAGCGGCCGTTCCATCAATACCACGACGAGATCATCCGGTGGTATGACCATTGGCTGAAGGGGCAGAACACCGGCATTATGGACGAACCGCCGGTGCGCTACTGGCTCATGGGCGCCAACGAGTGGCGAACCGGGACGGATTGGCCGCTGCCGGAGACGCAGTGGACGAAATACTATCTCTCCCATTGGGAGACATTGTCGACCGAGGCGCCGCGACCTGCCTCGGAGCTTGGCGCTGCGGCGCGCGAGCCCGATGTCTTCACGCAGATGCCGGTGACGCGGACGACGAAGGTCGAGCGCCTGCGCTACATGACCGATCCGTTGCCCCATGACGTCACTGTCGCCGGCCCAATCACGCTGACGCTCCATGCGACGATCGATCAGGACGACACCAATTGGATCATCGTGCTCAAGGACGTCGGGCCCGACGTTTCGGTTCGTACCGCGCGCGAGGGCGAACGGGATGTCCCGTCGTCGTTGCCCGAGCGTGAACTGACGCGAGGCTGGCTGAAGGCGTCGTATCGGGCGCTCGATGAAAAGCGTTCAAAGCCCTGGGAGCCATTCCATAAGCTCACGCGGGATGCAATCGCTCCCGTGAATCCGGGAGACGTGGTCGAATACCGGATACAAATCCTCGCTACTGCGAACCAATTCAAGGCGGGTCACCGGATCTGCCTCGATATCACATCCATGGACGTTCCAACCGGCACCGGAGCGATGACCAACGTCGAGTACATTCCGTACCACGTTTGCAGCAGCAAGACCGTGACCCACAAAATCTATCGAGATGCAGAGCGGCCATCGCATCTGCTGCTGCCGATCATACCTGAACCCACCGATCATCGTCCGGCCTGACGTCGGCAAAGGAGGAAGACTTACAATGACGACGATCCGATTTGAACGAGACGGCGCCATCGGAAATATTGTGCTGGCCAATCCGCCCTTCAACCGGCTTGACCGGCGTTTCGCGGAGGCTTTGCGCATCGCCGTGGACCGGGCCAGCGAAAGCGACATACGTGTGCTTGTGGTTCGCTCCGAGGGGCCGCACTTCAGCTTTGGCGGCGAGGTGCGCGAATGGCCGGGAAAGGATGTCAACTGGTTTCGAACATTTGTCGCGGACGTGAACGTCTCCTATCGCGCCATCGAGATGCTCAAGATACCGACGGTGGCCGTGGTGCAGGGGATCGCCTTCGGCGGCGGTTTCGAGCTGGCGCTGGCGTGCGATTTTCTCGTCGCGGCCGAAAATGCGACGCTTCGCTGCGTCGAAGTCACGACAGCGATGCTGCCGATCGCCGGAGCCCTGCAGCGGATCGCCGAGCGCGCCGGGCGCGCTCGCGCGTCGCGCTTCGCCATGCTTGGTGAGCCGATTTCCGGACGCGAAGCCGGTGCGCTTGGAATTGCGACGCATGTGGTGCCCGAGAACGAACTTTCTGCGACCGCAGCGGCGTTGGCCAAACAGCTCGCGACGGGGCCGACCAGATCATACGCTGCGACGCGCACCCTGCTCAAGGCGTGGTCGAGCGGAGGGGTAGCCGCCGCGGATATTGTGATGCTCGACGTCGCGATGGAGCTCTACAACGGTGCCGACGCTCAGCGCGGCTTTGCGAGCACAGCGGACGCCTTCAACAAGGACATTGAGCCGCCGACGCTCGTCTTCGAAGGAAAATAAGCCGGCCGCGCAAGATTGCTGAGCACCGGCAGTTGTCCAGGATTTCGTAATCAACAGGAGGCATTCGTGCAGCGCGAAAGCTACGTGCATGGCAACAGTGGCCCGCCTTTGATCGGAAAGACCATCGGCGTCCTTCTGGATGATGTAAGCGCGACCCATGGGTCTGCCGAAGCCCTGGTCGTTGCGCACCAGAAGATTCGCTGGACCTACGCGGAGCTCAAATCGCGTTCCGACGCATTCGCGTCGGGGCTTCTGGCTCTCGGCCTGGAGCCCGGGGATCGGGTCGGGATTTGGTCCCCGAACTGTGCCGAATGGACGATTGCGCAGTTTGCGACGGCGAAAGCCGGTCTGATTCTCGTCAACATCAATCCGGCCTATCGCTTGAGCGAGCTGGAACACGTCTTGCGAGCCGTGGGATGTCGCGCGTTGATAACCGCTGCTTGCTTCAAGACCAGCGACTATATCGCAATGATCCGGGCGAGCTGCATAGTTCGCGTTTGCCGGAACTGCGACACGTCATCTCAATTGCGGGGAAGCATGATGGCTGCCTGTCGTTCGACTGGATCCTGGAGAGGGGCAAGCAAGCTGGTAACAAGCGACTGGAATCCGTGTCGCCTACGATCCAGATGGACGACGCCGTGAATATCCAGTTCACCAGTGGCACCACTGGATTGCCGAAGGGAGCGACGCTGTCGCATCACAATCTGATCAACAACGCATTTTTCGTGGGCGAAGCGACCGGGATCGAGCCCGGTTCTCGCGTGTGCATCCCGGTGCCGCTCTACCATTGCTTTGGCATGGTGATGGGCAATCTCGGTTGTGTGACCCACGCGGCAACGATGGTCTATCCGTCCGAGTCCTTCGACCCGCTAAAGACCCTGGAAGCCGTCGAGGCAGAGCGTTGCGACGTGCTCTACGGGGTACCCACAATGTTCATCGCCCAACTGAACCACCCCGAATTCTCGCGCTTCGATCTGAGCTCGCTTCGCCGCGGCATCATGGCTGGAGCTCCGTGTCCCATCGAGGTCATGAAGGAAGTCGCTTCGACCATGCACATGAGCGAAATCACCATCGCTTACGGGATGACCGAAACCAGTCCCGTGAGCTTTCAGAGCAGCCGGGACGATCCGCTCGAACTGCGCGTTTCGACGGTCGGACGGATACAGCCCCACCTTGAAGTCAAGATTGTCGATCGAGACGGTCAGATAGTCCCGCGTGGCGAAGCCGGGGAGCTCTGCACGAGGGGATACTCGGTCATGCTCGGCTATTGGAATGACGAGGCACGGACAAAGGAGGCCGTCGATTCGGCTGGCTGGATGCATACGGGTGACCTGGCAACCATCGACGACGACGGATATTGCCGCATCGTCGGAAGGATCAAGGATATGGTCATCCGCGGAGGTGAGAACATCTATCCTCGTGAAGTCGAAGAGTATCTGTATCGGCATCCCGATATTCAGGACGTCCAGGTTTTCGGTGTGCCGGACGCAAAATATGGCGAAGAACTCTGTGCCTGGATTATTTCGAGGGCCGGCGCCACCCTCGACGAGGAGGGTGTCCGCAGGTTTTGTCAGGATCGGATCTCGCACTACAAGATCCCGCGCTACATCCGGTTCGTAGGGAGCTTCCCGTCTACTGTGACCGGAAAGGTCCAGAAGTTTGCGATGCGTGAGGCGATGATTGAGGAATTCGCTCGCGCGACGAGAGTAGGCACGTGAGACTCTCGCCCTGCTGTCCAGTATCGAGCCATTCGACACTTCGTTTGGCGTTCGGTTGGGAACTATGTTAATCGAAGGCCAAATGGCGAAGAAGACGAGGCTAGCTACGGGGCGCCGACGAGAGCGCCCGCGCAAGAGAGCTGAACAACAACGCTCGATTGAGACGCGAGCCTCGATCCTCAATGCTGCTATCGCGGAATTTGCCGAACGAGGATTCGAAGGAGCGAGCATTCGCGCCATCGCCGATCGGCTCGGCCTGCAACATCCGCTGATCACCTATCACTATCGCAACAAGGACATTCTCTGGCGGGCGGCAGCGGAGCATGCCTTCGCGCAGATTCGCACCGAGTGGGATATTTCGGCGCCGGAGGAGGCTGATTTGTCGCCGCTGGCGCGGCTGCGCCAGGAGTACATGACTTTGTTCCGCTATACGGTCGCGTTTCCTGAATTTCATCGGTTCATGCGCCAGGAAACCTTGACGAATAATCCGCGGCTGAAATGGGTGGCGGAAACGGTCCTGGCTCCGCTTCTAGGGCGGTTGTTGCCTCAGATCATTGAGGCTCAGAAACAGGGTCTCCTTCCCGCCGTCGATCCCATTCTTTTCCACTATATGATGGTCAGCCTTACCGCCACGCTCTCGGAATTCGGTCCTGAAATGCAGGTTACAAGCGGACTGTCATCCGAGGACACGAAGGTTGTCGAAGCGTATTGGCGGCTAGTCGACGAGATGGTTTTCGGCAAAGAGTCGAAGCGCGTCGGAACAGCGCGCAACCGCTGAAAGCCTGTTGCGCGCCTCCCGATCTTGCGGCCGGGGCCGCCGGCCTACTTTATGCGCGTTCGGTCGCTGGGATATCGACGGCTCGCTCGCCGTTTACGCGAGTCTTGTGTTCGACCGGATGGCGATAGGGACCGAGACAGAGTATCACGGCGCTTGCGAGAAGCATGAACCCGCCAAATGACCAAAGGGCAGGCTCGTAGGAATGCGGTCGCTCAAAAGCCAGGCCCATCAAGTACGCTCGGAAGATCGTTTTCGGGAAAGGTCACACGTTCGAATCCCTTCGGGCGCGCCCGCTCACCAGATCACCAGAACGCGCTGGTGCCAAAGAGCACGGCGCGGGGAATAGAAGCATGTGTCCAGAATGATGTAGCAGACATTTTGATGTCGCGACTCACCAGCAGGCGCTGAGGAAGCGTCGTTTCAAATGCTCGATATTGGGTGCGGCGATATGGTAATGGCTGTTCGGGGTGGAAACCTCGAACGGTCGCCCCGAAGTTAATACGAACATCACGCGTTCGACCGGCTTGTAGGCTTCGCAGAATTGGGTGGTTATGGAATGACCGCTTCTGCCGCAAAGCGGCGTTCGACGAGTTGACGTCAGCTCAGTGTCATAAGCGGCATCGACCAGCCTTGCTCGATCACCTCGTCGGCGCGGTCGAGAAGCGTCGCTATTCGAGATTCGTATGGTTTGACCGCATGACTTCATCGGTAATCTTGAGACTCGTCTTTAATTTGAGGATGATGACCTCGAACAGGACGAACAGAGCGCCCTCGTAAACCGAGCCCATCGGCAAAATGGAGACGTTCTCCCCCTGGTCGTTCGCCATGGTTTGCGCCGGAAGCACAAGAGTTTCGTCCGACATCTTTGGAACCGGGCCTTCCGGTTCAGCGGTAATCGTCAGCACGTGAGCGCCGGCCGTCTTGGCAACGCCCACTAACGCAAGAGCGGTCGAAAGCATCCCCGGTCCAGCGGTCACCAAAAGAAGATCTCCCTTGGAGATTGCCGGCGTCGTCATGTCGCCCACCACTGAAACCGATCGTCCGAGGTGAAAGAGACGCATCGCGAACCCTCGGATTTGCAATCCTTCGCGGCCGCAACCGAAGACTGAAACGTGACGAGCGTTGGAAATGCAACTGACGACGCGGTCGACATCGCGGCCGTCGATACGCTCAACCGCGCCACTGAGATCGCGGATGACGCGCGTGAAAAGACTCGCGTCCGTAAGCATAAGATATATCCCTGTTTCAACGCCGTTTCAGTTCGCGGGACGCTGTTGGTTGCGCGTGTGACTGGATTGGATGAGACACCGGATTTATGCAGCAGAAAAGCTAAATCTCCTCCCATTTTATTCTGGTGTGCTTTTTTCCAGGTGGGTACAGAACACTGCCGCATCGGCGACACTCCCGACGGCGGGCGTCAAGTCAGCTTTTCGGTCAAAAAGCAGACTCCTCGGTAATGTGGCCTTTTGGCGCAAAGCCGACATCGACATTCCATAACAATGGATTTGCGAAGCGAGGCAGTACTTAGCGACATTCTATAAGATCCGATCTGCGAATGCCCGTCATTGAGGGGCGAGCAGAACATCCTCCTACCTGACGCCCAACTCAGCTCTTCACCCCGCGCGGACCTCACTCTGTTTATGGCTTTGGCTCAGAACCCAGAACCTGCCTACGGAGATCGAGGCCCGCCGCAAGAGCGCAGCGGACGCTGCGGCGCGTCATTGTGGGTGAACGAGCGGCGGGAACCGCCCAAGGCGAGGGATCAAACCTGGCATGAGCACGACTCCGAATTTTCGGTCCATGGAGAAGACCGATGGTTACAGTTTGAAGGAGACCAATGTGATCATTGAGCGGCGTCGAATGATTATGAAAGTTCTTGTTTCCGCGTTGTTCGCGGTCGCTGTAGTGATTCCACCGGCGCTTGCTGATAAGCGAGAGGATGCCTACGCGGGCGTCGAACGTTGGTCGGAGGCATTCAACTCTGGGGACGTCGAACAGATAGTTCGCATGTATACGAATGATGCGCTAGTACTCGGTACTCTTAGCCCCGGCATGACCTCAAGGCCCGATGATCTTCGTGCTTATTTCAAGGCGGCGGCAGACGCAAAATTGCAGGTTAAGCTCGGCGACCATTCAGCTATTGCCGTTGCAGACGACGCTGTTGCGATCGCTGGATTTTACGATTTCTCAAGACCAGCGGCGGACGGCCAACCTGTTGTTATCGCTGCACGCTTTAGCTTCGTCATGGTCAAAAAAGACGGCATTTGGAAGATCGCTCTTCATCATTCTTCGGTGCGGCCGAAATCGCCTCTATAAAACACGTCGGTACAGAGCGGCGGTCTTGGCGACCGTCCAGAATTATTGAGACCGTGCGTCGGTTCATTACGGATTAGCTCGGCGGCACGAAGATCGAGGCACATTCAGAACGACATTTATTGCTGCCCCCAGAAGCCACCGACGATATTCCCGCTTAACCCCGCATCTTTATGATGTTTGCAGTCGGCTGCTCGCCTTCCCAGCCCGAACCATCCACCAACGCGCCATGCACCAGGACGACGGATTTAATCCCCGTCGGTTGCGCGGCTGCGCGCAATACGAAGGATGAGCGGGAGGTCCAAGTCTCTCTCACGGCCAAGGGCAAAAAGCTCTTCAACCAGAGTGGATGCCTGACGGACAAGCTCGTTCGCAATTCTGGAATGACCGCCGAGGACCTCGTTTCCCTCAACGAGCGCGTTCAGTCACTCCGCGACGCGATAAAAAGGAACAACAACGGCGCAAGTCCTGCTTGAGTGGTTTGGAGACTGGACCGCACGTCCGTTATCAAAGGCCGTTGTCGGTTCTTGCACTGGTCGCCACGCAAGGCGTGCAACTATGCCTCGTTCAAAGAAACGGAAAAGGCTCTAGGCCGCGTTCAAAGCCTGCGCGATGTCAGCGATCAGATCGGACGGGTGTTCGATGCCGATCGACAGCCGGATCGTGGAGTCGAGAACGCCTATTTTTTGGCGGATGTCGGCCGGAACCCCGGAGTGGGTCATGCTTGCGGGCAGGCTGGCAAGTGACTCGGTGCCGCCCAGGCTCACCGCCAGCTTGAAGATTTGCAGCGCGTTCAGGAATTTGAAGGCGGCGGCTTGGCCGCCGACAATGTCGAACGCGAACGTGGAGCCCGCGCCGGTGCACTGCCTTGCGAACACACGGCCGGCGGGGGAGGCCTCTTCGTGATGGGCAAGGTAATGGACATCAGCCACTTTGGCGTGGTCGCGCAGGAAATCCGCCACGAGCCGCGCGTTTCTGTCCGCTTTTTCCATGCGGATGCTCAATGTTTCGAGCGACCGGCTGATCATCCAGCAGGAATGCGGGTCCAGTTGGGTGCCGATGGCGCCTCGCAACGCTTTGATGTCTTTCATGATGGCTTTCGAGCCGAGCGCGGCGCCCGCGATCAGGTCGGAATGACCGCCGACATATTTGGTCAGCGAGTACAACGAAAGATCCGCGCCGTGTTCGATCGGCCGCTGAAACACCGGCCCGAGCAACGTATTGTCGCACGCGACGATCGGCGTGTGCCCCTGAGCCTTGCCGATCATCTCGGCGACGCGGCGGACCATCGCAATATCGACCAGGCCGTTGGTGGGATTGGCCGGCGTTTCGATGAGAATCATTGCAACCCTGCCTTTGCGCATGGTGTCCTCCGCCGCCAGCCTGACGGCGGTTTCGTCGATGCCGTCGGCAAAGCCCACGGTGCCGATGGAGAGGCCCGCAAGCGTCTTCGCAAGCAGAGTTTCCGTTCCGCCATAGAGCGGTTGAGAGTGCAGAATGACGTCGCCAGGGCGGACGAAGGCGAGGATCGTGGTCGCAATCGCCGCCATGCCGGATGAGAACAGCGCACATTTCTCGGTGCGCTCGTAGACAGCGAGCCTGTCCTCGACGATCTCGCTGTTGGGGTGATTGAACCGCGAATAAACCAGGCCCGCGCCCATCCCCTCGGGGGGCTCGCGCCGGCCCGAGACGTAGTCGAAGAAGTCCTGTCCGTCTTCGGCGGTCCTGAAGACGAAGGTCGAGGTCAGGAAGACCGGTGGTTTGACGGCTCCTTCCGACAGTTGCGGATCGTAGCCGTAGTTCAGCATCAGCGTTTCGGGATGCAGCATGTGGTTGCCGATGTGGGTCTTCGACGGAAACGGTTTCACCATGGCCTGTCTCCCTGTCTGGATTCGAAAACGCCGCCGTAGGTTGGGCCCTTCCACTGATGGAGCGGTCGGGAGCGGTGGGTGCGACTCATCCAACGGCGTTGCCAGGATCAGCGTAGCAACATCCGGGGCTGATTTCACCGCACCCGGGGCAGCTTTCGCACCGCTTTTGCGGCGGAACTTGCATACGAACAAAACTTGTCGATTGTCATAGCCAAAGGCTATGAGTGCG
>Ga0209647_1004015_pt1 | contig 11208 bp, 10 predicted proteins | sample GraSoi_2013_60cm_FD_185827 | JGI IMG/M metagenome (GOLD analysis project Ga0209647, IMG submission 185827) | Grasslands soil microbial communities from the Angelo Coastal Reserve, California, USA - Sample 9_17_2013_60cm (SPAdes) (version 2) | ecosystem: Environmental > Terrestrial > Soil >... | reverse complement strand
GGTCATCTGCGGTCGCGCCCTCTACGACGGGCGCCTCGACCTCCGGCAGGCGCTGGCGCTGCTGGAGGGTTGAAATGCCCGCGGCCAGTCGCTTCTCCGACCCATCCTTCGAGACGCGGTGCTTCGCACCGCTCCTCAGGATAAGGCCGTGTTTTTCCCCTCACCCTGAGGAGCGCCCGGAGGGCGCGTCTCGAAGGGCGAGTGAGAAAGCACGCTCATGCGCAGAGGCTTGCGCGCCATGCTGAAGATGCGCGTCATTCCCTGCCTCGACGTCAAGGACGGGCGCGTCGTCAAGGGCGTCAATTTCGTCGATCTGGTCGATGCCGGCGATCCGGTAGAGCAGGCGAAGATCTACGATCGCGAGGGTGCCGACGAGCTGTGCTTTCTCGACATCACCGCCTCGGCCGAGAACCGCGCCACGCTCTATGACGTGGTGGCGCGCACCGCCGAGCAATGCTTCATGCCCTTGACCGTCGGCGGCGGCGTGCGCAGCGTCGAGGACATCCGCCGCCTGCTGCTCGCCGGCGCCGACAAGGCGTCGATCAATACCGCCGCGGTGGCGCGGCCCGATTTCGTCAAGGAAGCGGCAGAGAAATTCGGCAGCCAATGCATCGTCGTCGCGATCGACGCGAAGCAGACCGGTCCCGGCCACTGGCAGGTCTTCACCCATGGCGGGCGGCGCGCGACCGGCATCGACGCGGTCGTGTGGGCGAAACGGATGGCGGCTTACGGCGCCGGCGAGGTGCTAATAACCTCGATGGATCGCGACGGCACCAAATCGGGCTTCGACATCGCCCTGACCCGCGCCGTCGCCGACGCCATCACCATCCCCGTCATCGCCTCGGGCGGCGTCGGCACGCTCGACCATCTCGTCGCCGGCATCCGCGACGGCCATGCCACCGCCGTGCTCGCCGCCTCGATCTTCCATTTCGGCACCTACCGCGTCGCCCAGGCGAAGGCGCATCTCGCCGCCGCGGGGATCGCCGTGCGGCCGTGAGGCTGGATGTCGCCCTGGCGGTGACAGGACGGCGCTGATCTGGTACAGCGTCATCGACCATAGAATCGGTCATTGTTTTTGCCGTCATTCCCGCGAAAGCGGGAATCCAGTGTATGGCCCTGGGTCCCCGCTTGCGCGGGGACGACGGAGAGGTCGTATGCGCCTTATTCGGGAGAGGGCGATGGCAGAGATCGATGGCGGCACGCTCGACCGGCTCTATGCGGTGATCGCCAGCCGCCGCGGCGGCGACCCGGCGACCTCCTACACGGCCAAGCTCTTCGCGGCAGGCCCGGTCAAGATCGCGCAGAAGCTCGGCGAAGAGGCGGTCGAGACGGTGATCGAAGGCGCACGCGGCAATGCGGCGGGCGTCGTCGCCGAAAGCGCGGACCTGCTCTATCACCTCCTCGTGCTCTGGGCGGAAGCCGGCATCGCGCCGGCGCAGATCTGGCGCGCGCTCGAAAGCCGCGCCGGCACATCCGGCATCGACGAGAAGAAGTCGCGGCCGGCGAGGTGAGGGAGCGCGGCATGGCCTATGATCGCAACAACATCTTCGCGCGCATCCTGCGCGGCGAGATCCCCTGCCGCAAAGTCTATGAGGATCAGTACGTCCTCGCCTTTCACGACATAAACCCGGCGGCGCCCGTGCACATCCTGGTGATCCCCAAGGGCGCGTATGCCTCGCTCGACGACTTCTCGGCCACGGCATCCGATGCCGAGCTCGCCGCTTTCACCCGCGCCTTGGGCGTGATCGCCCGCCAGATGGGCGTGGCCGAGACCGGCTACCGCATCCTCGCCAACCACGGCCCGGACGCCCACCAGGAAGTACCGCACTTCCACGTGCATATCTTCGGCGGCCGCAACCTAGGGCGAATGATTTCAAAGACTTAGAGACACGGCGCCGGCGATCGTTGAGAGGTTGTTAACTGCCGGCGGCCTAGCATCGCCGCGGGGCGCTCCTGCCTGGAGAAGGGAGTGCCTGGGCGTGCCTGCTACGGAGCCAAGCAACCCGGCGATGTCGAAGCCTCGCAAGCAGATCGGCGGAGCGACCACTTCCTCGACCGGCGCCGCGCCGGACGGCGAGACGCGCCTGCGGGCCTTCGCCGAGGCCGGCTCCGACTGGTTCTGGGAGATGGATGAGGCGCTGCGCTTCTCCTACATGTCAGACCGCGTCGATCGGCCCAATGAGTTGTTCGGCGCGGACTTCCTTGGCCGGCGCATCGACGAGATCGGGCTTCCCGGCATGGAGGAGACCTATTGGCCGCCGCTCCTGCTGCGGCTCGAGATGCGCGTTCGGTTCCGCGATTTTCGCTTCATCCGCCGCAACGCGGTCGGCGCGGCGCGGCATCTCTCGATCAGCGGCGTGCCGATCTTCGACGCCGCCGACGAATTCCGCGGCTTTCGCGGCACCGGGCGCGACCTGACCGACGAGACGGTGGCCGAAGAACGCGCCGCGCTCGCCCAGTCGCGCCTCACCGACGCCATCGAGAGCATCCCGGAAAGCTTCATGCTGCTCGACGCCGAGGATCGCCTGGTGCTGTGCAACAGCCGCTATCGCGAGCTGCATGCGTCGATCGCGCATTGCCTCGTGCCCGGCACCAAATTCGAGGACATCTGCCGCGCCAGCGCCCTCGCCGGGCTGCCGATGCCCGCGGTCGGCCGTGTCGAGGAATGGGTGCACGACCGCATGGCGCGGCACCGGGAGCGGCATTTCGAGCTCGAGGAGCGCCAGACCGGCGAGCGCTGGATCCAGGTCGCCGAGCAGCACACCAGCGACGGCGGCACTGTCGTGGTGCAGACCGACATCACCGCGCTCAAGCGGCGCGAGCAGGAGCTGGCGGAGAAGACCGCGCTGCTGCGCGCGACGCTCGACAACATGGAGCAGGGCCTGCTCGTCATCGACGCGTTCTGCGCCATCAAAATGTGGAACAACCGGATGATCGAGCTGCTCGAGATGCCGCCCGAGCTGGTCGGCGTCGGGCGCTCGATCGAGCCGCTGCTGCGGGTGATGGCGAGCGAGGGTGTCTATGGCAGCGGCCCGGTCGACACGCTGGTGGCGCGGCGGCTGGAGGAGCTGCGCCGGGCGGAGCCGCGGCGGGTCGAGATGGTGCGGCGCGGCAAGATCCTCGAGCAGCAACGCACGCTGATGCCCGATGGCGGCGTGCTCTTCACTTACGCCGACATCACCGACCGCAAGCGCGTCGAGGTCGATCTGCGCCGCGCCAAGGACGAGGCCGAGCTGGCGAGCCGCAGCAAGACCGAGTTCCTCGCCAATATGAGCCACGAGCTGCGCACGCCGCTCAACGCCATCATCGGCTTCTCCGACATCCTCATCGGCCAGATCTTCGGGCCGTTGAGCGATGCGCGCTATGCCGACTACGCCCGCGACATTCGCGACAGCGGCTTGCACCTGCTCACCCTCATCAACGACGTGCTCGACATCGCCAAGGTCGAGTTCGGCAAGGTCGAGCTGCTCGAGGAGACGGTCGACATCGTCGCGGTGGTCGAATCCTGCCTCCGCCTGGTGCGCGAGCGTGCGCAGACCGCCGGCATCCAGCTCGCGCAAGCGCTGCCGCCGCGCCTGCCCAACCTGCTCGGCGACGGCCGGCGGCTCAAGCAGATCCTGCTCAACCTGCTGTCCAATTCCGTCAAGTTCACCCCCGCCGGCGGCAGCGTCACGGTCAGCGCCAGCCACGACGCGGACGGGTTCCGCCTGGCGGTCGAGGACACCGGCATCGGCATCGCCGCGGACGATCTCGAAACCGCGCTGCGCCCCTTCGGCCAGATCGACAGCCGCCTCGCCCGCAAGTACCAGGGCACGGGGCTCGGCCTGCCGCTGGCGCGGTCGATGGCCGAGCTGCATGGTGGGCGGCTGGAGCTGCGCAGCGCGCCCGGCCAGGGCACCACGGCGACGCTGTGGCTGCCGCCGAGCCGTGTACTCGATCCCGCGACCCGCAGCCGGTGAGCGCTAATACACACATTTAGTATGTGATTTAAAAGGTATTGACATACCGAAACCGTCAGTTTAGATACTAACCACAGCGCCGATTTGAGCATCAGCTTGCGGGCGCTTAAAAAATGCAGCTAAAGCGAGGCATCCGCCCAGCCCAGCTGCGGCGGATTTTTTGTACCTGGAGATAACCGCGAGATGCGATCGGGCACGGAATTGGACTGGTACGCGGCGGTGCTCGACTGGCGCTACCGCGGCCGCGAGGGCGAGGCGCTGCTGCAGCCCCTGGTCGAGCGCGAGTTCAAGGGCCGCATCGCGCTCCTCTCTTCCTTCGGCGCCGAGGCGGCGCTGCTGCTGCACATGGTGGCGCAGGTCGATGCGACCGTCCCCGTGATCTTCCTCGACACGGGCAAACTCTTCGGCGAGACGCTGCGCTACCGCGATGCGCTGGTGGCGCGGCTGGGCTTGCGCGACCTGCGCATCGTCGCGCCCGATGCGGGCGAGGTGGCGCGCCGCGACCCGCAGGGGACGCTGTGGCACAGCGATGGCGATGCCTGCTGCCGGCTGCGCAAGGTCGAGCCGCTCGAGCGCGCGCTCGACGGCTTCGTCGCCACGATCTCCGGGCGCAAGCGCTATCAGGGCGGCCCCCGCAGCGAGCTGCGCGCGGTCGAGGCGGCCGGCGGCCGCATCCAGGTCAATCCCCTCGCCGCTTTCACGCGCGAGCGCGTCGAGCGCGAATTCGCCGCGCGCGGCCTGCCGCCGCATCCGCTCGAGGCCGACGGCTTCCTGTCGATCGGCTGCATGCCCTGCACCGACCGCGTCGGGCCGGCCGAGGATCGCCGCGCCGGGCGCTGGCGCGGCCTCGACAAGGACGAATGCGGCATCCACTTGGCGCCGCGGCGCAGCGGCGGAGAGCGGATGTGAGCGATCTCGACGAGCTCGAGAGCCAGAGCGTCTTCATCCTGCGCGAGGCCTTCCGCAAGGTGGAGAAGCTCGGCCTCCTATGGTCGATCGGCAAGGATTCGAACGTGCTGGTGTGGCTGGCGCGCAAGGCGTTCTTCGGCCGCGTGCCGTTCCCGGCCATCCATATCGACACCTCCTACAAGCTGCCGGAGATGATCGCGTTCCGCGAGCGCATGGCGCGCGAATGGGGGCTCGAGCTCATCGTCGGCCAGAACACCGCCGCGCTGGCGGACGGCATGAACCACCTGCGCGGCCGCGTCGCGTGCTGCACGGCGCTCAAGACCGACGGCTTGAAGGAGGTCGTCGCCCGGCACGGCTTCACCGGCATCATCGCCGGCATCCGCCGCGACGAGGAGGGCACGCGCGCCAAGGAGCGCGTCTTCAGCCCGCGCGCGGAGAACGCCGAGTGGAATTTCCGCGACCAGCCGCCGGAGTTCTGGAACCATTTCAACACCGACTTCCCGCCCGGAATCCATCTGCGCATCCATCCGCTGCTGCATTGGACCGAGCTCGATGTCTGGCGCTATGTGCGGCGCGAGGCGATCCCGGTGGTCGATCTCTATTTCGCGCGCAACGGGCGGCGCTATCGCTCGCTGGGCTGCGCGCCCTGCACCGGCACCATGGCGAGCGCGGCCGCCAGCGTCGACGATATTATTGCCGAGCTCGAGGGCACCACCGTCGCCGAGCGCGCCGGGCGCGCGCAGGACAAGGAGGCCGAGGACGCCTTCGAGCGCCTGCGCGCCTCGGGCTACATGTGAGGGGCTCTCGCGCAATGAACGACAACCGGGCGCTTCCCATCGTCATCGTCGGCCATGTCGATCACGGCAAGTCGACCCTCATCGGCCGCCTCCTCCACGACACCGGCGCGCTGCCCGACGGCAAGGTCGCGGCGCTGCAGGAGGCGAGCCGCAAGCGCGGCATGCCCTTCGAGTGGTCCTTCGTCATGGACGCGCTCAAGGTCGAGCGCGACCAGGGTATCACCATCGACACGACGCGCATCCGCTTCTCCAGCGACGCGCGCGACTACGTCATCATCGACGCGCCCGGCCATGCCGAGTTCCTCAAGAACATGCTGACCGGCGCCGCCGCGGCGGAGGCGGCGATCCTCGTCGTCGACGTGATCGAGGGCATGTCGGAGCAGACGCGGCGCCACGCCTTCCTGCTCAAGCTGCTGGGCATCCGCGAGATCATCGTCGCTGTTAACAAGATGGATCGTTGCGGCTACGCCCAGGACGCGTTCGACGCCGCGTCGCGGAATGTCGCGGATTATCTCGCCGGCCTCGATCTCGCCGCCGCCGCGATCATCCCCATCTCCGCCCGCAACGGCGACATGATCGCGCATCGCTCGGTGCCGCCCTCCTGGTATGACGGGCCGACCGTGCTGCAGGCGCTCGACGCGCTCGCGGGCGCGCCGAGCGAGGCCGACCGGCCGTTGCGCCTGCCGGTGCAGGACGTCTACAAATTCGACGAGCGCCGCATCATCGTCGGGCGGATCGACGCCGGCCGTCTGCGCGTCGGCGACCGTCTGCGCTTCTCGCCGGGCGAGCGCAGCGCGCGCATCGCCTCGATCGAGAGCTGGAACGCGCAAGCCGCGGTCAGCGCGGCGGCCGGCCAGTCGGTCGGCCTGACCCTCGACGAGGACATTTTCGTCGAGCGCGGCCAGGTGGCGAGCGCGCCCGACGCCGCGCCCTACGCCGCCGCGCGCCTCAAGCTGCGCCTCTTCCATTTCGGCCACGCGCCGCTCCAGGCGGGGGACGCGGTCAAGCTGCAGATCGGCCTCGCCGAGCATGCCGCGACGGTCGAGGCGGTCGAGAGCGTCGTCGACATCAACGATCTCACCCGGCGCAGCGCCGAGGCGGTCGGCCGCAACGACATTGCCGACGTGGTGGTGCACAGCCGCACCGCCATTGCCGTCGAGACTGCCGTCGAGGGCCGGCATCTCGGGCGCGGCATCCTGCGCCGCGGCTATCACATCGTCGCGGGCTTCCTGGTCGAGGCGGTGCTCGACGCGCCGCAGGCCGCGCCGGTCGCGGGCGTGGCGCGCCACATCACGCCGGTGACTTCGGCGGTGTCGCATGCTGAGCGCAGCGCCGCCTGGGGCCATGCCGGCGGCGTGCTGTGGCTGACGGGGCTGTCGGGCGCGGGCAAGTCCACCCTGGCGCTGGCGCTCGAGCGCGAGCTGTTCCGCCGCGACTACCGCGCCGTGCTGCTCGACGGCGACAGCCTGCGCCGCACCCTCAACGCCGATCTCGGATTCGGCGAGGCCGAGCGCGCCGAGAATGTGCGCCGCATCGGCGCGGTGGCGCAGCATTTGGCCGAGAGCGGCATGATCGCCATCGTTGCCTGCATCGCGCCGCGCCGCAGCCATCGCGCGCGCCTGCGCCACGAGCTCGGCGCGCTCTACCATGAGGTCTACGTCAAGGCGTCGCTCGAAATCTGCGAGCGCCGCGACGTGAAGGGGCTTTACGTCAAGGCGCGGCGGGGCGAGATTACGGCCTTCACGGGCGTCTCCGATCTCTACGAGGCGCCCGCGGCGCCGGAGCTGGAGGTCGGCACCGATGTGCTGACCCCGGGGGAATGCCTCGAGCACCTTCTCGACTATGTCGACCGGGCGTTCCGCCCCGGCGATGTCCGCCGCCTGGCTTCGTGACGCTGTCGGCGGCGCCGTCGAGCTACCATATCCCTCCCTGGCAAGCGCGTTGGTGACAAGATCAGGAGCAAGAAGCGATGCACGCGATCGAACCGCTCTACTCGCTTTCGGGCTTCGCGGTCGGGCTGCTGGTCGGGATGACCGGCGTCGGCGGCGGCTCGCTGATGACGCCGCTGCTCATCCTGCTGTTCGGCATCCACCCGGCGACCGCGGTGGGCAGCGACCTGCTCTACGCCGCCGCCACCAAGACGGCCGGCACGGTGGCGCATGGCCTGATCGGCTCCATCAGCTGGCGCATCGTCGGCCGGCTGGCCGCCGGCAGCGTGCCGATGACCGCGGCGACGCTCTTCGCGCTGTCGAAGCTCGATCTCAGCGGTGCCGCGGCGAGCCAATTGATCACCGTCGTGCTCGGCGTCGCGCTGTTCGTGACCGCCGGTGCGCTGATCTTTCGCCGCCAGCTCGTCGATGCCTTTGGCGAGCGGCTCGGCCGGCTCGACCCGCGCCGCACCGCCGTCCTGACCGTCGCCACCGGCGCCGCGCTGGGCGTGCTCGTGTCGATCTCCTCGGTCGGCGCCGGCGCCATCGGCGTGAGCGCGCTGGTGCTGCTCTACCCGCGCCTGCCGACGGCGCGCATCGTCGGCTCCGACATCGCCCATGCCGTGCCGCTCACCCTCCTCGCCGGCATCGGCCACTGGCTGATGGGCTCGGTCGACTGGCACCTGATCGGCTCGCTGCTGGCGGGCTCGCTGCCGGGCATCGTCCTCGGCAGCTACCTGTCGAGCCGGGTCCCCGACGCGGTGCTGCGCCTGACGCTGGCCGGCACCCTCATCATTGTCGGCGGCAGGCTGGTGTTTTAGCGCGGTCATTGCGAGCGCAGCGAAGCAATCTCCATCAAGCATCGCGCCCACGCCGGCGGGAGATTGCCGCGGCGCCCGGCGGGCGCCTCGCAATGACCGGCGGTGGCTTTCTTCGGGTGACCGAGAGAGCTAGCATCGGCGCCTCATGCTCCGCCGCCGTGCCCTCTTCGTCTATGCCGCGTCCCTGGCCGCCGGCGTCGCCGCGCCGGCGGCGGCGGCGCAGGAGCGGGCGTCGCCGCGCCGGGCGCCGGACATGCAGCGCATCCTCGACCGCGGGCGGCTCGTCGTCGCCGTCGCCGGCTTCGCCGCGCCGCCCTTCGTCACAATCGGCGCGGATGGCGCGCTCGGTGGGCACGACATCGCGCTGGCGCACGGCATGGCCGGGGCGCTGGGCCTGCCGGTCGCGTTCGACCGCGACGCGACGAATTTCGACGACATCGTCGGCAAGGTGGCGCAGGGCACGGCGGATCTCGGCCTCTCGCGGCTCAGCGCAACGCTGGCGCGGGCGGTGCTGGTGCGCTTCTCGCGGCCCTATGTGGTGCTGCGCCACGCGCTGCTGGTGAACCGGCCGCGCTTCGCCCGCCTCTTGCCGGACGGCGAGCCGCTCGCGGCGCTCAAGGCCGGCGACGCGCCGCTCGCCATCGTCCCCGGCACGGCGGCGGCCGAGTATGCGCGCCGCCTGGTGGCGCCGGCGCGCCTGCGCGAGTATCGGCGCTGGGATCCGGACGTGGTCGACGCCGTGCGCGGCGGCGAGGTCATCGCTGCTTGCGGCGACGAGGTCGAGGCGAAGCGCGCGCTGGCGGCGCGGCCCGACGCGCCGCTCCAGCTGCGCGCCGTGATGCTGCCCGACACGCGCGATCCGATCGCCGCGGCGCTGCCCTGGGACAGCTTGCAGCTCCTCGCCTGGGTCGACCTCTATCTCGACAGCGCCGCCGCGCCGCTCACCGTCGAGCAGCTGCTCGACCAGCCCGACAAGCCGGCCGAGTGAGCGCCGGCGCGGCCCGGGCGTTTGCACGCTGAGGAAATGGCCGGAGCCGGCCGGCCCACACGCTGAGAATGCGGGGGATATCATCGATGAGCGAGCAAGGCGACGCGGCTTTCCTGTTCGATCTGGACGGCACGCTGGTGGACAGCGTCTACCAGCATGTGCTGGCCTGGCACGAGGCGCTCGAGCAGGAAGGGATCGATCTCTCGATCTGGCGCATCCACCGCAAGATCGGCATGAGCGGCGGCCTCTTCACCAACATGCTCCTGCGCGAGACCGGGCTCGATATCGATGCGGCGCACATCGAGCGCCTGCGCCGCTTGCATGCGGCGGCCTACAATCGGCGCTCCGCGGATATCCGGCCGCTTCCCGGCGCCGTGGAGCTGCTTGCCTATCTGACCGAAGCCGGGGTGCCATGGGCGATCGCGACCAGCGGGCGGATGGAGACGGCGCGGCCGGTGTTGGAGACGCTCGGCATCGATTTCGATCGCGTGCCGATCGTCACCCGCGACCAGGTCAAATACGCGAAGCCCGACCCCGATCTCTTCCTGGCGGCGGCCGAGCGTCTGGGATGCGACATCGAGAGGGCCTCGGTGATCGGCGACAGCGTCTGGGACATGCTGGCCTCGCGCCGCGCTCGCGCGCTGGGCATCGGCGTCTTGTCCGGCGGCTACGGCAGCGAGGAGCTGGAACGCGCCGGCGCCTATCGCGTCTACGACGACCCCGCCGATCTCCTGAAGCACATCGACGAGGTCGGCGTCCGCCGCTGAGCGACGGAACGGCTGCGGCGGCCGTGCCACCACACCGCCGATGAGTGCGCGAGTGGGGCGTATACTCGTAAACGGGCGAGGGTCGCGTTGGCCGGATGTCCGCAAGAGCCTGGGCGCGATTTTATACAAAGCGCATGTCGATCCGCAGCGGGCTGGTTCGTCGACCTAATTAGCGAGACAGTTCAGCGTGCGATGGCGCCCGCTTCTCGCCTCAGGAGGAGTTCTCAGATGCGCTTCATGTTCATAGTCAAAACCGCCCACACTGCGCCTCCGACGCCGAAACTCATCGAGGCGATGCACAAGCTCGCCGACCGGGAGATCAAGGCCGGCCGCATGCTCGACAATGGCGGGCTGATGCCGCTCGCCACGGGTGCGCAGGTGCGCATCACGGACGGGCAGCTCAGCGTCGTCGACGGCCCGTTCGTGGAGGCCAAGGAGGTCATTGGCGGCTACGCGATCTTCGAGCTGCGGAGCAAGGAAGAGGCCGTGGCGGCGGCGAGGGAGTTCATGCAGCTGCACAAGGACTTCCTCCCGGGCTGGGAAGGGACGTGCGAGGTTCGCGCGTTCGCCCAGCGCGGCCCTTGACGCAAGGGGCCGGTAGACGCGGTCGGCGGCCATGACGGCCGCCGACGCCCATCGCGCGATCCTGGCCGTCTGGCGGATCGAGCAGCCCCGGCTGATCACCAGCTTGGCGAGGATGCTGCGCGATGTGCCGCTGGCCGAGGATTTGACGCAGGAAGCGCTGTTGGCCGCCCTCGAGCGGTGGCCCGCGACAGGCGTTCCGGAAAGACCCGGGGCCTGGCTGATGGCGACCGCCAAGCGCCGGGCCTTGGACCACCTGCGCCGTGGCCGGATGCTCGAGCGCAAGCACGAGATGATCGCCTGGGACATGGAGGAGGAGCAGCAGGCGATGCCCGATCTGGACTCCGCCCTGGACGATGACATCGGCGATGAGCTGCTTCGGCTCATCTTCACCGCCTGTCACCCGCGTCTGCCGCGTGACGCCCGCGCGGCGCTGGCGCTGCGGATGATCTGCGGC
>Ga0209647_1004014_pt1 | contig 11209 bp, 7 predicted proteins | sample GraSoi_2013_60cm_FD_185827 | JGI IMG/M metagenome (GOLD analysis project Ga0209647, IMG submission 185827) | Grasslands soil microbial communities from the Angelo Coastal Reserve, California, USA - Sample 9_17_2013_60cm (SPAdes) (version 2) | ecosystem: Environmental > Terrestrial > Soil >... | reverse complement strand
GACCATGGCCGGCATCAAGCTCACCCACATTCCCTACAAGGGCAGCGGGCCGGCGCTGACCGATCTCGTCGGCGGGCATGTCGCGATCTATTTCAGCTCACTGCCGCCGGCGCTCGGACTGGTGAAGGAAGGCAAGGTGCGCGCGCTGGCGGTGACCGGCGCCAAGCGTTCGCCCATTTTTCCGGAGCTGCCGACGGTGGCGGAAGCGGCGCTGCCGGGCTATGAGGCGGTGCTGCACTATGGGATCGTGGCGCCCGCGGGCACGCCTCGGCCAATCATCGACACGCTCGGCGCCGCGCTGCGAGCGGCGGTGATGTCCGATGATCTCAAGACCCGGCTGGCCGACGACGGCGCCGAGCCGCTCGCGTCGACGCCCGAGGAATACGCCGCCGACATCGACCGCGAGGAGACCAAATGGTCGGCGATCGTCAAGGCGTCGGGCGCGAAGGCGGAGTAATCGGGTCTTAAGCTCCCGTCGCGGACGCGCGAAAATCCGCGACCCAGGGCAATGCAAGCAACGCGGCGCGACGCGACGTTGGAGTCTGGGGTATCGAGATGCAGTTCAACTTCACCGAAGAGCAGCAGGCCTTCGCCGACTCGGTTCGCCGTTTCGCGCTCGCGCACCTCGAAAAGGATGCGCTCAAGCGCGCACACGATCCGCGCTATCCATTCGATGTCGCGAAACTGATGAGCGCGCACGGTCTCATGGGTATCAGCCTTCCCGAGGCCGATGGCGGCCAGGGCGGGACGCTCATGGACGCCGTGATCGCGATCGAGCAGGTCGCCGCCGTATGCCCGCGCAGCGCCGACGTGGTGCAGTTCGGCAATTTCGGGCCGATCCGCACCTTCGCCGAATATGGAACGCCGCAACAGAAGGCGCGTTGGCTGCCCGACCTGCTGCAGGGACGTATGGTGATGAGCCTCGGCATCAGCGAGCCCGACGCCGGCTCGGCGGCGACCGACCTCAAGACCAGCGCGAAGCCCGACGGCTCGCATTACGTCATCAACGGCAGCAAGGTGTTTTCCACCTTCAGCCCGGACGCCGCGATTTTCCTGATCTATGTGCGCTACGGGCCCGGGCTCGGCGGCATCGGCTCGGTGATCGTCGAACGCGACACGCCGGGTTTCAAGATCGGCCGCCCCTCGCGCTTCATGAGCGGCGAGGAATGGTGCGAACTCCATTTCGACAATTGCCGCATTCCGGCGGAGAACGTCCTGCTCGGACCGGGCGGCTTCAAGAAGCAGATGGCGGGCTTCAACATCGAGCGCCTCGGCAACACCGCGCGCTCGCTGGCGTTTGGACGTTACGCCTTCAACAAGGCGCGCGAGCATGCGTCCACCCGCCAGCAGTTCGGCCGTCCACTGTGCGAGTTCCAAGGCCTGCAATGGAAATTCGCCGACATGGCGATCAAGCTCGAGGGCGCGCAGCTTCTGCTCTACCGCGCGGCGGCCAATGCCGACCGCGGTCTGCCCTCCGCCTACGAAACCGCCATTGCCAAGGCCGCCTGCAACCAGGCGGGCTTCGAGGCGGCGAGCGAAGCGGTCCAGATCATGGGCGCGACCGGCTACAGCCAGGAGAGCCTGGTGGAATGGTGCATGCGGCGCTGCCGCGGCTGGATGATCGCCGGCGGCTCGATCGAAATCCTCAAGAACCGCATCGCCGAGCACATCTTCGACCGCCGGTTCGACCAGCGCCGGCCCAAGCCGGCCGAGGCGGCGGAGTGACGGTGTCCCGGATGCGGTGCAGCGCGGAGCACGGGCAGTGGCGTCGATGCGTTCTCGACGGAGGAAACGTGCGTAGCGGTGCATCGCTGATCCGGGACCGCCACAGACCGAAACGGTCCCGGTTCTGCAGCGCAGCACTACGCGCGAGTGCGCTTCGTGCTGCGCCGCGCCCGGGACACGCACATCGTTCGTGTGGGTCGCTCTAACTCATGTCTTGCTCGACTGAAAGCGATCTTCGCGACGCGCTGTTCTCCCCGCGCTCCGTCGCCATCGTCGGGCAGTCCGACGACGCCGCCAAGGCCGCGGGCAGGCCGCTGAAATTTCTCCGGCGCATCGGCTATGCCGGCCGCGTCTACCCCATCAATCCGCGGCGCGAAACGGTGCTCGGCGAGCGCGCTTGGCCCGCGCTCGCCGCGCTGCCCGAGGCGCCCGACCACGTCTATATCGTGACGTCGACGGAGGCCGCCGTCGCGGCAGTCGAGGAATGCGGGGCGCTCGGCGTCAAGGTCGCGACCGTGCTGGCGGACGGTTTCGCGGAAGCGGGCGCCGAAGGCATCGCGCGCGAGACGCGCCTGCGCGAGACCTGCGCGCGCACCGGCATTCGCATCGTCGGGCCTTCGAGCCTCGGCGTGGTCGACCTGCGCACGCGGGTTATGCTGACGGCGAACGCTGCCTTCGACGAGAAGGATTTTCCGCTCGGGCGCGTCTTCGCCGCCTCGCACAGCGGCAGCATGATCGGCGCGCTGATGTCGCGCGGCAAGGCGCGGGGCACGGGCTTTGCCGGCTTCGTCTCGGTCGGCAACGAGGTCGATCTCTCGCTCGGCGAAATCTGCGCTGCGACCCTCGATGACCCCGACATCGACGGCTACATGCTGTTTCTCGAGACCATGCGCCACGCCGATACGCTGCGGCGCTTTGCGCATTCGGCGGCCGAGCGCGGCAAGCCGATCATCGCCTACAAGCTCGGCCGCTCGGCGACCGCGCGCGAGCTTGCGGTTTCGCACACCGGCGCGCTCGCGGGCGAAGACGACGTCGCCGATCAATTTCTCAAGTCCTGCGGCATTGCGCGGGTCGATACGCTCGAGGGTCTGATCGAGGGTCTGCCGCTGCTCTCGCGCGTACCGGTCGCGGCCCGCGGCGGACGCAAGCGCGTCGGCGTGGTGACGACCACGGCGGGTGGCGCGACCATGGTGGTCGATCCGCTCGCGAGCCGCGGCGTGACCATCGAACCGGCAAGCGCTGACACCTTGGCGCGGCTCGCCGCCGCGGGCGTCGAGGTCAAGCCCGCGCGGCTCGTCGATCTCACCATCGCCGGGGCGCGCTACCAGACGATGAAGGCCGCGCTCGATATCCTCACGACCGCGCCCGAATTCGACCTCGTGCTCGCGGCCATCGGCTCGTCCGCGCGCTCGCAGCCGGAAACGACGGTGCGGCCCATCATCGACAGCGCAGGCGCGGCAAGACCGCTGGCGGCGTTCCTCGTGCCGGACGCACCGCAGGCGTTGGCGATGCTCAGCAGCGCGGGCGTGCCGAATTTCCGCACGCCGGAAGCATGCGCCGACGCCATTGCCGCAGCGCTATCGCGGCAACCGCCGCGGCCGCTGCCTGCGCGCACCGTTGCAACGGCCGCAAGCAGCGGGCCGATTCTCGACGAGCTCGCAGCCGGTGCGCTGCTCGACCGCCTCGGCATCGCACGCGCGCCGTCGGTTGCGCTCGAGGTGGGCATCGCCCGCGTGCCGCCCCTGCCCTTCGCTTATCCGGTCGCAGTCAAGGTGCTGTGCGCCGAGATCGCGCACAAGACCGACGTCGGCGGCGTCGCGCTCGGTGTCGCCGACGGCGACGCGCTGCTTGCGGCGATCCGAAAAATCGCAGCGACCGTCGCCGAACGAAGCCCTGGCGCGCGCGTCGCCCGCGTGCTGGTGCAGCCCATGGTGTCCGGCCTCGGCGAGGTCCTGTTGGGCTATCGCGTCGATCGCGACGTTGGAGCGCTGATCATGGTGGCGGCCGGCGGCGTGCTCACCGAGATCGCGCGTGACCGTAGCCTGCGCCTCGCGCCGATCGATCTCGCCACGGCACACGAGATGATCGCCGAGGTCCGCAGCCTCATCGCGCTTGCCGGCTACCGCGGCAGGCCGGCGGGTGATCTCAACGCGCTCGCGCACGCGATGGTGGCGCTCTCGCGGCTTGCCGACGATGCCAACATCGCCGAGGCGGAAATCAATCCACTGATCGTGCGCGAGGCGGGACAAGGCGTCATCGCCGTCGATGCTCTGGTGAAGCTCGCGCGGAACGCCTAGGCTTCGCGTCTGCCCGCGCGGTCGCCGCGTCCCCGGGAGGAAAACCAATGGTCCACGCCGAGGCGCTATCGACGCTCCATCCCGCCGCCGGCGCGACCGCCGCCATCGTCGAATTCGTCGGCGAACTCCGTCACGCCGCCCTCCCCGACGAGGTGCGCCACTACGCGCTGCGCCATCTGCTCGACACCGTCGGCGTGATGATCGCGGGCGCGGGCGGCGACGTCGCGACCCGCGCCGAAGCCGTGCTCGCCGCGGTGCGCCCGGCCGGCCGCATTCCGGTGCCCGGCCGCGCGCGGCGAGCCGACCTCATCGACGCCGCTTTCCTCGGCGGCACCGCCGCCCACGGCATCGAACTCGACGACGGCTTCCGGCAGGGCTCGGTGCACCCGGGCTGCGTAGTTGTGCCGGCGGTGCTGGCGCTCGGCTACGACCGACATGCCGACGGACGCGCGCTCATGGAGGCGATTGTCGCCGGCTATGAGGCCGTGATCGCGATTGGCCGCGCCTGCCATCCCGACCTGCGCCAGCGCGGATTCCATCCGACCGCCGCGGTCGGCGTGTTCGGCTCGGCCGCAGCCGCGGGCAAGCTGCGCCGCCTTTCAGCCGACGCGCTCGCGAACGCGCTCGGGCTCGCCGCCTCGAGCGCCGCGGGGTTGTTCGCCTTCGTCAATGGCGGCGGCGACATCAAGCGGCTGCATGCCGGCCACGCCGCCCGCGAGGGCCTGCAGGCCGCACTGCTCGCGGAACAAGGCGTCGAAGGCCCGCCCGACGTGATCGAGGCGCGCGACGGCTTCATGCAAGCCTTCGCCTTCAGCCGCGCCGACAAGGCGCACTCTAAAAGTGCGCGCGCCGGACACTCGCCTGAACCGGGCTCGTCGGCGCGCGCTATCGCCTTGCCGCCCGCGGCCCCGTTCGGCATCACCGATTGCTACATCAAGCCCTACCCCTGCTGCCGGCACATCCAGCCTGCGGTCGAGGCCCTCATTGGCTTGCTCAACGACGAGGCCATCGCGAGCGAGGAGGTGCAGCGCATCGATGTTGCGACCTACCGCATCGCCGCCGAGCACGCCGAGACCGGATGGGATGATTTCGCGAGCGCCCAGCTCAGCTTTCCCTATCTGATGGGACTCGCGCTCAAATTCCGCGCGGTCAAGTTCGAGCATTTTTCGGAACAGACGCGGCGCGATCCTGCGTTCGGCACCATTGCCCGCAAGATTAGCGTGACGGCGCCGGCGGACGTCGATCGCCTCTATCCGCAACTGCGCCCGGCGAGGGTGACGGTGACGACCGCGCGCGGCAGCTTCACGCGCCAGGCCGACGAGGCGCTCGGCTCGCGCATCGTGCCGCTCGACGACGCCGGTCTCACGGCGAAGTTTCTCGACCTGGTCGGGCCGGTGCTCGGCGCCGCGCGGGCGAAAGACCTGGGGGAGCGGCTGTGGTCGCTCGAAGAGATCAGCGACGTCGCGGCGCTGGTGGAGTCGATGGCGAAGCCGGCGTAGCCGGCTGCGTTAGTCCTCAACGTCACCCGTATTTCGGAAACAGCGCCAGCGCATTGGCGCGGTCGATCTGCGCGCGCCGCGCATCTGAGAGGAATCCGGATTCGTAAGTCTTGATCATCTCGGCAATAACCCGCGGATTGGCAAACGGGTAGTCGGTCCCGAACACCACGCGTTCGCGCAAGGCGACGCGATCGAGCGAGCCGAAGGTCTGTTCTCCCGGCGAGAGCGCGTTGTCGTACCAGAAATGCTCGAGCGCGGCGTAGACCTGCTCGCGCGCGAGCCGCGGCAGCCGCGGATCGATCATCGGCGACACCGAAAGCCGCCAGGCGAAATAGGGCGCTAGCCCGCCGGCGTGGGGCAAAATGAAACGAACGCGCGGGAAGCGCTCGACCGCGCCGGAGAAAATCAGGTTCACCACCGCGCGCGTGGTGTCGAACAAGTACTCCATCATGAAGGCGGGCCAAGGCAGCGCGAGCCCCTTGCTCGACGGATGCAGGCCGGGATGGATGAACACGACCGCGCCGCGCTCGTTCAGCATCGCAAGCAGGGGATCAAACCGCGGATCGCCGAGGAAATTTTCGCCGTAGCTCGCAAACAGCGAGACGCCGTCCAACTCGAGCACGTCGAGCGAATAGGCGATCTCCTCGAGCGCGCCCTTTATGCTCCCCATCGGCACCGTGCCGAAAGCGCCGAAGCGCGTGGGCCAACGCGCGATGAGCTCGGCCGCGTAGTCGTTGCAGCGCCGCGCCAGCGCCTGCGCGCCCGCCTCGCTGCCGAAGCCGACGCCGGGCTGCGCCAGCGACGTGAGCGCGACCTCGATGCCGTGCGCATCCATCACGTCGAGCGCGAGCTCTGGCGTCCACTCCGGATATTTGCCCAGCGCCGGGCCTCTCCCTGCTGCGTAGACCGCCTCGCGGTAGAACGGCGGAATGAGGTGGAAGTGAACGTCGATCCTGCGCGGTGAAGCCATCATTGCCTCCGACGCCCTACCCTCGCCCGCTCGTGTTGAATTTTGCAAGCGCCCATGCCTCTATGCGCGGCGCAAACGCGGGAGGACGACCGTGCCCTGGATGGACGCCAACGGCATCAGCATCCACTTCGAGCTTGCCGGACAGGGGCCGTCGGTCGTGCTGTTGCACGAGATGGGAGGCACGCTCGACAGCTGGGACGGCATCGCTCCCGCCTTGAGCAAGCGCTTCCGCACGCTGCGCTACGACCAACGCGGCTCGGGACTCTCGGAAAAGGTGCGCCAACCGATCACCACCGAAATCCTGGTCGAAGACCTCGAAGCCGTACTGCAAGGCAGCGCCCTCGCCGCCCCCTACCATTTCGTCACCGTCGCCGCCGCCACCATGCAGGCGCTGATCTACATGAGCCGGCATCCCGATCGCATCGCGAGCTTCGTGTTCTGCAATCCGTTCACCGGCGCCGATCCCAGTCGCGTGGCGGCGCTCGAAGAGCGCGCGGGCCTGGCCGAGCGCGAAGGCTTGCGCAAGGCTCTTGCGGTGACGCTCGACAAATCCTGGCCGGCCGATATCGGCGACCGCGCCGCTTACGCCGCCTACCGCGGGCGCTACCTCGCCCATGATCCGGTGTGCTTCGCCGCGATGAACCGCTCGATCGTCCGGCCCAACGTGACGCATCTTGCGAAAGACATCCGGCAGCCGACCATGGTGGTCGCCGGCCGCTTCGACCAGGTGCGTCCACCGGCCGCCAGCGAGCAGTTCGCGCGGACAATTCCCGACGCGCGCTTCGAATTGATCGACGCCGTGCACATGATGCCGGCGCAAGCGCCAGATGCGCTGCTCGCGTTGCTGCTGGACTTTTTGGGCGCACAGGCTGCGTCGACGACTCGGCAACGCGCCGGCTGAAGGAGCGGGGGACTGTCATGAAGATCAAGGCCAACGGGATCAGCATCAATTACCAAGTGGACGGGCCCGACGGGGCGCCGTGGCTCGTGCTCAGCAACTCGCTCGCCACCAATTTGACCATGTGGGATGACCAGGCGCGCGAGCTCGGCCGCGCGTTCCGCGTGCTGCGCTACGATCAGCGCGGGCATGGCGCGACCGAGGCGCCCGCCGGCCGCTACCCGTTCGATCTGTTGATCGACGACGCGCTCGCGTTGATGGACGCGCTCGCGATCAGGAAAGCGCATTTTGCCGGCCTGTCCATGGGCGGCGCCACCGCGCTCGGCTTGGCGCAGAAACATCCGCATCGGCTCGACCGCATCATCGTCTGCGACTCGCCGTGCCAGTCGACGCCAACGAGCAGCCAGCAATGGGAGGAGCGCATCGTCGTCGCGCAAGCGCAGGGCATGGAGGCCCTGGTCGAGCCCACCATCGCGCGCTGGTTTCCGCCCGACGTGATCAAGGCCAACCCGCCGCACGTCGACAAGGTGCGCCAGATGATCCGCACGACGCCGGTCGACGGCTTCATCGGATGCGCCGCCGCGCTCGCCGACCACGATTATGCCGCGGCGGTTGCAAGGGTGACGCGGCCGGTCCTGTTTCTGGTCGGCGAGAAGGACGCCGCCGCGCCGCCCATGCGCAAGCTCAACGAAGCGCTGCCCAGCTCGCGTTTCGTCGAGCTTGCCGGCGCCGGGCATATTTCCAACCTCGACCAGCCCGAGGGCTTCACGCGCGCCGTTAAAGATTTCTTGGCCGCCAAATGAGGGACCTGCAGCCCCGACATGCCGCCCCGTCGATTGCAAAGTTTCCGGGAGGGGCTATAGGTGTCCTCAGGGCCAATCTGGATCAGGCGTCGCCAAGTCATTTCAAAGCTTTAGGCTTCACCGCGCGCGTCGCACCGCCCCGGACGTCAGAGCAAGATCGCGAGGAGAAAACGTCATGACCGCCGCCGCAGCCGCCACGCAGAAGAAGCAAGTTCCGCTCTCCAACAAGGCGCGCGAGATGATGGAAGCCATCAACGTCGACGCCGCCAAACACAACGTCTGGATCCGCACCCAGGCGAATGCCCCGGCCCAGCGTCCGTGGTTCAGCGCGACGAGCGGCGAAGGCAGCGGGCAGCTCGCCTCGGGCCGCGTCGCCGCCAACCAGATGAAGACCCTTCCCTACATGTGGCGCTGGAGCGAGTTCAGCCCCTATCTGAATCGCGTCTCCGAGATTGCGCGCAGGGCCGAGGTGTCGCCGATCGAGTTCGCGGACCGGCAGAGCATTCTTCTGCTCAATCCGGGATTGAACGGCCGTCTGCAGGTCACCAACACCATCCGCTGCGCGATCTCGATCTACAATCCCGGCGACGTTGCGCCCGTCCACCTGCACTCGCCCAACGCCAGCCGCACGATCCTCTCAGACAAGGGCGGCTATACCGTCGTCGAGGGCGAGCGCTGCACGGCCTCGCGCGGCGACTTGATCCTGACACCGAACGGCACCTGGCACGACCACGGCAACGACTCGGGCGAGCCTGTTGTCTGGATCGACATGCTCGATTGGCCGCTGATGGAGTTCCTCGACGCCGCGTGGGTCGATCACGACATGCCGGGCGCGCAAGGCAATGCCAAGGTTCAGGCTGTGACCAAGAGCGATGGCCGCTCGCGCCGGCTTTACGGCCGCGGCGGCATAAAGCCCGCCTTCGTCGATCACCAGATCGGTGTCGGCCGCAGTCCCGCGCCGCTCATTCATTACCGCGGCGCCGACGTGCTCGAGACGCTGCATAGCCTGCGCGACGAGGAAGGCGATGGGTACGAAGGCATCAAGGTGGACTTCGTCAATCCGGTGACCGGCGAGCCCGTGTTCAAGACCTTGAATTATTCGGCGCAGCTGTTGCGTCCCGGCGAGGAGACCGAGCTCAAGCGCGAAACCGCCGGCACCTTCTACGTGGTGATCGAAGGCTCGGGCGCGACCGAGGTCGGCGGCAAGCGCCTCGAGTGGACGCAGAACGACATTTTCGTGGTGCCGAACTTCCTGTGGCGCCGCCACATCAATACCGGCAAGACCGACGCGGTGATCTATTCCGTGTCCGACGCCGCGCTGATGAAGAACATCGGCCAGTATTACGCGCAGGGCCGCTCCAAGGACGGCAAGATCACCGAACTAGCGCACTGAAGCGGCAGCGCGGCCGAAGCGCCCCCGCGCTTCGGCCGTTTTGTTTGCAGATGCGACGAGCTCGGTAAGCTCCCTCTCCCCGTTGGGGAGAGGGTCAGGGTGAGGGGGTTACCGGCCAACGAGAGAGACCATAACCCCTCACCCCATCCCTCTCCCTATGGGAGAGGGAGCGCACCGAGCCCGTGGCTCAATCGGCGACCAGTCAAGTCTCATCCACTACCGTATTGCGCAACACGCCGATCTGCGGCGCCGCGACTTCCACCACATCGCCGGGCTTGAGCCACACCGAGGGATTTCGGTGCACCCCGGCGCCGGTCGGGGTTCCGGTCCAGATCAAATCGCCGGGCTTGAGCGTCGCAAATGTGCTGATGTAGTTGATCAGCCAGGCGAAGCCCCAGGTGAGGCGGTCGGTGCTGTCGTCCTGCCGCAACTCGCCGTTCACCCGCGTCGTCAGGTGCAGCGGCTTTGCCGGGTCGACTTCGTCGGTCGTCACGATCCACGGGCCGAGACTGCCGGACTTGTCGAAATTCTTTCCCTGCGTGACGTTCAGGCTGCCGTGGCGCAGCCAGTCGCGCACGCTGCCTTCGTTGCCGAGCGTGACGCCGCCGATCATGGCAAGCGCGTTCTCGCGCGGGACATGCCGGCCCTCCTTGCCCATCACCAGCACGACCTCGCCTTCGTAGTCGAATTTATCCGATACCTTCGGCCGCACGATCGGCTGGCCGCTGCCGACGAGCGAAGTCGGGAAGCGGCAAAACAGGTTGGGATATTTCGGCGCATCCTTGCCGTCCTTGTATTCGGCGCTGCGGTCGGGATAGTTGATTCCGACGCAGATGTTCTTGTCGGGCGCCAGAATCGGCGGCAGCATCTCCACGTCCTTGACTTGATAGTCCGGCCGCCCGGCCGCCGCCGCGCGCGCTTGCGCCAGCGCCTGCGCGCGAAACACGTCGAGCAACGTCGGATATTGGGAGAGTTTGCGGCCGAGATCGATGATGCCGTTGTCCGTCACCGCGCCGTAGCTGGTGCGGCCATCCACTTTGAAGCTTGCAAGTCGCATGGGGTCACTCGCGTTGGAAGGAAAGATTTCCTCAGGCTGCCTGCGGCGCGCCGGGTTGGCGCAGGGGATGCGCGCGGGCGAAGGCGTCGTTCTGCATGCAGGTATCGACGATCCGCCGCACCGTCGGGAAAGGCGCGAGGTCGTATTTGTAGAAATTCGCGCCCGCCGCCTGGCTCGCCAAGCAGATGTCGGCGATGGTGATGGCGTCGCCCTGGCAATAGCGCCCGGTGTCGTCGCTTCCCGCGAGGTTGGCCTCCAGCGCCTTCAACGCCTCGCCGATCCAGTTGTGGATCCATTTGAGCCGCGCGGCCTCGTCGAGCTTGAGCTCGTGCTCGAGATATTCGCGCACCCGCGGCACCAGCAGCGGATGGGAATCGCATGCGACGATCTGCGCAAGGCCGCGCACCCGTGCCCGCGCCCGCGCGTCCTGCGGCAGGAGCGGAGGCCGCGGATGGGTCTCGTCGAGATATTCCATGATGGCGAGCGACTGGAACAGCGCCGGCCCTTCGCCGTCGATCAGCGCCGGCAGCAGCATTTGCGGATTGACCGCGCGGTACTTCGCGTCGC
>Ga0209647_1004012_pt1 | contig 11212 bp, 13 predicted proteins | sample GraSoi_2013_60cm_FD_185827 | JGI IMG/M metagenome (GOLD analysis project Ga0209647, IMG submission 185827) | Grasslands soil microbial communities from the Angelo Coastal Reserve, California, USA - Sample 9_17_2013_60cm (SPAdes) (version 2) | ecosystem: Environmental > Terrestrial > Soil >... | reverse complement strand
CTGGCGGTCCGACATAGGCCTCCGCGTATGGGTCCGCTACGTAAACCTGCGCAGACGCGCCGGTCACGCTGGCGAGCGAAAACGCCGCAACGGTCGCTATCATTCCGAGTTTCATGGTTCCTCTCCTCTCGGGCACACTCGTCGCTCCCCACAAAGCAACGAGTGTGCGCGAGCGGTGGTTCCCGCCGCATTTTGGGCAATAGATTGGCATTTGCCGGGAGAAGGAACAGTTGGATAAGACTTTGAAATCGAAATCTAGATAATGGCCTTCGCGGCATTGCCGACGGCTTCGACCGACATGTCGGTATCGAGAAAACAAACGATACGACACGGGCAGCCTTCCAGGCCCTCATAGCGCCACGGGAAAGCGCCGATCACACAACGCTTGCCCAGCATCATCTCGATGTCACCGCCGAGGTTTTCTGCGTGCAGCAAGCCTTCCTGAAATGCCCAGCTGTGGAATGGAAACATATCCTGCCGCACTTTTCGGCCGGATTTCTTGTGGGTGTATTCGAAAGTGCCAAAGAATTCGGCCGGCGTTTTGCCGTGCTTTTTCGTGAACTCATCGGCGAGATCGGGCCGCATGCGGCGGATCGACGTGTTCATGGCGTGGTCGCACGAGCCACAATCCATGCCCCACCATCGAATTTTCTTCTTTAGCATCCAGTGCAGCGTGTCGAGATTGGGCCCTGGGTGATAGCAGAAGTACTTCACCAGATCCTGCTGGGACTGGCCCTCATAGTGCTTGTGCCAACCCGTATGCAAAATAAGTATGTCGCCCTCGCGGATATCGACGCCTGACGACTCGATCATCTCCGGCGTGATCACCGCCCAATCGTGCACATGCTTGGAAATATCGACGACAACGCCGCGATTGACCAGATAGTCGAGCGGCAGATGCGCCATGTCGCCTTTGCGATTATCGGTCGCATGCATGGCGCCATCGAAATGAGTGCCGACATGCAGTGCCGTATCGATGCGCTGCGCGACAATCATCTGCGTCTGCAGATTTTGCGCGTAGTACATCTTGTTGCCGGCGTAGCCCACCCAGCCGGGCGTGTGCACGTTCATAACGTGCGAGAGATCGACAATTTTCATCGTGCAGGTCCTGCTGAATTTGCGCGATCGCACCTACTCGATCACAAGAGTCCGCGCAGCGCCAGATCACGCCCGCCGTCGTCGTCCGGTAACAATGCCGCGCCAACAAATGTGCCGATGCAGATTCCGGCAAGCATCGGCCACAACCTGCGCACGAGGGCAAATAGCTCACCGCCGACCGTTGGCCTGCCAAATATTGGTGACCAGCGACGGGACCACCAGGATCGCCGCCGCCTGTGCCGGCGTCATCAACAGCCCCAAAAGGCCGATGGACACCGTCGGCAGCCCGAGACCGATTACGCCTTTAACAAAGCCAGCCAGCAGAAAAGCGCCCGCAGTAGCGATCAGAAGTCCAGCTGATTCCACCCGGCGACCTTTCCCAAATGCGATCGACCTTGCGGGATGTCGCATTCTTTCACAATGCGGATGGTTGCAACCCTGGCTCTTATTTCCGCGAAGCCGCTTCGTTGCCGCGCTGTGCGGTTCGGTGCCATACTTTTCCGCTACTCAATAGACTGGAGCCGGGCTAAATGCCGGAAGTATTTGTCGCGAAAGTTACACAGTTTCCCGATGGGGAGCGCCGCATTGTTGCCCACGGCGCGCTCGAAATCGGCGTGTTCCACTGGCAGGGTGAGTTTTACGCCTACGAGAATCTGTGTGTGCATCAGGGCGGGCCGGCCTGCGAAGGCATTATGATGCACAAGGTCGAGGACGTGATCGCTGCCGATCGTACGTGGAGCGGCCAGCGTTTCTCCGACAAACAGATCCATTTCGTGTGCCCCTGGCACGGCTACGAATACGACCTCAAGACAGGTGAATGTGCAGCCGACAGGCGACTGCGTTTAAAAAGCTTCAAGGTGGTCCGACGCGGGGAGGACATCTATGTCGTCGCAGGTTGATGCTCTGAGGCGGCCGAGCGATGCCGATGTACAGGATATGCTAGCCAAAGCGGTGCGGCTCTATGCAGAGCGCGCGACGGAACGCGACGGCGCGTTCCCCGCTTTCGCGTCTGATGCTGTGACTGCCACCGAGGTTATGGTTACGGTTGCCGCCATGCTCAGCGCAGTGAACTTGCAAATCTTCGAACTTGGCATGTGGCAAGCCTGGTCGGGCCGCTAAAGGAACAAGAGAGCCATGGACCTTCCGCTCAGCGATTCCCGCCGCATGGCGGTCGAGGAATTCGATACCTCAAAGCTGCTTGCACACGCGTCAAGGCAGGCGAGCGAGCGCGGCTACAAGAATTTTCCGATCGTCGACGTCGACTCGCATCACTACGAAAGCGAGGCGCTCGATGAGATCCTCGAATACATGGATGATCCGGTGCTGCAGCAGCTCGCCCGCAGTGCTCGGCAGGCCAGCGCGAAGAGCGTCGGCATGTTACCGGCCGGAGTCGGCTATCAGGACATGGGCGGACGCGTCATGCGCTATGCGGTGCGTGGCCTGGAAAAGACGGATGCCGGTGTGCAACGCGACATCTCGCTTACGCGGCGCTGGATGGACGCCATCGGCATTGATGTGGCGGTCATGTTTCCGACTCCAATGCTGCAATTGGGCCTGCATCCCCAAGTCGAGGTCGAGGTCGCGCTAGCGCGCGCCTATAATCGCTGGCTATCCGAGCGGGTCCTGACACACGAGCCGCGCATCCGCTCCATGCTTTATCTGCCGTTCAACGACGCGGAAGCCTCGTTCCGGATGGTGCGGGAGTTCGGTCAGAAGGAAGGCGTCGTAGGATTCATGGTGACGTCGGCGCGCTACCGGCCTGTTCACCACAATTCCTATATGAAGACCTACGCGTTGCTGGAGGAGATGAATCTGCCGCTGGCATTCCATGCCGGTTACAATTGGAGCGACCAGACCGTCGGTTTGATGAATCAGTTCATCTCGGTTCATGCGCTCGGCTTCGTTTTCTACAACATGGTTCATCTCGCCAATTGGGTGATGAACGGCCTGCCGGAGCGGTTTCCCAAACTCAAGGTCCTTTGGGTCGAAAGCGGCCTGGCCTGGGTGCCGTTCATGATGCAGCGCTTCGACAACGAATATATGATGCGTTCATCGGAAGCCCCCGCGCTGAAGAAAAAGCCGAGTGAGTACATGCGCGACATGTATTTTTCGTCGCAGCCCCTGGAAATGACCGACATGGCAGCACTGGAGCAAACCTTCCGCATGATCAATGCGGAAGCCCAGCTGCTCTACTCTTCTGATTATCCGCACTGGGACTTCGATCTGCCATCAACTATTTATGACTTGCCGTTCCTAAGCGAGCAGGCCAAGCGCAATATTCTTGGCGGCAACGCGGTGAAGGTGTTTAACCTCAAGCTGCCGGCGCAAAAGCTGGCCCACGTTGCATAGCCGATAAAAAAGACCGGTGACTGGAGGATAAGAGTGCGTACACTTTTTGCTTTGATTTCGTCCATGCTGCTTCTTACGTCGGGCGCGTTGGCGCAGGATGCCGCGGCGAGTTTCCCGAACAAACCAATCAAGATCATCGTCTGTGTGCCGGCCGGAGGGGGCGTTGACACCGTAACCCGCATTGTTGCCGAAGGATTGCACCAGAGGCTCGGCCAGCCGGTCATCGTGGAGAATCGCGCAGGTGCCGCCGGCAATATCGGCGCAGAGTTCGTGTTCGGCTCCGATCCCGACGGTTATACGCTACTGGCCGCTCAGCCCGCGCCGTTGACCGTCAATCCATTGCTTTACAAGAAGATGAATTTCGATCCGGCGCAGTTCGAACCGGTGGCAATCATGACCTCGATCGCCAACGTGCTGCTGGTGCGTCCCGATTTTCCAGCGAAGACGGTGAAGGAGTTCATCGACTACGTGAAAAACAATCCGGGCAAGATCAACTATGCCTCACAAGGTATCGGCACCACGTCGCATCTCACCGCTGCGCTGTTCGAGCGCATGACCGGCAGCAAACTCGTGCACGTGCCCTACAAGGGGACCGCGCCGGCGCTTAACGATATCATTGCCGGGCATGTTGACTTCATTTTCATGGAGCTCGCGTCCGCTATCAAGCTGCACGAGGGGGGCAAGGCGCGTATTCTTGCGGTCGCGACCGACAAGCGCATTTCCAGCCTGCCCGACATCCCCACGCTCGATGAAGCTGGGGTGAAGGGCTTCGAGTCTGGGACCTGGAACGCCCTCGCCGCTCCGCCCAAAACACCGGCGTCTATCGTATTGAAACTCAACAAGGCGGTGAACGAAGTGCTGCAAAGCCCGCAGGCACAGGATCACTTTGCCAAAATCAACCTCCGCGCTGCCGGCGGCTCGCCGGCTGAAGCTGCGGCCTTTATCAAGAAGGAGACCGAGGTCTGGGGGGGCGTCATCAGGGACGCCAACGTCGAGGCCAATTGAAATCGCCCGCCTTCTCGCGATCCCGATATCCCCAGGCCTATATGCGCCAATGAGTAGTGCGGCTGGCGGTAATTTGCCGCGTTCTGTTGTTGCCGACAGCGTCGCAGACAAGGCATATAATGCGCCACCCTCACCGGCTACGAAGCCGGCAATCAATACCGCGTAAGGAGACGACCATGGACGAGAGAACGCGCGACCCACTGCCGATCCGCGCTGAAGACGTCAACCCGCGCTACAACTGGGGACGCGCGCTACCGGCGCTCGGCATCATGGGTGTAGATTTCGAGGAACGCGTCGACTACCGCCGTATGCACCGATACCGGCTCGGCCGGGCAAAGCAGGTGCTGGAAAAGTCGGAATGCGGCGCGCTGCTGGTGTTCGACGTTAACAACATCCGCTACCTCACTTCGACCAAGATCGGCGAATGGGAGCGTGATAAAATTTGCCGTTGGGTGCTGCTCACCCGCGACAACGAACCGATCTTGTGGGATTTCGGCTCTGCCGCTGTTCACCACCGCCTATACGCTCCATGGCTCAAGCCGGAAAATTGCAAAGCCGGCCTGCTCGGGCTGCGCGGTACCGTACAACCCTCATTCGGGCTGATGGCCAAGCACGCCAAGGAAATTTTCTCCCTGCTCAAGGAAGCCGGTGTCGAGAAGATGCCCGTCGGCGTCGACATTATCGAACCAGCCATGATGTTCGAACTGCAAAAGGCCGGCATGAAGATCGTCGATGGCCAGCAGATCATGCTGGAGGCGCGCGAGATTAAGTCAGCCGACGAGATCGCGCTGCTCAACCGCGCCGCTGCAATGGTTGATGGTGCCTACCACATGATCAGTGAAGAGCTTAAGCCGGGCGTGCGTGAAAACGATATCGTCGCCAAGGTAAACGAGTTCCTTTATCGCCACGGCTCGGATGATGTGGAAGCGGTGAATGCAATCTCGGGCGAGCGCTGCAACCCACACCCGCACAATTTTAGCGACCGCATGATCCGGCCCGGCGATCAGGCGTTTTTCGATATCCTGCAGTCCTTCATGGGATATCGCACCTGCTATTACCGCACCTTCAATGTCGGCCGCGCGACGCCGGCGCAGCACGATGCCTACAAGAAGGCGCGCGAATGGCTCGACCGCGCGATCGAGCTGATCAAGCCCGGCGTCATGACCGACGAGGTCGCGCGCGTTTGGCCCAAGGCGCAGGAGTTCGGTTTCCCGGATGAATTGTCGGCTTTCGGCCTGCAGTTCGGGCATGGCCTCGGCCTCGCGCTGCATGAGCGGCCGATCATCTCGCGCGTGGTGTCACTCGATCATCCGACCGAGATCAGGGAAGGCATGGTGTTCGCACTGGAGACTTATTGCCCGGCGACGGACGGCTTCTCGGGCGCGCGCATCGAGGAAGAGATGGTCGTCACCGACAAAGGTTGCCGTGTGATTTCGTTGTTCCCGGCTGAGGAATTGCCAATCTCGCACCGGTATTGAGAATGGCTGACAATGTTTTGCCCAGCGCCGCGCAAGCGCTGGGACGCGGCTTGCGCGGACGCTGCCCGGCCTGCGGCAAGGGACGCATGTTCCGTGCCTTCCTGAAAGTCGCCGAATCCTGCCCGCATTGCGGCGAAGAGTTGCATCATCACCGCGCCGACGATTTCCCCGCGTATCTGGTCATCGTCATCGTCGGCCACCTTCTTGTACCGATCGTGTTGGCTGTCGAAACTGAAATCGCTCCGGCCATTTGGATCAGTATGACGCTGTGGCCGCTGGTTGCGCTGGCGATGGCGCTAGGCCTGCTGCAACCGATCAAAGGCGCAGTTGTCGCTGTCCAGTGGTCCGGCGGCATGCACGGCTTCGAGGAGTCGAAGAAAGCTCGGGTGCTCGCGGCGGCAGCGCCGGTCGAAACTAGATAGCATTCATCTACGCCAAGAATTCGATTCCGTATTTCGCCGCGATGTCTTTGAAGACCGCCGGCGGCCCACCATTTGCCGCAGCGGCCATTGCGTTGGTCACGTCTTCAATGAATGCGTCGAATATGCCCCCTGGCGAGGAAATCATCAGCTCTCGCCCGATTTCGGGACCAATGCTCTTGATGCTGTGCGGTGTACCACGGGACGCGAACATCATCTCGCCGGGACCGAGCATAAGCGTTGCATCTCCCAGCCGACATTCGTAGCGGCCCTCGCAGATAATATGAGTCTCGTCATAGGTCGGATGCCGATGAAGCCCCGCCTCCGCGCCGGGCGGCTCGATCGCCTCGCAGAGGGAATAGGCGCCCTCTGTATCGGTCGCGCTTGTCTTGAACGTTAGGGTTATGCGCCCGAGTTGGAATGTCCTTCCCTCGCCTGTCCGATAATGGTGTGCCGCCGCCGTCATGGTTTCCTCTCCGCCCGCTCAGGCCGGCGCCTTCTCCTTCAAATGGGGAAAGCGCTCACTCAGCAATGAGCCATGATAGTAGGTCGGCTTGAACGCCGGTTGCGCGCGGATGTTATCAAACCAGGTTACAACACGCGGCAAATCCTGCCAATCGGGCATGCCGAGATCGTACATACGTACTAGTGCCGGCATTACCGCTACATCGGCGAGCGAAATCTGCTTGCCCTGCAGCCAGGGACCGCCACTCGTCTCAATTTCGGCATCCATACGTTCGTACGCACGACGCAAACGTCCCAGTGCGGCGTCCATTTCGTGCTTGGGAAATCCGGTCTGTCCCATGGTGAGCATGAATTCACGTCGCAACGGCTTGCTCTCGGCCATCGCCACAAAGGCCTCACGGCTCATCTTCTGGAAACTCGGCAGGAACGCGAGGTTGAAGGTCGGCACGCGCACGGCAGCAGCCGGCATCTCGTCGATGAAATGCATGAGTGCGCGCATGCGCGCTCGCGCGACTATGCCCCTCGGGGTAAAATTGTGCTCGGGAATGGCCTCGTCGAGGTATTCGGTGATGACGGTGGAATCGGTGATGATCGCGCCGTCATGGTCGAGGGTGGGCACGACGCCGTTGGGATTGAGCTTGAGATAATCCGGCTTGAGTTGGTCGCCTTCGAGCAAATTGAGCTTCACCTCGTCGAAGGGCGCGTTCTTGGCGTTGAAGACGAAACGAACGCGCTGGCTGCAGGTCGATTGCGGGGCGTTGTAGAGCTTGAAAACCATTGAGAACTCCCGTTTCACCGATTTATCGTTCGAATGGCGGAGAACGTGGCATGTGTTTGTTGCATATCCACCATGAAATTTACGGCCATTTTACTTGTGATGACCACCCCGGCCCGTTTGAGTAGATACGTGCGCAGCCGCCGTTTTCCTCCCTTCAGGCTTAGACGGCGGCGTGAATCCTCCACCTTATGCACACAGGGCCCCGCGAGGGGCCCTCTTTTTATTTACGAAGCCGTGTCGCCGCCAAAACCCATCAGCTCTCAAGGCCCGTCGATACGTTCTTGTTTTCCGAAGTGAGCTTCATGCCCGCTGCGAGCGCCATCGTTTCGGCCAGCGCGGCGAAGTCCTTGGAGAGATATTCCTCCGGGTTCTTCTGCAACATCGCCGCACCGAAATGAGTTTGCAGCACTTCGCGCGTCGCCGCCGTAACCGGCATCGGCACGTCCATCTCACGCCCCAGCTCCAGGCCGAGATCGAGGTCCTTGCGCAGCAATTCAGGTGTAAAGGTCGTGGTCCAGTCGAGATTGACCAAAGCCGGTGTCTTGTAGCGCGTAAACATCGAGCCCATCACGCCGTTATTCATGAAGGCGAGAAACGCGTGGCGCGGCACACCCATCTTGTTGGCAAGCAGCGTGATCTCGATCAGGTTCTCGATCACCACGCCGAGCATGACGTTGTGCGCGATCTTGCAGATACGCGCGAGCTCGCCCTCGCCCACGTAGGAGACGCCTTGCGGCGCAAATACTTCGATTAACGGCATCGCCACCTTGGCGTCTGCCTCCGGCCCCGACACCACAGACGACAGTTTGCCGGCCTTGATCACTTTAGCATTGCCGGACACCGGCGCTGCGAGGAAGCTGACCCCGCGTTCGTTCAGACGCTTGCGGATTGCAGCAGATTCTTCGACCGAGATCGATGAGCAGTCGACGAGCATCTTCGGCTTCTTCGCACCGCTGAGCAGACCGTCTTTGCCAAACACGACTTCCTCAACGTCTTTGCCGGTGGAGACGATGGCAAACACCACATCGCAATCCGCAAGCTCGACCGGCTTGTCGACCAACTTGCCGCCCTTGGCGGCCAACGGTTCAGCCTTGGCGCGGGTACGGTTCCAGATCGTCACATCGTGGCCGGCCTTGAGCAGGCGTTCCGCCATAGGCGTTCCCATGCGCCCAACCCCGATCCAACCGATTTTTTGTGCATTCTTCGACATCACGAAACTCTCCCGTTGAAATCTTGGCGCTATTCGAGCGCGCTCGACGGGGCTTTAACCGTTCTGCCGCAATTGCGCCAGTAGCGGCCCCAGTAGCGGCCTATGGGACGGAAATCCAAAACTGCGCGTGCCTTGTGGTAGGCGTCCAAAGCGCTATCCTTTCAACAATGCCGCTCAGACGGCTGCCGAAGGCCCGCTCGTGAAGCTGACGAGCCGGTGGGAGGAACGTGGGCACCGATGCAGGATGCCATCACAATTGGCGTAACAGAACCGGAAGTTCGCTCGCAAAGCAGTGAGCGCTTGCGGCTGATTGCCCGGAATATTTTTCCGTTCGCCGTCGTCGGTACGATTTGGGAGATAATCGCCTGGGCCGGCGTATTTCCGCACCGGCTATTTCCAACGCTGGAAGAGGTCGCAGCCTCATTCGTGCGCCTCACGGTGACAGGTATCCTGCCGCACCATACGATCGAGACTCTCATTCGGCTGCTGAGTGGTTTCGCGCTTGCAAGCATCCTCGGTGTTACCATCGGCGTGCTGATGGGTCGCTCCCGCCGTGCCGAAGACATTTTCCTGCCGCTGGTGTCGATTGGCGCACCGATTCCCGGTCTTGCCTATGCACCGCTGTTTCTGCTCTGGTTCGGTCTCGGCAATATTTCGGCGGTGCTATTGGTTGGTTTCGTGGCGGCATTTCCGATTATTTTTAATAGCTGGACCGGCGTAAAGGCGGTGAAGGAGATCTGGATACGCTCCGCGCAATCTATGGGCGCCGATGACCGCCGATTGTTTCGATATGTGATCCTGCCGGGAGCGCTGCCTTACATTCTCACTGGCCTGCGACTTGGCCTTGCGCAGGCCTGGCGCATTCTGGTCGCGGTCGAGATGCTCGCAGCCGTGCCTTGGGGTCTCGGCTGGCTGATCTTCGGCGCCCGCAAGTTTCTCAACACCGATGTCATGATGGCCGGCATCGTCGTGATCGCCATCATCGGTCTCACGCTGGAAAAATTCGTGTTTCAGAAAATAGAGAACTACACCGTCGTACGCTGGGGGATGATCACGTCATGACCGAACGGCGTCAGCGGCAGAACTCTCTCCTACGGGGCAGTTTGGCGCTGCTCGCGGCAGCAGCGATCTACGAAGCAATGGCGCGCAGCGGCTATTTTGCGCCAGCGCTGCTGCCGACGTTGCCGACGGTCGCGCGTGCGCTCGTCTCAAGTATTGCCGACGGCACCATGATCGAACACGCCGCCTTCACTCTCTACCGCGTGATGTTCGGCTTTGCGCTCTCGGTCGTGGTCGGCCTTCCACTCGGCATCCTGATGGCGCGCTTCCAACGCGTTGAGCATTTCTTTCTGCCGCTCGTCAGCGCCCTGATGCCCATCCCCTCTTTCGCGCTGGTGCCGTTGTTCATGCTGTGGTTCGGCATCGGCAACCTGACGACGATCCTGATCGTATTCTACGCCGCCACGTTCCCGATGATGTTCAACACATGGTCGGGCGTGCGCTCGGTCAACCCGTTGTGGTTGCGCGCCGCCGGCGCGATGGGCGCCGATGAACACAAGCTGTTCTGGAAGGTCATTATTCCCGGCGCCTCGCCTTTTATCATTACCGGCATGCGGCAAGCGTTCTTGCGCGCGTGGATCGCGGTCGTCGGCGCCGAGATGATCGCGGCCTCCGACTGGGGGCTGGGTTGGGTCATTTTCGATGCGAAAGAATTTCTCAATACCGATATCATGTTAGCGTCATTAGTCGTGATCGGCGGGATCGGCTTTGTTTTCGAGCGCTTCGTGTTCGGATCGCTCGAGCGCGCCACAGTGATGCGGTGGGGCATGGTGCGTGCGGCGAAGGGCTAGCATGTCTCAAGGGGTCGAGCCGCCGCCTTGCTCCGCTCGTCCCCGCGCAAGCGGGGACCCAGGGGCAACACCACAAGCGCCCGCTGGATTCCCGCTTTCGCGGGAATGAGCGGAATAGGAAAACGGCGGTATGGTCCCCATCGAAATTTGCGACGTTTCGCTGATCTACAATACGCCCGGCGGGAAAGTCCCCGGCGTGAAAGACATCAATTTGAATATTGGCGCGTCCGAATTCGTCTGTATCGTCGGGCCGTCCGGCTGTGGCAAGTCCACGCTGCTCAACATCATAGCGGGTTTTTTGGCGCCGGCGGTCGGAGAAATTCGCATCGATGGTAAAAAGGTCGACGGCCATGGCATGGACCGCGGTGTCGTTTTTCAGGATTTTGCCCAACTTTTCCCGTGGCGGACCGCGCTCGGTAACGTCACTTTCGGACTTGAAATGAAAGGCGTGCCGAAAGATGAACGCGACAAAATCGCCCGGGAGCAGTTGCGGCTCGTAAAGCTTGAAAAGTTCACCGGTTCCTACCCGCATCATCTTTCCGGCGGCATGCAGCAGCGGG
>Ga0209647_1004011_pt1 | contig 11214 bp, 9 predicted proteins | sample GraSoi_2013_60cm_FD_185827 | JGI IMG/M metagenome (GOLD analysis project Ga0209647, IMG submission 185827) | Grasslands soil microbial communities from the Angelo Coastal Reserve, California, USA - Sample 9_17_2013_60cm (SPAdes) (version 2) | ecosystem: Environmental > Terrestrial > Soil >... | reverse complement strand
CAAGCGCAGTCGCGACAATCGCCGCAGTTTCCGCTCGCAGAATCGTCTCGCCGAGCGAGGCCGCAACCCATCCCGCTTCATAAAACCGCGTGAGCTCCCCGTCAGCCCATCCCCCCTCCGGGCCTACGGCGAGCGCGACTTCGTCCGCTGACGAGTGGGACTGCAAAATTTCTCCCAGCCGAGTGTCTCCTTCAGACCCGGCGAGCGACTCGTCGAGAACGACACGCAGCGTGTCAGCGGCCAGCACCCCGTCGCCCTCAAGGTCTTTCAATTTGACCGGCGCTGCAATCTCAGGAGGCGCATCCCTTCGCGACTGTTCGGCCGCCTGACGAACGATGCGTTGCCATCGCTCATGGCGCTTCGCAGCCGCACTGGCTAAATGCGCATCAGTCCGCCGGGCAATCACAGGGATGATCCGACCGACCCCGATCTCCGTGCACTTCTCGATTGCCCATTCCAAGCGATCGAACTTGAAGATGGCGAGCGCCAGCGTGATCTTCGGGGCGGCCGACCTCAGCCTAAGGTGTTGCTTCGCGCCAAGCGCGAACTCAATGCGATCATAGGAGATCGTAGTGATTGTCCCGCGGCGAACCTCTTCACCGGTTGCAATCTCAAACTCCTGCCCGACCTCGGCGCGTAGGACGCGAGCAAGGTGCGCAGCGTGCTCGCCCACCAGGGCGGCAGTGTTTCCGGATACTTCGTCAGCGATCCAGCGGCGGCGTGTCATGAGTCAGGTGTCAGGTCTCAGGTGTCAGGTCTCAGAAAAAACTTGATTATTGAAGATAAGGGCAACAAGCCTGACACCTGAGACCTGCCACCTGAGACCTGCTTCTACACAAACATGTCCTTAACCCGTCCCAGCAGCGACCGGCTCTGCGGTTTGTTTTCCACCGGAGACAGTTCTCCCAGTTCGACCAGCAATTCGCGCTGCCGTTTATTCAGTTTCCCGGGCGTTTGTATTCGCACCTCGACGTAAAGATCGCCCTTGCCGTGCCCATTGAGCACCGGCACACCTTTGTTCCGGATGCGAAACGAGGTTCCGGACTGTGTGCCTTCGGGGATTTTCAGCTTGTGTTCTCCCTCGAGCGTCGGAACCATAATCTCCGTGCCCAGGGCAGCTTGCGGGAACGAGACCGGAACCACGCAGTGCAGGTCGTTGCCCTCCCGCTCAAAGAAGGCGTGCTCTTTGACGTGCAGAACCACATACAAATCGCCGGCAGGCCCGCCGAAAGCGCCCGCTTCACCCAGACCGGTGAAACGAATTCGTGTGCCGTCCTCCACTCCCGCGGGCACCTGAGCTTCGACCATGCGCTCGCGCAGCAATCGGCCTTCGCCTTTACACTTCGGGCAGGGATCGGTGATTACGTTGCCCGCGCCCTGGCAAGTTGGGCAGGTTCGAGCGATGCTGAAGAAGCCTTGCTGATATCGGACCTGGCCTCGGCCATTGCACGACCGGCACGGGACCGGAGCTTTACCGGGCGCGGCGCCGGCTCCACGGCACGCCTCGCAGGTTTCATGGCGGCGCACATTCACTTTCTTATCGGTGCCGAAGACCGCTTCCTCAAATTCGAGATTCAAATCTTCGCGCAGGTCGGCTCCGCGCTGCGCACGGCTGCGGCGACGCCCACCTTGGCCGAACACATCGCCAAAACCGAAAATGTCGCCAAAGATGTCCCCGAAATCCTGGAAGATCGCGGGATCGAATCCCGCCGGACCCGCGCTGTTGCCGCCCACCCCAGCGTGCCCGAACCGGTCATATAGAGATCGCTTCTCGCCATCGGCGAGGATTGCGTACGCTTCCGTGATCTCCTTAAATTTGTCTTCCGCCTCAGGATTATTAGGATTGCGGTCAGGATGATACGTCATCGCAAGCTTGCGGTAAGCGCTCTTGATTTCAACCTCGGTGGCCGCGCGTGTCACACCAAGAACTTCGTAAAAATCGCGTTTTGTGTTCGCGCCCAGAAACTCCCCCACTTGCTAGTAGTTGCAATTAGTTTTCGTAGAGATGGGGCTTGCCCCGTCTCGGACTGCTGACATACTCCGGTTCGCTGGACTCTCGGGAAGAAGGCTTCAGCCGTGCCACCCAGAGCCAATAAACACACGGGCTTTAGCCCCTGAGGATCCCGACCCTATCCGCGCGCGTTGCGAGCCACCCGCACCATCGCCGGACGCAGTAAACGCTCCTTATACTTGTAACCACGCTGTAGTTCGTCGAGGACGTGGTGATCCGGCACATCGCTCGTGTCCACCATCTCAACCGCTTCATGAAGCCGCGGATCGAAAACCTGCCCCACTGCAACAATCGGCTGCACTCCGATTTTCTGCAGTGCATCCTGGAACTGCCGGTAGATGAGCTCAATGCCGTTGCGAAAGTCATTAGAGTTGGAGTCGCCCCCAGCCTTCAACGCGCGTTCAAAACTGTCGAGGATCGGCAGAAAGTTCTTGATGACGTCCGCCGCGGCAAATTCGCGGAAGTCCTGCTGCTCCCGCACCGCCCGCTTACGCGCATTATCGAATTCCGCCTGCAGACGCGCCAGGCGGTCAAGAAGCGCGTCGCGCTCCGCCTTCAGCTTTTCCGTTTCCGAAGCGGCTCTCTCGTCCGCTGCCTTGCCGGTAATCGGGATGGGCCCCTTTTCTTCTCCTTCTTCCGCCGCCGGAAGCTCCCGCTCCACATCCAGATTCACTTCAGTCTTTCCATTTCCCTTAGCCATACCGCTAGTTACTCCGATTCGTTCAAAAGTTTGTCAAACAGCCGCGCGATGTACGACACCGCCGACATGGTGTGTTGATAATCCAGCCGGGTAGGTCCGATCACAGCCAGCGACCCCATCACTTCGCCGCCAACCCGAGCAGGCGCCCCAATCAGCACGAAATTCTGCAGATTCGAAGCAGGCAAAGCCTCGTCGAGCCCAATCACAACCCGCACCGCTTCCTGCCGCGTGTCCAGATACGCGCCCAGCAGCTTTACAACTTTCTCCTTCTCCTCAAGCGTGCGCAGCATATCCTGCAGACGCTCGCGTTCTTCCTGCCCGGTCACGTGGCTCCCCACCAGGTTCGCCGCGCCTTCCACGAACACCGCCTGCGTGTCGTCACTCGAAGCCAGCGCACCCTGCTGATAAAGCTGCTCAATCGACTTCATCAGCCGGTCATAGTCGCTGCGTTCCTTCTCAAGTCTCCGGGCAATCTCCGCGCGCAAGTCATCCATGGTCCAGCCGCGAAAATTTTCATTGATGTACCGTGCCGCCAGGTCCAGATCCGATTGCGGAATATCCAGCCGCAGCACCCGATCCCGCACCACTCCCGACCGCGCCACCACCACCGCCAGCACCTTCTGATCGCTCAGTCGCGAAAAATAAACGTGATCCAGTGCGTTCCGCGGACCGCTCGTAGCCACCGTGACCCCGACGCTGTGCGAAATCAGCGAGAGCACATGCGAAGTCCGCTCCATGAACTCCTCCACATCGGTAACGCCGGTCAAAGTGTCCTGGATAATGCTCTGGTTCTCGTGCGACAGATGCGCCTCGCCGCTAAGTTGCTCGACATAATAACGATAAGCTTCCGGAGTAGGAACGCGCCCCGCCGAAGCGTGCGGCTGCTCCAAAAATCCCGCATCGGAAAGATCCGCCATCACGTTCCGGATCGTAGCCGCACTCAGCCCTTCGCGGCTGGCGCGCGCAAGCGTGCGCGACCCTACCGGCTCTCCGCTGGCGATGAATGTCTCGACGATGGCGGTAAGAATTTCTCGTTCCCGCCCGCCCGCTGGTCCTGCTGGCATATCTACCTGAGACGGGGCCGAAGCGCCCCATTAAATTCTTTAGATGCAGTGGCTTAGATTAAGATTCCACCACTCCCTGATGGAATTCTAGGGAGCGCTGGCGAGGGTGTCAAGGATAGCGCGGGGCTGCTCGTTTACCGCGCAACAAGAATGCAAGTTCCTGGCGCCACCTCGTTCTCACGGGGCAATTTAGGTAAAATCCCTGTTCTGATCCCATGCGCACTCGACCAAAGCAAGTCGGCGGACCAGAAAATGGTCCGACAAACGCGCTGACAAATGCGAAATATATCGCCATCAACGCCTTCCTGATCTTTCACATCTTGGCGATTGCCTGCTGGTGTCTCCCCATCGACAGCCCGCTGATCTCGCTTTGCAAGAACGGCGTGCGACCCTATTTTCTGTGGTCGGGACTGTTCCAGTCCTGGGATATGTTCTCCCCGATACCCAAATCAGCAAACACGTATATAGAAGCTACGATTGTTTTCAAAGACGGATCCAGAACCACCTGGACCTTCCCCAGAATGGAGCAACTCAGCCTGACCGAACGCTACTTCAAGGAACGCTACCGCAAGTTCGCCGAGACCCTCCCGCTCGATCAAAACGACGCCTTGTTGCCGGATGTTGCTCGCCGCATCGCGCGTCTGAGCAGCACACCCGAGCATCCGGCAAGAACCGTCATGCTGGTCCAGAAGTGGTCGTTCATTGTTCCCCGCGGCGATGGCTCCTACATTCCCGAGCCTTGGGGCCAACATATTCTCTACGGCTATGGCGTGAAGCCTGAGGATTTGCAGTGAGACTGAGGTCGGTGTTTGATGCATGGAATGCGTTCTTCTTCGCGCCACAATCACCGCTACCCATTGCATTGTTTCGCATCATATACGGCTTACTGGTTATCGCCACTCTCGCCTTGCTGCGGCCGGACTGGTTGACCTGGTATGGCCCCCACGCATGGATGAGCCTGTCCACAATGCATACGCTCGAGCCCGGTACGCGGCTCAACTTGTTCGCAGTCATTCCGCAAACCGATGCCTGGATCAATGCGCTCTTCTGGATATTCCTGGGATCGGCCATACTCCTGACCATCGGCTTCCTGACTCGCCTCAACAGCCTGCTGGTTTTTCTTTGCCTCGCCTCGATCCAGCAAAGAAACCTTTACATTCTCCATGGTGGAGACACGTTCCTGCGAGTCGCCGGATTCTTCCTGATCTTCGCTCCCGCCGGGGCGGCTCTTTCTCTAGATCGTCTCATTCGCATCTGGCGTCGGAAGGAAGACGCCACCATCCGGCCCCGTAGCCCATGGGCGCAGCGCATGATCCAGTTCGAATTAGCGCTCGTCTATTTCGCGACTTTCTGCGTGAAAGTGAAGGGAGCCCCATGGCTCCAAGGAACCGCGATGTACTACGTGTATCATCTCGACGAGTTCAAGCGCTTCCCCATCCCCTCGTGGTTTCTCCACCCGCTGATGCTCAAGCTGGAGAGTTGGGCGGCGCTCCTGCTGGAATTTTCCCTGGGTGTCTTAATTTGGGTCAAGGAACTCCGATACATCCTACTGACGCTCGGATTGCTGTTTCATCTCAGTCTCGAATACTCTCTAAACATCCCGTTGTTCCAGTGGGACATTCTGTCGGCATACATCTTATTTATCGATCCCGCCGACATAACCCGCGCTTGGGATTGGCTACGACATCCCGAGCGAAGCACCGCTTAAGGCGATCGATCAATTCGTCGCACGAGATCCTGAAATCGGGGATCCAAACGGGAATGGTCAAAGGCAGGCTCTCCTCTTAACCAATAAAGCAAGGAGACAGAGTGTTGCTGGTAAGCCTTTTCCAAGCTGCCAAACATTGCATCGGTTTCGCCGAGCCGAGCTTGGACGACCGCCATGTCATAGGGATCGGTCGAGGAACTTGACGCGAGGGCCTTCTGGCGACTCAGCCAATAACCGCGCGCGCCCTGGTTGGAAAATTCTCGCCGCAAAGCGGCGGACTCCCCCTTAGCAATCCGGGGGTCTGCCCCGAACGCGATCGCCTGCCTCTCCTGTGCGTCAATTGCCCGGGCGAGGTCCCCTTTTCGCTCATAAGCCGAGGTCAGAAACCAATTCAGGAGTCCATCACTCGGATCGGTCTTTAACATCGGGGTTATCTCCTCAATCAGCCTGTCGTATTGGCGAGAGGTTAGGAGAGGCGTCATTGTCAGGTTCATGATCGAAGAAAAAGGATCCAGCTCTTTTGCCCGACGCATCTCAACAAAAGACTCGTCGGGGTGCGCCTGCTCTGCCAAATACATTCCGTACCAGAGATGAGCGGTGGCATTACTAGGGCTAAGCTCGATGGCGCGCTGGAATTCCCGATCCGCACTGGGGAAGTCCCAGTAACGGGCATATTTCACCCATGCCAGAGCGTGATGAGCCATCCCCAGATTCGGATCAATCTCCAAAGCCTTACCCGCTGTAACCTCCATGTTCGGCAAAGCGTCTTGGTAAGGAAGGATAGATAAACCCGCCGCCCAGCCGTAGGACTCTGCCAGCCCCGCATAAGCGGAGGCAAAAGTTGGATCCTTCTCAATCGCAAGATTGAAGTACGCGAACGCCTTCTGCAGAGTGTCGGGGGTTAGTTTGGCAGAGAAGTAGAGCCCCTTCAGGTAGGCGTCATACGCTTCGGGCGTCACGTCCCGCTGCGGGGCGTTGAGCCGAGCTTTCTCGTCTGGTCGCAACTGGGCCTTGATTTCATGGGCCACAGAGCGGGCTACATCATTCTGAAGACGAATTACATCGGCGACATTGCCTTCGTAACTCTGAGCCCAGAGGTGGCGGTCCGTCGAAGCATCGACCAGTTGCGCCGTGATGCGCACCCGGTTTCCATCCCGTAGGACAGATCCTTCCACTACCGCGTCGACATGGAGTGCGCTGGCAATTTCCTGCAAGGATTTGCGCGTTGCCTTGAATGGCATCACCGAAGTGCGCGAGATTACACGCACTTCACCGAGGCGTGCCAGTTCCGTGATCAGTTCGTCGGTCATGCCGTCGGCAAAGTACTCCTGTTCGGCGTTGCCCGAAACATTTTCAAGGGGTAACACGGCCAAAGATTTGATTTGACCTGTCGCAAGGCCACGCCTCAGGCCATGACGGATGGCGCCTGGGTTCCAAATCCAGAGAAGACTCAGCCCCAAAACTAATACGCCTGCCAGCAATGCGATCTTCCACGCGACGCCCGCTGTTCGGGCAGCCCTGATTCTTCCAGTGCCCCCTCGTGCTTCGGAAACGGCGGCGAGCGCAAACGCCAGATCCCTGGCGGAATGGAATCGATCATTTGGATTCTTTTCCAGCGAGCGTCGAACAACTCCGCTTAGACCTGGTGGAATGTTCTTATTATTGATGGACAACTCCGGTGGATCTTGGTTCAGGATGGCGCTGATCGTATCGGCCGGAGTTTCACCCTGGAATGCTCGGTGCCCGGATAGCATCTCGTAAATGACTGCACCGAAGGAAAAAATATCGGACCGCTGGTCCAGGGCTTGGCCGCGCACCTGTTCTGGAGACATGTAGCCAATTGTCCCCATTACCTTCGACGATGCCGTCTCAGTCACTGTCGTCAGGTCTGCGAAGAGTACGTTGTCTGGCAGCAACTTGGCCAAGCCGAAGTCCAGTATCTTGGTTTGGCCGGCTTTCGTCAGGAACAGGTTTTCTGGCTTCAAATCGCGATGGACAATTCCCTTGTCATGAGCTGCGCCCAGCCCGAGAGCAATGTGGGAAGAAATTTCGATGGCCTTACGAACCGGTAATGGCCCCTTCCGTAAGCAATCACGGAGGGTCTCGCCTTCCAGGAGTTCGGAGACCACATAGGGAGTTCCGTACTCCCATGTGCCCACGTCGTAGATGGCGACAATGTTCGGGTGATTCAGAGCGGCTGAGGCGCGTGCTTCCTGCTCGAAGCGCCGCAGCCGGTCTGGATCCGTCACAAACCCCTGAGGAAGAACCTTGATCGCTACGTCGCGACCCAGTCGCGGGTCGTGGGCGCGATAGACTTCCCCCATCCCACCCGCCCCGATCTTCTCGATGATGCGATAGTGGGAAATGGTGGTTCCCGCCGAAAGGGCCGCCGAGCTGTCCTTTTCGATTTCCTCCTTGGTGAGAAGCTGAGCCGCGACTTCGAGCGCTGGCGACTCGATGAAGGCCGCGGCCTTTTGCTGATAACCGAGAAGCGATTCCACTTCGTGACGGAGCTCTTCGTCATTCTTGCAGGCTTCCTTCAGAAAGATCTCCTGCTCACCCTTTGTGCGGTCGAGTGCGGCATGGTAGAGCCGCTCGACAAGTAGCCAACGATCACGCTCCATCGGTCTCACCTTTGCTCATCTCGCGCAGGAGCCATACTTTCGCCAATTTCCAATCGCGCATCACCGTCTCGACAGACACATCCAGAACCTTCGCTGTTTCCTCCACGCTCAGCCCGCCAAAAAACCGCAATTCCACAACCCGGCTCTTGCGTTCGTCCAGGACCGCTAATGCATTCAAGGCATCGTCCAGGGCCACAATCCCGGCTGCGCGTTCCTGGCCGCCAAACAGTCCTTCGTCAAACGTAACGTGGATCGCATTCCCCCCTCGCTTGAGAAAGCGGCGAGAGCGGGCAAAATCTGTCAACACGCGACGCATTAAATTTGCGCAGATACCAAAAAAGTGGTTCCGGTTCTGCCAATTCATGGCCTGAAAGTCAACCAGGCGCATATAGACTTCGTTGATCAGGGCGGTTGTTTGGAGGATGTGGCTGGACCGTTCGCGGGCCATGTAGCGGTGTGCGGTTCGGTGCAATTCCTGATAGACCAAGGGAACGAGCTTCTCCAGGGCAGCTTCGTCTCCCCCGCTCCAAGCTGTAAGCAAGTCGGTAACGTTGTGCTCTGTGCGCCCCATCACCCAAGCCTTGCCGCGCTTCGACTGAAGATCGGTGACTCGGAAGGGTAGCACAGCCCTGGGCTCACCAATTTGAAATATCGGCTCCCTTCGTCCGCGATTTGCAGGTTCTCCGCCCATTTCGCGCTTTAGATCGATGAGGGAGGGCGCTGAAGGCTGCCCAGGCAGATTCGGACACTGCAATACGCATTCTCGAATTTGACTTGGTCACGCTTCGTCGAGCACCCAAAATGCGCTCTCAGGTATAGGAAGAACCATGCAAATCCAGAGTGTCGGCAAGCTCACTCAGCTAAAGCTCACCCTTTGCCCATTGATGGCAAGGCGAGGTGGGTTCAGGCTGCACGGGCGGAGGAAATCGGCAGCCCCCGCGCCATTCGTTTTGAGGAGAACTGTATGTTGAGAATGAAGTTAGCTGCGGTTGTGGCACTGGCCGCTGTACTCTCGTGTCCGGCGCAGGTTCTGGCCGGCAACTCATGCAAGAAAATTAGCGGTCACATCTCTGGGCAGATTATCGGGCCCACCCCGGCTTGTGGCGGGGCGTTGACAGAGGTAGGGTCTTTCACAGGCAATCTCCAAGGCACGTTCGTCGCTTGTGTAACCAGCATGAAAGACCACGGTGGCGGAGTCCTGGTCTTCAAGCTTGTGCACACCTATACCACCACCAGCGGCGATACATTCACCACTTCCGACAACATCGTCGCCCATCCTATCAATCCACCGCTCTACCGAGTCGAAAACCACGCCACCATTACCGGAGGTACCGGCGTGTACGAGGACGCCGTCGGTTTCAGTTACGACCAAGGCACGGTTGACTTGGGGACAGGTGTGGTCTCAGTCGATTACCAGGGCCGGATTTGCACTCCGTAGCTTTAGAAGTTGTGCTCGGCGGAACGAGCGGGGACCGTTTGTCAGCAGCGCTACGCCGAAGAATTGCGAGTCAGGGTCCTTATCACGGGGCGTGATATTGCAAGAGCACCTCATAAAGAAAGAAAAGGAGACAAAAATGTCGTATCTCAGGATTCTGTTCTTACTTGCTATAGGACTGCTTCTCGGAACATCTCCCACGCTTGCTGCCAACTACGCGGTAGGAACCTGCAAGCCCAGCCTTCCAAGCTACGCAACGATTTCCGCCGCAGTGAGCGAAGTACCGCCCGGCTCAACCGTGTTGGTTTGCCCGGGCACCTATCCCGAGCAGGTTACGATTGCACAGCCGCTGACACTAAAGGGCATTACCAGCGGCAATGCCGGACAGGCAGTGATTACCGTGCCCGGCTCCGGGCTGGCAGTTGTACCAACCGGCTTCGAGGACCCAGTCGCGCCGGTGGTGCACGTTACTGCGGGTCCGGTCAACATCAGCGATATCACCGTGGATGGGACCGGCAACACTGTGGGTGTTTATATTTTTCTCACCGGGATTTTCTATGGCAGCGGCTCCTCTGGCACGGTCAACGAGGTTACGGTTCGCAACCTAAGCAATTCAGGGTATACTGCGGGGGCATGGGCTGAGGGTAGAAGTGCCACGAACGAGTCGGTGACCATTGAAAACAGCAGCTTCCATGACATCGACAATACCGCAGTTTTGACCGAAGGCGATAATCTCCTGGTCACGGTCAAAGGGAATACTATGCAAGCTCTTGGCATCCAAGTTCAGTTCTACTCGTCCGGTGGTAGCCTGACAGCGAACGTTATTAACGGTGGTTATTACGGCATGTTTGTTGCCGCTCGTGAAGTTACCATTTCCGGTAATACCCTGGCTAACCAGATCTACGAAGGCATACATGCGACTGGTGGGAATACTGCCACATCCAACAAAATATCAAACGCTCCGCTCGGAATCTGGGATGGCGGTGGCGGCAACACCTACAAGTCAAATACCATCACGAATGCCGGTGTCGGGATCCAATTCAATTGCAATACCCCCACGGTGCTCAGTAACACGATCAATGATGCGACTGCTGGCCTCGACAATGTTCCGTCAGGTTTCAGCGGCGCGAATAGTTTCAACAACGTGGCCACGCTCAGGACCAACTGCGGCTCCAACGCCATTCATGGGCCAGATTTGCCCGCGCCGCATTCGGGTCCACTTCGCGCGCCCGCCCATTGATGTGACTGCTTGGCCGCCAGCGACGGAGCCGTCCTGCAAACCTTCTACACGGGCGGCCCGTTCCAAGGCGTGGGCGGGTGGGCCACTTCAACGGGGAAGTATAGTGTGGGTTTGTCTTTTAGCATCGGACTCTCAATAACTAGGGGTGCGCCACTTCTCAGGCTTTTTGAGAAGTGGCTCGCCGAACTGCTGGCATTCTGAGACTCCGCCTACGCGGCCGAAGTCGGATCTTTATCTTACGCACGCTCATTTGGGACGCACGCGGCGTGAAAGGCAAAGCCATTGTGCGATCAGTGTGGTTCCCACTCTTGCGCAAAGGACGCGCAAGAATGGGGCACCCCCGGCAGGTTTCCCGGCACAAATAAAAAAACCTCTCCACACAGCCGGGTGCCCCACACATTCGCGGTTTTTTGCGAATGTGTGGGTGCGCGC
>Ga0209647_1004010_pt1 | contig 11219 bp, 9 predicted proteins | sample GraSoi_2013_60cm_FD_185827 | JGI IMG/M metagenome (GOLD analysis project Ga0209647, IMG submission 185827) | Grasslands soil microbial communities from the Angelo Coastal Reserve, California, USA - Sample 9_17_2013_60cm (SPAdes) (version 2) | ecosystem: Environmental > Terrestrial > Soil >... | reverse complement strand
TACAAACCTGTAATCTACTGCTCGCTCGTCCAAACGACAAGTCAGGTTGGTTTTACAGTCAGGTAGATGCTGTACAAGTGTATCGTCAACAAAGCTGAATTATTAAGTAAAAATGAGCGGTATGACCACCTTCTCCTTTGGTTCGTCTCCTCTTCTAAATGTGAGGAACGACTTATCACTCAAGCGCCGGATCTACCTTGTCTCGCTGTTCAGCGATAATGATTGCTACCAGTGCTGCGCTTGAGATTTGCCGCTGCCATCGTTTCTTATCGTCGCTCAATGTAAGTATAGAACAAGTCTTTCTCTACGGAAATGCAAGGGATCAAGCCACCAGACGCCTAACCACCTGGGATGAATCCACAGCGGGCTGCTCCGGGCTAAAACCCCGTTCTGTCATTTTTTCCAACAAGGTGCCGCAGAACGATAGAGCCGAGAGAGACTAGGCAGAAACAAGCGTATTGATGCTCGTCACGCCTCCCGAAACCCTTTCCCATGTTCAACCAATCGCCTGAAGTGTTGTCCCAGCAATTCCTGCCAGCCGGTGGTGTACCCCTGGCGCACATCGTCATCGACGGCTCCCATGATCTGGTGGGAGAGCTTCAGCCGTGTTCCAAGCGTATCCGGCTCCAGTTCAAAACTGATCGTACCCAGTACCGGACCGCTCATGCCCATTGGCCCCATCAGACCGAGCTTCTTGCCGGGATCGAGATAGGTGACGGTGGCATAGAGAGCGCTGCCCTGTTTTTGCTCAAACTCCTCATAAAAGCGCCCTCCGGCATGGGGTTCGAGACGCACAGTGGAATGCAAGGAATCAAAGCGATGTGCCCACCATGCATCCACCTGAAGAGTCAGGGCCTCAAAGGCGCGCTGCGGCTCTACTGCAATGACGAGTTCTTGTTCGATGTGCATAGTTTCCATTCGGCTTTTCTCCTCGCGTTCTGCTGTTCGCTTCAGTTGGAGTAATGATGTCGCCCAGTCGGACGCGAATTCATTCACCCAGCGCTCATAGATGTGACGAAGCGGTACCGCATTGAGATAGTGCCACCGTTCACGTCCCTGGGCGCGCACAACGATGAGACCGGCCTGTTCCAGGATCTGGAGATGCTTGATCACCGCGAAACGCGAGAGACGTGGGACAAAATGGGCACTCAATTCGCCCGTGGTTTGCCCGCGTTCCCGCAGCAAATCCAGGAGTTGGCGTCGCGTGGGGTCAGCCAGAGCTTTCCAGGTCAAATCATCACTTGTTCTCATATATGTTACCTCTTAGTCACGTGACTATATAGTAACGTATTCTGTAGAGCAATGCAAGTATCTGTGAAGCAAAGGTATCTCGTCAGTTCTCATTGCGCCTCATCTTCGGCGTAGTTGGCGAGCATCCGAGTGAGTTCGGCCCTCATCACTGCTCGCCATGCCACAGGCTCAAGAAGTTCTGCTCCTGGCCCAAGCCAGCGGAGTAATTCCAGCACTACTTGCTGGTCCTCCTCGCCAAAGGTCATCACCACACCATCGTCTGAGAGTTGTTCGAAGAGAGCATGCTGGTAATACCAATCCTTCTCCAGCCGTTCCGCTTGCTGCTGTGAAAGACGAATGCGTACTGGAGCCTCTTGAGCCCACTGCTGCATAGCTGCTTTTAGCCAGTTGCGATCCAACAGTTCCCGCACGTCAAAGTCCGGGTGAGCTACGACTTCTTGCGTGTGGGGCGTGATATCCAGGACGCGGTCTGCCCTCCACAGCCTGCTTCCTTGCTCTTGCTCGGTTGGCCTGCCAACTAAATACCAATGATCGCGGTCCCAAAACACGCCCAAAGGTTCAACAAGCAGGTGTTCTGTCCTGGCTTTATAAGGCGAGCGATAGCGCAAGAGGACACTTCTCCGGTCTAACACCTGTCCTGGCTACTTGGAGTATCCGTTCCAAAACAAGCATTTCGGTCATGGCTCTCTCGCTCACTTCTCCTACCTATAACGTCTGATCTTCTCAAAGACCCTTGTTTTCTGAACGGATGACCCAAGTAGCCAGGACAGGATCCACGATGCTCGACACGAAGCGGACAATGAGCTGATCAAGGTATCCTCGTGGAGGGTTGGAGAACACCTGGGCCTTGGGATAGAGGGCGCTGCAGGCCGACCAGGGCATCATGCGGGTTGGGTATTCGGAGAGTGGTGCTCTTGCGGCTTTGCCAGAAAGGACCATGCCAGTGATCTGCTGGACCAGTTGCTTGCTGGTGCGATCATAGTACACCAGGTTGTTCTCCAGTTGCATCGCGACCGCCAGATTCATCTCCTGGCCTGCACTTTCCGCGCGGAACGCTTTTCCCAGGTGACTCAACGCGCAGTAGGTCATGGTCACCGGCTCACCGCCAATGGTATCACGGACAATATGGGGCCGTGTAATCCATTTGACCGGATAGGCTCGGACGTCACTGTTGACTTCTACCACCAGCACGAGATCGTTAGGGGCAAGTTCAGTCGATGCCTGCTGGGAAGTAATCCAGGTGGGATGCTGCTGGATTGCAGGGAACAGCAAGGTCGGCTCGGCAAAAAACGCGCCGTAGGTGAGCACAAGCACGAGTACCCCGATGACAATGAGGAACGCGATGCTGGTCGGAGCGACCAGGAGATGCACGATGATCGCAGACAAATAGAGGACCACACTGAGTGCGATGAGCAGATAACGAGAGCCGAAGACGACGCGCACCAACCAAAGAGGTGGTTTAAAGACAAATTGGGGAAAATCCCCGGCAGTGAGGAAACCCACCAACACCGGAAGCAATGAGAGGACCGCCAGAACCAGCGCCATAAGACCCTCCTTGGCTCAACCACTCACATGGCTGTTCCAGTCACGAGAACAGGCAACGAAGGGAACGGGCAATCTATGCCCATTCTCACGGGAGACGAGCGTTTTGCTGTATAAAGAGTACCTGCTGTGTTTTCTGTTGTCAATCCCTTCTGACTGGTGATTCCCCATTTCTTTAAGTCATCATGGCAAGTTCAAGGCAGAGGGGTGTACAATTTTTTAGGAACGAATTGGCTGAATTGAAGTGCCAATGCCTCAAAAGAGCAAGCCTCAACTCTATGGCCTTCTCCCGATGATCGAAAACACGGTATCTTCTTGAGACGCTAGTTCCCTGCTGAACTCTTTGAGGACCTGAATACTGATGAAGCCTGCCTCTTGATACAATCGCATGGCCTGTTGCTGGCTGTACCAACGGGTGGCTGGGGAACGCACATGCATTTCTGTGGCGATGACTGTACTATCACGAAGCACCTCGTAGCGATCTTCCGTGCTCTCAAGCTGGTGAGGAATATCGTAAGTAGAACGCGTCCAGCGACGGATGCTGCTGTCATCCTCTGACCTATATGCCTCGCCCACAAGTTCCCACGCTCCTTGGACGATCGGTTCGGTGGTTAGCTCATTCCACAAGAGCATAAAGGGCATGACCAACACTCCCCCTGGCTCAAGGTGCTGGAAGAAGCGTTGGATGGCCTCTTGAGCATTTTGAAGGTCTGTGAGGAGTTGAAACGAACTCGATGGCACAATAATCGTACGATAGGTGCGCGGGAGGTCGAGCCGCTCCATTGGTTGCTCGAACAGCTGAGGGTGCAGACCAAGCTGTTGTGCCTTCTCAGCGCAAATTGCCAGCATCTCAGGCGAGTTGTCGACTCCATCAATGTCAATGCCTTGTGCCAGATAGTCGAGCAGCAGGCGACCAGTGCCACATCCCACATCCAGAGCAGGTTGACCATGCTTAAGGATCAGATCTTTATAGAAGAAGCGATCTGGCCAACTGGAGGTATCGCCACGAAGCAGATCCCAGGCAGAGGCCATCATACCCATATATTCATAGCTGTTGGAGTTCACACACTCGCATCTCCTTTGGGATCATCGAACTCTCTTAGCGGCAGTATATCACCTCAGAGATGCAGAGAGACTGATCCCCCCGTACACCCCTCGCCTACATTCATAAGGGCGGTAGTGGTCAAAAAGAGAATGAGATGGTAAAGTACTACCTCATCTCTTTTCTTCAGCGAGGGTATGATGATAACGACCACACTCCATTGTCCGCATTGTCAAAGTGAAGCGTTGGTGCGCAACGGTCGAGCCCCCAATGGCAAACAGAAATACCTCTGCCGGGCATGTCACCGACAAAGCCGAGACAAGCCGAGCCTGCGTGCCTCTACTGAGGAACACCTTGAGGAGATTCTCCGTGCGCGACCTCGAACGCAGTAGCCTGCGCGGGCTTGAGCGGACCTTTGGCGTTTCACGTTCCACAGTGCTCGCGTGGATCAAAAAAAAGCCGCTCGCCTGCCGCCATTGAGCGAGACGCTGATCTCTCCCGATCCCACCGATGCTGCCTCAACGACCTTAGAGCTCGATGAGCTGTGGTCCTTTGTCGCCAAAAAGACGGACCAAGCCTGGATCTGGATGGCTCTCTGTCGTCGCACCCGCCAAGTGATTGCTTACGCGATTGGAGATCGCAGTGAAGCCACCTGTCGCCGGTTGTGGGAGGCCATCCCAGGAGTCTATCGCTCAGGCCACTGCTTCACCGATTGACTCTCCAGCCTAGCAGGCGGTGATCCCAGAAGAGCAGCAGACGCCGGTCGGAAAAGAAACGGGGCAGACGGCTCATGTCGAACGGTGGAACACTACCTTGCGCCAGCGCTTGGCTCGCTTCGTCCGCAAAACGCTGTCTTTTTCTAAGTCAACCCTGATGCATGAGGCTTGTCTTCTTCTCTTTCTTCACCGCTACAACCATGATCGGGCTCTCATGCTCGTCTGAGGCCCTATCAGCGTGCCTGAATGGGGGGCACCTTACCGCGCTCCTCTCTCTTTTGCACGCTTTTGCATGGCTTCGAGCGCCTCTATTTCTCCAAGGTGCCCAAAACATCCTGCAAGGATCGATCTGGTGCGCTGGTACAGCGTACGTCCATCCTGCAGACCGGGCGCAGGCCGGTCCAATGCTCCTTCTGGCAACCAGAGCAAGTGCTGGCGGAGCGCTTCACTCACTTGGTCGAGATACATCAGCAGATCATCTGCCTCCAGAAATGGGACGGCTACGACCTCTGCCCACGTGTAGCCGGTGAGCGCTCCAAGCCCCAGGTAGCCCATGCCGCGCGGATCATAGCCGGTTTTCTGGGCCCAGCCGCGTTTGAACCACTGTTCCTCCAAAGCCGGGCGGCCCCCATAGACACGCACGGTGAGCACATCGAGCCAGCGGCTAAAATGCCAGACAATAATGCCGATGCTATTGCCTTCTGCATCGGGTTGCCAGGTCAATTCCTCGCGCGAAAGCCCTGCGACTGCTTTTCGCACCGAACTGGCTACATAGGCAACCAGATCCGCGAGTAATGCTACATCTTTCATCGTGACCGGTTCCTTTCTGCAATCCTTGTCGCCCTTCTCCAATGCGGGACAGGAGACAGGTCCTCTTGCTCAACTCTATCGTTCTCTGCTATATTTGTCAACATAGATTTATCGAACAGATCATTCATTTTCTCTGATAAGGAAAGGGCAAAACCATGGAACTGCGACACCTCGCTACCTTTCAAATGATCGTGAGGGAAGGCAGTTTCCTGCGAGCGGCAGAGAAACTCCAGTATGCTCAATCCACCATCACCTTGCATATCCAACAGTTGGAGACCGAGTTAGGAGTCAAGCTCTTCGCTCGCCAGGGGAAAAAGGTGCAACTCACGCAGGCCGGATGTGCCCTGCATGACCAGGCTGACTCTCTGCTCCAGCGAGCGGCTGCCTTGCAGCAGGCTATGATGGAGATCACGACTGGAGCGGTAGGACGTCTGCGCATCGGGTCCATCGAACCCACTGCTAGCCTGCGTTTACCCTCCCTCATTGCACACTTCTGCCATGAGCGACCGAAAGTGCGTTTGACGGTAGAGGTGGGTGGAACCAGCTTCGTGAGCCAGCGCGTGGCCAGTGGTGATCTCGAGGTAGGCATCTGTTCACCACCCCCTGCACACCTGGGGTTGACCTTCGAGCCGTTGTTCGTGGAGAAGATGAGGCTCCTCTTGCCAGCGGACCACCCTTTGACGGAACTGGAGAGCATTCGCCCGGCAGATCTGGCGGGACAACGATTCTTACTGACAGAGCCTGGATGTGCCTACCGACGAGTGATCGAACAAGAACTGTTCCAGCGTGGGATCAACCCGTACTCCGGTATCGAAATTGGCAGCGGAGGAGCACTCAGAAGGTTAGTGCAACTTGGTGCCGGTGTTGCCATCGTTCCTGCGGTCATCGCCAGTCCACTGCCTGCCGAGATGGTGCTGCGGGATGTGGAAGGGACCGATCTGAGCCTGCCAGTGGGCCTGGTTCGCCGGGCCGAAGATCATCTGCCTGGGCAAGTTGTGGAGGCATTGTTGGTCGCGCTGCGGACGCACCTGCAGGAAAGGGAGAAAACATAGACCTGAGATAGGAGAGGTACAACCGTACAGAGAAGGTTGACGAGCCTTTCCGTACGTAGTGGAGGGAGGCAGTACTTTACCATATCATGCTCTTTTTGACCACTACCTGATTTCACAACATGTTTCATAGACAATACGCACATTGTCACTAGAGGTCAGTAATTTGACAGTCTGACAAATGTGCGTATTCCTCACCAGACGGACTCACGGACATTGACAAAGGAGGGTTTTCGAAATGAAAACCAAGAGAGCCATAGTAGGGTCTATTCTGGGCATTCTGTTGATTGCCTCAACCATCCTGTTTGTCGCATACCAGCTTGGAATTTTCGTCCCGCCACTTGACATCTTTGGCGGAATGAAAACACCGGAAATACCACCCACCCGTGCCCAATTACAACTGATCTGGCACACGCCTCTACCCCACCAGTCGCAGGCTTCAGGCAACCCGGTAACATCTCCAAACGGCGTTGTGTACCAGCTTGTGGGAACCCAGCTGCTCGGATTTGACCAAAAGTCTGGCCAACTCGAGTACCAAAGGGACTTGAGCCCATACGGACAACTTGATCCCGACTCCCTGAGCGTCGATAACGACAAGGTCTCTATCACCTCCCTTGACGGCTTCGTCCATCTCTTTGATGCCTCCGCCGACCAGACGCCACAGCTGAGCGAACTGCCATTACCGGTTGCCACTGTCAATAGCGGTATAGTCTACTCTGTTGGCGGCTCAACCGATGACGTGTACAAAGTCACTGCGTACGACGGTGTATCGGGAAAAAACCTCTGGAGAACAAATTGCGCATGCATTGGCACGCAAAAACCGGTGATTTTCAATACGATGCTCTACGTATTGGCCCGAAGCAACACCGGCAGCGATTCTGTTCTGCTGGCGATTACGAAAAGCGGAGACCTGCTGTGGTCTCAAAACCTGGGCGACGCCAACGAACAAAATACCTACCGACAGCTTATCATCACCGACAGCGTTATCGGTCTCCTGTACACAACACCGTCAAGCTCGGGTTTGATAACTTCAGTCTCAGCCTATGACAAATCATTTGGTCAAAAAATCTGGGAAGTGAAGGACTCAAATCATGAACCTGATTTTCTCACCTCGGATGGCAATAGCATCTACACGTCATTTCGCTCACCTCACGGTTTCGGTGTGGAAGCCATAAACGCAACCAACGGCGCCGTTACATGGCAGCAAACCCTGACAGACGTATCTCGAACAGGACTTCCCGAAATCGCAGTCCAGAACGGCACTCTATACGCCGTTTACTACGACCAGGGTCAGCATGTCTTTGTGCTCGATGAAAAGACAGGTGACCAGCTTGGCTCTGATCCGTCAAGTCTGGAAGTCAGTTCTCCACCGGTTGTAAACAACGGCATGGTATTCTTGAGGAGGTACGACTCGTCAACATCCACAGCAGAACTAGATGGTTATAAAGTAGTCCTGCCGCCTCCTCCCCACAAGCTGTTCGTGTTAGCCTACGGGCTTTTGAGTAAAAGCATCGACACTGACTTCGGATATATTGTCAAAGCACTGAAAAAGGCCCATCCCGATGCGGACTTCATGAATTACAGCTACCGGGGAATTGACAAACTGGGTAACCCGTTGCCCTATACATGCGAGGAAACGTTCACCCATCACATAAGCGAGTTGGTAACCCGGCTGAAAATGCAGATCATCAAATATCTGGAACTTCACCCGAACACCCAGGTCTATGTGATCGGACACAGCATGGGCGGGGTGATCGCCTATGGACTGCTCGCAGACATGATGATTTACGGCTACCTCAATTTCAATGGAGGCCAAGTCCTAGGCATCGCAACCATGAGCTCACCTCTGGGTGGGATACCAGGGTTTCACGGGATCTATTACGCCCTGGTATCACATACATACCAGGGGCAATGTAAGGTACTTGCCTCCAAACACCTCGTGCTGAAAAGTCTGGCCGACTTGGTTCATCTATTCCCGGACGGGAATAGATCAGTTCCGTTTGGCGGCAAAGATAGTTTGATGCGTGCTGTCAGCGGCGGCGATTACACAAACCAGCGGGTCGCACAAGCCGCAGTCCGCCATCATATTGATGTGCTGACAATCGGAAATGTGCGGGATCACACGTTTAATTTTAACGTGTGCCCCGGATATGACCGCACGCCGGACTCCCAGTTTCTCAGCACCCAGTGGATAACTGATCAGGGCAACGATTCCCGCCTGTACGCAAGGGTAATCATGGAGGGGAATCCGAACTGCTCTGCTATCGGGCAGGTAGGAATCAACCACGCCGCGGTATTCCTATCTACAGCAGTTCAGACGGCGTTGAGAGAGTGGAGCCAGGGAAAAACTCCCGCATCACTGCCCGTAGCGCCGATGGGCCCTTAACAGTAAACCTGTTGTGAATTACGTATTTTTCTGGTATGGGAGATACAGATGCATATTGCAGCTGCCCTCAGTGCCAATCGCCTGTGTTGTGCTGGCGACTTGGGATAACATCCGTTCTCCGAATTGGACGTTTTGCGCTTTATTGATCGGTGTGGTGGCTACTTCGGACATCCGTTCCTCCATCATCGCTTTGTTCGTTGGACGAGACTGCCCACTACCTCACTACTGCTCGAAACACTAGCGGACCTTGGCAGAAACAGATCCGAACTCCTTGTGGAAAACGCATGCTTACGCCAGCAACTCATCATCCTTCGCCGGCAGGTCAAACGACTCGTATACACCGGATCTGAACGGTTGCTCTTCATCCTTCTAGCTCGGGCAGTTCGGACATGGAGGCAAGCTCTGTTCATTATCCAACCGAAGACGCTCCTTCGTTGGCATCGAGAGCTCTTCCATCTGTTTTGGAAGCACTAGACAAAGGCACATGCGACATCATCGAAGGTACCTGCAGAGACCGTTGCGTTGATCAAAGATATGGCTAGGAACAATCGACGTCTTCTGAGCTGAGCGGATACGGGGTGAGTTGCTCAAGCTCGATATCCGAGTAAGTAAACGGACCATCCAGAAGTATATGAGGCATGCTCGCTCACAGCTGCCCAGAGGACAGAACTGGAGAACCTTCCTGCACACTCACGCAAAAGACGTCTGGGCCTGCGATTTTTTGCAGGTCACCGATCTCTTCTTCCGCTCGCTCTTTGCGTTCTTCGTCATTGAGTTGAAATCTCGGAGAGTGATTCATGTAGGTGTGACGAAAGCTCCTACCGATGCATGGGTCGCACAACAGCTGCGAGAGGCTACGCCGTATGGGCAAGTACCCAGATTCCTCATTCACGATAACGATAGCAAATTCGGACCAGCTTTCGCACGGGTAGCCGCCACAAGCTCCATCAAGCTCCTCAAGACCCCTTATCACGCACCGCGTGCAATGCCGTCTGTGAACGCTTTCTGGGGAGCGTACGACGCGAATGTCTTGATCACATCTTTGCCCTCCATGAGAAACAGGTGTATCGCGTACTCAAGGCCTACGTGGAGTACTTTAATCACATGCGACCGCATCAAGGCATCAAACAGCAGGTCCCTGAGTCACTTCGATCTCCTGGTCCACTAGAACTGAGTGGTGGTCAGGTGATCGCGTTGTCGATTTTGGGTGGGCTGCACCATGACTACCGAAGAACTGCTTGATCGCTCGAAAAAGCACTGAGGGATGGATGTGACTGGTTCTGAAAGTGATGATGCTCTAGCCATGTCATGCTGTTCTTCCGAGAACCTCACAAGGACTCTCTTTTAGTCGCTAGCCTGAACGAACCCGCTGGTGAACGGAGTAACCTTCTCCTTCAGTGATGCGGATAGCTTCTCCCTCTCTCTCTTCATCCTCCTGTTTAAATATCACTCGTCAAGCAACGGTATGAAAAGCCAAAGAAGAAGCTTTTTTTACGAACGGACGTGCTAAGTAGCCAGGACAGGTCTCTTTAGGACAATCCAGATAACTATGAGATCCTACACATGGTGTACCTCTAAAAACATATATCAGTGGCGTCCATCTATTGAGAGCTTAGCTCATACATTTGGGCTAATAAACAACTATGTAAAAGACAAGGAGAATATCATGGGAGACACTTTTGTCGTTTATGAACCTACTCCTCCTTCAGAAATGGCTCAGGAGGATTTTGTAAGGTTCGTCGAGAGAGGTATAGCTGACCTTGCGCCAGGAACTTGCGCATGCCTGCCATCCCGCCGTTGGTCAGTCCAATGCAAAGGAGAATGGTAATGCCCCAGACCCCCCCGATTCATTTCTCTCCAGATCAGATCCCGGAAGTGAAGCACCCTATGCCACTGCTGAGGCTCGGTGCTAGTGTCATGGCGTCCGATGCGATATTGCAGGAACTTGTCCAGGCAGTCGCACCGGGGGCCGAGCTGAAGGAGCTGGGAAACACCGGAGCACGTGCCGCTTACGACGGCAATCGACTGGTGGCGTTCGTTCATCCTACAACTGGAGAGTCGAGAGTGTTCCCAGCACTTGAGGCACTCAGCCCCGGCCAAGGCTTGGGAGAGAGGGCCAAGCAAATTGCATCCCGGATCGCCGATGACGCTTCGCTGTTCCCGAAGGACGGGACACTGGTCGCCGCTCTCGCTCCAGTGACACTCTTCGGATCGATGCACACCCGCGACGCAGAGCAGTCAGCGCCGATGGAATATCTATCCTTCGTGCGCCTGCAGCGCCAGTTCGAAGGGATCCCGGTATTCGGTCTAGGCACCAGAGCTATGATCGCTGTTGCCGCAGACGATTCGATCCACGCCTTTGCCCATCGCTGGCGGCAAGCCATGCCTGGCAACGAAACGATAGCACCGTTTCCTCGCGAACA
>Ga0209647_1004009_pt1 | contig 11221 bp, 14 predicted proteins | sample GraSoi_2013_60cm_FD_185827 | JGI IMG/M metagenome (GOLD analysis project Ga0209647, IMG submission 185827) | Grasslands soil microbial communities from the Angelo Coastal Reserve, California, USA - Sample 9_17_2013_60cm (SPAdes) (version 2) | ecosystem: Environmental > Terrestrial > Soil >... | reverse complement strand
GTCGGCGATCGGCAGCGATTCATCGGCGCACTTGAGCTCCTGGAGCGCGACCACATCGGGCTGCTCGCGTGTCAGCCATTCGATCAGCCGCGGCAGGCGGGCGCGGATGCCGTTCAAATTGTAGGTCGCGAGCTTCATTTGAAGCACCTAGTCATTGCGAGCGAAGCGAAGCAATCCAGAACTGGATTGCCATGTCGCCTGCGGCTCCTCGCAATGACGATCAGACCATGAAGCGCGATTGATGGCGGCTGCCGCCCGGCTCGTCGATTATCTCGAATTGCTATTCGACTTCCAACCGCTGTGAGAATATCGGGACCCCCTTCGAGCGACAGTTCGGCTCGTATCGCAGCCAATTGCCGCTCGGGCGTAAGTGTCCGGCGAAGTTCCTCCGTAGAGCCATCCGGAGGACGCCCAGTTCACTGCAACCAAGGATCTCCTTCGGAGGTGCTCTATGTCCAACAAACCTAGTATTGTGTTCGCTCATGGCCTGTGGGCGGACGGATCCTGCTACAGCAAGGTCATCAACCTGCTCCAGGCCGATGGCTATGAGTGTATCGCGACCCAGAACCAGCTCAACACCGTTGAAGACGACGCGGCCGCGGTTCGCACGTCGTTTAGCCGAGTCAGCAGCCCGGTAGTGCTCGTCGGCCACTCCTACGGCGGTACCGTCATCACGGTCGCCGGCACCGACGAACGCGTTGGGGCCCTAGTCTACATCTGCGCGCTTGCTCCCGACGAAGGAGAAACGTCGCAAGCCGAGCAAGACAAATATCCTCAGACGCCGGTCTTTCAGCACATCGAGGTGGTCGACGGCCGTATTTGGATGAAGCCTTCCGGGACGGCCGATTTTTGCGGCGACCTTTCGGAGGAGGAGCAGAAGCTGGTCTTCGCGACCCAGGCAGCGCCGTTGGCCGACCTCTTCAGCCAACCGGTCCGCGGGGCGGCGTGGAAGACCAAGCCGACCTTCTACATCGTCGGGGCCAACGACCGGACGGTTCAGCCCGACCTCGAGCGCTTCGTCGCCAAAAGGATGAACGCGAAGATCATCGAGCTGCAGTCGAGCCACGTGCCGATGCTGTCGCAGCCGCAGCGCGTCTATGAGGTCATCAAGGAAGCGGCCGAAGCCATCGGACAGGGCGCTGCTCAAGTCCAGCAGCAGCCCGAGCCGACGCTCGCATAAGGCCGACAAGACAGGGCCGGGATTCGGTCCCGGCCCTGATCCTCATTTCGCGGCCGGAGCCCGGCGAGCCGCGACGTCGGTTTCGCTCCGGCGGTTGAATATAATTGGAGCCCGAGCACCGGCGCGCTGCTGGGCCTGTGGATAATCCCCAAGGGTCACAATTCGCCGTCGTCAGTGACTCCTGCGATCGCAATCAGCAAGTTCTGGTAGGGCTTGAGGCCACCGCAACAACTGTGTTATTCACATAACACACAGGAGGATCTATGAAAAGCCTTACATTCTTGACGCTGCTGCCGCTGATCGCGGGCTGCAACGTGCATACGAACAAGCCCGACGGCGACAAGGACAACGTCAGCATTCACAGCGACGAGGGCGGCAACGTCTCGTTCGAGCTCCCCTTCGCCAAGGGCCAGGTCAAGCTCCCGTCGTCCTTCATGCACGAGGGTGACGTCGACATCGACGGCGTGAAGCTGATGCCCGGAAGCCAAGTAACGGGGTTCAATGTCGACTCGCACAATGACGTTTCAAATGTGGATATGAGCTTCACCGCGCCGGCCTCGCCGGACCAGGTGCGCTCCTATTTCGTGGACCAGTTCAAGAAGCAGGGCGTCGACGCATCGATGTCTGGCGACTCCGTCACCGGCAAATCCAAGGACGGCGGCCGGTTCACCATCCAAGTGACCCCGGCAGCAAGCGGGTCGCAAGGCAAGATCGTCGCCCAGGACAAGGACTGAGGACTGCCGCAGCGCGTGATTGTGTTGTAGGTGCGCGAGCCCACATGGAAACACCCAAACCTGAAACTCTCGTCCTCGCTGAGCCACAAGCTTTCCCAGCCGACATCTTCACCGAGCCGACCAATGTCGATCCCGACACGCTGGCGAACCTCGGGCCGCTCCGCCGGCTGGCGGGCTCGTGGCAGTCGATGACCGGAGCGGACGTAAACCCGAAGGCGGACGGTCCGGAGCATCGGCAATATATCGAGCATGCGGTGTTTGAGCCGATCGATCCGCAAGCAAACGGGCCGCAGCTGTTCTACGGGCTGCGCTACCACATGCACATCACCACCGCGGAGGAGGACATTACCTTCCACGATCAGGTGGGCTATTGGTTGTGGGAGCCCGCAACGGGGCTGGTGCTCCAGTCGCTGACAATCCCGCGCGGCCAAGCGGTGCTCGCGGCGGGGCGCTCGGCGCCGGGCGATGATCGGCTCGTGCTCACCGCCAAACGCGGACGCACCGACTACGGCATCAGCTCGACGGAGTTCCTCGATTATGCGTTCCGCACCGAGGATTACCGGATCGAGGTGACGTTCAACGCTGACGGCTCGTGGAGCTACGTACTGGAAACGTCACTCGCGGTGCGCGGCCAGGACGGACTGTTCAACCACCGTGACACGAACAGGCTCGTGAAGATCGAAGAGCCGCGGCCGAATCCGCTCATGCGAATCCTGGCGGCGCGGGAAGCGCAGCCAACCGCCGGCTAGGCCGCCACTCTACTCCGCCGCGGGGGCGGTGCCGCTCGCCTTCTTCTTCGCCGGAGGTTTCGCCTTGACCTTGGTCGGCTTGGGCGCGGCGGGGACGATCTCGAACGCCGGGGCATTGTCCTCGCCGCCGTTGACCAGCTTGCCGAACAGCAATTCCTCGGCGAGCGGCTGCTTGATCTTCTCCTGGACCAGCCGACCCATCGGGCGAGCGCCGTAGAGCTTGTCGTAGCCGCGGGTGACGATCCACTCGCGCGCCTCATCATCGAGCTCGATGTGCACATTCCGGTCGGCCAGCTGCAGCTCGAGCTGCAGGATGAACTTGTCGACGACGCGCGCGACGACGGCCGGAGGCAGGTAGCTGAACGGCACGATCGCATCGAGCCGGTTGCGGAATTCCGGCGTGAACATCTTCTTGACCGCATCCTCCTGCGCATCCTCGCGGCTCGAGGCGCCGAAGCCGATGCTCTCGCGCGCCATGTCGGACGCGCCGGCATTGGTGGTCATGATGAGGATCGTGTTGCGGAAGTCGACGGTCTTGCCGTGGTGGTCGGTGAGCTTGCCGTTGTCCATCACCTGCAGGAGGATGTTGAACAGGTCCGGATGCGCCTTCTCGATCTCGTCGAGCAAAAGGACGCTGTGCGGATGCTGGTCGACCGCGTCGGTGAGCAGCCCGCCCTGGTCGTAGCCGACATAGCCCGGAGGGGCGCCGATCAGCCGGCTCACCGAGTGGCGCTCCATATATTCGGACATGTCGAAGCGCTGGAGCGGGATGCCCATGACCGAGGCAAGCTGGCGCGCCACCTCGGTCTTGCCGACGCCGGTCGGCCCCGAGAACAAATAGTTGCCGATCGGCTTGTCCGGCTCGCGCAGGCCGGCGCGGCTGAGCTTGATTGCGCTGGCCAGCTTCTCGATCGCGAGATCCTGACCGAAGACGACCCGCTTGAGGTCGGCTTCGAGATGCTCGAGCACCTGCTTGTCGTCGGCACTGACCGACTTGGGTGGGATCCGGGCCATGGTCGCGACGACCGCCTCGATCTCCCTGGGCGTGATGACCTTCTTGCGGCGCGAAGGAGGCACCAGCATCTGCATCGCACCGACCTCGTCGATCACGTCGATCGCCTTGTCGGGGAGCTTACGGTCGTGGATGTACCGTGCGCTGAGCTCGACCGCGCTTTTCACCGCGTCGGGCGTGTAGCGGACGTTGTGATGCTGCTCGAACGAGCTGCGCAGCCCGGCGATGATCTTGATCGTGTCCTCGATCGTCGGTTCGTTGACGTCGATCTTCTGGAACCGGCGGAGAAGCGCGCGGTCCTTTTCGAAATGGTTCCGGAACTCCTTGTAGGTGGTCGAGCCGATGCAGCGGATCGCCCCCGAGGAGAGCGCGGGCTTGAGGAGGTTGGACGCGTCCATCGCCCCGCCCGACGTGGCGCCGGCACCGATCACGGTGTGAATTTCATCGATAAACAGGATCGCGTGAGGAAGCTTCTCGAGCTCGTTGACGACCGACTTCAGCCGCTCCTCGAAGTCGCCGCGGTAGCGCGTGCCGGCGAGCAGCGCGCCCATGTCGAGCGCGTAGATCACCGCCGGCTTCAGCACCTCGGGCACATCACCCTCGATGATCTTGCGGGCGAGCCCTTCGGCGATTGCGGTTTTGCCGACGCCGGGGTCGCCGACATAGAGCGGATTGTTCTTCGAGCGGCGGCAGAGGATCTGCACCGTGCGGTCGACCTCGGGCATCCGGCCGATCAGCGGATCGACCTTTCCGGCCTTGGCCTTCTCGTTGAGGTCGACGGTGAACTGCTTGAGCGCCGACTCTTTCTTGCCGCTTTCCTTCTCGGCCTTCTCCTCGGTCCCTTCCGGAGCGCGGGTCTCGGCCGGAGCATCCCCCTTGCCGACGCCGTGGCTGATGTAGGTCACGGCATCGAGACGGCTCATGTCCTGCTGTTGCAGGAAATAGACGGCGTAGCTCTCGCGCTCGGAGAACAGGGCGACGAGGACGTTGGCGCCGGTGACGTCGTCGCGGCCCGATGACTGGACGTGGAGGATGGCGCGCTGGACGACCCGCTGAAAGCCGCTGGTCGGCGTCGGGTCGGTGGCGCTGTCGGCGACCAGGGCGCCGAGCTCATTGTCGAGATATTGCTTCACCGACGCGCGCAGTTCGTCGCGGTTGACGCGCAGGCGGTCATCACCTTCGAGGCATGCTCGTCGTCGATCAGCGCGATCAACAGGTGTTCAAGAGTCGCATACTCGTGCCGGCGCTTGCTGGCTTCCCCCAGCGCATTGTGGAGGGTTTGTTCGAGTTCGCGAGCGAAACTAGGCATTTAGCTTATTACTCCATGCCCACGGGAAGGTGCCCCGAGGGCTTTCATCGAATGTCATACGCTCGGGGACGGCAATCAAGGGTCACGTCCCGGCTTTTCAACAGATATTGGCGGCGAAAAGTTGTCAGAGGCTGAATGGCCGCGCCGGTCATGGCTTTTTGAACAGCTCCTCAGCCTCCGAGCGATGAGTCTGGGCGCGCTGCATGTGCGCTTCGACGCGGGCGATCTCGACCTTTAGCGCGGCGATGCGGTCCTCGGAGCTCGTCCACGACAGGGGATCGAGATCCTGTTTCGCCAAGGCGACGAGCGGATCATCGGGTTTACTTGGAAAGAGTTCGTCCAAGTCCATGGCCAGAATCGTTGACCCATAGCCCTGCGGTGTCAATAACCCGCGCGTGCCGGATCTTCCCTCATCCATGCGCGCCGTGGTCGCCGAGGGCGAAGGCCGCCTCGCAATAATCGATCGGCCGGTGCCGCAGCCCGAGCCTGGCGAGGTGCTGATCAAAGTCGCCGCCGCCGGCATCAACCGGCCCGACGTGCTGCAGCGGCGCGGCATGTATCCGCCGCCGCCTGGAGCGCCGGATGTTCTTGGCTTGGAAGTTTCCGGCGAAGTCGTCGCCGCGGGCGAGGGCGCCGAGTCGCTGGTGGGGCAGAAAGTCTGCGCGCTGGTCGCTGGCGGCGGTTACGCCGAATATTGCGTCGCGCCGGCCGGAACTTGCCTCGGGGTTCCGGACGCGATCTCCATGATCGAAGCCGCGGCAATGCCCGAGACGCTGTTCACAGTATGGGTCAATCTGTTCGAGCGCGGGTTCGCCGCGGACGGCGACTGGGTGCTGGTCCACGGCGGCACCAGCGGCATCGGCACGATGGCGATCACGCTCGGCAAATTGTTCGGCCTGAAGCTGATCGTAACCTGCGGATCGGACGAAAAGTGCGCGCGCGCGGTCGAGCTCGGGGCCGACTGGGCAATCAACTACCGGACGCAGGATTTCGTCGAAGAGGTTCATCGTGTGACGGCGCGGGCGGGCGTCAACATCGTCATCGACATGGTCGGCGGCGACTATGTGCCGCGCAACCTCGCCTGCCTCGCCGAGGAGGGACGACACGTGTCGATCGCGGTGCAACGCGGAGCCAGCGCCGAAATCCAGATCTTCGACATCATGCGGCGACGCCTGACCCTGACCGGCTCGACGCTGCGCCCTCGCTCGGTCGAGTTCAAGACGATGGTCGCCGACGAGATCGCGCGGACCGTCTGGCCGTATGTCGAGGGCGGGCGCCTGAAGCCGGTGATCGACGCAACCTTCCCGTTGGAACAGGCTGATGCGGCGCACGCGCGGATGGAGGCCGGCAACCATGTGGGCAAGATCGTGCTGGAGGTGGGGGAATGACCGACAAGCTCGTGCTTCACGAATTTTCGGAGTCGGGGAATTGCTACAAGGTCAGGCTGACGGCCGCGTTCGTGGGGAAGCCGCTGGAACGCCGCGAGTATGACATTCTGGGAGGCGAGACGCGCACGCCCGAGTTCATCGCGAACGTCAATTCCAACGGCCGCATCCCGGTGCTGCAGGTCGGCGACCGCTTCATCCCCGAAAGCAATGCCGCCTGTTACTACCTTGCCGAAGGATCACCGCTGGTCCCTACCGACCCGTTCGATCATGCCGACATGCTGCACTGGATGTTCTGGGAGCAATATAGCCACGAGCCCAATATCGCGACGCTGCGCTTCTGGATGCGCTGGCTGGGACCGGATAAACTCAGCGACCTGCAGCGGCTACAGATGCCGACCAAGCGGACGGCCGGGAACGCGGCCCTGAAGCTGATGGACCAGCATCTGGCGAGCCGCGAATGGTTTGTCGGCGGCTCGATCAGCCTCGCCGACGTGTGCGTGTTCGCTTATACCCACGTCGCCGGCGACGCCGACTTCGACCTCCAGCGCTATCCCCACGTCCTTGAGTGGATCGAGCGGATCAAGGCCGATCCACGATACATCCCGATGGATAGCTGAATAATCTTGCCCCCGAGGCGGGCGGCAGGTAGATCGCGCCACAAGCTGGCCGCTCCGTGAAGGGGCGGCCCATTTCATTTTAAAAGGACGGAGACATCTGACGTGGCCCAGCCCCTGATGCCCCATGCGACCGCCGCCTGGCTGGTCGAAAATACTTCGCTCACCTTCGAGCAGATCGCCGAATTCTGCGGCTTGCACATTCTCGAAGTGCAGGCGATCGCCGACGACACCGCGGCGACCAAGCTCACGGGACGCGACCCCATCCGAGCCAACGAGCTGACCCACGCCGAGATTGAAAAGGGTCAGAACGACCCCGAATACCGGCTAAAGATGTGGAAGGAGCCCGAGGCTGTACGTCGCACCCGCGGGCCGCGCTACACACCGGTGAGCAAGCGCCAGGACAAGCCCGACGGCATCTATTGGATCATCAAGAACCATCCGGAAGTCAGCGACGGCCAGATCAGCAAGCTGATTGGCACCACGCGCACGACCATCGCCGCGATCCGCGACCGTAGCCATTGGAACATGGCAAATATCACTCCGAAAGACCCGGTGACTTTGGGCCTTACCACGCAGCGCGAACTCGACGCCGCGGTCGCCAAGGCGGCCAAGGCTGCGGGCATTCCGGCGCCGACCGACACCCGCTTCGACAGCGACCGAGAAGCACTGATCGAGGAGCTGCGCGGCGAGCGCGAGCGCCACGCGCGCGAGGCGGAGGCGGCGCTTGCCGGCGCTGACGACGAAGCGCTCAGCGACGAAATCTTCCCCGGCATCCGCGACCCGTTCAAGAACACGCCGTCCAAATAGGCGCTCGCTTGATTTGAACCGGAGTGGGGACCACAGTTGCGCCTATGGCCAATGCCGAAGCGACCGATGTCGGCGAGCTCAGTTTCGAGGCGGCGCTTGCCCGGCTCGAAGAGATCGTGCGCTCGCTCGAGAAAGGTGAGGCGCCGCTCGACCAGTCGATCACCCTCTACCAGGAAGGTGACCGGTTGCGGCGCCACTGCGAGGCCCGGCTCAAGGATGCGCAGGCGCGGATCGAGCAGATCGCGTTCGGGAGCGACGGCAAGCCGGCGGGGCTGAAGCCCTTCGATGCCGGTTGAGACCATCGACCGGCTCGCGCAGGAACTCGACGTCGAGGCGCGCCGCGTTCGCGCCAGTGTCGACAGCTTCTTCGCCAGGCTTCTGGCGCCCACAGGTGACAGTCGCGAACGGCTGTTCGAAGCCATGCGCCATGCCGCGATCGGCGGCGGCAAAAGGCTTCGGCCGCTCCTCACCGTGGCGGCGTCGCGACTGTTCGCCATCGATCCCAAGCGGGCACTGCGCGTCGGCTGCGCGATCGAGGCGATCCACGTCTACTCGCTGATCCATGACGATCTGCCGTGCATGGACGACGCCGACCTCAGGCGCGGCAAGGCGACGGTCCATATCGCATTCGGCGAAGCCGAAGCCGTGCTCGCCGGCGACAGCCTCCACGCCGTGGCGTTCGAGATCCTCGCCGACCCCGAGACCAACAGCGATCCTTGGGTGCGTTGTGAGCTGGTGCTCGAGCTGGCGCGCGGCGCTGGCCCGAGCGGCATGGCGGGCGGTCAGATGATGGACCTTGTCGCCGAAGGCGCCGACCTCGACCTCGCCGCGATCACGCGACTGCAGCAGCTCAAGACCGGCGCTCTGATCGAATATGCGGTCGAGGCGGCTTCGATCATGGCCAAGCTGCCGAGCGAAGCGCGAACGCCCTATCGCGGCTATGCCCGCAACATTGGTCTCGCTTATCAGATCGCCGACGACCTCATCGATTACAGCGGCGACACGGCGGCGGCGGGCAAACCGACGGGCCGGGATGCAAACGCCGGCAAGGCGACCTTCGTCTCGCTGCTTGGCGAAGCGCGGGCGCGTCAGCAGGCGGGGTTCCTCGTCGATCAGGCGATCGAGCATCTGTCCGGCCATGGCGACGAGGCCGATTTGCTTCGTGCGATCGCGCGCTTTGCGATAGAGCGGGACCATTAAGGGGGCGGGTCTCAATGAAAGTTGCGGTCTATCCGGGGACGTTCGATCCCATCACCCTGGGCCACATCGATATCATTCGGCGGGGTGCGCACCTCGTCGACAAGCTGGTGATCGGGGTGACGACCAATCCTTCGAAGGAGCCGATGTTCAGCGTCGAGGAGCGGCTGGCGATGGTCCGTCGCGAGGTCGCGGTCATGGCGGGCAATATTGAGGTCGTCGAGTTCGATTCACTACTGATGGACTTTGCCGAGAGCCAGGCCGCGACCGCGATCCTGCGCGGGCTACGGGCCGTCGCCGACTTCGAATATGAGTTCCAGATGAATCAGCAGCTCAACGACGAGATCGAAACGGTCTTCCTGATGGCCGACGCGTCGCTGCAGCCGATTGCGTCCAAGCTGGTCAAGGAAATCGCCCGGTTCGGCGGGGCGATCGACAAGTTCGTGACGGCCGCCGTCGCCGAAGACGTGCGGCGCCATCTGAACGGTTCACACTGAAGTCAGGCGCGGCTACGCACTGGCGCGCAAAACTATCCCGGGGAGGGTTATGAAGTCGTTGTTGTTATTGCCGCTTGCAGTCGTCCTGATGGCGGCCAAGCCGGCGACGGTCACGCCGCCGCTGCCGACGATCATCGCACCCGCGCAAATCGCCGCCAGCAAGGCCAATCATCTGTTCATCCAGCTATCGAGCGGCGGCACGGTCGAGATCGTGCTCCGCCCAGACCTCGCGCCCCACCATGTCGAACGCATTCAGACGCTGGTTCGCCGCGGTTTCTATGACGGCCTGGCCTTTCACCGTGTGATTCCGGACTTCATGGCGCAGGGCGGCGATCCCAAGGGCACCGGTGAGGGCGGGTCCGACTTGCCCGACGTGAAGGCCGAATTTACCGCCGTTCCCTTCATGCGCGGAATGGTCGGCGCGGCGCGCGCCAACAACCCCGACTCGGCCAACAGCCAGTTCTTCATCATGTTCGCGCGGCACCCGGACCTCGATGAGAATTACACGGTGATCGGACGTGTGGTCGCCGGGATGGACGCGGCCGATGCGATCGCTCCCGGAGAGCCGCCCCCGCAGCCGACCAAAATCGTCCATGCGTATCTCGGCGACGCCGCTCCGGCTGTAACCGCCGCTCAGTAACGCTAAGGACGCGCGATGCGCGTCGACCTGTTCGATTTCGAGCTTCCTCAAGAGCGGATCGCGCTGCGGCCGGCGCGGCCCCGCGACTCCGCCCGGCTACTGCAGGTGGCCGGCGTTGATATCTCGGATCACCTGATGCTCGAGCTTCCGGAGCTGCTTCGGCCGGGCGACGTCCTGGTGTTGAACGATACGAAGGTCATTCCCGCTCAGCTCGAAGGACGCCGCGGAGAAGCGAGCATCGGCGCGACGCTGCACAAGCGCGAAGGGCCGCGTGAGTGGTGCGCCTTTCTCCGAAACGCCAAGCGCGCCCGCGTCGGCGACAACATTGATTTTGGCGCTGAGGTAAATGCGTCAGTGGTCGAGAAATCCGAGGACGGATCGGCACTGCTGCATTTTCACGGCGACGAGCCCGTCGAATTGCTCCTCGAACGCGCCGGACGCATGCCGCTGCCCCCTTACATCGCTTCCAGGCGCCCTGCGGACGAGCAGGATCGCGCCGACTACCAGACGATGTTCGCCCGCGAGGAAGGCGCGGTCGCCGCTCCGACGGCGGCGTTGCATTTCACGCCGCGGCTGCTTGACGCGCTGGACGGAAGGGGGGTCGGGCGCGAGACGCTGACGCTCCATGTTGGCGCCGGGACCTTCCTGCCGGTGAAAACGGAGGACACCAGCGGGCATCGGATGCACGCCGAATGGGGCCGGATTGATGAAGCGACGGCCGAACGGCTGAACAAAGTGCGAGCATCGGGCGGACGCCTGATTGCGGTCGGGACCACCAGCCTGCGTCTGATCGAGAGCGCGGCGGACGAGGGCGGCGCGATCGGCCCGTTCGAGGGCGATACCGCGATCTTCATCACGCCGGGCTATCGCTTCAAGGCGGTCGACGGCCTGATCACAAATTTCCATCTGCCGCGATCGACGTTGTTCATGCTGGTCGGCGCGCTGATGGGGCTGGACGTCATGAAGGCAGCCTACGCTCACGCGATCGAGGCGGGATACCGCTTCTACTCCTATGGTGATGCGAGTTTGCTGTTGCCGAGGCCCGCATCATGAGCCGCTTCTCCTTTTCAATTGCAGCGACCGACGGCGCC
>Ga0209647_1004007_pt1 | contig 11225 bp, 6 predicted proteins | sample GraSoi_2013_60cm_FD_185827 | JGI IMG/M metagenome (GOLD analysis project Ga0209647, IMG submission 185827) | Grasslands soil microbial communities from the Angelo Coastal Reserve, California, USA - Sample 9_17_2013_60cm (SPAdes) (version 2) | ecosystem: Environmental > Terrestrial > Soil >... | reverse complement strand
CGGACACCCGCCCCTTCGCAGTACGCCGCGTGAAGCGGACCCTCTCCATCATCGGCGCCAGGACCCTCATGACCCTCGTGGCCACAGTTCTACCGGTAACCGGGATCGCGCAACCGCGGCTGCGTCTCTCCGCACAGGTGGAGATCGGCGAATCCTACGATGACAATCTCTTCCCGAATCCCACCTCGCCGGTTCGCGAGAGCGATTTCACCTACCGAATCGGTCCTCGCCTTGGTCTGTCGTATGCCGCGCGGACGCTCAACGTCTCCGCGCGCTACGGACGCGAGGCCGAGGCTTTCGCCTTCCGCACCGAGCTCGACTCCGCGCGGGCTCGGCAGGACGCGGCGCTCGACGTGGGATGGTCACCCGGGCGTGTCCTGAAGCTCGAGGCCGGGGCGCTGTACGAGGAGACGACCACGGCGCGCGACCTGAACCTCGTCACGGGCCTGGAGACGGGGCGGTTGCCCGCCCAGCGTTTGTCCACCCATGCGTCGGCCTCCGTGGGCCTCGGGCGCCTCACGCGGGTCCGCGGCGAGCATACGTTCACGAGCGAGCAGGTTTCTGGATTTCCGACCGTCCAGACCCACGCGGCGTCGGTGGCTCTGCAACGGCGGCTGAGCGACACCGAGAACGCGACCCTGACCGTCAGCGAGCGCCAGTTCGCCGCCGCCGGGACCGTCCTGCGCTCCCACGTGCTGCTCCTCGGCTGGACCCGGCAGGTGACGCCGCGCGCGCGCTTCGACATCAAGGCCGGACCACGGTTGTCGGATGACGGAACCGTGGGCCCGGAGGTGTCGTTCGGTGTGCGTGGGAACCTGCGTCACGGGGACGTCACGTTCGAATACACGCAGACCGAAGCCACCGCGGTCGGGCACCTGACGCGGCTCGACGTCCAGGGCGTGAGCGTGAAGCTGCGCCGTCAGCTCCAGCGTGAGCTGTGGATCAGTGGCGGACCGGGCATCTTCGAGAGCCGCGATCACCAGTCGGAGGCCATCGTGTACCGCGCCGGCGCGGAGCTCGAGTGGCGGCCCATCCCCGGTGTCGCCCTGACCGGGTCGTACGTCTGGAGTCGTCAGGAAGGGAACCTTGGGAGTCCAGCGTTGCTGGAGATCCCTCACAACACCTTTTCGGTCAGGCTGGCCGCGGGATCCGCCAGCAGTCAGGGAGCACGATGATCGGTGGTAGTGGAGAGCGTCGCGAGCGTTGGCTCCTCGAGGTCTGGATCCGGAGGAAGTGGCTGGCCATCGTCGTGTTCGTCACCACCCTGATCGCCGGGGCCACGGTGGCGAGATACGTCCCCAGCATCTACGAGGCCACCGCGACCGTCCTCGTGGAGGAGCCGCAGGTCGAGGCCACGGCCGCGGGCAGAATGGACCGGCGGCTTCAGCTCATCACGCAGGAGATCCAGAGCCGCTCGCGGCTGGAGAAGCTGATCTACGCCTTCGACCTCTATCCACATCTGCGCAACGAGCACCCCGCCGAAGTGGTCGCGGCGCGCATGCGCCGCGACATCCGCACGGAATTCAAGGTTCCTCCCGTCGCCGGCGGGCCGGCCTCCACGCTGGCGTTCACGATCACCTACCGCTCCCCGAAGGCGGACACGGCCGCACGCGTGGCCAATGCGCTCGCTGCCTTCTACCTCGAGGAGGAGGCAAAAATCCGCGGCCGCAAGTCGACCGAGGCCGTCCAGGTCCTGAAGGAGCAGCTCGAGGAGGTGAGTCGGACGCTGCAGGAGCAGCGACAGAAGCTGGGGACCAACGCGGACGATAGCCCGGCCGAGCTCTCGCAGCAGACCGCAGTGGAGCTGGCGGCCCTCGGCCGCGTGCACGCCGACCTCCGCTCGACGAGTGACGAACGGCTTCGCGCGCTGGAACGTCGCAACGATCTGCTGCGGCGTATGGCCGATGCGGAGTCCGGCGGGCCGGCGGCAAGTGTGGAACCGGTCACGAGGCTCGCGCGTCTCAAGGGGGAGCTGGCCGACCTCCGGCGCCGCTTCAGCGACAAATACCCCGACGTGGTGCGCCTGCAGGCCGAGATCGCCACCCTCGAGGAGCAGGGCGCAAGCGAGAAGCCCGTCCCCGCGCCGGTGGCGCCGGCCGCGCCAAGTGCCGCCACTGGCCACTTGAAGGACGGCCTCGCGGACGTGGACGCGCAGATCGCGAAGCTCAAGGCGGATGAAGACGGCCTCCGCGCGGAGATCGCCGCGTACACGCAGCGACTCGACGCCGCCCCGCGGCTGCGCCAGGTGCAGGACGGGGCCTCGCGGGACTACCACGCGACGCGCGACACGTACGACTCCCTGCGTCGCCGCTACGAGCAGGCACAGCTGGAGGACGTGGCGGAGGGTTCGGGCAGCGAGCCGCAGTTCCGGATCCTGGACGCGGCCGTCGCTCCCACGATTCCCGCCGCACCCAACCGGCTCATGTTGCTCGGATTGGCCCTGGCGGCGGCGGTGGCGCTTTCGGTGGGTGCAGTGGCGCTGAGCGAACAGCTGGACACCTCGTTCCACGACGTCGACGTCATTGCCGCCTTTTCGCCCGTGCCCATTCTGGCCAGCATCCCGCGCATCGTCACCGCGAACGATCTCCGGGCGCGGCGCAAACGCTTCTGTCTGGCCGCCCTCTCGGTGTTGGTGGGCCTGGTGCTCGTGACCCAGACCTTCCGCAGTCTCGCTCGCGTCGAGGGGGGCCTCGTCGCGACCCTGGCCCGAGGGAAATCCTGAGATGTCGGAGACCACCCTCGAGACTGCTCCCAGGGTCGCCGCGTTCGCGCCCGAGGATTCCGCACCCTCCCATAATGGGACCGGCATGACCATCGATGCCCCGGTCATCCCCGACCTGGACGAGCACCTCGTCAGCGTGCATTCTCCCTATTCATTCGAGGCCGATCAGTACCGCATTCTTCGACATTTCCTCGAGCCGCGAAGCGGGGCGGCCAGGCGGCAGGTGCTGGGGATCACGAGCCCCACCGCGGGCGACGGAAAGACCACCACGGCCGTGAACCTGGCCGTCACTCTTGGCCAGTTGCCGGGCGCGCGGGTGCTCCTGATCGACGGCGACGTCCGCCGTCCGTTCGTGGCGGCCAGGCTGGGGCTGGCCGGGGACAGGCGTCCTGGTCTCGCGGCGACGGCGCTCGATCCTCATCTCGATCTGGATACGCTGGTGAGGCGAACGTCCTTCAACCTCGACGTCGTGCCCGCCGGTGCGCCCACGACGAACGCCTACCGCGTGTTCGATTCCGAGCGCGTGGGGCAACTGCTCGAACAGGCTCGCCGCACGTACGACCACGTTGTGGTCGATACGCCGCCGGTCCTCCTCGTGCCCGACTGCCGGTTCATCTCGCAGTGGGTCGACGGCTTCCTGATCGTCGTCGCCGCTCACCGCACGCCCCGGAAGCTCGTGGCCGACGCCCTCGGCGCGGTTGGTGAGGACAAGGCCCTCGGCATCGTGTTCAACGGGGACGATCGTCCTCTCTCCGGCCACTTCGGAAAATACCAGGGGTACTACGGTTATTACCAGCAGTCGGCGAACCGTCAGCGGAGCTGGTGGCGCTTCCCGTGGCGCCGGGCCGCGAAAGGGAGGCCTCAGCGATGATGTCGAGGCTGGCACTCCTCTTCGCGTGGGCTCTCGTAGCCGCGCTGCCGCTCGTGGTCTGGCTTCGTAAGCTCGCCCAGAAGCTGGCGCGGAGGCGCCGCTGGGAACGCGTGCTGGTGCTCGGCGGCGGCTCTCTCGCGGATCAGGTCGTCGCCGAGATCGACGCGCGACCGTCCCTTCGTCAGCGCGTCATTGGCGTCGTCGACGAGTCCCCACGCCCGCCCCGAGACCGCTGCCTCGGCACCGTCCAGGATCTCCGCAAGATCGTGCAGCAGAGCGGCCCCGATCGCGTGATCGTCGCCCTGGGGTCTCGCCGTGGCCGCATGCCCCTGCGCGCGCTTCTGGAGCTGCGCGTGCGCGGGGTCCCCGTCGAGGACGGAGCCGAGGTCTACGAGCGTCTCACCGGCAAGATTGCCATCGAGGCGCTCACGCCCACCAGCGTCATCTTCTGCAAGGATTTCCGGCCCCGGCGCCGCGGCCTGGCCCTGGCGCGGGGAGCGAGCCAACCCCTCGTGGCCGGTGCGCTCGTCCTTCTGGCCCCGATATTCGCGCTCGTCGCTCTGGCCATCAAGCTCGAGTCGAGTGGTCCGGTGTTCTTCGTGCAGGAGCGCGTTGGCCGCGGAGGGAAGCGGTTCAAGCTCTTCAAGTTTCGCACCATGCGGCCGGAGCGGCGAATCCGCTCGGAGTGGGCACGCGACAACGGGGACCGGCTGACCCGAGTCGGCCGGTGGCTGCGGCGGTTCCGGCTGGACGAGCTCCCGCAGCTGATCAACATCCTCAAGGGCGAAATGAACCTCATCGGCCCCAGGCCGCATCCCGTCTCCAACCTGCCTCTCTTCGTCCTGGTGATGCGGAATGCGCCTTCGTGTGGCGAGCCGATCCCCTACTACGCCCTGCGCTGGATGGTGCGGCCGGGGATCACCGGATGGGCGCAGGTTCGCTACCAGTACGCCAACGACCTCGAGGAAGAGGTCGAGAAGATGCGGCACGATCTCTACTACATCAAGCACATGTCCCTTTGGCTCGATCTCCGCATCCTGATCGAGACCGTCAAGACGGTCCTGGGCGGGCGAGAGTCGGTGGAAGCCGTAGCGCACGGTCCGACCGTTCCCGTCGCCCCCGTCGCCGCCCGTTCCTAGACCGTCCGCAGGGAGATTCCAATGATGATTCCCATGGTGTTGGCCCTCTCGCTCCGGATGCTGTCCGGCGGCGGCGCTTCCGGCGCGGATGCGCGGCCGCAGATGGAGAGGCCGCCGGTCGACGCGCCCGGCTACCGCATCGGGCCGGAGGACGTGCTCCAGGTATCGGTGTGGGGCAACGAAGCGGTGAGTCGGACCGCGCCCGTCCGTCCGGACGGCCGTATCTCGCTGCCGCTGCTCAACGACGTGCAAGCGGCCGGCTTGACTCCCATGGAGCTGCGGGACGAGCTGGTCCGGCGGCTCGCCGAATACATCCCTCAGCCGGAGGTCGCGGTCAGCGTCACGGAAGTGAGGAGCTTCAAGGTATCGGTGATGGGCGCGGTGGCGAAGCCGGGACGCTACGAGCTGAAGAGCCGGGCCACGGTCATCGACGTGCTCGCCATGGCCGAAGGCTTCACCGAATTCGCCGCTCGCTCCCGCGTCGTCATCCTGCGGTCGGAGGGCAGCCGGGTGGAGCGGCTTCCGTTCGACTACGACAAGGTCGCGTCGGGAACCGCCGGCCAGACCAACTTCTACGTCCGCGCGGGCGACATCGTCCTGGTTCCCTGACCGTGGAACTCTCACGCTTCATCGCCGCCCTGTCGCCGATGTGGCCACCCCCACCGAACGAAGCCCCAAGCGAGGGGGAGCTCTTCCCCGGTGGGGCAAGTCCCCCGCGCGTCGTGGCCATTGGCGGCGGGACGGGACTACCCGTCCTCCTGCGTGGCCTGCGCTCGATGATGTTTCCTCCGGGCCAGGGCATGCCGCCGAGCTGGCGGCGCGACCTCCTCACCGCGCTCGTGACCGTGGCCGACGACGGCGGCAGCTCGGGCCGACTCCGGCGGGCCTACGGGGTCCTGGCCCCGGGCGACATCCGCAACTGTCTCGTCGCGCTGGCGGAGAACATCCAGGCGGCGGCGATGTTCGACTTCCGCTTCGAGGGGAGCGACGGCGTGGCCGGTCACAACCTCGGCAACCTGATCCTCACCGCGCTGAGCCACCTCGAGGGCCGCTTCCCGGAGGCGGTGGAGAGGGCCGGCGAGATCCTGGGTATCCGCGGCCGCGTGCTCCCCGCGACCGATTCGGATGTGCGCCTGCTGGCCGAGCTGGCGGACGGCAGCCGCGTGGAGGGCGAGTCGCGTATCGCCGCCGCCCGCCGCCGGATCCGGCGCGTGCGCCTCGTGCCGGCCGCGGCCGCCGCCCTGCCCCAGGCGCGGGCGGCCATCGCGGACGCGGACCTCGTCGTGATCGGGCCTGGCAGCCTCTATACCAGCCTCATCCCCGTCCTCCTGGTGCGCGGGATCGCGGAGGCGATCCGACGCTCCGGCGCCCGCGTCCTCCTCGTCATGAACCTGATGACGGAACCGGGCGAGACCGACGGCATGACGGCCGCCGACCACGTGCGGGCGCTGCGCCGCCACGCCCCCGGCCTGCCCGTCGACGACGTGCTCCTCGCCGCCAGCCCCATCTCCCCGCGTGTGCTCGCGGCCTATGCCGCCTGCGGAGCGGAGCCGGTGGCCGCGGACCTCCATGCGCTGCGAGCGCTCGGCTGCCGGCCAGTGCGGCAGCGGATGGTGACGGCAAGAGGCCGGGTCCGCCACGAGCCGCGGCGGCTCGCCGCGGCCGTGCTTGGCGCCGCCGAAGAGCACCGCGCTGGACGCCAGCGTGAGCAAACGAGAGAAGGACACGCCCTACCCGCTCCGAGGTAGGCAATCGATCGGTCGCTGTGGTATTCGCCGTGCGTCACGACTTCATCCCGGCTCATTGCCGGGTTCCCCTCGAACCCTTTTTTATCAGTTGAGATCACTATGAGCACGAGACAAGAAGCATCCCGTCTGAGACTGGCCAGAGCCGGTGCCCTGCTCGTCGTTCTCGGCCTCGCCTGGATGACGCCTGCTCCGGCTTTGGCCCAGCTACCGGGTAGCCTCGTCGTCAGCATGACGTCTCCAACCTCCGGCACCACCGTCGGCGGGACGATCCCGGTCAGCGCGAGCGTGACGGTCGTGGGCGGCCTCACCGTGCAAGGTGTCCAGTTCAAGCTCGACGGCGCCAACCTTGGCGCGGAGGACACTGCGGCCCCGTATTCGATCCCCTGGGACACGAAAGCCGCGACCAATGCCTCGCATACCCTGACCGCGGTCGGCCGGGATGCGCTGGGCGGCTCGTGGACCTCCGACCCGGTGACGGTGACGGTGTTCAACGACAAGACGCCGCCGACGGTCGCCCTCACCTCGCCGGCGGCGGGCGCCGCGGTCAAGGGCACGATCGCGATCGGCGCCGACGCCTCGGACAACGTCGGCGTCGTGGGCGTGCAGTTCAAGCTCGATGGGGTGAACGTGGGGGCGGAAGACACGGCCAGCCCCTACAGCGTGTCCTGGAACACCGCCGCCGCCGCGGACGGATCCCACCTGCTGACCGCGGTGGCGCGGGATGCCGCCGGCAATACCGCGACCAGTGTGGCCATCCCGGTCGTCGTGGACAACAGCCCGCCGTCGGTGGCGATCACCGAACCCGCCATGGGTGTCCTCGTGGCCGGAACCACGATCGTCGACGCGAGCGCCTCCGACAGCATCGGGGTCGCCGGCGTCCAGCTCATGGTCGACGGCGCCGCGGCGGGCATCGAAGACACGAGCGCGCCGTTCGCCTTCACCTGGGACACCACGAGCGTCGCCAGCGGGACGCACACGCTGGCCGCGGTGGCCCGCGACGCGGCCGGTAACACGAGCACCTCCGCCACCGTCACCGTGATGGTCTCTCAGACGGCGACGCGGATCGAGAACACCGAGTTGTCCATCACGTACACGGCGGGCAACGGGACGAATGGGCAATCACCGAACTGGTGGTCGGGCAGCCGGAGCCGGGCCTGGAGCGGCAAGGTGGCTTCGTTCACCCGCGGGGACGGTGCGCGGGCGGCGTTCACCTTCACGGGGTCGACGATCCGGTGGATCGGCTTCCGCGCTCCCTGGGCCGGCATCGCGCGCGTCTATCTCGACGACGTGTTCGTGAGCGAGCTCGACCTGTACCAGACGACGGAGGAGCCGCAGGCCGTCGTCTTCGCACGGACCGGCCTCGCCGCCGGCCCCCACACGCTGATGGTGGAGTGCACGGGCCGGAGGAATCCCTCTTCCGTGGACTACGCGGTGGTCGTGGATGCCTTCGACGTGGCCCCGGCCGCCCCCGCCCCCGTGACGGGCACGCGGGTGGAAGAGCCGGCGATGACGTTCGGCGCCGGTTGGACCGCGGAAGCGGCCGGCGTCCGGAACTGGAGCGGCGGTTCGGCGGAAATCTCGGCCACGCCGGGAGCCCAGGCCACGTATTCGTTCATCGGGACGGAGGTACGTTGGATCGGACTGCGAGGACCCCAGAACGGGATCGCCCGCGTGTACCTCGATGGGTCCTTCCATGCCCAGGTCGACACGTACGCGTCCATGGAGCTGGAGACGGTCGTATTCACGGCCATGAACCTGACCCCCGGCCGCCACACCATGACCATCGAGGTGACGGGGGACAAGAACGCGGCCTCGACTGGGACCTCGGTCGTAGTGGACGGGCTCGATGTCCGGTCGCGGTTTGAAGACCAGGACCACGCCCTCACGCACACCGCGGACTGGCGGGACCCGTTCGTGAACGGGCTCTGGAGCGGAACGTCGGCAAACCGGACCGGCCTCGCCTGGCTCTCCAATACGGCCGGAGGGCAGGCCACCTTCACCTTCAGCGGCACGTCGGTGAGCTGGATCGGGAGCCGCGGCCCGCTGTTCGGCATTGCCAGTGTGCTGGTGGACGGCGCGTACGTGACGGACGTCGACACCTACGCTCCCGTGCAACAGGACCAGGCGGTCCTCTTCACTGCGAGCGGCCTGACCGATGCGGCGCATACGGTGACCATCCAACCGACCGGGGGGAAGAACGCCGCCGCCATTGGCGCCTGGATCGTCGTGGATGCCTTCGACGTCACGTTGTCGCCGTCCGTACCATCGATCACGCGTCTCCAGGAAACGGACGCGTCCGTGAACTACAGCAGCGGCTGGAATTCGTACCGATATCCGCTCTTTGCCGGAGAGACGATGATGGGGTCCTCGACGACGGGCGCCCAAGCCACCTTCACCTTCACCGGCACCGCGGTGCGATGGATCGGCCAGTACGCCTTCGGGGGAGGCATCGCGCGTGTCTACCTGGACGGGGTGCCCGTCGCCACCGTCGACACCTACCTGCCCCAGGAAGAAGAGGAGCAGGCCGCGATGTACGACGTGGCCGGCCTCGCCAACGGCAGTCACACGCTCACCATCGAAGTGACAGGCCAGAAGAACGCGAGTTCGCAGGGCACTTCGGTCTATGTGGATGCGTTCGACATCCACTGACATCGCCTGATTTCGTCCGCGTGATCGTACGGTGGCGCACGTTCCTGTGCGCCACCGCTCCAGTCCCTCCTATTTCAGCGAGACGGCTATGACGAATCATGGAATTCGGCCCTCAAGTGCGCGCATGGTTCGCACGGCGGCGGCTCTGGTCGCCTTCGCGCTGGCCGCGACTTCGACACCGCGCGCTTCCGGCCAGCTCCTCGGTAGCCTCATCGTCACGATCACGTCCCCGACCGGCGGGTCGACGGTCGGCGGCACCATACCCGTGAACGCGAGCGTCACCATCGTCGGGCTTCTCACCGTCGGGGGTGTCCAGTTCAAGCTCGACGGCGCGAACCTCGGCCCAGAGGACACCTCGGCGCCGTATTCGGTGCAATGGGACACGAGAGCCGCCAACAACGGATCACATACCTTGACCGCGGTGGGGCGGGATGTGCTGGGGTTGCTCTGGACCTCCAATCCCGTCGTCGTCACCGTGTTCAACGACCAGACACCTCCCGTCGTGGCCATGACGTCTCCTTCACCGGGTGCGTACCTCCGGGGCACGACCGCAGTCGGTGCGAACGCCACGGACAACGTCGCCGTGGCCGGCGTGCAGTTCAAGCTCGATGGAGCCAACCTCGGAGCGGAAGTCACCACCAGCCCCTATGGCCTCTCCTGGAATACGGCGGCCGCGACCAACGGCGCCCACAGCCTGAGCGCGGTGGCGCGCGACGCTGCCGGCAACACGACCACGAGCACGGCCGTCGCCGTGACCGTGGACAATGCCCCTCCCGCCGTGGCCATGACCGCACCCGGCAACGGCGCCAATGTGGCCGGAACGACGACGGTCAGCGCGAACGCCACGGACAACGTCGGCGTGGTGGGTGTGCAGTTCAAGCTCGATGGCGCCAACCTCGGAGCGGCAGTCACGACCTCGCCCTACTCCGTGTCCTGGAATACCACCGGCACCACCAATGGCAGCCACGCCCTCACGGCTGTGGCCCGCGATGCGGCCGGCAACGTCACCACGTCGGCCGTGGTCACCGTGACGGTGTCGAACGATGCGACACCCCCGTCCGTGTCCATCACGGCCCCGGCGGGGGGGGCGAACGTCTCGGCGACGGTGGCGGTCACGGCGAACGCGAGCGACGACGTCGCCGTGGCCGGCGTGCAGTTCAAGCTCGATGGAGCCAGCCTCGGCGCGGAAGACACGACCTCGCCCTACTCCGTGTCCTGGAATACCACCGGCACCACCAATGGCAGCCACGCCCTCACGGCCGTGGCCCGCGATGCGGCCGGCAACGTCACCACGTCGGCCGTGGTCACCGTGACGGTGTCGAACGACGCGACACCCCCGTCCGTGTCCATCACGGCCCCGGCGGGTGGGGCGAACGTCTCGGCGACGGTGGCGGTCACGGCGAACGCGAGCGACAACGTCGCCGTGGCCGGCGTGCAGTTCAAGCTCGATGGCGCCAACCTCGGAGTGGAAGTCACCTCCAGCCCCTACGGCCTCTCCTGGAATACGGCGGCCGCGACCAACGGCGCCCACAGCTTGACCGCGGTGGCCCGCGACGCCGCCGGCAACACGACCACGAGCACGGCCGTCGCCGTCACCGTGGACAATGCCCCTCCTGCGGTGGCCATGACCGCGCCCGGCAACGGCGCCAACGTGGCCGGAACGACGACGGTCAGCGCGACCGCCACGGACAACGTCGGCGTGGTGGGTGTGCAGTTCAAGCTCGACGGCGCCAACCTCGGCGCGGAAGACACGACCTCGCCCTACTCCGCGTCCTGGAATACCACGGGCACGGCCAATGGCAGCCACGCCCTCACGGCTGTGGCCCGCGATGCGGCCGGCAACGTCACCACGTCGGCCGTGGTCACGGTCACGGTGTCGAACGACGCGACACCCCCGTCCGTGTCCATCACGGCCCCGGCGGGAGGGGCGAACGTCTCGGCGACGGTGACGGTCACGGCGAATGCGAGCGACAACGTCGCCGTGGCCGGCGTGCAGTTCAAGCTCGATGGAGCCAACCTCGGAGCGGAAGTCACCACCAGCCCCTATGGCCTCTCCTGGAATACGGCGGCCGCGACCAACGGCGCCCACAGCCTGA
>Ga0209647_1004003_pt1 | contig 11229 bp, 8 predicted proteins | sample GraSoi_2013_60cm_FD_185827 | JGI IMG/M metagenome (GOLD analysis project Ga0209647, IMG submission 185827) | Grasslands soil microbial communities from the Angelo Coastal Reserve, California, USA - Sample 9_17_2013_60cm (SPAdes) (version 2) | ecosystem: Environmental > Terrestrial > Soil >... | reverse complement strand
CCATAGAATTTAGAAGTAAGCACCCGTCAGGACCGGAATGGGGAATAGAAGATCCCATCGCTGCCTGGCTTTATCACAATGGGATTCACGCGCTAGATTTGTTGTTATGGACAGTAGGTGACGCGCATCTAGTGAATGCATACATCATCCGAACACGTGAAGAGAAGTTCACTATGGTGACAATGATAGAGCATACGAATACATCCATTTCTACTATAAAGCTGGGAACCCTGACTGATAAATTTGATCTAAGAGCAGAGCTGTCCACATCTGATGCCCACCAATTTTATCTACCTAACCTGGATGAGGTAGTTATGCCGCTCCGTAATGGGAAGATAGCAGGAGAGGTGCTCTACAGAACCAGCAACTTAGATAATGGGTGGGGCAGAACGGGCTATGGACCAGAGCTAAGGCACTTCTTAGACAATCATAGACAACACAAAAGTATCTCACCTTCGCTTCTTGATGCACTAAAAGCCTCACAACTATGTGATGCAATCATGCGCAGCCTGCAAACAGGAGCAGTTTGCACGCCAGGTTAATCCTATTTCGTTCGTTTGGGCTAGCCCCGCCAGAGGCGGGGCTTCAGGTTATAAATGAGGTGGGAATGTCCGGCCCTGGGCCGGACATTCCCACCTCATTTATAACCCTTTCGAGCTGCTGTAAGGCTGCGAGGCGCAGAGAAAGATGAAACGAAGCGTTCATCTATAACGTACCTGACATGGATGAGTAGTTCGTTTCAGTTATGACTTGATAAGTCATGATTATATATATATACAGGGTCGGAGAATGATAATGGCTGAAGATCAAAAGTCTTCTTCAGGGGAAAGCTCCTCCACAGTGAAAACCATTTTAGTGGTTGAGGATGACGAGGCTGTTGGTGAATTTGTGGTAAATGCCCTTTTGATGGAAACATCCTACCAGGCGCTACTTGCGACAAACGGTAAGCAGGCATTAGAGATAGCTCATAGTCTGAAGCCAAATCTCTTTTTGTTTGACTATCGTCTTCCTGATATGAATGGCCTGGAAATTTATGACCACCTCCATGAACTGAAGGAATATAAAGATGTTCCTGCTATTCTTATGAGTGCGTATATGCCAAAGGAAGGGACGAAAGAACGTAACATCATTGCTTTAAAGAAGCCATTTGAACTCGATGAATTGCTGCAAACCATTGAAATGCTACTTCCCGACGAAAAATGATGCAGCCATTATCCTTTCTCTGTATATAACTCACCCTGTGCTCACGTCTTTCTGAATCCTCACTGCCTGCGGCAGTTCGTATGATTTTTTATTGTAGTTGGAGCCATGGCCGCATGAGCGGCCATGGCTCCAACTACAATGACCAGAAGCTTGTTTGTGCCGCCATGGCTCCAACTACAATGATCAGAAGCTTGTTTGTGCCGCCATTGTGATATACTAACGTTGTTTCCAATGCGTTGCATCTACCGGCATTCCTGTTCAGAAAGGAACGTTGTTAATACATGAGTGATCAGCAGAGTTTACCACCCAACTATTTCTATCATCAATTGCCTAACGGCATGGAGATGGTTGGCCAGTATATGCCTAGTCTGAGTTCGATTACGCTTGGTTTTCAGCTTGATGCCGCGGTCATCAATGAGCCTGAAGACAAAGCTGGCCTGGCCCACTTATTTGAATATATGCTTTTCCAGGGCACCAAGCAGAAAGATGCGCGGGCGCTGAATGAAGCATTTGAGTCACTGGGCGTGCGTAAGGGAGCCAGTACGGCCTGGGAATGGACACGTGTTCTGGCTCAGATGGTGAATACCAAGTTTGATGCGACCTTGCCCCTGATGCATGAGATCTTGTTGACGCCGACCTTTCCCCAGAATGAGTTAGAGCAGATGCGCAGCATTATCCTCCAGGAGATTCGCCGACGCGATGATGAACCCATGAGTCGTATCTTTGACCTTGTCCGGGCCAGTTTTTTCAAAGGCAGTGCGTTTGCGCGGCTCTCGCTGGGGACGACAGAGAGTGTGCAAAAGTTGCAGAGGCGCGACCTGCGCGATTTTTGGCAGGCACGCTACCGACCTAATGACGTAATTTTCTCTATCGCAGGCAAATTTGACTGGGATCACGTGGTTGAGCAAGTCCAGAGCCTGTTCGGTGATTGGAGCGGTCAGGCCGACCCTTCACCAACACAGCATCCAGCGCCTACTTCAGATATTGTCTTCGAACACCAGGAAGGAAAGCAAGAACACCTGGGCTTGATGAGCCCCTTCCCAAACTATACCGATCCGGATTATTACGCTGCCCAGGTCATCAGTGAGGTGCTGGGAGGCAATATGGCCTCGCGTCTCTTTGTTGAAGTACGCGAGAAGCGCGGCTTGGTGTATGGGGTCTCAGCGGGCCTGTTGAGTAACAAATATATGGGAGCCCTGCGGATCTATGCCGGTACCACTCCCGAACAAGGCCATGAATGCCTGGAAGTGATCGTCAACGAACTACGTAAGTTGGAGCAAGATGGCATCACTAGCGATGAGCTGGACCGTGCCAAGGTTCAGTTGATGAGCGAGAACGTGATGCGTGGTGAGGGCTCCGGTGCTCGCATGGGTGCCCTGGCGACTTCCTGGAAGTATGAACACAAGTTGCGCACCATCCAGGAAGTTAAAGAAGCGATTGACGCGGTTACCAGGGAACAGGTGCTTGATGTCCTGCACCGCTTTTCGCCGCTCAATCCTTTGACTGTAGCCGCAATTGGTCCGCTCGAGCGCGATGAGCTTGTAGGTAATACCCTCTAAGAATTAAAGATAGAGAGCAAGAATAGAGCAGCGGGGTCGAATACATCGACCCCGCTGCTCTATTCTTGCTCTCTATAGTCAATATAATGATTTTTTATGTTGTGTCATTTGGCTTTTTTTAGCTTTCTTCTTGAAAGGGGGGATCAAGTACCAGGTCGCCTGTGCGCACTATGCGCGGGTGACGGGTAGCTGGTGGGATATAGCCCGGGCGTTTGCGGGCCATACGCATTTCTAGCTTGTGCTGCCTGGCCTCAATAAATTCATTGGAGAGGCGACGGTAGAGCGCCTCCCATTGATCAAGTACCTGGATGCGATCATGCCTGGCAACAATCTCCAGGCTTTTTTTGCCCATTTGCGCGCGTAGGGTGGAATCCTCCAACAGTTTGTCGATGTAGCCGGCCAGCTCGTCGCTATTACCCGGTTGGAAGACATAGCCGTTTTCTTCGTGATGGGCAAGTTCAGGTAAGGCGTATGAATTGGCCGCGATGACCGGTAAACCACAGGCCATGGCTTCCATGGTGGAAAGGCTCTGTAAGTCTGCTTCAGAAGGAATAACGAATACTTCCGACGAGTGTCGCAAGGCAAGCAGGTCAGCATCGCGTACATATCCCAGGAAGCTGACGCGATCAGCAAGGTTAAGCCGGTCAACCTGCTCACGCAGGTCAGCTTCAGCTGGACCCGTACTAACCAGGGCAATATGTCCGTTGCTCTTCATTTTGGCGGCAGCATCGAGCAGTACGTCAACACGTTTCTCATAGTTGAGACGATTGACGTGGAGGATAATGGGCCGGTCAAGCGGCAGGTTAAGGCGCTGGAGCACCTGTTCATTGCGTTCCCCAGGTGTGTACTTCTTCAGATCAATGCCATTGGAGATAACACCGGCGGGTGCACGCAAACCATGATCATATAAAAGATTGAGGGCCGTGCTTGTTGGCGCCGTCACGTACTCACAGCGATTACAGAAATTCACCAGGTAGGTATAGGTGATATTACTAAACGGCTTACTAAGGACCGGGTCTGCCGAAAGCGAACGACTCATATTGATAGGTAAGTAGTGATTGGTGGCGATGACCGGTTTACGCAAGCCGCCCGCCAGGATCTGGGCAATATTGCCCAGAACAACGGGTGAGTGAATATGAATGATATGCGGATCGCTCTTTTTTAAGAGATTGCGAATGGGTACAAAGGGCAAAAAAGGGATACGCAGACCTTCGTAGGTGGGCCATTCAAAGGAAGAGAAGCGATAGACGCGCACCTTGTGTTCGAGCCGCCGCACGTCCCGCGAACCCTGGCTGGGTGCAACGACCCAAACCTGGTGTCCACGGTTGGCAAAATCCTGGGCGAGCCCATGAGTGACGGTTGGAACTCCACCCACCATAGGTGGATATTGATCTGTGACGATCATTATGCGCATATCTATCGCTCACTTCTTAATACGTTATTCCTCGGTAGCTTCAGCAGCAGGTGCAGCAGGTGCAGCCGCAGCTTCGGGTGCAGCCTCTGGTGCCGCAGCCTCTATCTCCTTCTCCAGGCGAGAAGCAGCAACCTTAACCACGCCTTCATTAGGATCAGTCACCAGGGACATGTTCGCTGGCAGCTTCACTTCTCCGGCATGCAGGATGGAGTCGATATCAGCCAGGGATGAGACGTCTACCTCGATATTTTCAGGAATTTCGCTTGCCAGGCATTCTACTTCAAGCGCGTCCAACAGGTGGAGCAGGACGCCGCCCTCAACTTTGACACCTGGCGCCTCGCCTACAAAGCGCAGCGGCACTTTAATATTCAAGCGCTCGGTCAAACTGACGCGGAAAAAATCGACATGGATAACCTTGCCCGAGCGGGGATCGTGCTGTACATGGCGTATGAGTGCTGTCTGTACGCCAGAGCTATCAGGCAGGCGCAGGGCGATAATACCTGTCGCTGCGTGTGAGCGCCGCAAACGATCAAAGTCGATAGCCTCAAGTTGAACAGCCTGAGGGGTCTCTTTATGCCCAAAGATATTTGCAGGAATGATGCCTGCCTTGCGCAGGCGCTTGGTCGCTTTACCCATCACTTCTCGATGGCTAATTGCTAATTCTGTTTGTTGTGCCATAAAAATCTCAAATCCTCTCTATACTAGAATACTTTAATAGGTACGAAAAGTATACAAGCCTAGCCTGGCCTATAGATCTTAATACACGCCGCCTGCGGCGGCGTGGGGGAGAAAGAGCAGCAGGGGAGACCCCTGCAACCCCCCAAAGGGGCTGGCCGCCCCTTTGATCCCCGCTAAGTCTACGCCTGGGAAGGCACTCCTGCAACCCCCAAAGGGGCTGGCCGCCCCTTTGATCCCCGCTCAAGCCCTGCGCTCATTTTGCTCGCTGTTGTTTAAAGAAAGCCAGGAGCGCTGGGGCTTCCATGGTATTGAGTACGTCAGAGGCGCTCAACCAACCTTTACGTGCAATGCCTATACCATAACGCATATCGTCCAAACCTTCAAGGGCGTGAGCATCTGGATCAATGGGAATCTTCATGCCCTTGTCGCGCGCGCGGTGGACCAGCCGCCAGTCCATGTCTAACCTTGAGGGATGCGCATTGATCTCAATGCAGACGCCCCGCTCAGCGGCGGCGGCAATTACCGCCTCCATATCCAGTGTATACCCTGCACGACCAAGCAGGATACGCCCGGTCGGGTGGCCAATGATGTTGACATAGGGATTGGCGATGGCACGCAGCATACGTTGTGTTTGTTCCTCGGCAGAAAGATTGAAATTGCTGTGAATAGAGGCGACAACAAAATCCAGGTTTGCCAGCACATTATCGGCATAATCCAGGCTGCCATCTTTGAGAATATCGCACTCTGTACCTTTGAGAATAAGCAGGCGCCCGCTGTATTCCGCGTTCAGGCGATCTATCTCTTCATGCTGGAGGCGCAGTTGATCTTCGGTCAAGCCACCGGCATAGGCTGCGGCTTTGCTATGATCACTCATACCAAGATACCGCAGGCCACGCGCAATACACGCTTCAGCCATTTCGCGAATGGTATTCTGACCATCACTCCAGGTAGAGTGTACATGCAGGACGCCACGCAGGTCGCTCGCCTGCACCAGTGTGGGCAGCGTGCCCTGGACCGCCGCTTCAATCTCCCCCATATCTTCGCGCAGCTCTGGTTCGATATAGGCCATGCCCAGGGCGGCGTAGATGTCCGTTTCATCCTTGCAAGGGATCAACTCCAGGTCTGGATCCTTGCCTTTGAAGAGCCCATAGTCATTAATGGTCATATTCATGCTAAGGGCACGTCGACGCAGGGGGATGTGGTGTTCGCGCGAACCCGTGAAGTGGTGGAGCGTATAGGGGAACTGGCTGTCCTTGACTACACGCAAGTCCATGGCGATACCGCTGCTCAGGATGACGCTTGATTTCGTATCGCCCTTGCCTGTGATGGCCTGGACAGAGGGCTGGCTGGTGAAGAAATCCATAATCTTGCGCCGGGCTTCATCGCCTGCATCGTCTGCCACGCTGACCACCATATCTATATCTTTGACCGTCTCGCGCCGCCGGCGCAAGCTGCCAGCCACCTCTAAACGCACAATTTCTGGTAGCTTTGCCAGGGCGGAGCGAATACGGTCAGCCTCTTCCTCCGCGACGGGATAATGAAAGCGGCCAGCATGTTGGGACAGGAAAGCAATGCCCTGTAAAATGTTGTCCTGGGTCTTTTTACCAAAGCCCGGCAGATGGGCTACCCGGTCATCCCGGCAGGCCTGCTCCAATTCAGCAATACTCGTTACATGTAACTGATCATAGATGGCGTTAATTTTTTTCGGACCGACGCCCTGGATACGCAACATATCCAGCTTGACAGGCGGTGTACTGGTGCGAAGTTCTTCATAGAAAGGTGATTGCCCTGTGTTGACCATTTCCTCGACGCGTTTGATGAGAGTTGAGCCCAGGCCAGGAGTGCCTTTCAACTTGCCCGCGCGTACAAGTTGTTCAATATCACCGTCAAGTGAATTGATGGCCCGGGCGGCATTCTCATAGGCGCGGACCTCGAACTGGCTGCTGCCCTCCTTCAATGCCAGCAGAACAGCTATATTTTCCAGGATACTTGCGACTTGATTTTTGTCCATACGCTATATCTAACCTCACTGACTGCCTTCCACCAGGCGCAGATCAAAAAATTCGGGTGGATGAGATGTGACTTCAAAAGGGTTGCGCCCCTTGAGGTCGCGGCTGAGGTACCGCTTGCAATCAAAATGCACGAGCAGCCAGCAGTACATCTCCTCGCTTACAAAAACGGCATCCCAGGGTTTTTCGCCGCCCATGTCCAGCGCTTTGTTGCAGACGAAGCAGCGTCCCATATCCGCGGCCACGGCACGTTCGAACCATCGGTAGACAAACTGGTGAAAATCTTCCATGTTCATCATATCCAGGCTCGTTGCGGGATAACCGAAGAGCACCGGGTCAGGGCATTCGCGAAAGTCATCATGCGCACGGCTCAAGGCCACAATGGGGGCCTTGATCAGCACCTTGATCTCATTGTTGGCTGGATCTTCTGTCGATGTGATGACATCTTGCAGGAGAAATCCCTCGCGCGCAAACCAGGCTAGTAGTTCGTTCCTCATAAATTTGTTCTAATCGACCTTCGGCTATAAATGTATCACTTGCGAGAGAAGGCGTCAACGAGTAAATATAAATGATAGTGGTGTAGGATGAAACCTGCCGCGGCGGGTTTCATCCTACACCACTATCATTTATGCTTCTACTTTTACCTTGCCCCACAAGTCGACCCATTCCTCCTTACCATAGGAGGAGAATGGACGTCCTTGCTGGCGGATGATCTTTTCCATAGCCTGGAAGCGCTGGCGGAACTTGCGGTTGGCGTGGCGCAGGGCCTCTTCCGCGTCTATATGCAGCCAGCGAGCGATCTTGGCTACGATAAAGAGCACATCGCCCATCTCCTCGCGCTGGTGCTCCGGGGTGCTGGCCTCCTGCAATTCCTGCAATTCCTCGGTTAGTTTGGCAAAGATATCCTGGATGGTGTCAAACTCAAAGCCGGTTTTGGCGGCTCGCTTCTGGTATTCCTGGGAGACAACCAGGGCAGGTGAGGCCAGGGGAACACGGTCAAGCACGCTTTCAGCCTGCACATCCTTACCCGCGGCGATGCGTTCCTGTTGCTTGATGACTTCCCAATTGACCAGCACCTGCTCTGCTCCACTCACATTCACATCGCCGAAAACATGAGGATGACGGCGTATTAGCTTGGCGTTGACATGCTCAAAGACATCGCCAATAGTGAAGTCGCCCTCCTGGCGCGCAATTTCAGAGTGCAGGTAGACCTGGAGGAGCAGGTCGCCTAATTCCTCGGCCAGCTTCTCCATGTCGTTTTCTTCCAATGCCTCTACGACTTCGTAGGTTTCCTCGATGACATAACGGGTCAAGGTCTGGTGCGTTTGTTTGCGATCCCATGGACAGCCGTCAGGTTCACGGCGCAGGCGCATGGTGATGTAACGCAGCGTTTCAGGTACGCGCAGGGCTGTCATCGCATCGAGCGGTGGCACATAGAGGGTGCTGAGGTGATTGGCAAAGCTATTGCGATCAAGCTCATACAGGGGCATGTTTAGGATGGCTTCAGCATCATCCTCCGCGCCGCTGTCGACACCGCCTGCCGCTCGTACCAGCCTGACATTCCATTCATCCGGGTACAATTCACTTAAGGCCAGTTTGACCGCGCTGGCGATGCGGCGATTATAAACCTGGGCAACAAGGAGTGGCTGCGTTGGAATAACTTTCCCGGCTATCTCCTCGTTGCCCAGGGCAGCTAAAGCAGTCGCATCGATAATTTGCGTGCCTGCCTCTAACGGATCAAGTTCCAGGGCTGTGCAAACCGGCTCTAGAAATGAAAGGCCCGCCGCGATACTGCTGCTCAGAGCGCGTTCGCGTGCGAGCTTCAGCACGCGCTGTACGGAGGTCTCACCAATAAGTGGATGTCCAGGCACAACGTAGATGACCGGTTGTTGGGCTGCTAAGGTACAGATTTCCTCGGCGATCTGCTGGTACAGGCTATCCCAGTTGTCTGACTCGTCATACAGGTGATCAAACGAGGCGATATTCAGGTTGGGCATAGCGCTTTTAAGGGGTGTAACCGTGGGGTGAATAAGCGTACGAAAATAGACGGTCTGCTGCCTGGCCTCGGCCTCTTGCAAGACGGTTTGGGCTTGCAGGGTGAGATCGCTCCACTGTCCCGGGCCAAGTCCAACAACGGTAATAGATGCTGCCATGTATATTCCTCTCTCTCGGTATTCTCCCCTAGTGTAACGAGAGCGGCAGCGTGTGTCAAATCGTATGCTTGTGAGGAGAGGGGCTTCGCAAAAGTCTTTTCACATCATACCCCACCACCCCCAAAATAAGAAAAAGGGTGTTGTGCCGGTTGTGCGCGCTGCGCACAACCGGCACAACACCCTTTTTCTTGCTGGGGAGGGGTTCATAATTTTGCAACGTGGGGGAGAAGGGAGCTTCCACTCAGCTTGCCCAAAAAGTAGTGTCATGTCAGCAAAAGAGACATGAGCTACGAAAACGGCGTTATAGGCAACGTGCCATTGTCTATCTTATTATAACGTGATATGCTTGTCATAATACTATTATTTTGTTGCTCGCTGCACACTCGATCAACATTTGGAGGTCATATATGGTACCCATTGATGCTACTAAGAAACCAATCTGCCCGGTATGTCACAAGGCAGATGCCGTAAAAAAACTGCAAGCTGCTTATGACGAGGGGATCACCCGTTTCGCTCCACCCCCTATGCCCACAAAAACTGTCTCGGTGCTGAAATATATGATATTCAGCGTCTTGATCGTTGCGGTATGCGTGTTTGCTATTATCATATTTGTTGGTTCAGAGAGCTTTGGCCAGTCTTTCTCGATCCCCGAACTGTTGCTCGTGCTCCTGACTCTCGTCTGTATCGTTGCCGTCCTCGCGCTTTCCTTTGTTGTCTTTAACAAGTTGGTACAAGGTGATAACGAGGCTTCACAGCGCTATCCTGAATGGGATCGGGCCGTTGAGAATTGGGATCGCTTACGCTACTGCTCCCGCGACGATATTGTCTTTGATCCACAAACAGGGAAGGTAGTTTCGGAAGAAGCTCTCAGCTCACTCCTGTCCACATCGGTAGAACAGGAAAAGCAGAAATCACAAACATCCACCTCCCTGGCCCATTGATCATCTGATAATCATAGGCTGACACATTTTATTAGCTCTACAGAAGAGGCACCCGCTTATAGTGGGTGCCTCTTCTGTAGAGCACATTAGCGCTTGCGGCGCTTCGCAGGTATGTGATGGTGTGGACGCTGGGCAGCCTGCGGCTGCACAATCTCCTGCAATCAGAAAGAAAGCAGGGCCTTTACCTTTGCTTTTCCCAGTGAGAGCAGCAGGGTAGGAATACGTGGCCCTGTATCTTTGCCACAGATGAGAGAGTAAATGGCGACGAAAAATGCTCGCTGCGCCTGCTTCATCTCCTCGGTGGGTGGTGTATCGGTGGGTAACCCATGCACCAGTTTAGGGATGTTATACACCAGTTCAGTCAACCCAACCAGGCTCCAGCATTCATCTAACTTCTCGATGAGCATGTGAAGCTCCCTGCGCTGGCTCGTGGAGAGCTGAGCATAGGCATCGGCGTCGAAGGTACTGCGAATTGTCGTGCGCTCGTCTTCTGGCAGGTAGTTATTGATCCAGTTCAGCGCACAGGTCAGGCGTGGCTCCAGTTCTTCTGCCTTGAGGGCCGCCACCGGTTCTTTCAAGCTCTGCGCGGCAATTCTGGTGACCTGCTCGATATTGCCCTGGGTGACGTCAACGATTGAGGTAAGCAGCGAGAAAGGGGCGGGCTTTGGCGTACGCCTTACTACGCCATGAGAGGTGCGGGTAGCGCGCTCGTACGTCTTTTTGTTCTGGTCGTTGGCTTTGCCCTCGTTAACCTGCCGGACCAGAGCATCCCACTCGTCGTAGAGCCGCAGCAATCCCTGCCCGAAGTCGATGTTGAACGCCTGGTTGTTGGCGCGGCGCACGTAGATCCAGCGCAAAATGCCTGGCTCAATGATCTCCAGAGCCGAGGCCATGGTCGCCGTGGTCCCTACTGAACTGGAGATCTTGGTGCGCCCATCCATGCCCACAAAGGCATAGCTGGCATACTGCGGAGGCGGAGTGTGAAAAATGTCTCGGATAATTCTCTGACCAACGGTGGCGCTGCTACCGGGCGTGGAATGATCTTCACCTGCTGGCTCAAAATCGACGCGCAAGAAGCTCCAGCGCATGGGCCAATCCACCTTCCACACCAGTTTCCCCTCGACCTTCTCGTTGAGGCTGAAGCCACCCTGGTAGTGGCAATGCTGGCACAAGTAAGCGACATAGGCCGTCTCTTGAGTATAAGAGGTCATCTGCGTGCTATCTTTGTGGCAGTTTTCACAATAGACGCGGAAGGGATAGTACGCCGCCTTC
>Ga0209647_1004001_pt1 | contig 11230 bp, 13 predicted proteins | sample GraSoi_2013_60cm_FD_185827 | JGI IMG/M metagenome (GOLD analysis project Ga0209647, IMG submission 185827) | Grasslands soil microbial communities from the Angelo Coastal Reserve, California, USA - Sample 9_17_2013_60cm (SPAdes) (version 2) | ecosystem: Environmental > Terrestrial > Soil >... | reverse complement strand
AAGCGCGATGACTGCATCGCGCGCAGCAAGATGACTCATGGCGTCGCCGGATCCCGTGCCGACGATCAAGACGCGAGTGAACTTGTGCTTAAACGCGAGAACAGCGAGCGTCTGGTAACACTCGAGGATCTCATCGTGTCGCTCACCGCCGACATTGGCGCGGATGAAGCGCTCTTCGTGGACGATCGAGCAGCCTGAAGAAGGATGGGCGAGCTGCACGACGTGAGTCGAGCAATCGTTGTGCCGGGATCGCAGGCCGTGAAGATATTCACGCTGGAAAAAATATGCTAAAAAAAGATTCGCGACAAAGAAAGCGCAATGCCAATAGCTAGCCCGCGGTACTCGTTCTTAAAATCCGTCGTTGTCGGTGCACCTGAGGATCCTGGCGTTTATGCCCTGTGGCAGGGTGACGAACTGGTGTTCTTCGGATTCGCGCAGCGCAAGGAGTCGACCATTCGATTGCGGCTGCTCGAGCATTTCCTGCAACGGCGTGAGCCCTATGAGGTCACGCACTACAGCTGGGAGATTTGCAGAGATGTCCTGAAGCGATTGGCCGAGCTGATCGCCGAGCACGAAGCGAACTTCAAGCGGCTGCCTCGCTATAACCTCGGCTCGGGCGGTAATCGGCGGGACGTGTCCTGACCGGCAGCATCACGGCGTGGCGCCGGCGTGCAGCACGCCGTCGCTCAGGTGGAGGACGCGCTCCGCCTTAGACGCAAGGCCGGCGTCGTGGGTAACCATGACGAACGCGGTGCCGTGCGAGGCGGAAAGGCGCAGCATCGCCTCGAACACCTCCTCGGCGGTGTGCGAGTCGAGATTTCCGGTGGGCTCATCCGCCAGCACGCAGGCGGGCTCGGTGACCATGGCGCGTGCAAAGGCGCAGCGCTGGCGCTCGCCGCCGGAGAGCTCGCCGGGCTGGTGCTCGAGTCGCGCGCCGAGGCCGAGCTCGTCGAGGATGCGCTTCGCGCGCTCGAGCGCCGCGGAACGCTCATCGCGCCGGATGAAAAGCGGCATGGCGACGTTCTCGATGGCGCTGAATTCCGGCAGCAGGTGATGGAACTGGTAGACGAAGCCGAGCGTCGCGTTGCGCGCCTGCCCGCGCTCGATCTCGTTCATCTCGCTGAAGGCGCGGCCGTTGACGAACACCGTGCCCGAGGTCGGCGTGTCGAGCCCGCCGAGAAGGTGCAGCAGCGTCGACTTGCCCGAGCCCGAGCGCCCCATGATGGCGATGCGCTCGCCGCGATGCACCTCGAGATCGACGCCCATCAGCACCGGCACCGGCTGCGGCCCCTGGTAGACCTTGCGCAGCGCGCGGCACGAAATCACCGCTTCGCGCTCACTCATACCTGAGCGCGTCTGCGGGGTTGGTGCGCGAGGCGCTCCAGCTCGGGTAGAGCGTGGCGACGAAGGACAGCACCAGCGCCATCGCGGTGATGGCGAGCACGTCGCCCGACTGCAGGTCGGAGGGCAGCTCCGGGATCAAATAGACATCCTTCGACAGGAACTTGAAGCCGAGCACATTCTCGATCGCCGGCACGATGACGTCGATATTGATCGCGGTGATGACGCCCAGGCCGACCCCGACGAGGGTGCCGATGACGCCGATGATCATGCCCTGCACGATGAAGATCTGCATCACCGAGCCCGGACGCGCGCCGAGCGTGCGCAGGATCGCGATGTCGGCCTGCTTGTCCTTCACCGCCACTACCAGGGTCGAGATGATGTTGATCGCCGCGACCAGCACGATCAGCGTGAGGATGATGAACATCATGCGCTTCTCGATCTCGACGGCGCGGAAGAAGTTGGCGTTGGTCTGCGTCCAGTCGGTGGCATAGGTGTCCTGCGGCAGCTGGGCAAGCAGCTCGCGCGCCACCGGGCGGGCGGCGAACAGATCGTCGAGCTTGAGCCGCACGCCGGTGACGTTGTCGCCGAGCTGATAGAGCGCCTGCGCGTCCTGCATGTGCACCAGCGCGAGCGCCGCGTCGGCATCGGCGATACCGGCCTCGAAGATGCCGACGACGGTGAACTGCTTGAGCCGCGGAATCACCCCTGCGGGTGTGACCAATCCCTGCGGCGCGACGAACACCACCTTGTCGCCGGGCAGCACTCGCAGCGCGCGCGCCAGATCGGCGCCGAGCACTACGCCGAACCCGCCTGGCTTGAGCGCGCCGAGCGAGCCCATGCGCATGTGCTGGCCGAGGTCGGCGACCTTGTCCTCCTGCTCGGGCAGGATGCCGCGCACCAGCGCGCCGCGCACCGCCTGCCCCGCCGCGAGCATCGCCTGCGCCTGCACGAACGGCGCGGTGGCGAGCACGTGCGGGTTCTTCTCAGCGATCTTGGCAATCGATTGCCAGTCGGCGAGGCGGCTGCCGGCCGCGCTGATCTGCACATGCGAGGCGACGCCGAGGATGCGCTCGCGCACCTCCTTCTGGAAGCCGTTCATCACCGAGAGCACCACGATCAGCGCCCAGACGCCGACCGCGATGCCGATCATCGAAACCAGGGAGTTGATGCTGATGAAGCGGTTGCGGCGCCGCGCGCGGGTGTAGCGCAGGCCGACCATGAGCTCGTATTTCATGAGCGCGCGAGAATACTACATGGACAATGAAACCGGCCGCCAGCTGGCGAGCCTGATCCGCGGCGAGCGCATTGCGCATCTAGCCACCCTGCGCGGGGGCGCGCCGATGGTGTCGATGACCCTCTACATGCCGGAGCACGACTTCTCGGCCTTCTACGTCCACGTCAGCCGCCTCGCGTGGCACACGCAGGACATGCAGCAGGACGCGCGCGTCGCGCTCGCGATCAGCGAGACCGACGACCGGCGCGCCGATCCGTTCACGCTGATGCGCGTAAGCATCCGCGGCGAGGCCGTGCCGCTGCTGGAGGGGCCGAAAGACGCATGGCTCGCGCGCTTCCCCCAGCAAGCGATCAACTTCGAGCTCGCCGATTTTTCCTTCTGGCGCATTACACCCAGGGACGCACGTTTCATTGCCGGCTTCGGCCGCATCCATAACCTCGCCGCCGGCGACCTGATCAAGGCCGCCTAGGCGAAGTTCACCACCGTGGTGTTCGCGCCGGAGAGGACCACGCCGACACGCTCGCCCTTTTTCGGCACAAAGGCACGCGAGATCAGCGCCGCATAAGGCGCTGCTCCACCGGGCTCCACGACGATGCGCAGCGTCTCCCACAGGGTCTTCTGTGCTTGCAGGATCGCTGCGTCTTCCACCAGCACGGTCTTCTCGACGAAGCGGGCGACGATCGGGTAGACCAGCTCGCCCACGCGCCGCGGCGCGAGCGAGTCGGCCGCAATGCCGCCCGCCTCTGCATCCACGGGATGCCCGGCCTGCAGCGCTTTGCTCAGCGTCGGCGCAGCGCGCGGTTCGACGCCGATCAGCCTGACGGCGCCGCGATACCAGGAGGCAATTCCCCCGATGAGTCCGCCGCCGCCGACGGCGACCAGCAGCGTATCGAGCTGCGGCGCCTGCGCCTGGACCTCCATGCCCAGCGTTCCCTGTCCGATCAGCGTCTCGGCCTGGTCAAAGGCGTGGATCGGCATTGCCTTGGTCTTGGCCACCCACGCCTCGCTCGCCTCCAGTGCATCGGCGTAGCGCTCGCCCTGCACCACCAGGTCTGCGCCGTAGCTGCGGATCTTGGCGATCTTCGCCGGCGAGGCGACCGTCGGCACGAAGATCTTTGCCGGCACACCCAGCCGCATGGCCGCGAAGGCCACCGCGGCGCCGTGATTGCCGCCGGAAGCGGCGACCACGCCGCTGCGCGGAACGCGTCGGAGCAGCAGGTTGGCAAAGGCGCCGCGCGTCTTGAACGAGCCGGCATGCTGCATGAACTCGAGCTTGAAGAGGACGCGCTCGACCTCGATGACCGGCGTGCGGCGGATGTAAGGCCGGACGCGGCGCTCCGCTTCACGGATGGTCGTCTTCGTGAGGCTCACGAACATATAGTAATATAACTATATGACTATGGATCGGCTGCTCAAGGCGCTGTCGAGCGCGCGGCGGCGCCAGATCCTCGATTGGCTGAAGGAACCTCGCAAGCACTTTCCGCCGCAGGTCGACGGCGACCTCGTACGCGACGGCGTGTGCGTGGTGTTCATCGCGCGCAAGCTCGGGGTCTCTCAGCCGACGGCGACGCAGCACCTCAGCCGCCTAGCCCATGCCGGGCTGATCCGGCCAAAGCGCATCAAGAAGTGGACCTTCTACAAGCGCGACGAGCCGGCCATCCGCCAGGCGCAGCGCAGCCTGGACGACGTGCTCTAGAGGGGAAGCGGGCGCAGCGCCTCTACATTTTGGTCTGACGGCGGCGTATGCGCCACGTTCAGCACCATCGAGACGGTGGTGAAGTAACCGATCACACCGAGCATGTCGATCACGCCGGCCTCGCCGAATCGCTCCACCGCACCTCGGTACGTCGCGTCGCTCACACCCTTGTTGCGTAAGAGCTCGTCGCAGAAGTCGTACGCCAGCGCCTCATCGGCGGCCATGGCCGAGGGCCGGCTTCCTCCGGCGAGCGCATCAACCGTCTGCGGCTTCACCCCGGCTTTCAGCGCGAGCGGCACATGCACCGCCCACTCGAACTGCTGCGTCCAGCGCCGCGAGACGATGAGCATCAGGAATTCGCTCAGGCGCGGCTCGAGCGAGCTGCGAAAGCGCAGGTATTCGCCCACCTGCTGCAGCCGGTCCATCAGCTCGGGGCTGCGCAGCAGCGCGATGAAAGGCCCTTTGACGCCGCCGCGCGGGCCAGCCGCAAGCGCCTGCGCCGCGTTGCGTTGCGCTTCGCTCATCGCCGCAGCCTCGAGCGGCGGCATCCTGTCCGGCATCATCAGGGCTTCTCCTTCAAGAGCGCGATGGCGCTCAGCACGAGCAGCAGGGCGGCGAACAGCAGCGCGGCGGCAAAGCCTTGCCGCTCCACGACGAAAGTCACGCTTAGCGGTCCGGCGACCTGCCCGAGGGCGAAGCCCGCCGTCATGGCCGCCACCAGCGGCGGCGCCCGATCCCCGGCGATGCGCCGCGCTTCCTGCACGCCGAGCAGGGTGATGACCACGAAGGTGGCGCCGACCAGAACCGCCGCGAGCAGGATGCCGCCCAGGCCGGGGAACAGCACCGGGCTCACGACGCCGAGCGCCATCGCGATCGCGCTCGCGCTCCAGACGCGCCGGTTGCCGTAGGCGCGCGCCAGCGGCCCGGCGAGCAGCGTGGAGATCGCGGCGGTGAGTCCGAAGATCGGCCACGCCCAGCCGAAGAGCCGCGGATCGGCAATCACCTGCTTCGCCATCACCGGGACGAAGGTCGCGGGAATGATGTAGCCGAAGCCGTAGGCGCCGTAGCACAGCACCAGGCGTAGCGAGTCGCTGGTCCAGCGCATGCCGCCTTGCGTTGCAGGCCTTGCATCGCTTCCATCGACGCCGAGCACCGGCCACACCACAGCCGCCACGACGAGCGAGAGCGCGCCCAGACCGATCCAGGCCACGCTGGAGCTCGCGTGCGCGCTCATCAGCGCTAGGCAAATGACGCCCGCTGTCAAGACGCCCGAGCCGACGCCGGTGAACACCACGCTGTTCAGCGTCGGCCGGCGAAGCAGCGCGAGGCGCTCCAGGCACCAGGAGGAGACGTAGACCAGCGCCCACGCGCTCGCCACGCCGGCGATGAAGCGCAGCACCAGCCAGGACACGAAGTCGTGCGCGAGGCCCATGCCGAGCGTCGAGAGCACGATCGCCACGAGCGCGGCGCGGATGGCGAGCTGCGGGCGCACCCGCCGGACAGCCCAGAGCGCGCCGACCAGGTAGCCGAGATAGTTCGCCGCCGCGAGATAGCCGCCCTGCGCGAGCGAGACGCCGGCGTCGTCCTGCATCATCGGCAGGAGCGGCGTGAAGGCGAAGCGGCCGATGCCCATGGCCACCGCCAGGGCGGCGAGGCCGGCAGCCGCCACTCGACTCGAAGCTTCCATGGCGCTAATGTACGTTGACGGCGCCTTCCTGAAAAATGAATAATTGAGAACCTTTCGTTCTCTTTTACAGAACCATGGATCTGGTCGAGCTGCACATCTTCAAGACGGTGGCCGAGCTGGGCGGCATCACCAGGGCCGCCACCGCGCTGCACCGCGTGCAATCGAACGTCACCACGCGCGTCCAGCAGCTCGAGGCGCGCCTGGGCACCAAGCTGTTTCACCGCCAGGGGCGAAAGCTGGTGCTGTCCTCCGAAGGCAAGGTGCTGCTCGCCTACGCCGACCGGCTGCTGCGGCTTTCCTCGGAGGCGCACGCCGCGCTCAAGGGCCACGGCCCGCACGGCGTGTTTCGCCTCGGCACGCTCGAGAGCACCGCGGCGACGCGCCTGCCGCCGGTGCTCGCGCGCTATCACCGCGATTACCCGGCAGTGCGCCTCGAGCTCGTCACCGGCACCAGCGGCGCGCTGGTCGACCGCGTGCTGCGCGGCGAGATCGAGGCCGCTTTCGTGGCCGAGCCGTTTGCCGCGAAGAACCTCGAGACGCTGCACGCCTTCAGCGAGGAGCTGGTGCTGATCACGCCGAAAGGACACGCGCGCGTGCGCTCGCCGAACGACATCGACCAGCGCGTGGTGCTGGCGTTCACTACCGGCTGCTCCTACCGCCGCCGGCTCGAGGCCTGGCTCGGCCGCTCGAGCATCGTCGCCGAGCGCGTCATGGAGTACGGCTCGTATCACGCCATCACCGCCTGCGTCGCGGCAGGCAGCGGCATCGCGGTGGTGCCGAAGTCCGTGCTGCGCGCGATCGGCATCGAAGCGCAGGTCGCGGTGCACGCGCTGCCCGCGAGCATCGCCAATGCGCGCACCATGCTGGTCTGGCGCCGCGGCCATCGATCCGCGCCGCTCGATGCCCTGCGCCAAGCATTGCGTTGAGGATCTACGGCGTCGACTTCACCTGCGCGCCGCGGCGTGCGAAGCCCATTACGGCCGCCGTTGCAGTTCTCAGCCGAAACAGCCTCACGCTGGAGCGCATCGAAAGGCTGGAATCCTTCGCGGCTTTTGAAGAGCTGCTAACGCGCAAAGGCCCCTGGGTCGGCGGCTTCGATTTTCCGTTCAGCCTGCCGCGCGAGCTGGTGCGCGATCTGGCGTGGCCTTTGCACTGGCCGGCGCTGGTCGCGCATTGCAGCGGTTTCGATCGCCCGCAGTTTCGCGCCGCGCTCGACGCCTATCGCAACACGCGCCAGCCCGGCAGCCGCTACGCGCACCGCGCCACCGACCATCCCGCGGGCTCGTCGAGTCCAATGAAGCTGGTGAATCCGCCGGTCGCGCTCATGTTTCACGAAGGCGCGCGGCGCGTGCTGGCTGCCGGCTTGCATGTACCCGCGCTGGTGGAGGGGGATGCGAAGCGCGTGGCGCTAGAGGCCTATCCGGGGCTGCTGGTGCGCAAGCACCTCGGCATTCGCGATTCGTACAAGAGCGACACGCGCAGCGAACAAACGCCGGCGCGGCGCGCCGTGCGCAAGCGCGTCGCTGCGGCGCTGAAAGCAGGCGAGCCGCTCGGCATCCGGCTGAGGGCATCATCCGCGGTGGAAAAAGCGCTGGTCACCGACGGCAGCGGCGATTTAGTCGATGCCGCGATCTGCGCGGTGCAAGCGGCCTGGGCGGCGCGGCAGCCGAATTACGGCATCCCGGCGCACGCGCCGCAAGGCGAAGGCTGGATCATCAGCTCTTAGGCGCCGGGACCAGCTCGTAGCCCTTGGCGCGCATGCAGAAGTTGAGGAGGCGCTGCTCCTCCATGTCGCGATCGCCGAAGGGATCGCCAAACGCGCCGTAGGGATAGCCGATGAAACGCCGCCCGAGCGGATCGCGATAGGGCCACGGGCCGTAGCCGCGGGAAGACGGCGGGTAGCGCCAGGCCGCCTCGCTCCAGGCCTCTGCCTGGCAATGCTGGATGTCGGCGTCGATCTGCTGCGGCGGCGGCGAATCGGGCCGCACCCATTGCATCGGCGTGCAGCCCGCGGCGAGTAGCAAAAGCGCCAGCGAATACCGTCTCATGCTTATTGGACCGCGAGTTTCGTCCAAATGCTCACCACCGGATAGCGATGCGATAGCATACTGGACAAACATCCATGCACGACGATGAACCTGGTTGAGGCACCGCTCGCAATCGTCGACCTGGAGACCACCGGCACCCGGCCGGGCGCCGACCGGGTGACCGAGATCGGAGTGCTCGAGATCGAGCGCTTCGAGGTGGTATCGGAATGGTCGACCCTGGTGAACCCGGGCATCGTGGTGCCCTCCGAGATCCAGGCGCTCACCGGCATTACCCACCGGATGCTGGCCGAGGCGCCGCGCTTCGCCGACCTTGCCGGGGAGCTGCACGAGCGCCTGTCGGGCCGGGTGTTCATCGCGCACAACGCGCGCTTCGATTACGGTTTCCTCCGGCGCGAGTTCGACCGCGCCGGCATCAAGTTCCAGGCGCGCTCGGTCTGCAGCGTCAAGCTCGCGCGGCGCCTCTATCCGCGCGAGCGCGGCCACGATCTCGACAGCCTGATCGCGCGCCACGGCATCGCCTGCCGGGAGCGCCATCGCGCGCTCGGCGATGCCGATGCGGTTTGGCAGTTCCTGCGCATCGCGGCGGAGGAGCATGGCGCTGAAGTCCTCACCGTCGCCGCGCGGCAGGTGGCGAAGCAGCCGGCGCTGCCGCCGCAGCTAGACCCGGCGGTGATCGACGCGGTTCCGGAAGCGCCGGGCGTCTACCTTCTTTACGGCGAGAGCGGCCCGCCGCTCTACATCGGCAAAAGCCGCTCGATGCGCTCGCGCCTGCTGCAGCATTTCTATTCGGCGGCGGCGTGGCTGCAGGGCGTGCGCCGCATCGACTGGCAGCGCACCGTCGGCGAGTTGGGCGCGCTCCTTGCCGAAGCACGGCTGGTGAAGAGCCTCGCGCCGCTGCACAACCGGCAGCTGCGCCGCCCCGAGGCACTATGCGGCTTCGTCTTCGACGGCAAGCGCCTGCGCCTTGCGAGCGCGGAGGAGATCGACGCCGATACGCTGCCCTTCGTGTACGGCGTCTTCCGCACGCGCCGTGCCGCGCTGCAGATGCTGCGCGCGCTCGCCGATGAGCACGGGCTGTGCCTGCAAACGCTCGGGTTTGATGCCAAGCGCCAGGGCGCCTGCTTCCGGCACCAGATCGGGCGCTGCGCCGGCGTGTGCGCGAGCCGCGAAAGCATCCATGCGCACCATGGCCGCCTTGCCGCTGCGCTCGCCAATCTAAAAACTCCTGCGTGGCCCTATGCCGGCGCCATCGGCATCGTCGAGACCGATGCGGCGCGCGACGCGACCGAAATACACGCGGTCGACCGCTGGTGCTATCTCGGCGCCGCGCGCTGCGAGCCCGAGATGGCCGACCTGCTGGATGAGCGGCCGCGCTTCGACTACGACCACTACCGCATCCTGTCGCGCCATCTCGCCAAGCCCGGCGCGCGCGTGGTGCCGCTCGCGCGATGCACTGCGAGCTCGTAGTTCCGGGGCTCTTCGCCGCTGCGGCAGCGGCGCGCCAGCCGTCGGTCGAGCTGCTGCTCGCGCGCGGTCGCTGCATGAGCGGCGAGTCGCAGAGCCTCGAGGCCTGGCTGCACGATGCCTTCGAGCTTGGCAGCGGACCGCTCCCCGCAGGCGCGCTCACGCTGCTCGGCGCGGACGGCGAGCCGGGATCGCAGCTCTGGACGCGCGCCGATCCGGTCCATCTGCGCCTGATGCGCGACCGGCTGATCCTGGCGCCGGGCGCGTGCCTGCAGCTGCAGCGCGACGAAGCCGACGCCTTGTGCGAGGCGCTCAACCGGCATTTCGCGCCGCTGCTCAAGCTGCGCGTGATCGACGCCGAGCGCTGGGTGGCCGAGCTCGCCGAAGCGCTGCCGATCGATGCGCAACCGCCGCTCGAATTCGCCGGACGCGACGTCGGCCTCGGGCTGCAGACCGGGGCCGGCGGCTCGCCGTCGCACCAGCTGCTCAACGAAGCGCAGATGGTGCTGCACTCGCATCCGGTGAACGAGGCGCGCGAGGCGCGCGGCGAGCCGCCGGTGAACAGCCTCTGGCTATGGGGCGCGGGTCGCGCGCCGGAGGTGCAAACGACACACTGGCAGTCGGTGAGCGCGAACGAGCCGATCGCGCTCGGCCTTGCGCGCGCCGCGGGACTGCGCCATCGCACGCTGCCGGCCTCGGCGGGAGCGTGGCTCGAGCGCGCACCCGAGGAGGGACGGCATCTCGTGCTGCTCGACGCGCTGCGCGTGCCGCTCGCGCTTTCCGAGACCGGCCAATACCAGGAGGCGGTCGCGGCGCTCGAGCGCGACTGGTTCGCGCCGCTGCTCGTCGCGCTGCGCGAGGGACGCGTCGGCATGGTGTCGATCCACGTGCCCGACGCGGCCGAGTGCCTCGCCTATGAGACGATCCGCGGCGACCTGCGCCGCTTCTGGCGCCGGCCAAAGCCGCTTGAGCACTACGCATGAAGATCATCGAGCGCGCCTACCAGGACGTCGATCGCCGCGCGCTGATCGATGCCGGCATCCATCCGCTGCTCGCCAGGATCTACGCCGCGCGGCGCATCCGCTCGGCAGCCGAGCTCGCCTACAGCGCGGCCGGGTTGCTGGCGCCGTCGCTCTTGAAAGGCATGGGCGAGGCCGCAGCCCTGCTCGCCGATGCGATCCAGGCCGGCAAGCGGCTCCTGATCATCGCCGACTACGATGCCGATGGCGCGACCGCCTGCGCGGTCGGCATGCGCGCGCTGCGCCTCTTCGGCGCGAACGTCGACTACCTCGTGCCCGACCGCTTCAAGCTCGGCTATGGCCTGTCGCCCGAGCTGGTCGATCTCGCCGCGCACAGAAAACCCGATCTGCTGATCACCGTGGACAACGGCATCGCGAGCGTCGAAGGCGTGGCCCGCGCGCGCGCGCTCGGCATCGGCACGCTGATCACCGATCACCACCTGCCGGGCGCCGAGCTGCCCGCGGCCGACTGCATCGTCAATCCGAACCAGCACGGCTGCAGCTTCCCGTCGAAAGCGCTGGCCGGCGTCGGCGTGATGTTCTACGTGATGATCGCGCTGCGCGCCGAGCTGAGAGGGCGCGGCGCCTTGAAGACCGAGGTGAACCTCGGCGCACTCACCGATCTCGTGGCGCTTGGCACCATCGCCGACGTGGTGCCGCTGGATGCAAACAACCGCAATCTCGTGGCGCAGGGCTTGCATCGCATTCGCGCCGCAAAGGCGCAGCCCGGCCTCGCCG
>Ga0209647_1004000_pt1 | contig 11230 bp, 13 predicted proteins | sample GraSoi_2013_60cm_FD_185827 | JGI IMG/M metagenome (GOLD analysis project Ga0209647, IMG submission 185827) | Grasslands soil microbial communities from the Angelo Coastal Reserve, California, USA - Sample 9_17_2013_60cm (SPAdes) (version 2) | ecosystem: Environmental > Terrestrial > Soil >... | reverse complement strand
CTGGAGACTCCTCCAGACTCTTAGAGGCAGTAAAATCACAGGTCAGCTGGATTTCCTGCTGGTCAATGGCTCGCTGATTATCCCTGACACGGAAGAGGCCACAAGTTCAAATCTTGTACCGCCCACCCAGGTCACAAGGGGTCCGCCCCTACAACGACCAGCCCGGCGGCCCTACAGTTCGTAGGGTCCCGCCGGGTCAGGCGGCCGGTTCCTCCCCGCTCTCGCCGGGGTCTTCCTCGTAGGCGTAGAGACGGCTGACCGCCTGGTTCATGGCCTCCAGGATGGCGGCCCGGTCGGCGCCAAACAGGTGGCCGTAGATATTTTTAGTCGTCTCGATCTTGGCGTGTCCCATCTGACGGGCTATCTGCACGTCAGCGGCACCCGAGGCGATCAGCAGGGAGGCGCACACGTGCCGTAGCTGATGCGCGGTGTAGCTAACGATCCCGTCAGGGTGGGCGGCAGTGTAACCCTGAGCGAGCTTGAGGTAACGGCGCCACAGGGAGTAGCTGAGATACCCGCCCCGCTCGCCGTTAATCAGCCGGGCATAGAGCCTGCCGCTGCTGCGCTCCCGTCCTTCCGCGCCACGGTCGAACAGGCGGCGTGCGGCGGGCATGGCGATATCGGGGATCATGACCGTTCGCACGGCGGCCCGGGTCTTCATGTCCTCGCGCACATCACGGCGCCCACCCGATTCGCTGGCGGTCCGGTCGATCGTCATGCACTGATGCTCCAGGTCAACGTTTCCGACCGGCGCGGCGACAGCTTCCTCCCAGCGCAGGCCGGTGAACGCCAGGACGATCACCACGTCCCCGAGGCCCGGCTTGAAGTGATCCATAGCCGCAGCGAGGCGAAGCACCTGCGGAATCGACGGGATGACGACCCGGCGGCGCACCGAGGCACCCCACCCGGTACGCAGCTCCAGCGCGGGGTTGACCGGGATGATCCGCTCCTCACGCGCCCAGGCGAAGAGCCGCCGCACCACGGCGGCCACCGTGCTCTTCGTGTTCCCAGACGCCGGGGTGCCATCGCGCAAGCACAGATCCCGGATCAGCGCGTTGAGCTCGGGCAGGTCCAGGTCCCCGATCCACGCGTTGCCGAGCACCGGGAGGATGTAGACGTTCAGGCAGGTCCGCTCCTCGGCCAGCGAGGACTTCGGCCGGGGAGTGCCGTCGCGCTTGGTCCGGTAGGCAACCAGGTAACGGGCCGCCACGTCCACGAACCGCACATGCTCAGCGGTCAGGCGCCCCGGGCGGCGCTTGGTCTCGTTGAACTCCCCCAGCAGTTTCTTCGCGGCCTCCAGCCCCGCGGCAGTCTTCTCGATTTGCCTCTTGAGCACCGGATCCCACAGGCGGACTCGGTACACCTGGGCGCCGCCTGGCATGGTGACGGGCGCTCGCTTCCCGTTGCTCGTGCGGTACTTCGGGGTGATCCCCGCCGGGAGATCACGCCGATCGGCGCGTGACATGCTCATCCTCCTGTTCGATCAGCGACTTCGGCAGCACCAGGGCACAGCGCGGACGGCGCGGCATTGCCGAAACACTGGCTGGCGGATGGTCATCAGACCCCGCAGCGGGGCTAGCAAGCCGGTCCCGAGGCCGAGGATGCGTCCACTCCTCCACCTCGGCCCCGGGGAAGCGCAACAGCAGCCCGACCTTCCGATAGGGGACCGCGCCCCGTGCCACAAGCTTCCGGGCATGCCGCTCGGTGATGTTCAGCCACTCACACAGCTCGGCCAGGGTGAGCATGCGGGTACCCCGCCCGTAGGGCACGTCCGGTCTCATGCCGCAGCCCTCTCGGCCTCCACCGCGTGGGCCTGGTCCTGGGCGAGGCGTCTGGCCTGGTCTAGTGCGTGCTTCCAGCGCATCCGCTCGGCCACGACCCGGACCAGCCGCCGGGGCGGGGGTAGGTAGTCGGCATCGGCCGCGGTCACCCGCTGCCACTGGTAGCGGCCGGTGTCGGCGGTTGCCGAAAGACCGAGGGTGTCCATGAGCCATTGCTTGCGGTCGCCGCGATGGTCGGCCAGGGTCTTGCCCGACCACTTGCGAGAGACCAGCACGCGGCGCCCGGCGTAGCCGAGGTGGGCCGGGTCGTGGGCTTTGCCCTTGCAGGCGCCGGGGGCCAGGCGCTGGCGCGGGTTTTTGGGGGTAATGCCGTAGCGGAGCCAGTTCGCGCAGGTGGGCGAGCACGGCTCGTACAGCAGTGCGGCGGCCAGGCGTTCGGCATGCTCGTGCTGGGAGGCGGTCGCCAGTTCGTGGCAGGTGCCGATGTCTTTGACCAGGTACTTGGTCAGGTAGCCGATGCACCGGGCGGAGTCCTTGCTCCCGGCGAGCACGCCCTGGGCGTCGAACTTGGGGCCGAACCGGGCCACGTGCAACGGGGCATCGTTGGGGCCGATGGCGTCGAGCGCGTCGTCCCAGGATGGGAGCAGCTCCCCGGTGGCCGGGTCGAGGTAGCGGCCCCGGGCCGGGTCCCAGACCGGGAGGTGGTCACCGTCGAAGCGGACCGTATCCGTGGACGGCCACCAGACCTGGTGATAGGTCGCGGCCAGCACGCGGCGCAGGTCGGCCCGGGAGACGGCGCCGCGCAGGGCGATATGGGCGTGCGGGGCCAGCCGCTGTTGCGGTTCGATGGCGGCGAAGTACTGGACGTCGTAGCCGAGGCAGCGGCGAAGGTTCTGTATCCGGTCGAACAGGGATGCGAAGTGGATCGCATCCCGGGCGGCGCGCTGGTAGTCGTAGCGGGCCGGGTCGATGGGGGTGCCGTCGTCTCGGACCTTGCCGTAGCTGTCGCAGGTCAGAGTGAGGACATCGACGGCCGGTAGACCGTCCCATCCGGGGCGGTGTAGGTACGGCCGGTGGTCCGGTCCGCGACCTTGCGGCGGGGCAGGTCGGGGGCATCTTGGCGGCGGCGGGTGGAGCGCTGGCGCCGGTTATTGGGCTTGCTGGTGGTCCCGAGGCTGCCGCGGATGCCCAGCCGGGCCAGCTCGCCAGTGAGCGCGACGATCGAGTCGTCCAGGTCGGCGGTGTCCTGGCCGTGCTCGGTGGCCCGGTCGCGAGCGACGGCGAGGTCCGCGAGGGTGGCTGCCAGCCAGCGCTGGTAGTCGTCCGGCAGATCGGGGCTGGTGACGGGTTCGTGCTCGAGGTGCCAGCCTTCCCGGCATTGCGCGGCGCGCAGCACCTTGGCCCGCTCGGCGCACGACGGGCACACCGATGAGAGCGTGGCCCCGCACGGGACGAGGACCTGTTCCACCTGGCCGGTATCGAGGTTGGTCTTGCGGAGCTGGACGGGGCGGGTGCAGGCACCGTGCTCGGCGGCCACGGTCTTGATCACGTCGCGGATGTGCGGGCGGGCCATCCGCCCGGCCCGTGTCGTGCGGTCGGTCATGCGGCCTCACCGTCCACCGGTGCCTGCCAAGTGGTCGACCAGCCGCACAGCGGGCAGTCCTGCCGGACGGCCGGTCCCCCATTGTCGGTGCTGGTCACGCCAGTGCCGCAGGCCGGGCACGGGTCATCGGTCCGCCAAGTCGTAGACATCATGCAGCAGCACCCGCCTCGATCGCGCGCACCGGCACGGCGCCTTCGAGTGGGCAGGTGGCAGCCATGGCCCGGATGTCATCGTCGGAAACCCACGCAGCGCGGACCCGTACCGGGTCGGGGTCGGTTTCCAGCCGGACGAACGCCACCCCGGCCCCTATTTCGGGGTCGGAGGAGATGAGGTCGGCGGTGGCGCCGCGGTCGCGGGCGCCGTCGCCGAGCACCATGTCGACCTGGTCGGGTTCGTCCAGCCGCATGGCGATCCGGTCGGGGAACAGGTTGCGGATGGACATGACTTCCTTGCGCGGGTCCTGCAGCGCGGCGACGACGCAGTAGCCGACCGCGCGGCCCTGCGTGGTGAGCGTGGCCAGGGCGGCCTTGACCCGGTCGCGCAGGTTCTTGTCGGGGTGGTAGGCGGTCAGGAATGCGACCTCATCGACCAGGACGATCACGAACGGGTGCTCGGTGGTGGGCGTGTGGTCGCGCTGTTTCCCGGCCAGCAGCGCGGCCCGAGCCTGCATGTCGGTCGCGGCGGTTTCGAGCATGGCCATGACTGCGACGGGGTCGGCGGCGTACTGGCCGCAGTGGTCGAAGATGGTCCGGCCGTAGGCCAGCTCCATGACCTTCGGATCGGCGGCGAGGATGCGGACCAGGCCCTGGTGCAGGGCGGGCAGCAGGGCGCGGATCAGGCCCCAGATGATCGAGCCTTTCCCCGCGCCGGTGGCCCCGGCGATCAGCAGGTGGGTGCCGTGCAGCCGGATGGTCCACGGGGCGCCGTCCTCGCGACGGCCTACCGGCAGCGCCCGCAGGTCGGTCCGGACGGGGATGGGCAGGGGCGGGGATGATGGCGGCCAGGGCGTCGCGGCGGACGAACTCCAGCACCAGCAGCCCGGGACGGCCGGTACGGACCCGGCAGGTCAGCGCGGCGAACCCGTGCGCCAGGCTGGCGGCCCGGCGGGCGAAGTCCTCGGCCGACTGACCGGACACGATGCCCACCAGCACCCGGTCCACATACCGGGTCGAGGCGACCTTGCCGAGCACCGGCAGCAACAGACGGCCCTGGTAGGCCGGGGCCAGGCGGCCGATGGTCATCACCGCGGCCCAGTGGCGCTGGTAGTGCCAGCGCCGCCACTTACTCCGGGTCGGGCCGGTGATGAACCGGTCGAACGAACCGGGCCAGCGCCGCCGCCACCCGACCAGGGCAGCGGCGGCGACGAGGACCAGGACGACGGGGCCGGGCCAGCCTGCCGCATACCAGGCCCCGGCCAGTGACAGCGCGGCCAGGTCGATGAGCGGGTGGCGGGCGATGAAGCCGACCAGGGCGGCCAGCAACCGCCAGAGCTGGACGATGCCGATCGCCCAGCCGGGGGTGTGATACACGGGCGCGCGCCAGACCGGGACGGCGAACGGGTCGGGGTTGTCGACCTGGGCGATCTGCTGGCCGGAGAAGGTGGACATTCTCATTGGCCTGCCTCCTGGTCCTCCAGGGCCTCGCGGCGGCGGCACAGGCCCGCCACATAGTGCCAGGCATCGGCGGCGACCTCGTGCGCTTCGACGGAGCCCAGGTCGGCGGCGCACCGCGACAGCAGGCTGGCCTTGCGCTCGTGGTAGGCGATCTGCTCATCCAGCGACGTGCCAGGGCCGAGCTGGCGGGCGTGGCTGAGCAGGGCGCTGATCTCGCCCGGGGTGACCCGGGCGGGCTGGTCGGTCATGATGGGGGTTCCTTCCTGAGTTGGCGCTCGGGAGCGGAGAGGTTGGAAGCCCCGGCCGGTGCTGTCATCACTGGCCGGGGCCATGACCCTCACGCCGGATGGCGGGTGAGGGGAGCCAGGGCAGGCAGGCCGCGCCAGGACCGTTCGACCTCGATGGCGTACCGGGCGGTGGCGGCAATTCCTTAGCGGATCACTCAGCGTCCTGGCGATCGCGGCGATCCCGCACTCTGATCTGCGCGACGAGCAGCTGCTCATGACGACATCGCTCAGCTACCGCCAGCTTGAACAGCGCACACCGGCTCGCAGCCTTGCGCGACCGGTTACTGCCCATCTCTCCCTTGCCTGCGACATGGCCCAGCGGACAGCCGGGAAACAGCGCATCCGGCTGTCGGCGGCCGTGGCCGAGATCGCCGGTCTGGCCGCATGGCTGCACGCCGATCTTGTCGAACCGGGCCAGGCGCGGCGGTTCTACAAGATGTCCATCAGCGCAGCCCAGCAGGCACAGCATCCGCTGCTAGCGATCTACATGCAGGGCAGCTTCGGCCAGTACGCCACCCTGGCCGGTGACCCGGTTCACGGGCTACGCCTGCTTCGCGACGCGGCCGGGCGATTGCCGCGCTCGGCGCCGCCTACCGCACGGGCATGGCTGGCCGCTCTTGAAGCTGTCGCGCTCGGCTACCTTGGCGACCGCGCAGCGCTTAAGGTGCTCGATGATGCGCAGCGTTACGCCGACGCGGGCGCCAGGAGCGAGCCGGTCTGGCCGTGGGTGTTCCCGTTCGACTCATCCAAGGTCGCCAGCTACCGGGCGGTTGCCGCATCTCGGCTTGGCCTTGCGAACATCGCCGTCGATGCCTTCGACCAGGCCGACGCAGCGCGAAGCCCCAAGCAGGCCGCGCTCGTCGCTGCCGAACACGCCCGGGTCCTGGCGACCGGCGGCCATATCGATCAGGCTTGCGCCATCGCAGTAGCCGCGTACCATGTCGGGGCCACCTATGAGTCAGAGCGCGTGCGGCAAGCTCTCCGCGAGTTCCGGGCCAGCCTCGGTAGCCGGGCCGGGCAGCGCATCACCGCAGAGCTGGATGACCGGCTGCACAGCGCTTACACGGCACGGAGCACATGATGCGCGTAGCAGTCACCGGACACCGCGGTCTTCCAGCCGCTACTGAGCGCCTGGTCGACAAGGCCATCCGCGACCAGCTCGCCAGTGAGGCAGAACGTGATCACCTTGTCGGCCTGAGCAACCTCGCGGACGGCGCTGACCAGATCTTCGCACGCGCCGTGCTGGACGCGGGCGGGCAGCTCGAAGTCATCATTCCGGCAGCGCTGTACCGGGACGGCCTGCCCGAAGGCGTCCACGCTGAATACGACGCGCTCCTGTCGGCCGCTTCCCAGGTTGACCGGCTCGCCTACGTCGAATCGACCTCGGAATCGCACATGGCGGCCAGCCAGGCCATGCTGGCACGAGCCAACCGCCTATACGCCGTGTGGGACGGCAAGCCTGCCCGTGGATACGGCGGCACCGCCGATGTAGTGGCTGAGGCGAAGAAGCGCGGTATCCCGGTCACCGTCATATGGCCCGAAGGTGCAAGCCGGGATAAGGCAGCGTGAGCGCTGTAACCTGATGGTCATGGCGGAGCCGCTTCCGCGCGACTGGTGGACGACAAGTGATGTGGCCACATTCCTGGGCATCGCGCCGTCAACCATCCGCGCCTACGTCGCCCGCGGTCAGATGCCTGCAGCCGACCGTCGCATCGGTCGCGAGCCCGTCTGGCGGCCTGCGACGATCCGCCAATGGCACAGCCAGCGACCGCGCCAAGCACGCACTGCGGAACCAGCCGGATAGCCGAGATCAGCCCGGCGGCGCGGCGGAATCATCGCGATGCACTGCCGAATTGAGCCATATCTGATCAAGGCGGCGCGCTGCGCGCGCCGCGGGCCTGGCGCCAGCGCCCGGCCTCTGCCTCGGAAGGCCCGGCCGGGCACGCGCCGGCCCCAGGCAGCAGCCTGCCGCGGATCGGCCCGGCACATGCGGCTACGCAGAACCGCGCCGCACGCTGCCGTCTCCTCGGCGCTCCACGACCCAGCTCCCGGTCGGCGCGTCAAGAGCGCTCGCTGCGGTCGCGTCGCATGCGATCGGCTAGGGACTCTGGACTCCCCGCCCACTCGCTGGGGATCGGCGCCTGCGAGTTATCAGGACGACGGACAGGGCCAGGTGGGCTGATCTGGCCTACCGATTTTGGCGCGCGGTGAGAGTGAACCTTTGGCGGCACTTAGGTAGTCGTGTTAATTGACGGATCGAGGTGGCCGGAGAAGCAGTGAATGCTGAGGTCGAGGGGTTCGCGCAGTTCGTCGAGGCACGCCAGAACGCCCTGCAGCGGACAGCGTGGCTGCTGACCGGTGACTGGGCGCTGGCCGAGGATCTGGTGCAGACGGCGCTGGCGCGGTCGTGGCCGCGGTGGGAGCGGATCAGGCGGCGCGACGATCCGGAGATCTATGTGCGCCGGGTGATGGTGAATACCTGGGCGCATTGGAGTCGGCGCCGGTGGCGAGGCGAGCAGCCATCGGGGAGGGTGCCCGACGGTCAGGCGCCGGGGGACATGGCGGCCGAGGTGGCCGTGCGCATGGCGGTGCGTAGCGCGTTGGGGTCATTGGCCGCCCGCCAGCGGGCGGTGTTTGTGCTGCGGGTGTTTGACGATCTGTCCGAGGCGCAGGTGGCGCAGGTGCTGGGGTGCGCGGTCGGCACGGTCAAGAGCACGATGGCGCGGGCAGTGGCCAGATTGAGGGAGGACCCGCGGCTGGCGGAGTTGCTGGATCGGGAGGCCCGATGAACGGGATGGACAGGCAGATGCGTGAACTTCTCGATGCCGCGGTGGGCGAGCCACCGCACCAGGTGAGCGTGGAGGCGGTACGGCGCCGGGTGATCAGACGGCGGGTCATGGAATACGTTGCCACGGGGGCGGCCGTCGCCGTCACCGCCGCCGCCGTCCTGGCGGGCATCGGGGCACTCGGCCGCGGCCCGGGGCGATCAGCGGCAGCATCGACGGCCGTTCCAACCGTCTATGTCTGTAACGTCAAGGGCACGGTCATCCCGATCAGGATCGCCACCAACACGGCCGGCAAGCCGATCAGGGTCGGCTTCCTGGCCGTGACTGCGATCGCGATCACGCCGGACGAGAAGACCGCCTACGTCGTCGAGGGCTCGGGCTCGTCGGGCACGGTCCCCCCGATCGCCACGGTCATCCCGATCGCCACGGCCACCAACACGGCCGGCAAGCCGATCAAGGTCGGCCGCTTCTTCGCCGGTCCGATCGCGATCACGCCGGACGGGAAGACTGCCTACGTCGTCGAGAGCTCGGGCTCGTCGGGCGCGGTCATCCCCATCGCCACGGCCACCAACACGGTCGGCAAGCCGATCAAGGTCGGCCGCCTCGCCGGTCCGATCGCGATCACGCCGGACGGGAAGACCGCCTACGTCGCCAGCTGGAGCTTGGGCACGGTCATCCCGATCGCCACGGCCACCAACACGGCCGGCAAGCCGATCAAGGTCGGCGCGGGATTGGAATTTGGTGGGATCGCGTTCACGCCGGATGGGAAGACCGCCTATGTCGTCGAGAGCTCGGGCGGGTCGGGCGCGGTCATCCCCATCGACACGGGCACCAACACGGCCGGCAAGCCGATCAAGGTCGGTGCCAGCGCCGGTGGGATCGCGATCACGCCGGACGGGAAGACGGCCTACGTCGGCAACCAGGGCCCGGGCACGGTCATCCCGATCGACACGGTCACCAACACGGCCGGTAAGCCGATCAGGGTCGGTACCAGCGCCGGTCCGAGCGAGATCGCGATCACGCCGGACGGGAAGATGGCCTACGTCGGCAACTTGAACGGCACGGTAACCCCGGTCACGATCGCTACCAACACGGCGGGCAAGCCGATCAAGGTCGGCGGCTTCCTCGGTGTGGGTCCGATCGCGATCACGCCGGACGGGAAGACCGTCTACGTCGCCAGCCGGAACTTGGGCACGGTCATCCCCATCGCCACGGCCACCAACACGGCCGGCAAGCCGATCAAGGTCGGCTCCTCTAGCGTCGTGGGGGACACGGACACGCTCCCTTGCATGGCAATCACGCCATGACCTGCACGGAGGCCAGGCCATGGCGCCACCGACCTTCCAAGCTGGGACTCAGACTGCTGCCAATACCAGAGACGAGCAGGTGGGAGGCGGGCCTTCACCCGGCGCGGCAGTATCAGCCCTCCGCGGGAGCGGTCAAGGGTTCCAAGATCCTTTGGCCGCGCCCCTCGGCACCCATATAAACCTCGCGCGCGCTGAACCTCTGCACGGCCAAAGCATCTTGCAAATCCTGCGGACCAGGCCCTTGACCGCTCCCGTTCCGGGCAGTGATCGGCGCCTATCGGGTGAAGCCCACCAGGTGGGAAGCCACTCGCATAGGAGCGATCATGAACAGCAAGGATCACTGCCCGGCATGCAGCGGCGGCGGCCTGGTCCCCGCGCCGGGATGCACCTGCACCGGGAACGCGCGCACCTGCCTACCCGCTATCTGCCCTGTGTGCATGGGCAGCGGCGTGCCCGTTGCGTGCCCGATCGGGGAGGCGGTCGGGGCGTCTCACGGTCACTAACGGACAGTCTGTTAACCTCGCTGACCTCCGGCGGGCCAGGTCAAGATAGCATCATCCACGATCTCCTAAGCAGTAGGTCGCGCGTTCGAGTCGCGCTCGGGGCGCTCGCGCTGAAATGAAGGCCCAGGTCCAGCACAGCGCCGCCACCAGCGAGAAGGAGGGTCGGCGGGTTGTCAGGCGTAGGCATTAACGTGACCGCTATGAAGCTGGAGATGATGACCGAGCAGGATGTCGAACTCCGGGTGCGACAACAGACCGATCCCCAGATGATGGCCGAGCTGGGTGGCCCCCGGCCGCGGGAAGCCATCGGGCAGGCGCACGCGAAGTCGCTGGCTCTGGCCGCCGAGGGAAGGTGCTGGCCGCTCAAGGTGATCCCGGAGGAAGCATCGTCGCCCGCTGGCGGGGTTGATGTCTTTGAGTCGTCTCATGAGGGCGAAACGATCTATGAGATCGGGTGGATGATCTTGCCCGAGTTCCAGAACCGGGGAATTGCCAGCCAGGCCGTGCGGGAGGTTCTGGAGAAGGCGCGGGCGGAGCGGAAGTTCGGGCAGATCCACGCCTTTCCCGCGGTCACGAACAGCCCTTCCAACAAGATCTGCGAGAAGAACGGCTTCTCGAACCTGGGAGAGTGCGAGTTCGAGTTCGCCGGACGGAGTCTTCGCTGCAACCATTGGCGGATCGACCTGTTCTGAATCTGGTGCCGCCGTAGGCCGTGGTGACCCTGACAGATCTACTCTGTGAAGTTCGGCTGATTTCCTGCCGTGCCCGCTACGTGCCCGATCGAGCGGCAAACCAGCGGCAATCACGGTCACTCGCGGACAAGAGCCAGGGCTGGTCACCTGGGCTGATGCAGGTCATAGCCCGTGCAGACTCAGCTTTCCAAGCTGGTGCTGGATGGCACGGGTCCGGGTGAAGTGGGCGCGGCTTCGAATCCGCGCCAGTAGCGCAGGAACACGAGCGGCAGAGACGGGCCGGAGTTTACGGGTAGCGCAACGTGCCGTCTTGAACTCTCCTTAGTATTTCGGCCGCCGTTTCACCGGGTGGTCCGGCCAGCCCGGCCAGCACGTGTCGTTGGCCGATTTCGGCTTGTGCGAACTGCCGGTGCATGTGCCGGGTTGCGTCTTCGTCGGTGAAGCCGTGACCGGAGCGGTTCGCCACCTGGGCCACGCACCGCTCCACTGGAGGGAGAAGGATGACGTAGTGCAGCTGGTCGAGAGCAGCCTCGGCAACAAAGTCAGTGAGGAACCATGGCCCGAGAACGCCGTCGTACACGGTGATGTAGCCACCGGCGACGAAGCGGCCGGTGGCGGCCGCAGCTGCCCGTGTGACAATCTCGTTCTGGCCATGGGC
>Ga0209647_1003999_pt1 | contig 11233 bp, 7 predicted proteins | sample GraSoi_2013_60cm_FD_185827 | JGI IMG/M metagenome (GOLD analysis project Ga0209647, IMG submission 185827) | Grasslands soil microbial communities from the Angelo Coastal Reserve, California, USA - Sample 9_17_2013_60cm (SPAdes) (version 2) | ecosystem: Environmental > Terrestrial > Soil >... | reverse complement strand
TATGCACTTTTCAAGAGCGAAGGCGATGAGAGAGTGAAAGCCAATCTCATATTCAGCTTGGCGGCCCTGGATCTTCAGAGCGAAAGGGGATATCAATTCGTCAAAGAACTCGCGACAGGAGCGGATAACCCCCTCCTACGGTTTGCTGCGGCTCTTGTCACTGTGGAGTCCGGCCGGGATGATATCCCACATCAGGTAATTGACCTGCTGATCCAAGTAACAATGCATAAGATAGAAGTAGGGGAGGCCTACGAGTGGATTCCCTGGGGACAATGGAGAGCCAACTATAAGGCCGTTTGGGCCTTGCGATGGCTCTCACCTCAACCGGCACGGTATACGATCAATCAACTTATCACTGCTCTTCATACCTACCTCACAAATGTTGCAAGAGAGACAGGAGTGAAGGTCCACACTCATGTGCCTACCACTGTCTTCATAGCGGTGATTGTTGATAGGGCCACAAGGACCGAAGGCGGCAATGACGACAGTGGTAGGCACATGAGTGTGGACCTTCACCTGGCTCAGTACGCTCGGCAGGCGCCTACGACAGTAGATGAGGCGATCAAGGTAGCCTTCCATCTCGCATTCAGGAATGAGAAGCTGAAGGATGGTACATGCTTGCAGGATCTTTCCTTAGAGCAGCGATTGGTGTTGAAGACGCTGGTTGACTGCGGTTTGGCATGGAGGTCCACAGGAAGCGGACGGGACAGCATGACGTGTGTTGCGGACCTTCGCCATGTCGGGCTACCTGTTACGCAAGTAGGACTGCGAGCATTTCTGCAACAGAGGTGATCGTGGAACACTTCTCGCAAGTCGAGGAGTCGCTAACCGGCACCTTCGGGCAACAACATCAGGTACAGAACGACGAAAGTCCGTGCTTCGTCGTTACATCGGCCGGATAAGGGGCTCGTGCATATGAGCAGATCTATCACTCGGGGATTAACCGCACCGTCTCCCCAAAGGGCACCTTGTCTGCCTGCAGCCCGCCGGGGGAGAGCACCCACAGCACCGGCAGCGCTGGCGCCTCCTCTGGAAACCTGCCGCAGCCGTCGGTCAGGTAGATGCAGACGCCGTCCTGCGTATCAGCCTGTTTGTGTTCCTCCTGAACAGCCTCGAAGAAGGGGCGGAAGTCCGTACCGCCGCCTCCACCTGGCCTGGGGATCTCAGCCCTTTCGGTGAGCGGATATGGGCCATAGCAGGCAGCGTCGGCATAGTAGAGCGAGGCGACCAGGTGCGGGTAGGCGCTCAGGATGCCCACAACCTCGCCCAGGAAGAGCGAGATTTCCTTTGAGCCGATGGAGCCGCTGGTATCGACGGACACGTAAACACGCACGCTCTCGCCCTCCAGCGTCTCGAGGTAGAGCCGCTGGCCAATAAAGCGCCGGTCGTAGCCCTGGAAGTCGTTGGGCGTGCGTACCAAGAAGCGCCAGAGATATGCGCGCCAGTCCAGCTGCGCCGCGCTCATCTGTGTCAATTCCCGCTCCAACCCGGCCGACTGCGTTCCATGCCTCATCGTCTCCGCTAAGGTTTTTGCGTGCTGCAGTGCCTGTCGCCAGTACTCCTCCAACCCGGCATACCCATCCCTTCCCGGCCCATTCGACCAGAGCAGATCGGCCGTGGTGAACGATGTGTACTGCTTGCGACGCTCCTGCAGCAGGTGATAGATCTCCTCGACGCTCAAATGCTCCAGCTCCTTATCACGCAGGTGCCCTGCTGGTAGCTCAAAGCCCTCCTGTGCCAGGATGATGCCGTTCACCACGATGTCCGCCGCGATGTTCCAGAGAAGCGGTTCCCGTGTGCCGCGCCGGGGCACGTGCAGCAGCGCGGCATGCAGCACCTCGTGTGCCATCAGCCCCAGGCGCAGTGCCGGCGTCAGCTCACCCCAGAAGCGCTCGTTGATAAAGATGTCACGCCCGTCCGTTGCTGCGGTGGGCACGGTCTCCGTCATCTGGATGCGCGCGAAGAGCGCCAGCGTAGCGAAGAACGGCGAGCGCAGGCGCAGCTGTAGCACGGCGCTGGTGATCTGCCGCTGCAGCACGTCTTGTTGTCCCATAGCCTTCCCTTTAGCTTACCATTTCCATGTATTCGGCGAACATTATTTGCAGGCCCCTATCCCGCTGCACGAGCGTGGCCAGCACGCCCAGTTGATTGCGGGCGCGTGCCAGGCGGAAGAGGTCGGTCGCGAAAAGCTGCACCCACTCGGCGCTGGCCCTGGCAGCCATCCACAGGAAGGCGTTGTAGCCCTGCTGCGGCGCGTTAGCTCGCAGGGTCAGCGCGACGGTGATGGCGTAGCGCAGCGAAGGCTCTGTGGGAAAGGCGATGTGTTCCCCGTTGCCCTCCAGGATGTGCGTCACATCAGGGATCTGGTTGTAGAGCGCTGTGAATGAGTTCAACTCGGCGGCGGCGCCTGGTCCGACTACTGGCGCGATATCCAGGCCGACCTTGTAGAGGGCGTTGGCGCTCATCCACGAGCGTGGCGACGGCCAGGCCGGCTGCTGCGGATCTAGCTTGTGCAGCAGGCCCGGGCGGAACGAGAGGAAAGCCAGCAAGTGCTCATGGATGTCGTGCGTGAGCGCATAGGCCTTGAAGCTCTCAAAGTGCGGCTCAACCTGCAGATGAATGAAGCGATTCGCCAGCGGCGCGGGCATATCGAACACTGCCGCCCGATCTTCCTTGCGATTGCCCGCTGCCCAGATGAACCAGCCAGCCGGAACCGTATAAGAGCCCACGCGGCGGTCCAGGATCAACTGCTGCGCCATCCCCTGCATGGTCGGCGGGGCCAGGTTCACTTCATCCAGGAAGAGAATGCCCCTCCCCTCACGTGGCAGAAATTCCGGCGGGTACCAGCGTGAGACCCCGTTATCGGCCACCGGCAGGCCGCGCAGGTCCGTCGGGGCCAGCTGCGAGAGGCGCAGATCGACCAGCTCCAGGTCATGTGCCCCGGCGGCCTGTGCCACCATACTCGACTTGCCGATGCCGGGCGGCCCCCAGATCATCGTACTCAGCATCAAGCGATGTTCTACAAGCTTATGCAAGAACTGTGAAAGCGCTTCAGGTGTCATAGAACTTCCCTGCTATGGTGCAGCATGCTGTTTCAAAGCTTCACGTGCGACTGTGCGTACATAGCGGTTGCCATCCTGCGCCAATTCGTCGAGCACTGTGCGTGGTAACTCCGGGTGCAATGCAAGAAGGCAGCGCTCTTCCCAGTAAACGGACTGTGCAAATGCCCGCAGCAACGGCAGCGGTAGGTCCGGGCGTACCAGGACATGCGACCACTGCCGTGGATACCGGTCTAATGGCGCGGCCACGATGTGTTCCACCAGGCGCTCTACCATAGCCTGCCGCTGCTCACACGAGAGAGCGGGATGGCACACCAGGCCAAAACGGAGCTCAATGCAGGCATGTGTAAAGGCCGCTTCGAGCAGATCAGGCGGCGCGTGCGGGTTTGAGATGATCCCTTTCCAGAAGTGTTGTTCCCCACGAGCACGTGCCCTCCTGGATTGATTTGCCAGCCGGTACAACACTTCAACCGGCGTGTGCTTGTGGGCTGCCACACCAGCCCATACCCGCGCGTTCCCTTTCGTGGCGAGCTGGACCAGTAGCTCCGGCGTTGTCTGAGGATTACGGGCGACCTGTTCCCAGAGGTACGTATGGTTCCCCTGCATCAGCTGCTCCAGGACTGGGAGGGGTGTGCGCGGATTAGCCGCGAGGTTCCTGCGAATTTTCCGTACCGGTTCTTTGGCCAATCGCTGAAACAATGCAAATGGAAGCTGCGGATTTTTTGCCAGGCTGATACGTACTTCACCGGCTGTATCACTGATCAGCGCCGGGAAGAGTGCTACCGGAAGCCCGGGATTGCCAGCTGCCGCGCCGCGCACCTGTGGGTTCAGATCATCTGCCAGGGCTGCCAGCACCGCTTCTGGCGCCTGGATGTTGCCGCCCAGTGCCGCGAGTACCGACGGCCTGCGATCATCTCGGAGGAGCTGGTACAGCCCGGCAGGAAGCTGGCGGTTTGAGGCAACAGAGGCCCGGACGATCGGCCTGGAGTCATGAGCGAGGGCCTCCAGATCTGCAGGCGGTGTGCGCTGGTTGCCCGCAACTGCGTAGCGGACAAGCATATCTTTGTCGCCTGCCAGCTGATGCAAAAGTGCAGGTGGCACACGAGGATTGCACACCACAGTACGGCGCGCTTCGGGAGAGGTAACTAGCCGAGCGAGGAGTTCAACGGGCGTATAGGGATGAAGCGCGATGCGGTGTAGCAGTTGTGCGTGCTCCTCTGCCATGGCTGTGTAGATTTCCTGCTGCCCAACAGGAACGCCCGCAAGAGCAATATGCAGTCGGGCTGCCGCCTTGACCTGCCCGCGCACCCGGTCGTAGGGAGGAACCGGAGTTTCTTGCAGCCATTGAAGCCACATGGGCGGAATATGCTCGCAACGCAAGAGGTGTAGCCAGGTTTGCGGGGAGGCGTCCTGCATAAAATCTGGCTGAGCCAGGTTCAGGAAAGGCATAATGGGATTTGCCAGAAATGTGTGCGGGAATTCCTGCGCCAGGTGCAGCAAAATGGCGACAGGCGTATTGGGATTCTCTGTCACTGCGCGGCGGATAACCGGATCTTTTTCGTTGCTCAGGGTCTCTAAAATCGTGGCGGGTGTAGCGTGGTTGGAGGCGATAAGCGCCTTGAGTGTGTGGTCGTGGCTCAATGCTGCTAAGCGTTCCGGCGCGGTAGTGCTATCGGATGCTTCAGCTGCGAGCGGAGGTATGGTGATACTCTGCATTATTTACATTTTGCTACTCCTGACCGTCGGAAGTGTCGACACTCTCGAAAAACAACAAACCGCTGAAAGTGAAGGCGACCGGGAGTCGAACCCGGTGTCTGCATTTCCCGCAGTATATCATGCCTGCCGGTTTCGTTCAACTCTGTCAGAGGGTATTTCGCCTGTACATTCGATATTTTCATGTTGACAAAACGGATAAGCAAATTATAATAAAAAAACCCACAACTCATGTGTGTGGGTAATCAAGAAAGAAAAGAGTTGTCACTCCGTTTCCAGAAAAGAAGTAGGAGTAACGGCTACCCATAATACTACCAGCAACTTTGCGTTTTGTCAAGCAAGAGAGAACAGCTACATGACGAAGAAGAGTGATGAGACAGACATTGTACCCGGTACACAGGGAGAACCACGCCTGATCTCTACTTATGAGGGTGCCAGTGCTTTTCCAATAGACGATCCGTTTGTCAGACTGGTCTTCACCTATGGCAGTTTTCTCCCAGGCGCCGATACCCTCTACGGGAGCCCGGAAGAGATGATGCTCCGCTTCATAGACGCAGTGCAACAGGCTGGCCAGGCTCATCCTGAGCTGGCACTCCAGTATGCTGCCTGGCTACGAGATCCACGGCAAGGAAAAGGGAACCGTAGCCAGCCCCCCTGGGTACTCGCTGTTCTTGCCTCTTTGCCTGAGTGCGTTGCACATCCGCGTTTTGCGGAACTGGTTGCTCGGTGCATTGTACGCCCCGATGACAGCATCTATCTCATCCAGGCAGCAGCCATCTGGCTAGGGGATAACCAGTTTCCCCAGCCTCTCAAGATCGGTATCGCCAGAGGGTTGGAAGGCTTGAGCGATTACCAACTGGCCAAGTATGCCAGTTCGCAACTCAACCTCATGCCCAGGAAGAAGGGCGCAACGCGAAAAGCGTTGCCTGAGCAGACAACTAGTGAGCGTTCTGCTACACTGGCTCTCCCATCAACAGAGGTAGCAGAGCGTGCAAACGTCTCGGAGAGCGGAGAGCGGACGCTGCGATTGGTCGATGTGCTAGGCATTTGCAAGCAACATCTCAGCTCTCGTCTGTTTCTGCTCTATCGGTACTTACATGCACCAACCCGTGAGCGAGCCCATTTACTCCCATTGCTGGATAGCCACTTCCCTCTGTTTCACGCCCAGAAGGTGCTGCGTATGAACCCGCCACGCGAGGTCAACCAGGTCCAGGGATGGGTAAGTCAGGCTCTGCAAGCTCGTATGACCATGGAGCAAATGTTTTCCGCCACCGGGATGGCTCCGGGGCAGCGCCAACAACTCCTGGCCCAAACATCTCCTTCCCAATCGTCCAATCAGGAAGAGCGCAATAGCCTGGAGGACAAGCTCCGCCAGGCGTTTCCACAGATGAAGACCAGCCAGCAACAGCAGACTGCTACCAGTTTAGCGAATCTACGAGAGAACGAAGTCAAGCAGTTACATATTCGGGCCGAACTCTGGAAAACGCTGCTAGGGGCCCGTGTTCCCAGTGAAAACGATCCAGAGAAGACTATCCCGTTCCTGGGAGATATGGCCTTTCTGCGCAATGTGCGAGGGATGTACCAGGCGGGGATACTCACTGAGACGCTGGTTGCCGAGGCCGCACGTCGCCAGTTCGGGGGTTTGTGGCCCTTTCAATTGCTGAGCGCCGCAAGAGAAATTGAGCATGGGAAGCGCCGGGGGAACTATCAGTCGAGCGCCAGCCCCGGGGTCCTGCCTGTTCTGGACACAATCTTCGAACAGATCGCGCTAGCCCCGCTACCCCGCAAAAACGATGGAACGCTCTACCGGATCCTCGGCCTCGCTGATGTCAGCGGCTCAATGACTGTCAGGCTTGGTGGTAAGAACTCCAGCGCTACCTGTATGGATGCAGCGTTGTCCTTCAGTGTCGCCTTCAGCTACACCATACAGAATAACCAGATTGGAGGATTGGCCGGGACCTGGGACAATACCTTCCATCCCGTGCTTGCCTCCTCGGGTGATCGCCCACTCGCCAGAGTGAAGCAAGTGGCGAAGAGTGGTGGCATAGGAGGTGGTGGCACACAGGTTTTTGGTTCTCTCATTGCGCTTATCAATTGGCTTGTAGAGCATCCTCAGGTGCCACACCCGGAGGTGCTGGTCGTGCTTTCGGATATGCAATTCCATCCCCCAGCACACATAACACCCGATCAACTCCGTATCCTGCCCAGGAAATACCAGCATCTCATCCAGCGGCCAGCATTCAGTCAAATGCCCCCATTGGCTGCAGCGATGGTGCTTTACCGAGAGGTCCTGGGCAATGATGTCAACCTGATTCTCTGGAATCTTGCTAGTTATGAGGGATCGCCTGTGCCCAGCAACATGGAGCGCGTCCTGATGCTCAGTGGCTTCGATGCAAATAGCTTCCACACAATAGAACAGTGGTTGCGCGCAGGTAGTCCTAGAACGGCTCTGCCTATGGCCCCGGAAGCTGTCTCTGCCGACAGCGGGCAGAGCAACTCCAGTTTCGAGGCAGTGCTAGCAGTCCTACGCCGCTATTAACCAATGGTGAAGGCAGTGGCTCCCGCCACTCTGTAAATCATTTAATTCCATGGCTCCTGGCGGCTTCCCTTTTTCATGGGAGTATCCACTTTGGTTCACTATTCCAGGTCCCATCATCTGTTAGAAGGTTTGGCTAATACACTAAGGTAAACAAATGAGTATATCATTTTCGGAGTTCTGTTAGAAGATTCATGTAAATTTTTTCACACGAATCTTCTAACAGAAGAGCTTACTTATGCTCAGAAGTGTTAGAAGATTCGTGTGAATTACCACTCGCATCCACTCTCGTAAGCTGTGGACTTTAGCGGAAAAGGATGTTTCATGCTCACTAGAGCTCTCTCGCATCGCCGTCTGCTCTTGATAACGTTGGGCCTAACGTATAGCACTATAGGCATGCTGGGCACGCTGCCGTCAGCCTCGCTGGTCCGGCTGGCAAGCAATACCCATGTCTCGCTTGAGGTAGCTGGCGGCTTGTTCATCATCTCAGCCATTGGCGGCATGCTCGGCGTAGTCCTGAGTGGATTCCCCATCAGATCTATCAGACCAAAATACCTACTCATGTTGGGTCTGTTCTTTGTGGGTTCCGGTTCCACGACGATAGTTCTGACCAGTTCATTTCCCGTGTTACTGCTCGGCCAGATGGTGATAGGTCTGGCGTTCGGTTTCGTTGACATCAGTTTGAATACCATTGCAACCCTGGCTTTCCAGGAGACGCTCAGCTCGGACCTGAACACTATTCACGGGCTGTTCGGCCTGGGGGCGCTGCTCGGGCCCTTAATCCTTGCCTTTGGTCTGCACTTTTTCACCAGTCTTGAGTTTTCCTACTTCATAGGCGCGGGCGTTGCCGCCATCACCATCCTGTTGGTCCTTTTGCAGCAGCTCCCCGAACCGGCACGTCAAGCAACGAACGTGGAGCAAAAGCGAGCAGCGAACAGAGAACTGCGGAAAGTGCTCAGACAGGGGTTCCTCTGGTTGATGGTCTTACAACTGAGCATCGCTTCAGCCGCTGAGATCGGATTTCGTAGCTGGATTGTCACAGCGGTCAGCCAGAGCGCTCCTACCAGCCTGGTTCTCGCGGCCCCTGTAGCTACCGCGTTCTTTCTTGGCATGACGGCTGGGCGATTCGGTGGCGCGCAGGTGCTCAGACGAGGCTGGATGAGTGAGGCATCCCTGCTCTATGCAGCTCTCGTGGGAGGGACTTTTTGGAGTATCATTGTGGCACTTTTTCCTGGTCAATTGCTCATCTCCTACGTTGCAAGCGCGCTGGTGGGCTGTTTTTATGGGCCGCTCTACCCCGGCATTATGGCTATCACCTCACGCCGTTTTGTGCATGCCATTGGCCCAGTCAGCAGTATTCTGATCATCAGCACAGATACGACCTCAATGATTGTTCCGGCAGCCATGGGTCTGCTCATTCCATCTCTGGGCATCAACTGGGTGATGGCCGTTCCCGCGCTGTGCTGCGCGTTCGTTTTCCTTCCGATGATGCTGGCCAATCGTGCGCAACCACAGGGCCAAACCGACCACGATGATGGGTGACACATATGTTGACAGGCGAACAGGAAAGCGCTACCATAAACACGGACCAGACAAAGGTTAGCAAGATAGCTGCATTCAGAAAAATAGTAACATATAAGGAGAACAAGCATGTCCAGGCGGTGGTACCATTGGCCTGTGTCAACAGGGATGGTATTGCTTTTTCTGCTGGCAGGATGCGGTAATGCAGGTAACAGTCCAGGGGTGGTGCAACAGGAAACTGGGCCGCTGGAGATCGGCAGTCCATTCCCCACAGATGCTACAGCCGTAGCGAACGAGGTGAGTACTGTCAGTTTCACACTTCACGGTGGAGTTACAGGCGTATACATGATTCGTGCTTCCTTCCCTACTTCTAAGCTTCGTCATCGTTATCGAGAATTCACTATCGATGTAGCAGACGCGGGCATGTCCATCATCTTAGCCTTCTACGGGTACCACGGCCCAGGTACCTACACACTTGCAAGAGACAGCAATGGCGGCGATGTACGCATCGGTTTTGACCAGGGCTCCGCGTCCTGGGACCTCTCATCATCGAGTCCAAAGGCTCAATGTACGTTGACGATCGCCAGCGATACACCCACCATGTATGCAGGTCTAGACAGGATGAGAGGAGCCTTCTCGTGTCCACTGTTACCCTCTAGCAGTCCCACCCACCCACAACAGCCTGTGGCAGTCAGCAGCGGTCACATCGATGTAGCGATCATTCGTGAGAGCTAAGAATGCGACAAATCTTTTTCCTGGAGGAGTTCGGGAGGCTGCTTGATCTTCTCCTGTGACAGCGAGAGAAACTTTTTTACATGGAGTTGCGCACCACAAGATTCGCGAATGAGTAAGTTTGTTGGCAACTCGATATGCTTAGGAGGGCCAACGAATCCCTCGATGCGACTGATTAAGAGCGTGCCCGCTCGTAATCCTATGTCTATGAATTGCTGCACAGTCGTCGTAAGGGGTGGATGCACGTGGGCAGCGAACTCCAGGTCGTCGAAGCCAACTACAGCCAGGTCTTCCGGTATGCGCAGGTGAATGGCTTTTGCCGCTTGCAATACGTCCAGTGCAACATAATCGTTGACGGCGAAGATGGCACCTGGTCGATCAGGGCGCTGCAAAAACTCAACCAACCCTTCATGCGTACCCGTCTGCAACTGCCTGAAATCGGGAACGACCAGTGTCTCATCATATGGGACTTCATACTTTTGTAATGCCTTACAGTAGCCTTGCCAGCGCTCATAGACCGAGGTGGTTTGCAAAGTTTCTTCCCGCTCGAAGACGAAGCCAATGCGCCTGTGACCCAGAATGAGTAAGTGTTCTGTGGCACGATAGCCACCACCGACGTTGTCTGAACCAACATAGTCTATCGCCAGGCCGGGAAAGTAGCGGTCCATCAAGACAACGGGGATATGATCGGCCTGAAGTTGCTGGATCGAGGCATCATGGGTAGTATCACCCGTAGGCCAGATAATCAAGCCTAAGACGTGGTTTGCTCGCAGGCGGTCGATATCGCGGGCTTGCTGCTCCTGTTCGCCTTCGGAATAGGTGAAGCTGACGTTATAGCCATGTGACTTTGCTGCTTGTTCGACACCAACGAGAAGATTCATAGTCAGTTGTGTGCGATACGTTCGGTTGAGGACTAAGCCGATCTGCTTCTGTTTAAGTTGTGTCACCTGGCTACCGTTTGATGGTGGCTGGCTTACAAACGTACCACGCCCCTGTACCCGTTCGATCAAACCCTCGTTGGCCAGCAGCGCCAGCGCCTGGCGCACCGTATCACGGCTGATCTGGTACAGGGCAGCCAGCTCTTCATCGGTCGGAAGGCGTGTTCCTGCTGACAGACGCCCATCGAGAATGCGCTCGCGATAATAGGTCATGAGTTGGGTGTGGAGAATCTTCGTGCGTTCCTTTTTGCTCAGCTTCGCTATCAAATCGGTCTTCCTTCCCCAGGAACATATGAGATGCACAAAGTAAAGGCTTTGCATGATGACACCACTGCTAGGCAAAGCTTAGCATATCTGTGTATATTATGCAAGCAAACATCTAACAATTTTTCAGATTTTGCCATAGCAATTTTCGATTTTTAAAGGTAGATACGCGGAAAATAGCTGATTTTTGAATAAGTACTGAAAAGGCGAAACGCCACTAGTGGGAGATCAACTTCCAACAGGCCATCAAATCAAACTCGATTTATGGGGGTTTCCATCACTTAATTTGCTTTAGTTCTTTGAAAAATATCCATTGACAAATTTTGTTTTTTACCTCATACTTAGGCTATGGTATTTGTGATAAGCGTGCCAATCCTAGCCGAGAGGAGGTGTAGCCGGAACCACGTGCTGGATAAATCCGCACTCTACGGGCGTTGTTGATGAAGTTTCATAAATTAACCGGGAGAGCG
>Ga0209647_1003998_pt1 | contig 11233 bp, 7 predicted proteins | sample GraSoi_2013_60cm_FD_185827 | JGI IMG/M metagenome (GOLD analysis project Ga0209647, IMG submission 185827) | Grasslands soil microbial communities from the Angelo Coastal Reserve, California, USA - Sample 9_17_2013_60cm (SPAdes) (version 2) | ecosystem: Environmental > Terrestrial > Soil >... | reverse complement strand
CCGCCGAGACCGCGGCCAACGCATCGGACCGCGCCGTGGTGATCAATTCATTCTCGAAATATTTCTGCATGACAGGTTGGCGTATTGGCTGGATGGTCGTGCCGGACACGTTCGTGCGCCCGATCGAGCGGTTGCAGGGCAATCTCGCGATTTCGGTGCCAACGTTGGCGCAGGTTGCCGCCGAGGCCGCGTTCGACGGGCGCGAGGAAATGGAAGCGGTCAAGCATGGCTACGAGGAAAACCGCAGGATTCTCACTGAGGGGCTGCCAAAAGCGGGGCTCGACAAATTTCTGCCGGTGGATGGTGCTTTTTATCTCTACGCCAACATTTCGCGTTTCTCCGATGACAGTCTCGATTTTGCCAAGCGCATGTTGAACGAAGCCGGCGTGGCAGCGACGCCCGGAATCGATTTCGATCCGGTCGATGGCCGGCACTTTTTGCGGTTCTGCTATGCGGGGTCGGCAGCCGAGATGCGCGAGGCTGTGGAACGGATCGGGAATTGGTTGAGGAAGTAAACCAACTCCGCTCATTCCCGCGTCAGCGGGAATGCAGGGCGAAAAATTTCTGCGGCGGAGATTGTTGCTCTGGGTCCCCGCTTTCGCGGGGACAAGCGGTTTGAGAGTGCGTCAAAATTCGACGTCCAACTCGACAACCTCATCAGGCTCGGCTTTCGCAGCGTCCGTCCATTCACGCATCGGCTGCATTGCCATGACTGTGGCGCAATAGGCGGCACAATCGCTGTCGAGCTTCACGTCGTAACTCAGGAAGCGCGCGACGACGGGCGCGAACATTGCATCGGCCATGCAGGGAGCCGCACCGAAAAGGAAAGGTCCTTTTTCGGCAGCGAGGCATTCGCGCCAGATGCTGACAATGCGTTCTATGTCGGCGTGAGCACCAGCCCAGACTTTAAAGCCGGGATGGTACGCCTTCAGATTCATCGGCAGCGCGGATCGTAAGTTGGAAAAGCCGGAGTGCATTTCACCGGAGATCGAGCGGCAGCGCGCGCGTGCGGCGAGAGGCTCTGGCAGCAGCCCCGCCGCCGGAAGGATTTCGTTGAGGTACTCACCGATCGCAAGCGTGTCCCAAATCTTGATGCCATTGTGGGTCAGGCAAGGCACCAGGAACGAGGGCGATAGCAGCAGCAGTTCGGCGCGAGTCGAAGGATCGTCACTGGCGACGATCTGCTCGTCAAAATCGAGTTCAGCTAACTTGCAAAGCAGCCAGCCGCGCAGCGACCAGGAGCCGTAGTTTTTGCTGGCAATCGTGAGGGTAGCCTTGGCCATGGGGCACAAACGTCCCTTGTTCAATCATGACCCGGCATTCGGCAGCTTAGACGAAAGTGTCGCTTTTTCAATACCTTCCCGTGCTGCAAAATTACCCGGCAACAGGATTGTCCCCAATTTACAGGCCGTTAGCGGCATACAATAAGTTTTATCTCGCAGTGCAACATTAAATGCTCTAGTCTTTGTATACGGTCCGCCGGGGCCGCCAGGAATTGGATGCTCTACCAAGCCTATCAGGCGCATACCGACATCATGGTACCGGTGCGCCAACTTGCTGGCGCGGTGGCCAGATCGGTGACGGAGCGGCTTAACGGCTCTGCGCGTCCGACCGTCCTGAACAACCTGACTGCCGCTTATGAGCTCATCGCACGTGCTGGCCTGACGCACGCTCGCCCGCCTTACGGCATCGATAGTATCGTTGTCGGCAATTGTGAGGTCGCGGTGACCGAAGAGGTGGCCGACACGACTCCGTTCGGCACGCTGCTGCATTTCAGGAAGGACACCGTGTCGGCGCAGCCGCGTGTGCTGGTGGTGGCGCCGTTGTCCGGCCATTTTGCAACGCTGCTGCGCGCGACCGTTCGCACCATGCTGCCGGAACACGACGTCTTTATCACTGACTGGCACAACGCGCGCGACGTCTCGCTTGAGGACGGCCGCTTCGGCTTTGACGATTACATCGGTCACCTGATCCGCTTTCTCGAAACAATCGGGCCAGGCGCGCACATCATGGCTGTGTGCCAGCCCTGTGTTGCAGTGCTGGTGGCAGCGAGTGTGATGGCGCAGGCGGACAATCCTGCGCAGCCGCGATCGATGACCCTGATGGCTGGTCCGATCGACACGCGCGTCAATCCAACCAAGGTCAACGAGCTCGCAAAATCGAAACCCATCGATTGGTTCGAGCGCCATCTGATCGCGCGCGTACCTTACCGTTATGGCGGCGGCGGCCGGCACGTCTATCCCGGTTTCGTGCAGCTCGCCGCCTTCATGAGCATGAACATCGAGCGCCATTTGAAGGCGCACCGCGAGCTTTACGAAAATCTGGCGAAAGGGGAGAACGTCAAGGCGGCGCAGACAAAGGCGTTTTACGATGAATACTTCGCCGTACTGGATTTATCCGCGGAATTCTATCTGGAAACGGTGCGGCTGGTATTCCAGGACCACGCCTTGCCGCTCGGCGCGCTCACCTACCAAAACCACAAGGTCGAGCCGCGCGCGATCAGGCGCACGGCCTTGTTCACTGTGGAAGGCGAGAGAGACGATATTTGCGCGGTCGGCCAGACGCTCGCCGCGCACGACCTCTGCTCGTCACTGCGTCCGTATCGCAAGCGCCACCACATGCAGGCCGGCGTCGGCCACTACGGCGTGTTTTCCGGCAAGACCTGGCAGAACCAGATCTATCCGATGGTGAAGAACGTTATTTTGCAGAGCGATTGAACGGTCAAAAGCGCCGATCCGTTATTTCCTGAAGGTGCCGTGGATAGCGCGCATCCGCTCACCCGAGAGGTTTTCCGACGGGGTTGCGTCGCGCGCGGGGGCGAGGCGCGCATCGCAATCGACGGCGTTCGATGACACGATTTTGCCGGTGCGATTGTCGAATTGACGTTCCTCGCAACGGCCTTTGTTGCCCGTCTCCATGACGATAGAGGCGGTACGATGCGCCGCTTCACCCTGTGCGGATGGGGTCAACGGAGCGATCTTCGACTTGGGATTTTCGGTGCGGTCGGCGGAAAGGTATGAACTCGCCGTCACGAAAAAGCCCGTCAGCATCACACACACCAACACCGTTGTTACGATGATGGCGCGGGTCCCTTCTCCCGCCGCCAGCTTGCCCCTGGCGCGGTGCGGCTTGCGTTTCTGCGTGTTGGCGGACATGGGTCTTGCTCGGCCGCGGAATTGAAATAACGCCTTCAATTTATTTGCAAATTTAGCGCGGCGGCTTTGAGGAAGTCTGAAGAAATCAATTCAATTTGAGACAAACCCGGCAGTGCGCTTCGCATCTTCCATTTACGATACCCAATCCCTACATCAATGCACGTTCACGAAACCCCGAAATCCCCATGCTTGATTTTGCATCGTCGTCCGACGTCGAGGACTTCGGCGCGGCGGCAGCGCCGTCTGCTTCCGATGCTGAGATTCTTGACGCCTATTCTCACGCGGTAACCTCGGTGGCCGACACCGTCGGTCCGGCCGTCGTACGCGTTGAGGTCCACAATAAAAATGGCCGCCCCGGCGGCGTAGGCTCCGGCGTTGTCATAGCGCCGGATGGTCTGGTGCTGACCAATTGCCATGTGGTCGAAGGCGCCAAGGAGGTGCGGCTGCAAGACGCCGAGGGCCGCGTTATGGACGCTCGCCGCCTGGGCGAGGATCCCGATACCGATTTGGCGCTGCTGCGCGCTGGCTCGGCGCGCGATCTGCCAAGTGCAACACTCGGCGATTCCAAAACGCTCAAGCGGGGCCAGCTCGTGGTCGCGATCGGCAATCCGCTCGGTTTCGAATCGACGGTAACCGCTGGCGTCATCTCGGCGCTCGGGCGTTCTTTGCGGTCGCGTAACGGGCGCCTGATCGAGGACGTGATCCAGACCGATGCCGCACTCAATCCCGGCAATTCCGGGGGCCCACTTGCGTCATCGCGCGGCGAGGTGATCGGTATCAACACCGCCGTCATCATGGGTGCGCAGGGGATCTGCTTTGCGGTCGCCAGCAATACCGCGCAGTTTGTGCTGAGCGAATTGATTCAGCACGGCCGCGTGCGGCGAGCTTACATCGGTGTTTCGGCGCAGACCGCGGCTGTGCCGCGCCGTCACGCGCGTGCTGCCGAGGTCGAAAACAGTTCGGGCGCGATGATCACCGCCCTTGAGCCTCAGGGCCCGGCGTCGACGGCCGGCCTGATGACTCTGGACACCATCGTGCGCGCCGACGGAGTTGCCGTCACCGGCGTCGACGATCTGATCCGGCTGCTCAATCGCGAGCGTATCGGCAAACGGATTGCGATCGATGTTCTGCGGCGTGGCGCGCTGCGAACGTTCGAGGTGATGCCGCTGGAGCGGCCGGTGTCGCGCGCGACGTAACGGCGCGCGCTACTGCGGCTTCGGCGCTGTTTTGGCGTTCTTTCTCGCAGCCGGCTCGTAATTGCCCTTCGCCATGCACTTCTTGATGAAGGTCGCGCGCTTGGCGGCTTCAAGGCTTTCGGCGCCGACCTTGCAAGTCTCCATTTTTTCCTGGTTTGTGATGGCCGCGGCGGGCGCCGCAACCAACAGGACCGGAAGGAAGGCAATGACCATGGTTCGCAGCATCGGGTCGGCTCCTTTTTCGGTATCGATGCGAGGAAGGGTATAGCACGCTTCTGGGCAATTTCAGGGATCAGCGCAACGCGGCGGCGATATTACCGCCGTCGACCGTGGTGACGTTGGCGGTTGTCTTCAATTCGAGCGCCTGATGCAAAAAGGCTTGCGCCACATCCTCCGCCGTTACCTCGCGCTGGAGCAAATTCCCGCTCATATATTCTTTTTCGCTGAGTCCCCGGGCCTTGGCGCGCTCTTTGATGAAATCTTGGGTGAGCAACCCGGACCGAATTCGGTCGGCATTGACCGCGTTGGCGCGGATGCCCGCGGCGCCATAATCGAGTGCGTATTGGCGCACCAGCAGCAGGGTTGCCGCCTTCGGTAGGCCATAAGGTCCAAAATCCGGACCTGGGTTCACCGCCTGTTTGGAGACGTTGAACAGGAGGCAGCCGCCCATGCCTTGCTTGAGCATGACTTTAACCGCCGCTTGCGCGACTTTTTGATGCGCGAAAAAGTTGAGTTCGAAGCTCTCGCGTAGCAGGGCTTCATCGACATCACCGATCTTGCCCTGCCAGGCTGCGCCGGCGTTCGACACTGCGATATCGACGCCGCCAAATGCAGCGACGACCTGATTGAAAGCGGTGTCAACCGATGCCGCGTTGGTCACGTCGCAGGCAATCGCAAGCGCTGCGCCACCGATCGTCTTTGCGCTTTTCGCCGCGGCATCCGCATCGATATCAAGCAGCGCAACTTCCGCACCAGCCTGCGCAAAGGCCTTGGCGGTGGCTGCGCCAATGGCGCCACCGGCGCCGGTGATCACCGCTACTTGTCCGGCGAGCGGCAACGGCTTGCGTTGGCCGAGTTTGGCCAATTCCAGCGGCCAATACTCGACGTCGAACATATCGCTTTCGGAAATCGATTTGAACGCGCCGATCGCTTCTGCGCCGCTAATGCCTTCGACCGCGGCTTCGGCAACGTCGGCCGCCACGCGCGCGTCCTTGGCGCTGGCGCCAAGGCCGAACAGGCCAAGGCCCGGTACCAGCACGACACGGGGCAGGGGGTCGTGCATCGCCGCGCCGTTGGCACGCGCCTTTTGACGCGCAAAATAGGCGGCGTAATCGTCCATGAACTTGTGCGCTGCCTGCTGGGCCGCATTTTTGAAGTCATCGAGTTTGCCAGTCTCCGGGGCTGGCACGATCAGCGGCCAGGGTTTGGTGCGGATCACGTGATCCGGAGTGATCAGGCCGGCGCGGGCATAGCGCGCGACGTCCTTGCCGGAGACATAGTTGAGGATCGTATCGCTGCTGCGGAAATGCAGGATGAGCCGCTTGTGGGCGCCCTCGCCGTATGCGTCGCGCAGCGTGCAGGCGCCGCGAATGACGGGCGCCACCTCGGCGGCCGACGCGATGCGGTGCGGGAGCCTCGTGCCGGCAAATTTCGCGTTACCCTTTTTATGCAGGCGCTCTTCCGCGAGCGTCACGAATTCGATCATGCGCTCGTATGCTTCGCGTGCATCGTTTCCGAAAGTGAAAATGCCGTGCTTGTCGAGGATCAGACCCTCGACTTCGGGATTTTTTTCGAACACCTCGGCGGCTTTTTTTGCCAGCGCGAAGCCCGGCATGATGTAGGGTACAAAGCCCAGCCGGCGCCCATAAGTCTCCGCGCACAGCGCTTCGCTGTCCGCCTGGTCGATCAGGCTCAACACTGCAGTGGCGTGGGTGTGATCGACAAATTTGTGCGGGACGAAAGCGTGCAGAAGTGTCTCGACAGACGGGTTGGGCGCCTGCGGATCGATCAGGCTGGCGCGCTGGACGCGCACCATCTCCTCGTCGGGCATGGCCGTGCGTGCGCGCAGCTTGCGTAACGCTTCGAGCCGCACAGCCGGCATGCCGGCAGGCTCGATGCTGCCCATGTCCCAGCCCGAGCCTTTGACGCAAAGAACCTCGGCATCCTCGCCGAGCAAATCCTGCACGTGCGTCTTGACGGAAGTATTGCCGCCGCCGTGCAGCACCAGCTTGGGGTCGCCTCCGAGCAGGCGCGTCGTATAGACACGCAGCGCCAGATCGGTGGCGACGCCGGTCTTCGCCCAATGGTCAACCGCCGCCTTGGCGTCGCGTTCGACCCAGGCCGATTTCATGGTCCGCCTAGTCCTTGTCGCCTAACAAGCGCTTGCCCCACCAGCCGCGCTTGGGCGCCGCCGGCTCTTCAGATCCGGAACTTGAAATGACCGGCGCCGACGGCGACGTGACCGAAGGCGATATCGGCACACTTTCGCCGCCGAAGGGAGCCGGTTCGCGGATGGTTGAGCGGCGACGTGGCGGCTCCGGTGCGTCAGGCGGAGTTGCGGAAAATTCTGCCGGCGGCGGGGCAGGGAGCTCCTCGGCCGGCGGTGAAGGCGCATATGTCGGCGCGGTTTCATAAAGTGGCGGGCGGTCCATGTCCTCGACCGCGTGTTGCAGCTCGGGCTCGCGCCCGTTCTCGCCGCCTGATCGGAGCGGCGCCTCGCCATTGCGCTGCCGATTTCTGCGGCCACCGCGCCGGCCGCGGCGTCGACGGCGTCGCGCGCCGTCACGCTCGCTTTCGCCAAACGGCCCGCCTTCCTGACGCGGTTGAGGTTGGCCTGAACCTTCTTCGTCGGGCGAACTCGCGATGTGCTCGTCGGGCGCCACGGGGTTTTCAGCGACGGCATCGTTCGTGAAAGCCTGCGCGCCCTCGCGCGGTTCGCCGCCACGGCCACGACCGCCGCGTCCGCGTCGCCGGCGGCGGCGGGGTCCGCCTTCGCGCTCGGCATTGCGGGGAGGCCGCTCTTCGGTCACTTCCGCAGGAGCGGCTTCGACGGCCTCGACGCCTTCTTCGGCCTCGATTGGTTCCGCTTCGTCCTCAACGATATCGTCGTCGTCCACAGTCGCGAGCGGTACCGGCTGCGAGGCAGCGAGGCTCTTCGCCGCTTCCACCGTGTGCACCTGCTCGCCGCGGTCGACCACATAGGACTGCTGGCCGGTCACGCTCGCATCAGCCGACACTGTCAGGGTAACCCGGAAGCGTTCCTCCAGCATCCGCAAATGTGCCCGCTTGTGATTGAGCACATAGAGGGCCACCTCCGCGCGCGTGCGCACGATCAGATTGTGGGTCGCGCCCTTGTTCAGCATTTCCTCGATGGCGCGCAGGAGCTGCAGCGCGACCGATGATACGGAGCGCACATGGCCGGAGCCGCCGCATATCGGGCACTTCTCGGTTGAACTTTCCAGCACCGACGTGCGGATGCGCTGGCGCGACATTTCCAGCAGGCCGAAATGAGAGATGCGACCGACTTGAATTCTGGCGCGGTCGTGTTTGAGCGCTTCCTTCAGGCGCCGTTCCACGGTGCGGTTGTTGCGGCCTTCGTCCATGTCGATGAAGTCGATGACGATAAGGCCGGCGAGATCGCGTAAGCGCAGCTGCCTGGCGATTTCTTCCGCGGCCTCGCAATTGGTTTTGAGCGCGGTGTCTTCGATGTGATGCTCACGCGTCGCGCGTCCGGAGTTGACGTCGATGGCTACCAGCGCTTCGGCTTGATTGATGACGATGTAACCGCCAGAGCGCAGCTGAACGACGGGCGAGAACATGGCGTCGAGTTGGCTTTCGATGCCGTAACGCGTGAACAGGGGCTGCGTGTCTTTGTATTGCTTCACATACTTGGCGTGGCTCGGCATCAGCATGCGCATGAAGTCGCGCGCTTCCTGATAGCCTTCCTCGCCGGAGACAACGATCTCTTCGATGTCCTTGCTATAGAGGTCACGGATTGAACGTTTGGTGAGCGAGCCTTCTTCGTAGACCAGCTTGGGCGCGGTCGATTTCAGCGTGAGGTCACGCACGGTTTCCCACAGGCGAAGCAAATATTCGAAATCCCGTTTAACCTCGATCTTTGTGCGACTCGCGCCTGCCGTACGCAAAATCACGCCCATGCCTTCCGGCACCTCAAGTTCTTGCGCAATTTCCTTAAGTCGCGTCCGGTCTTCGGACGAGGTGATCTTGCGCGAAATCCCGCCGCCGCGTGCGGTGTTCGGCATCAGCACGGAATAGCGGCCGGCGAGCGAGAGATACGTCGTGAGCGCTGCACCCTTGGTGCCGCGTTCTTCCTTCACGACCTGCACCAGCATCACCTGCCGGCGCTTGATCACCTCTTGAATCTTGTATTGGCGTCGGAAGCGGGGCATCCGCTCTTGCGCTTCTTCGAGCGCGTCGGCGCCACCGACAGATTCGACGCCCTCTTCCTCATGGTGCTCCTCATGGTTGCCGTTGCCGTTCTCGCCGCGCTCACCCGTTTCCGTCGAGGATGCGGCATCGCCGGCATACATAGGTTGTTCGCCATGTGCGGACTCGGATGTCAGCGCAGCCTCGGCAGCAGCGGAAGGCTGCTCGCCCTCGGCGGTCGTTTCGAGTGGGGCGTCTGACGGAACGGACTCATCGCCGGCCGGAAATTCAACCGTCTCGTGCGCCTCTTCATCGGCGGCGAACGCCGGCGAGTCATGTTCGTGCGTTGACATATCGCCTGCGATCCCGTCGCCTGCGATCCCGGCGGTATCTGCGGGCGATGGCTGACCCATGCCGGCTTCGGCCGCCGGCATCCCGGAGGCATCGCTCGCGAGCTGCTCGGTCGAAAGCGGTTCGCTCTGCACAACATCGCGATCGCGGGGTCGTCCGACACTGCGATGGCGGTGGCGACCGCGCCGTCCGGCGCGATTATCGGCTTCCGCGTCTGCGGCGCGCTGGTCGTGCTCCTCCTGCGCGATCAGAGCCTGCCGGTCAGCGACCGGGATTTGATAGTAGTCGGGATGGATTTCCGAGAACGCCAAAAAACCATGGCGATTGCCGCCGTAGTCGACGAACGCCGCCTGCAAGGACGGCTCAACACGTGTGACTTTGGCGAGGTAGATATTACCGCGGAGCTGTTTGCGGTTGGCGCTTTCGAAGTCGAATTCCTCGACGCGGTTGCCGCGTAGTACGACGACCCGGGTCTCCTCCGGGTGGGTCGCGTCGATCAGCATTTTGTCGGCCATTTGAAAATCTCACTGGGCCAAGCGTCGCCACGTGCTCGCGCGATGAAGTCAGCGCAAGACGATAGGGCGATGAGCCAGCCTGATTGGTGTGGAAGGGGAGGGCCGCGTGGCCGAGGCTAACGCCTGCGCGCACCGTCATGGTGGCGGCGCGTGGGCGGTGGACCTCAAAATACCTTTGCTGCATCAGTGGCAGCATGAAACTTACGACCCGTAGCGCTGCGGTCGCGCCCCTGAGGCGCGAACCGAGGTTTCTAATCGCTTACGGTTAGGTCGCGAACGGCCCTTATGGCCGCGCGCTGATCCGGATGTCCTTCACAAGGGTTTCGGCTCGTTTCGCTTGGCCGTCCGCCGACCTCCTCGAGGGGGGCGGTACAGGACCTCAGCGGCCGGGGCCCGAACGCGGCACAACCGGAACTCTAACCGTCAGCACACCTTACATACGGCCCTGGATCATGGCTGGCAAGGGAAGCTTTGCAGTTCGGCCACACTGGCGTACGGAAATGGCATTCTTGCTCAAGTTCCGTTAACCGAAGCGGCTCTTAATGGGTTAAAAAGCGGCTCCAAAGGGTCCGGATTCGTGACAACCCGCGCGATAGCCATAGCCGGCACACTGGCCTGCGCAATGCTGTGCGACCGCCTGTGCCGGCCGAGACCGCCGCGGTCGCGACCGATATGCGCGTTGGCGGCGACGACAAACAGACCCGGGTCGTGGTCGACCTGAATCGGAAAATCGATCTTGCCGCCTTCACGCTCGCCGATCCGTATCGCGTGGTCGTTGACTTGCCGCAGGTCACATTCAAGGTGCCAGCCAAAACCGGTGAGCAATCGCGCGGCCTCGTGAAGGCGTTCCGTTACGGCGTCATCATGCAGGGCGGCTCGCGTATCGTGCTCGACACCAAGGGGCCCGTGCGCATCGACAAGGCTTTCGTGCTCGATGCAGCGGAAGGCCAGCCCGCGCGGATGGTGCTCGATCTTGTTGCGACCGATCGCGCCAGTTTCCTGCGCAACGTCGCGCTCGAAAATCATCCGGCGCATGCCGCGGCCATCAAGCCGAGCGATGTGCCGCCGAAAGCGGACGGGGATTCGCGTCCGTTGATCGTGCTCGACCCAGGCCACGGCGGCATCGACAACGGCACCAAAGGATCAGGCGGGGAATTGGAAAAGGATGTCGTCCTTGCATTCGCGCAAACGCTGCGCGAGAAGCTCGACAGCGGTGGAAAGTACCGCGTCGCGATGACGCGCTCCGATGACACGTTCATTCCACTTGCGGAGAGAGTCCGCTTTGCACGCGCGCATAGCGCCGCGCTGTTCATTTCGGTTCATGCCGATGCCCTGCCACGCAGTGAAGGCCAGGCCGAAGGGGCGACGGTCTATACGCTGTCGGAGAATGGTTCCGATGCGGAGGCAGCGCGGTTGGCCGAGACGGAAAACAAAGCCGACGTGATCGCCGGGGTGGACCTGACGGCTGAGCCCAATGACGTCGCCAACATTCTCGTCGATCTTGCCCAGCGCGAGACCAAAACCTTTTCTGTGCAATTCGCGCATACGGTGGTTGGCGAGCTCAAGAATGCTGCACGAATGCACAAGCAGCCGCTCAAATCGGCAGGCTTCAAGGTCTTGTTGGCGCCCG
>Ga0209647_1003997_pt1 | contig 11235 bp, 8 predicted proteins | sample GraSoi_2013_60cm_FD_185827 | JGI IMG/M metagenome (GOLD analysis project Ga0209647, IMG submission 185827) | Grasslands soil microbial communities from the Angelo Coastal Reserve, California, USA - Sample 9_17_2013_60cm (SPAdes) (version 2) | ecosystem: Environmental > Terrestrial > Soil >... | reverse complement strand
TCCGGAACAGGACCTTTGAACTACCGAATTTTCGCGACTCTTGCGGCGGATCAGGGCGCTTTTGCGGCGCGGTCCGTTACAAAAGATACATACAGCAAGCCAATAACCCCGGCAACGATGGCTACGTCGGCTAGGTTAAAAACATACCAGTTGAAGCGCCAATTCGGCGTGGAAATGTGAAAAAACACAAAATCGGCGACCCAGCCGTAGGCCAGACGGTCGATAGCGTTGCCGGCCGCCCCGCCAATGATCAGCCCGAGTGAAAGCGCCGTGAGTCGGTCCCTAGCCCGCGCAAGCCAAATCCAGAGCAAGAGTACGGCGCAGGCCTTGAACGCCAACAGCACCCATTGGCCGAATGGCCCCTGCGTTTGGAAGAGGCCGTAGCTGATGCCTGTGTTGCGCGTAAGAACGAGGTCGAAGAACGGACCGAGCCGCACGGGTCCATTGGCAGCAAGATTAAATACAGACAAGAGGTAGAACTTGCTGACCTGGTCGAGAAGGCAGACAATCACCGCCGCGAAAAATCCGTAGCGAGTGAATGGACCGGTGAGAGAAAAATGAGAGCTCATAAGGCCATCGTCCCCGCGAAGGCGGGGGTCCATAACCCGTGTCGTCGCCGTATTGCGTATGCCGCAAGAATGTAAGCGTTGTAAGGCACAGCCCATCTCAAATCAGGTGGTTATGGGTCCCCGCCTTCGCGGGGACGACCACAATTTTACTCACTCCGCCACCTTGCGCATGGCCTCCCACTCACGCAGCGCCCGCGCGTCACGCGGCGAGACCTCCGGAAACTGCGGATCGGCACCGATGGTGGTGAGGATTTTCCAGGAGCGTGCGCATTTTTTTCCCTCGGCAAGATTCGGGACGACTGCAACGCCTGTCACATCCGGCAAACGGAAGGCGCTCTCGGGCCCTTCGTCCAGAACGAGTGTCGCCGCGGATGTGATGCAAACCTCGGCGAGATCGCAATCGACAACAGCTTCATACAGCTCTGCATTCGATACATGCACGATCGGATGCGCTTCCAGCGAGGAGCCGATGCGCTTTTGCGCGCGCTCGATCTCAAGCGCGCCGGTAACCACGCGACGCACGGTGCGAATCTTGCGCCACTTCTCGGCAAGTTTGTCGTCGCGCCACCCGGCAGGCACCTCGGGGAAACTTTCGAGATGCACGGATTTTGCCGCCTCGCCATAGCGCGAGAGCCACGATTCTTCTGCGGTGAAGCAAAGCATTGGCGCGAGCCACGTGACGGTGCAGCGGAACAAGTGGTCCAACACTGTCAGGCAGGCTTTGCGTTTCAACGACGAGAACGGATCGCAATAAAGCGTGTCCTTGCGGACGTCGAAATAAAATGCCGATAGATCAGAAGTCATAAAGCTCGAAAGCGCCGCGAAAATGCGCTTGTAGTCGAAGTCGGCATAGGCTTTGCGCACAAGCGCGTCGAGTTCATGCAGCCGATGCAGCATCAGCAGTTCCAGCTCCGGCATCTTGTCGAGCTTGATGCGGTCTTCTTCGTGGAAATGCGCGAGGCTGCCGAGCAGCCACCGCACGGTGTTGCGCAGCTTGCGATAGGTCTCAACGGTGGTCTTCAGAATTTCCGGCCCGATCCGCAAGTCGTCGGCATAGTCTGACGCACACACCCACATCCGCAGGATATCGGCGCCGGATTGCTTGATGACGTCCTGCGGCGCAGTGACGTTGCCGAGCGATTTCGACATCTTGCGGCCGTCCTCGGCGAGCACGAAGCCGTGGGTGAGCACCACGTCGAAGGGCGCGCGCCCGCGCGTGCCACAGCTTTCCAGGAGTGACGAGTGGAACCAGCCGCGGTGCTGATCACTGCCTTCAAGATACATCACCGTATCTTTGCCGCCGTCCATCTTGCGTTTGATGCCGGCGAGCGTGGGGAAATGCTTCGCATCTTCAAGGACGAAGGCGTGAGTAGAACCCGAGTCGAACCAGACATCGAGAATATCGTCGACCTTCTTCCAACTGTCGTTTGCGAGCTTGCCGAGGAAACGTTCTCGCGCACCCGGCTTGTACCAGGCGTCGGCACCCTCTTTCTCGAAGGCTTCGACGATACGCAACTCGACGGCCGGGTCTTGCAGGATGTCGACGGAACCGTCCGGCTTTTCCTTGACGAACACGGCAATCGGCACACCCCATGCGCGCTGGCGCGAGATCACCCAATCGGGGCGGCCCTCGATCATCCCCGTGATGCGGTTCTCGCCGGCGACAGGTACCCAGCGGGTGACCTTGATGGCAGACAATGCCCGGTGACGCAGCGTGTCGTCTTTCTTCGCAATGTCTTTATCCATCGCGATGAACCACTGCGGCGTATTGCGGAAGATGATCGGCTTCTTCGAGCGCCACGAGTGCGGGTATTGGTGCTTCAGGCGCCCGCGCGCGATGATCATGCCGGCCTCGATCAGTGCCTTGATCACCGCATCGTTGGCATCGCCCTTCTCGCCTTTGTCATTGATGACGCGCTTGCCGGTGAACCCGGGTGCAGCTTCAGTAAAAGCGCCATTTTCGTCGACGGTGTAGGGGATGGCCGTTTCGATCTCTCCCGCATCGAGCAAAGATTTCTTGCTCATCCAAATTTCAAAGTCGTCGCGGCCATGACCCGGCGCGGTATGCACAAAGCCTGTGCCGTCTTCATCGGTGACGTGATCACCGTCAAAAAGCGGCACAATGAAATCGTAACCCCTGCCGCGAAGCGGATGCTTGAGTGTCATATGGTCCAGCACTTTTGCCGGAGCGTCAGACACTCTTTCGAAAGCGGTGACTTTCGCATGCTTGAATACTTCAGCGGAAAGCTTGTCCGCCAAAATGAACTCGTTTCCAATCTTCGCCCAATTTTCGGGCGGGGCTTCGGTCACCCGATACAGGCCATAGTTGATCCTTGACGAAAATGACACTGCGCGATTGCCCGGCAGGGTCCATGGTGTCGTGGTCCAAATTACGACAGATGCGTTTTTTAATTTCGGATCATCGGTTTGCGAAACCGGAAACTTCACCCACACCGTGTCGCTGGTGTAATCCTCGTACTCGACCTCCGCTTCCGCCAACGCGGTCTTCTCCACCACGCTCCACATCACCGGCTTGGAGCCGCGATACAAAAGGCCGTTGGCCGCGAACTTCATCAGCTCGCGTGCGATCTGCGCCTCTGCAAAGAAGTCCATCGTCGTGTAGGGGTGCGCCCAGTCGCCCTCGACGCCGAGACGCTTGAATTCCTCGCGCTGCACGTTGAGCCAGTGCTCCGCATAGGCGCGACATTCCTGCCGAAACGCAACCATCGCGGCCGGGTCGGACAAATTCGGCTTTGTCTTGTTTTTTGAGCGGTAGTTCTCTTCCTCGATCTTCCATTCGATCGGCAAGCCGTGGCAGTCCCAACCCGGCACATAGTTGGAATCAAAGCCGAGCATCTGCTGGCTGCGCGTCACCACGTCCTTGAGGATCTTGTTGAGCGCGTGCCCGATATGGATGTTGCCGTTGGCGTAAGGCGGGCCATCGTGGAGGATGAATTTCTCACGGCCCTTGGCGGCTTCCCGAAGCTGCCGATAGAGGCCGGCTTTCTCCCAGTTTGCGAGAAGCTTTGGCTCCTGCTGTGGCAAGCCGGCGCGCATCGGGAAATCCGTCTGCGGCAGGAAGAGTGTCTCGGAATAGTCGCGCTCGGACTTCGGCATGGCGGCAGTGTCTAGCAGGCCGATTCGGCAACGGAAAGGCGCAAAACTCCGTCAAGTCCGGCCATGACAAGCCCTCAAATCTCCCCAAGAGCCGGAAATGCGCTACCCGCGCGCTTGAGCGCGTCACGCGCCTGGGCCGCATCTCCCATCATGTGGCGTTTGAGGGCCTCGATTGATTCGAATTTTTGTTCGTGGCGAATCCAGCCGATAAAGGCGATATCGATTGTATATCCGTAAAGGTCGCCATCGAAGTCGAAGAGAAACACCTCGAGCAACGGGGCGCCATCATCGAACATCGGCCGGCGCCCGAAGCTTGCGACGCCATCATACCGCTTGCCTGCGACATCGACGCGCACGGCATAGATGCCGTGCTTGAGGCCGCAGGATGGATCGAGCCTCAGATTGGCAGTCGGGAAGCCGAGTTCACGCCCGCGCTTGTCGCCATGGATAACCTCGCCCGATACAAACCAGGGCATACCGAGAAGTTCGGCCGCCTCCACCACCCTGCCGGCTGCAAGCGCGGCACGCACCGCGCCTGATGAGACCGGCCTGCCTTCATCTTCAAGCGGGGGAACCACGTCAACCGCGAAACCAAGGCGCGCGCCCTGGTCAGCCAAAAAAGTCGGCGAGCCGGCGCGGTTCTTTCCAAAATGAAAATCAAAGCCGATTGCCGCGCCGCCGATGCCGAGCACGCGTGCGAGAATGTTGGTAACAAAATCCTCCGCCGAGGTTGCCGCCAGCGCAGCATCGAATTTCATCACGATGGCGCCACCAAGCCCGCTCGCAGCCAGCAGACGCAGCTTGGCGCTTTCGCTGGAAAGTTGAAACAGCGGTTCCTGCGGCCGCAGGAACAGCCGTGGATGTGGTGTGAAGGTGAGCGCCGCCGCTTTGCGCCCTAACGCCTCGGCACGCCCGAGGGCCGCACCAATCACGGCACGATGGCCGCGATGCACGCCGTCGAAGTTGCCGATCGCCACTACGGCACCGGCAAGCGGACCGCTGTCGATTCCCTGCGCGCCACCGCGTGCAACATAGAAGTTTTTCGCCGGCACGTCGGACCTGCTCATCGGATTCCCCGGCGATTACATGAGATAGCGGTCAAGGAGGTGCACATTTTATGGGCAGAACATTGGAGACGTGGGTACGGTTACCGCGCCGTTAACAAACTTTCAAATTAACGGGTTATTCAAGGCCCACTGTTACTTTTCGCCACCTTTTGGGAGAGCCCAGTGCGGGCGGGATGCACCATGGCTGTCGATTTGACCAAGCCGGTTCTGGTTGTGGACGACTACAACACGATGATTCGCATCATGCACAACCTGCTCAAGCAGCTCGGTTTTGAGCAGGTGGACGACGCCAATGACGGCTCGAGCGCACTCGCCAAATTGCGCAAACGCGGCTACGGCCTGGTCATCTCGGACTGGAACATGGAGCCGATGACCGGCTTTGCCTTGCTGCAGGAAATGCGATCGGACCCCTCGCTGGCCGAAATTCCCTTCATTATGGTCACGGCGGAATCAAAGACCGATAATGTGATCGCGGCAAAAAAAGCCGGCGTGTCGAACTATATCGTCAAGCCGTTCAATGCGCAGACGCTCAAGAACAAGATCGACGCTGTATTCGGCGAAGTCGAAGTTCCGGCCCCCGCCGCCTGAATATTACCACCGCAATTCCCGCATCACTGCTTTCGGGATACCGCCGGCCGCGCTGAACGCCGCCGTCAGTGCAGCGCTGTCGGGCCGCTCACGGCTGCCAAGCTCATCGGCGTGGATACCTGATGTCACGAACAGGAAGTCTACACCGGCCGTGCGGGCACCTTTGAGATCCGTTCGCACCGAATCGCCAACCGCCAGCACGCGGCTAGGTGCGATCTTGCGGCCGGTGGCTTCTTCCGCCTTCGCCAGTGCCAAGTCATAGATCGGCCGATATGGTTTGCCGGCATACAGCACTTCGCCGCCCATGGTCGCATAAAGATCAGCGATCGCGCCGGCGCAATAGACGAGCGTCGGCCCGCGTTCGACCACGACATCCGGATTGCCACAGACCATGAACAGCTTCCGTCTCACCATCGCTTCGAGCCGCGGACGATAATCTTCCGGCGCCTCGGTCTCGTCGTCCTCCAGCCCCGAGCAAACCACATAATCGGCGGTTTCCGGCGGCGCGAAATGCACGTCGAGCCCGCGGAAGATCGAGTTATCGCGCTCTGGGCCGAGGTGATAAAGCGTCTGACCACGTCGTGCCTCAATCACGCTGCGTGTCACGTCGCCCGAGGAGACAATGGCGTCGTACGTTTCGCGTGGGACATGAAATTTCTCGAGTTGACGCGCGACAACGTCATTCGGACGCGGCGCGTTGGTGATAAGCACCACCACGCCCCCGCGAGCGCGTATGCGCATCAACACGTCGCAGGCGGGCGGAGTCGCCACGATCCCGTTGTGGATTACGCCCCAGACGTCGCACAGGACCACATCATAGTCGGGCGCAAGCTCCGAAAATTTGGAAATAATTGGCGGCGAGGCAGAATTCATAAAAAACATTCTCCGTCATTGCGCGGAATGAGCGAACCCGCAATGACGCAGAGAAGGTATCGCATCAATTACCGAAAGTAAGACGTTAGCTCGCTGCCAACAACGGACTCGGCGCATCTTCCGTCCCTGGCTTCGCGACCTCCGAGGTCGAGCCTTGGAGCGCCTCTGCCCGCACCGGCCGCGGCGGCGAGAACAGGAAGCCCTGGCCAAAACGAACGTCATAATCGAGGAGATCGACGACCGTCATTTCGTTCTCGATCCGCTCGGCAATCAGGTCGATGCCTGAACGCGCCAACAAATCCGCAAGGTCTTCCGGATCAATATCGCTATGCACGCCAGCGACTTTGTTCAGCAATAGCTTGGCTGGCACTTTCAGGAAGCGGAATGAGCGGTCGGCGAGCTGGTTCGGCTCCATATGCAGGTCGGTGAGGTGGTCCATGGAAAACCGGAAGCCACGCTGGGCAAGCGCCGCCAGGCTTTCGTGCTCGATAGGACCAAACGAACGATAAGCCGCTTGCGTGAACTCGAACATCAGCGAAGAGGCGAGCGCGCGATTGGCATCCATGAAATCCAGAAATTGCTGGAACATCAACGCATCGGTGAGGGTCGAAGCGCTGAGGTTGCAAAACAGCCCGACATCACGGCTTTTCAATAGTAAGCGGCGCGTCACCTGCACGCAGCGAAACACCGCGAGGTTATCGATCTTCGGCATCAGGCCGACGCTTTCGGCGATGTCGATAAAGTCGACGGCCGGAATGACATCGCCATCGTCCGTGCGCAACCGCGACATTGCTTCGTAGTAGCGAACTTTCCGCTGCGGGAGCGTAACGATGGGCTGCAAATAAAGGTCTATGCGGTTCCCATCGGCAGCTTTGGAGATCAAGTCGGCGATACTCTCGCGCGACAGCCCGCGGAATCGTTCAACGCCGGTGACCAGGCTGTTCTCGCCGAGCGCCGGCGTACCTTCCACGGGCCGCGCGACTTCGGGCCTTGGCGCGCCGACCGGCGTGCGCACCGCCAAAGCACCTTGCTTCTGCAAAGCGGCGGCGTGGGCGGCGACCGTTTCGGCAATCTGCTTTACCAGTCCGCCGAGTTCGCCGATCTCGGTGGCCAGCGGATCCGACGCTGCGCGCGCCCGATGTGCCGGCGACGCAATTTTGATTTCCGCCGTATTGAGGCGGCGCGAAATTTCCGCCACCTGTCGGGCGAGATCCGCGGTACCACGCGAGAGATCTGCAATCTGATCGCCCAGATCGGCGCGGTCGCGCAGGCGATTGCTGACCGTGTTGAACAGGGCCATGCCGGTAAGAGCTGCCAGTGCGACAATTGCCGACGTGCTGGCGCCGACATTGAAGCCAAGATACAGCACCGCGCCGACGGAGGCGGCGATGAGCACAACGCAAACCGCAATAAAGATGGCGCTGATGCGACGCATGCGCTTGTCCTGAGCCCTCCGCCGCAGCCGGTGCAAAGCCGCCTGAGCCGCTGATTCGCGCGGCCGAACATTAATGTCCAATACGGCACGGCTCCGCGCAACTCGATCTCCTGCTATGGTAGTGCGAATTCGTCCGTTATTCGCAGGAACTTAAGGCCATTGTGGACCGCTCAGCCGATGCCGGCGTCCCGCCATTTTCCCGTTCTGGCCTGGATCGCCGCCGCCCCCGGGCGGGCTTTGGCGGCGATCCTGCTGCTGCACGCGGCAGTGTGGACGGCTCTCCCGACGTTCCTTTATCCCAACTTGCCGCTCGATCTGATCGAGGCGCTCACCTACGGGCGGGAATGGCAACTCGGCTATGACAAGTTGCCGCCTTTGCCCTGGTGGCTGGTCGAAATCACCTATCGGCTGGCCGGTCACGACTTCGCCTATTACCTGCTGGCGCAAATCGCCGTTGTGGCCGCGCTATGGCTGATCTGGTTGACCGCCCGACCCCTCGCCGGCCCGCTCGGCGCGCCGGCCGCTGTCTTGATCGTCGACGGCTTGCACTACCTCAACTACACGTCCGCCAAATTCAACCACGACGTCGTCCAACTGCCGTTTTGGGCCTTGGCCGGATTCGCATTCCATCGCGCATTGCGCGGTGGGGCGATCGTGCATTGGCTATTGCTCGGCGTGGCGATTGGGATGTCGCTGTGGGCTAAATATTTCGTGGTGGTGCTCGTGGTTCCACTCGCGCTGTTCGTTCTGTTCGACCGCGACGCCCGTAAAACACTTGCAACGCCCGGCCCCTATGTCGCGGCAGCCGTAGCGCTCATCACGATGGCGCCGCATCTCGTCTGGCTGGTCCAGAACGATTTCTTGCCCTTCACTTATGCCGAACATCGCGCCGTGCCATCGCGGGGGTTGATCGACCATATTTGGCATCCGCTCGAGTTTGCCGTCAGCCAGGCCTTTTTCCTTATTCCATCGCTGCTCATCGCGTTGCCGCTGTTGTTCCCGCGGCGCGGCAAGAGCGCACCGCCAGCGGCCGCATTCGACCTGCGCATCGTGGCTTGCCTCACATTCGGACCGATCGCGACAGTACTGGCCCTGTCGGCGATCAGCGGCCGCGGGACTGTGGCGATGTGGGGCTATCCCCTGTGGCTATTTCTGGGGCTATGGCTGGTGCTGGTCGTGCGCCACGTTTTCGACGAAGTGCGGCTTATGCGCATGGTGTCCATTTGGGCCGCTGTGTTCGCATGCCTCGCGCTGACGTTCATTGGCAATTACGGCGTGCTGCCAAATTATGACCACCGGTACCGGGCCGTGTTCTTCCCGGGTCGCGAGTTAGGGCAGGAACTGTCGCGACGCTATCGCGCCGTAACGGGGCGTCCGATCGTCTACGTGATTGGCAGCATGTGGGATGGCGGCAACATTGCGCATTACGCGCCCGATCATCCGCGCGTGCTCATCGATGGCAAGCCCGACCGGGCGCCATGGATCGATCTTGCTGATCTGCGCACAAAAGGCGCACTGGTCGTATGGACCGTGGGCGATCTAACCGTGGTGCCGCCGGCATTGCGCTCCGTCGCAGCAGACGCGGCCGTGCAGCCACCGTTCTTGCTGCATTATTTGCGTGGAGATTCGAGCCTCAACGTTGGCTGGGCAATTCTCCAACCGAGGCCGTCTTATGCCCTCGCCCCGCTCAAGCCACCGCTTTGATGATGCGCGCAAGCTTGTCGAACATCTCGCCAATTTGACTTTCGGTGACGATCAGCGGCGGACTCAGCGCCAAAGTGTCGCCGACCGCGCGGAACATGACATCATGCTCGAAGAAGCCCGCATCGAGGGCGTCCGTACCGCGCCGGCCCACGCCATCGGGCTTGCTGGCTAGGTCGATGCCGACGGTCAAACCGACCGGGCGAATGTCGAGTACGTTGGGCAAGCCTTTTAGCGCCATCGCAGCTTGCGCCCACGGAGTTTCCAGCTTGCGCGCGCGCTCGAACAGGCCCTCCTCGCGATAGAGATCGAGCGTGGCGAGACCGGCCGCACACGCGAGCGGATGCGCCGAGTAGGTATACCCGTGGAAAAGCTCGATGACGTGCTCGGGCCCCTTCATGAAAGCGTCGTAGATGCCCTTGCGCACGAGCACACCGCCCATCGGAACGCTGCCGGACGTGACGCCTTTTGCAAACGTGATCATGTCGGGGATGACACCATAGCGTTCGGCCGCGAACGCATAGCCCATGCGGCCAAAGCCAGTGATCACCTCATCGAAGATCAAGAGGATCCCGTGCTTGTCGCAGATGGCGCGCAGCCTCTCGAGATAGCCTTTGGGTGGCGGCAGCACACCGGTCGATGCCGCCACCGGTTCAACAATCACTGCCGCGATCGTTGATGCGTCGTGCAGTGCGACGAGACGATCGAGATCGTCGGCGAGATGCGCGCCCCATTCCGGCTCGCCAATCGTGAAGGCTTGTTTCTCGCGGTTATAAGTCATCTGCAAATGATCAACGCCGGCGAACAGGGCGCCGAATTGCTTGCGGTTGTTGACGATGCCGCCAACGGCGATGCCGCCGAAACCGACGCCGTGATAGCCGCGTTCACGTCCGATGAGCCGTACGCGTGAGCCGTTGCCCCGTACATTGTGGTAGGCGAGCGCGATCTTGAGCGCGGTGTCGACTGCTTCAGACCCCGAATTGCAGAAAAACACATGATCGAGATCGCCCGGCGCGAGTGCAGCCACGCGGCTTGCCAGTTCGAACGCCTTAGGGTGGCTAAACTGGAAGGCCGGCGCGTAATCGAGCGTCGCCGCTTCGCGTTGGATCGCCTCCACGATCGGGACGCGGTTATGGCCGGCATTGGTGCACCAGAGCCCGGCGGAACCGTCGATCAACCGGCGCCCGTCGCTGGTGATGTAGTGCATATCCTTGGCGCCGACGACGAGCCGCGGCCGCTTCTTGAAGGCGCGGTTGGCCGTAAACGGCATCCAATAGGGTTCAAGATCGTTCGGGAGACCGATTTTCGCCTGCGCCTGGGCTTGTGCCATGACCTGCTACCGTTTGGGCCGCCGTACCCGGCCTTGTACCGGGCTTCCACGGCCTGTCCATTTTACACATAAAGAAGTGGATGGTCGGGACAAGCCCGACCATGCCCGTTTACGGCGTTGCCGTAACGCGCGTGTCTGATATGTAGACCGCAAATGGCCGACAAGCCCAGCAAGCCGCAAAAGCTCAAAGCCCGCCTTCCGCGCGGCCTCGCCGATCGCGGGCCAGCAGAAATCGCCGCTACCCGCTATATGGTGGAAGCAATCCGCATGGTTTTCGAACGCTACGGCTTTGAGCCGGTGGAAACGCCGGCAATCGAATACACCGACGCGCTCGGCAAATTCCTGCCCGACCAGGACCGGCCGAACGAAGGCGTGTTCTCGTTTCAGGATGACGACGAGCAGTGGCTGAGCCTGCGCTACGATCTGACCGCGCCGCTCGCGCGTTATGTTGCGGAGAATTTTCAGAATCTGACGCTGCCCTACCGCTCGTATCGTTACGGCTGGGTGTTCCGCAACGAGAAGCCGGGCCCGGGACGCTTCCGCCAGTTCATGCAA
>Ga0209647_1003996_pt1 | contig 11241 bp, 2 predicted proteins | sample GraSoi_2013_60cm_FD_185827 | JGI IMG/M metagenome (GOLD analysis project Ga0209647, IMG submission 185827) | Grasslands soil microbial communities from the Angelo Coastal Reserve, California, USA - Sample 9_17_2013_60cm (SPAdes) (version 2) | ecosystem: Environmental > Terrestrial > Soil >... | reverse complement strand
TGCTCGGCAGCGCCTCTTCCCTGTGGTCCGGGAAGGCACGAGCGAAAATAAGATCGCTGCGAGCGATCAATGGCTGGCTGACGGCGCGGCATCAAGCCGAGGACGAGCTGATCCGCGCAGAGCTCTTCAGCGTCGAGCGTCTCGAGCAGCATGCCGAAAGTCTAGCCGCCGCGCAGCCGGTGACGCCAAAATCGCGCCGTGGCCGTAAGCTTACGGTCCGGCTCAAAGAGAACGCCGTAACCTTGCGTGACGCCTACCTGCGCATCGGTCAGGCGATTCGCGAGGATCGCACGATCACGCCGGCCGCCGAGTGGTTGCTCGATAATTTTCCGATCGTCGAGGCGCAGATCCGGGATATCTGGGGTGATCTGCCACCGAGCTTCTATCGCGAGCTCCCGAAACTGGCCGAGGGATCGCTCGAGGGCTATCCCCGCGTCTTCGGACTGGCCTGGGCCTTCGTCGCCCATACTGACAGCCGCTTCGACCTGCAGATGCTGGTACGCTTCGTGCGCGCCTATCAGCGCGTCCAACCGCTGACCATCGGCGAGCTCTGGGCCGTTGCGATCACGCTGCGCATCGCGCTCGTCGAGAACCTGCGGCGCGCGGCCGAGGGGATCGCAAATCGCCTTGCGGCGCGTCGGGAAGCCGACGCCCTGGCGGACCGGCTGCTCGGCGTCGGGGACGGCACGCCGGTGGCCGCGGACGCTGTGCTGCAACAATTCGACGAGGTCACACTGCCGACGGCCTTCGCGGTCCAGCTCGTCCAGCGGCTGCGCGATCAGGACCCCCGGGTAACGCCGGCGCTGCTCTGGCTCGACCGGCGTCTCGCTGCGCAGGGGACGACCGCCGACGAGGCGGTTCGCGCCGAGCACCAGAGGCAGGCCGCCACCAACGTGACGGTCCGCAATGTCATCACCAGCATGCGGCTCATCTCCGCCGTCGATTGGACCGAATTCTTCGAGGAAGTCAGTCTGGTCGACACCTTTCTCGCTGCCGACAGCGAATTTGGCGAGATGGATTTTGCCTCGCGAAATCTCTACCGGCGCGCAATCGAGGAGCTTTCCCGCGGCTCCCGATACTCCGAGCTCGAAGTCGCCCAGCGCGCCGCCATCGCCGCTCGGCAAGCGGCGGCCAAAACGCCGACCGGTCGCGATCTGCTGACCGAACGCGAGCGGGACCCCGGCTACTACCTCATCTCGAGCGGCCGCCGGGCATTCGAAAACGAGCTCGGGTTCCGCCCGACGACGAAAAACTGGTTTGCCCGCCTGAACGCGGCGATGGGGTTGCCGGGCTATCTCGCGATCATCGCCATCATCGGCGCGTTCGTGCTCGCCATGCCGCTGGCCTTCCTGGCATACGCTGCCGGGGTCACCGGGTGGCCGCTGATCGCGCTCGCCGTCATCGGCCTGTTTCCGGCCTTCGACGCCGCCGTAGCGCTGGTGAACCGCGACGTCACGTTATGGCTCGGTCCGACGCTCCTGCCCGGCTTGGAATTGCGCGATGGCGTGCCTTCGAGCTTGCGCACGATCATCGTGATGCCGACTCTCCTGACGACGCGAGCAGCGGTCGAGGAGCAGATCGAGCGGCTCGAGGTCCATCATCTTTCCAGCCTCGACGGCGATCTCCGTTATGCCTTGCTCTCCGACTGGACGGATTCGGTGAGCGAAACGGCGGCAGGCGATGAGGAACTGCTCGCCGCTGCTGTTGCCGCCATCGAGCGCCTGAACCGGCGCTATGAGCCGCCCGCCGACGGCAATCGCTTCATTCTTCTCCATCGCCGCCGGGTGTGGAACAAGGGCGAGGGGAAATGGATCGGCTGGGAGCGCAAGCGCGGCAAGCTGCATGAGCTCAATCGCCTGCTCCGCGGCGCCACCGACACGACCTTCCTGCCGCTCGGCGGGCGCCCGCCGATCGTGCCGACGGGGGTTCGCTACGTCATCACGCTCGATGCCGATACGCGGTTGCCGCGGGGCACTGCCAAACGGCTGATCGGCAAGATGGCCCACCCGCTGAACCGTCCGATCCTCGATCCGCGGACGCGTCTGGTGATCGCCGGCCATGCCGTGCTTCAGCCGCGCGTCACCCCCTCGCTGCCGATCGGGCGGGAGGGCTCGCTCTTCCAGAGCGTGTTCTCCAGCCCGAGCGGTATCGATCCCTACGCCGCCGCCGTCTCCGACGTCTATCAGGACCTCTTCGGCGAAGGTTCCTATGTCGGCAAGGGTATCTATGACCTCGACGCCTTCGAGGCGGCGCTCGAGGGACGGATTCCCGAGAACGCCGTGCTCAGCCACGATCTGCTGGAGGGCATCTTCGCGCGCGCCGGGTTGGTTTCCGACATCGAGGTCGTCGAGGAGTTTCCGTCGCGCTACGACGTCGCTGCAGCGCGCCAGCACCGCTGGGCGCGCGGCGATTGGCAATTGCTGCCGTGGATTTTCGGCCGCGCACGGAGGCCGAACGGCCAGCCCACCACCGTCCCGGTAGTCGGGCGCTGGAAGATGATCGACAATTTGCGCCGGTCGCTGTCGGCGCCCATCGCCATCCTCGCCTTGCTCGCGGGATGGATGCTGCCGGTCACCGGCGCGATCCCGTGGTCGCTGTACATCGTCTCGACCATTGCCCTGCCCGCCCTGCTGCCCCTGGTTTCCGCGCTCATGCCGCGACGGCGCGGCATTCCGCTGCAAAGCCAGTTGCGCTCCGTCGGTGCCGATCTCGCGCTCGCCCTCATCCAGGTCGGATTCCTAGTCATCTTCCTAGCCCATCAGGCGTGGCTGATGGCCGATGCCGTTTCGCGAACGCTCTTCCGTCTCTTCGTGCGCCGCCGCCGCTTGCTCGAATGGGTCACCGCCGCCCAGGCGAAATTCAATCTGCGCCCCGATCTTTTCAGCTTTGTCCGTCAGATGGCCGGCGGCGCGGCATTCGCCGTCTTCGTAGCACTGGTCATTGAGTTCGCTGGACAGGGCTCTCGGCTGGTCGCCGCGCCCTTCGTGATCCTGTGGATGCTGTCACCGGCCATCGCTCGCTGGGCCAGCCTTCCGCCGCCAATAGCCGGGCACGTGGCGGTGTCGCCGGCCGAGGCAAACGCCCTCCGCTTGATCGCTCGCCGCACTTGGCGCTTCTTCGACACCTTCGTCGGGCCGGAGGATCACATGCTCCCGCCCGACAATTTCCAGGAAGACCCCAAGCCGGTCGTCGCCCACCGCACGTCGCCGACAAATCTCGGGCTCTATCTCCTGTCGGTGATCGCCGCTCGCGACTTCGGCTGGATCGGCACGCTCGAAATGGTCGAACGATTGGAGGCGACCCTTACGACGATGGACGGGCTCGAGCGCTTCCGCGGTCATTTCTACAACTGGTACGATACGCGCGATTTCCGTCCGCTCGACCCGAAATATGTTTCATCGGTCGATAGCGGCAATCTCGCCGGCCATCTCATCGCGCTGGCGAATGCGTGTCGCGAAGTCATCGGCCGCCCGATCGCCGAGGTGCGCTGCTTCGACGGCGTCGGCGACGCCGTCGCGCTCGCCCGCCTGTCGCTGCGCGAGCTCCGCGATGACCGGGGCACGCCGACCGTCACCCGCAAGCAGCTCGACGATGCGCTCGATGCTCTCGAAGCCTCGCTGCGGCACCCGCCAACCACGCCGCGCGGCGTCGCCGGACGATTGAATAAACTCGCCGATCTAGCCGACACGGTCACCGACATCGCGCGGACGCTGAGCCAGGGGCGCGGCGACAGGGAAAGCGCAGAGGCGCTGATCTGGGCGGAAGCCATTCACGCCGCCGTTCGCAGCCATCTGCGGGATCTCAGCGAATTGTTGCCCTGGACGCTCGATACCGACGCAAGCAGCGAACGAGACATCGCCCCGGACCGGCGCGCCGACCCACTCCGCACCATGCCGAGCCTGGGCGAACTGGCGCATGTCTGCGAGACCCGCCGTCACGACGAGCAGACCGCCGCGCAGGACTCGCACGGTGCCGCCGCCTCTGCGGCAGTGCTGGACGCCTTGCCCGGGGCGCTCGCGCCCTCGGGCCGCGCCGCGGCATCGCTCGAGCGGCGATTGACCGCGCTTGCCGAACGCGCGGCGACGATGTTCGAAGCGATGAAGTTCGACTTCCTCTTCGAGCCCAGCCGCCAGCTTCTCTCGATCGGTTATCGGGTCGCCGACCGCACTCTCGACCCGAACTGCTATGACCTCCTCGCATCCGAGGCACGGCTGACCAGCTTCGTTGCGATCGCCAAGGGCGATATCCCGACCCGGCACTGGTTCCGGCTCGGCCGCGCGCTGGCGCCGGTCCACCGCCGCGCCGCCCTGATTTCGTGGTCGGGATCGATGTTCGAGTATCTTATGCCGGCGCTGGTGATGCGCGCGCCGATCGGCAGCCTGCTCGAACAGACGAGCCAGCTGGTGGTGCGCCGGCAAATCGACTACGGCGCCGAGCGCAATGTGCCCTGGGGTGTGTCGGAATCAGCTTATAACGCGCGCGATCTCGATCTCACCTATCAATATTCGGATTTCGGCATTCCCGATCTAGGGTTCAAGCGCGGGCTGGGCGACAACGTCGTCATCGCCGCTTATGCGACGGGGTTGGCGGCGATGGTCGCCCCGGCCGCCGCTTCGCGCAACTTCGCGCGCCTCGCCGCGATCGGCGGCCGCGGCTCTTATGGCTGGTACGAGTCGCTCGACTATACGCCGGCGCGTCTGCCCGAGGGGGTCGAGTTCGTGGTGGTGCGCGCCTTCATGGCGCATCACCAAGGCATGACCTTGGTCGCCATTGCCAACGTCGTTCATGACGGGGCGATGCGGGCCCGCTTTCACGCCGAGCCGATCATCCAGGCGACCGAGCTTCTGCTCCAGGAACGCACGCCGCGCGATGTCGCGATTGCTCGGGCGCGCGTCACCGACGTCAAAGCCACCGCCAAAGTTCGCGACATTATTCCACCGATGCAGCGCCGCTATAAGTCGCCGCATGCCCGCCTTCCCCACACGCACCTGCTCTCCAACGGCAATTACGCCGTGATGCTCACCGGAGCGGGCTCGGGCTACAGCCGATGGCGCGACCTTGCGGTGACGCGGTGGCGCGAGGACCCGACCTGCGATGGCTGGGGCGCCTATGTCTTCCTGCGCGACATTGCCAGCGGCGAGGTCTGGTCGGCCGGCTATCAGCCGAGCGGCGTTACCCCAGACGACTATGATATCGTCTTCTCCGAGGGCCGCGCCGAGATCATCCGGCGCGACGGAACGATCACCACGACGCTGGAGGTGGCGGTCTCACCCGAAGATGACGCCGAGGTTCGGCGCGTATCGATCACCAATCACGGAAGCCGTGCGCGGCAGATCGAGCTCACCTCATACGCCGAGATCGTCCTGGCGCCCCACGCCACCGATGCCGCGCATCCCGCCTTCGCCAAATTGTTCGTGGAGACCGAGTTCGCCGCCGGTCCCGGTGCTCTACTGGCGACGCGACGACCGCGAACGCCGGACGAGATTCCGGTCTGGGCCGCCCATGTCGCCGTCGTCGAAGGCGAAACGGAAGGGGATGTGCAGTTCGAGACGGACCGCGCCCGCTTCCTCGGGCGCGGGCGCGGGGTTCGAACGCCGATCTCGATCATTGACGGCTGGCCATTGTCCAACACGGCGGGTGCCGTGCTCGACCCTATCTTTAGTCTTCGTCGCCGCGTGCGGCTACCGCGTGGAGCGACCGTGCGCATCGCATTCTGGACGCTGATCGCGCCATCGCGCAGCGCGGCGCTCGACCTCGCGGACAAGCATCACGATGCGATGGCGTATGAGCGTGCGATCACCCTGGCGTGGACCCAGGCGCAGGTCCAGCTCCATCATCTCGGCATCAGCGCCGACGAGGCCAACCTCTTTCAGCGCCTCGCCAACCGCGTGCTCTTTTCCGACCCGACGCTGCGGCCGCCCTCGGAGGTCCTCGCGCGCGGCGCACGCGACGTTTCGGCGTTATGGGCGCAAGGCATATCGGGGGACCTGCCGATCGTCCTGCTGCGGATCGACGACGCCGACGATTTCGAAATCGCGCGCCAGCTGTTGCGCGCTCATGAATATTGGCGGATGAAGCAGTTGGCCGTCGATCTCGTGATCCTGAACGAGAAGGCGGCCTCCTACGTCCAGGATCTGCAGACCGGTCTCGAGGCCCTGGTCCGCGTAAGCAATGCGCAGCCGAAGCCGCCATCGGGCGGCGCGCGCGGAAGCGTCTTCGTCCTGCGTGCCGACCTCGCCTCAACGGAAACGCTGGGCCTGCTGCAATCCGCTGCCCGCGTCGTCCTCCTCGGCGGCCGTGGCAGTCTCGCCGAACAGATCAAACGTCTCCCCGATGCCCTGCCGGCGGCGGCTCCGCCCTCGCGGCCCGCCTTGCCGAGCGCGCCGCCAGCGGTTGCGCTGCGGCGACCAACGCTCGAATTCTTCAATGGGCTCGGCGGTTTTGCCGAGCGCGGACGGGAATACGTGACGATCCTCGACCCCGGGCAGTCGACGCCGGCGCCCTGGATCAACGTCATCGCCAATCCGACCTTCGGCTTCCATGTCTCGGTCGAGGGTTCCGGCTACACCTGGTCGATCAACAGTCAGGAGAATCAGCTGACGCCTTGGTCGAACGATCCGGTAGCCGATCCGCCTGGCGAGGTGATCTACCTGCGCGATCAGGAGAGCGGCGACGTCTGGGGACCGACCGCCCTGCCGATCCGCGAGGATAGCTCGCCCTATGTCGCCCGCCATGGCCAGGGCTACAGCCGGTTCGAGCACGAATCGCACGAGATTGCGCTCGAGCTCCTGCAATTCGTGCCGGTGGACGATCCGGTGAAGATCTCGCGGCTGCGGATCCGGAACCGTTCCGAGCGGACGCGGCGCCTCTCAGTGACCGCCTATGCGGAATGGGTGCTCGGCACCGCCCGCGGCGGCACCGGCCCCTTCATCTTCACCGAGATCGATGCCGAAACCGGCGCCCTCTTGGCGCAAAATCCTTGGAGCATCGAGTTCGGCCAGCGCATTGCATTCGCTGATCTCTCCGGGCGACAGCTCTCATGGACCGGCGACCGAACGGAGTTCCTGGGCCGCAACGGCGTACTGAGTTATCCAGCCGCGCTGGCCAGCGGATCGCCGCTCTCCAATCGGGTCGGCGCCGGCCTCGACCCATGCGCTGCGCTGCAGACCTCACTCGAGCTCGAGCCCGATGGCGTGGCCGAGATTGTCTTTCTTCTCGGCCAGACCGCTAGCAAGGCGGAAGCGCGAGCCGTGCTCAAGAAATATCGCGGCGCCGATCTCGAAGCGGCGCTCGCGGCTGTCGGCGACTTCTGGGACGATACGCTGGGCGTCGTCCAGGTGAGGACACCGGACCGCGCGATGGACATCGTGCTCAATCGCTGGCTGCCCTACCAGACGCTCGCCTGCCGCGTCTGGGCGCGCGCGGCGTTCTACCAGGCAAGCGGCGCCTATGGTTTCCGCGATCAGCTCCAGGACGTGATGGCGCTCTGCGTGGCGAAGCCGGAATTGACTCGCGAGCACCTGCTGCGTGCCGCCGGGCGCCAGTTCGTCGAAGGCGACATGCAGCATTGGTGGCTGCCGACCTCCGGTCGCGGCGTGCGCACCAGGGTATCCGACGATAGCGTCTGGCTGCCCTTCGTCGTCGCCCATTACATCGAAGTCACTGGCGATGTCGCCGTCCTCGATGAAATCGTCCCCTTTCTCCAGGGCCCGCCGCTGCGCGACGATCAAAGCGATGCGTTCTTTCAGCCGACGGTCGCCGCCGAGACGGCGACGCTCTTCGAACACTGCGGCCGCGCCCTCGATCGCAGTCTGGCAGTTGGCGACCATGGCCTGCCGCTGATGGGCGGCGGCGACTGGAATGACGGCATGAACAGGGTCGGCGAGCGCGGCAAGGGCGAGAGCGTCTGGCTCGGCTGGTTCCTCTACGCCACGCTGTCGGCCTTCGAGCCTCTTGCCGAGCGCCGCGACGATCGGACGCGCACCGTGACGTGGCGGCGCCACGCCGTCGCGCTCGCAGATTCCCTCGAGCGGGAGGCCTGGGACGGCGACTGGTACAGGCGCGCCTATTTCGATGACGGCACGCCGCTCGGTTCGGTGTCGAACGGCGAATGCCGCATCGACTCGATCGCGCAATCCTGGAGCGTGATCTCCGGAGCGGGCGATCCGGCGCGCGCTGCCCGCGCTATGGCGGCAGTGGACAAATACCTGGTCCGCCGCAATGACGAGCTGGTTCTGCTCTTTACTCCGCCCTTCGACCGCAGCGCGCTCGACCCCGGCTACATCAAGGGATACCCGCCGGGTATCCGCGAGAATGGCGGCCAATACACGCACGCCGCGCTATGGTCGGTGCTCGCTTTCGCGATGCTCGGCGACGGCGACAAAGCCTGCGAGCTGTTTTCGATGCTGAACCCGATCAACCACGCGAACACGCGGGCCGCGGTGCAGCGTTACAAGGTGGAACCCTATGTCGCCTGCGCCGACATCTACTCCACGGCGCCTCATATCGGGCGCGGCGGTTGGACCTGGTACACAGGCTCGGCGGGCTGGATGTACCGGGTGGGCCTGGAATCAATTCTCGGATTTCGCCTGCAAGGCGCCACGCTGGTCATCGATCCCTGCGTGCCCAAGGCTTGGCCAGGTTTCGAGATCACCTTCCGCTATCGCACGGCCCGCTACGACATCGCGGTCGAGAACCCGAACGGAGTCAGCCGTGGCGTCATCCGCGTCGAGCTCGACGGCGAGACCCTGCCGGGACCGCAGGCGCGCGTCACGCTGGCGGATGACGGCGCAACCCATCGCGTGCTGGTCGTGCTGGGCTGATCGCGCAGCCCGGGAGAGAATGACATGGTGGAACTCGTGAGCCCGCTTGCCGGCAAGCCGGTGACGCAAGCGATGCTGGTCAACGTGCCGCGGCTGGTAACGGCCTATTATACCGGCAAACCGGACCCGGCGATCGCCGCCCAGCGCGTCGCCTTCGGGACCTCCGGCCATCGCGGCTCCGCGTTCGATCATGCCTTCAACGAGAACCATATCCTCGCGATCAGCCAGGCGATCTGTCTCCATCGCAAGAAGGCCGGCATCGACGGCCCGCTCTTCGTCGGAATCGACACTCACGCCTTGTCCGCGCCGGCTCTGGCAAGCGCGCTCGAAGTGTTTGCCGCCAACAGCGTCGAGACCATGATCGACGCCACCGACGGCTACACGCCCACCCCCGTCGTGTCGCACGCGATCTTGACCTACAACAAGGCTCGGCCGCGCGGTCTTGCCGACGGCGTGGTCATCACCCCATCGCATAATCCGCCCTCTGATGGCGGCTTCAAGTACAACCCGCCGCATGGCGGGCCGGCGGATACCGAGGTGACGGGGTGGATCGAGCGCGCCGCCAACGAGATGCTCGCGAACGGGCTCGCCGAGGTGCGGCGAACACCCTATGAACAGGCGCGCAAATCGTCCTCGGTCCATCGTCACGATTATATCGGTTCCTATGTCGGCGATTTGGCGAGCGTGGTCGACATGGACGCGATCCGCGCATCAGGCGTGCGCATCGGGATCGATCCGCTAGGCGGCGCGGCGGTCGGCTTCTGGGCCCCGATCGTCGAGCGTTTCGGCATTGCGGCGACGGTTGTCAGCGACGTGCTCGATCCGACCTTCCGCTTCATGACTGCGGACTGGGACGGCAAGATCCGGATGGATTGCTCGTCGCCCTATGCGATGGCACGGCTGATCGACATGCGCGAGCGCTTTGACATCGCCTTCGCCAACGACACCGATGCCGACCGCCATGGCATCGTCAGCCGCTCAGGCGGGCTGATGAACCCGAATCATTATCTGGCCGCCGCGGCGTCCTATCTCTTCGAGAACCGGCCGGGGTGGCGCCGCGACTGCGCGATCGGCAAGACTATCGTCAGCAGCGCCATGATCGACCGCGTCGCCGCAAAGCTCGGCCGCAAGCTTCTCGAGGTGCCGGTCGGCTTCAAATGGTTCGTCGCCGGTCTGCTCGGCGGCTCGCTCGGCTTCGGCGGCGAGGAGAGCGCCGGAGCGTCGTTCCTGCGCCGCGACGGCTCGGTGTGGACGACCGACAAGGACGGGCTCATCCTCGGGCTCCTCGCCGGCGAGATCACCGCGCGGACCGGGCGGGACCCGAGCCAGCTCTACGACGCGCTGACCCGCGAGCTCGGCGTGTCGTTCTACGCGCGGATCGACGCGCCGGCGACGGCGGAGCAGAAGGCCCTGCTGAAGCAACTGTCGCCCGATCACCTCGGCGCCACCGAGCTCGCCGGCGAGCCGATCCTCGCCACGCTCGTCACCGCGCCCGGCAACGGCCAGAGCTTCGGCGGGATCAAGGTGATTGCCGACAGCGGCTGGTTCGCGGCGCGGCCCTCGGGCACCGAGGATGTCTACAAGATCTACGCCGAGAGCTTCCGCAGCGAGGATCATCTGCGGCAGATCCAGCAGGCGGCGCAGGCGATGATCGCGCGCGTCCTCGCCCAAGCGGCGACTCATCCCTGCGCCTGACCGCGTCCGCTATCTCTCGATAACTTCGATCCCCGACTCGCCGCCGACCATGATTGTCGTCGCGAGCCCGATGAACAGCCCGCTCTCGACGACACCGATCAACCCGGCGAGCTGGATCTCCAGCGCCGCCGGATCGGCAAAGGCGGGGAACGCGCAGTCGGCAATGTAGTTGCCGCTATCGGTGACGAACGGCTCCTCGCCGATCCTGCGCAGCGTCGGCACCGCGCCAACCCCCGACAGCCGTTCGAGCACCGTCTGCCAGCCGAACGTGACGATCTCGACCGGCAACGGAACATGCGTTCCAAGGCGGTCGGCCAGCTTCGAGCGGTCGACGATCACGATCATGCGGTCGCTCGCCGCAGCGACGATCTTCTCGCGCAGCAACGCGCCGCCGAGACCCTTGATGAGGTTGAGCGTGCCGTGTTCGACCTCGTCCGCGCCATCGATCGTCAAGTCGATCCGGCGATGCTCGGCGAAACTGGTCAAGGGCACGCCAAGGCGCCGCGCCAGCGCCCCGGTGCGCTCCGAGGTCGGGATGGCGGCGATGCGGAGACCTTGCGCCACGCGCCGCGCCAGAATTTCGAGAGCGAACTCGGCCGTCGATCCGCTGCCGAGCCCGAGCACCATGCCGTCCGCGACCTCTTCGACCGCCCGCGCGGCGGCCGCACGCTTCTGTCGCTCCCGCTCAGCCGCCGACGGCGCTGTCATCGGGAAGGTCCTGCGC
>Ga0209647_1003994_pt1 | contig 11243 bp, 8 predicted proteins | sample GraSoi_2013_60cm_FD_185827 | JGI IMG/M metagenome (GOLD analysis project Ga0209647, IMG submission 185827) | Grasslands soil microbial communities from the Angelo Coastal Reserve, California, USA - Sample 9_17_2013_60cm (SPAdes) (version 2) | ecosystem: Environmental > Terrestrial > Soil >... | reverse complement strand
ACAGCCCGCCCAGCCTCCTACACCCTTATAAAGACTCCTTGTCCTCAGTTCCTCCGCGACCTCTGCATCCTCTGCGGTAAAGTCCCGCGCCTGCTCGCCTCGATGTCAGGAGGCCCGTCGTTGCCCACACTTCAATCGGCTTGCCTCCTCGCCCTCCCGCCTCCCGCAGGCTTAAAGACTCTTTGTCCTCAACTTCCTCCGCGATCTCTGCGTCCTCTGCGGTAAAGAGCTACACCTTCGCACTCAAACAGTAAACCGCCGGGATCGCATTTCTCCGTGTTCTTCTGTGCCCTCTGTGGTTGATAATAGAATGAAATGGACGAGCGCGATTTTTTCGACGAAAAAGAATCCAGGAAAGCCCACACCCTCACCTGCCCGCATTGCCGTCAGGCCGGTGACTACGAACTGGCATGGCTGGTGCGCACCAAAAAGCGCCAGCTTCCCGGCCGCGCCGACGAGCGCGACCGCGCCAAGTTCGCCAAAGCCCAATCCTATATGGTTCGCCGCGATGACATGGTCATGTGCAAGAACATGCGCTGCCGCAAACGCTTTGAGGTTGCTGGCGTGCAGTCGGTAGCGTTCATCGACTGAAGCGATCTCTCGACCGAACGCCTCATGGCTAACGGCTATTGCTATTTTCCAATTGCCATTGCTACTTGCCAGCTGCTAGCCACTCTTGCCAGTTGCTAATTGCCATCTGCTACTATCTCCTAGTTACTAGTTAGCCACTTGTGCGAGCTGCAATCCACCATTTATAAAATCCCTTAAATGCACCCCTTAAGGAAAGTCCTCTGATTTCCTGCGCCACAAAGTTCCTAGTATGTTTCGATCTGTTTGACATTGGTGTTTATGTAGGATTGCCGTTCCAATGCAGTGTCATGTCAGGCTTTTGAGGAGAACTAGATGAGACATGCCAGATTGCTGCTACTTGCTGCCTTTATCACTGGAACCAGTAATTTTCTTTTTTCCCAGAGCGGCCCGAATCTTGAAAACGGCTGGAAGCCGTTCGGCTCCTATGACGGCAGCCATCTGGATACCGTGAATCTCATGAACGGCAACCTGATGTTTCATGGGCCGATCTTGCCGGACGTGCCGCAACGCGGCTCTACGAAGGTTGTTTACACGCTGTTCGCTACCTCTAAAGACTGGCAAGATGTCTGCTTCTTCAATACGTATACGCAGAGATGGCAGTGTAACTGGCAGAAGGGCGGCGGCTTTACGGACATCCGCATGACGCCCAGCCTGAGCGTTCACCGCACCTTGAACAAGCAGTACACGGGCGGCCAGGGCACTACCACCTTCGCCGCCTATGGTTACACCATTACCTCTACCGACGGCAGCGTCCACCAGTTGCACGGGGTGGCCGGGACCGAAGATGTGAATTTGGAGCCCACCCAGTTCGATTCCGTCGATCTCTCCGGGTACCACCTCGTCCTCAGCGTTCCAGACAGTAACTATGCTACGGTATTGGATCACGCCACTGTGACCGACCGGGCCGGCACTCGATACGAGGGCGATTTCGGCGCTGCCACCGGCTGCGGACGGATCACCTTCTCCGGCCTTTCCGCTCCCGGCAACTACCGGCCCATCTTCGATGATTCCCCCGCGGGCGATCAATATTGCTCGCAGCTCGCTTTCGCCTCCTCTCTGGTCACCGACAGCAACGGCAACCAGGTCTACGTTCACGGGCCGCTGAGTCCCAACCCCACTACGGACACCCTGGGCAAGAATCCGCCTCTTACCTCGGGCCTCGTGACCACAGACCCCAGCGGCTGTGTCAGTTCGCACCCGTTTATCTCGGCCGTTGTTTATAACTATCAGGACCCCAACGGCGTCACGCAGCAGATCAAAGTCTGTACAGCGGAAGTTCCCATCCAGACCGCCTTTAACCAGCCTCACCCTTACTACCCCAGCCTGATGGTCGGTGAGGCGGTGACCAGCACCACCTCTTCAGGGCTGCATTTCATGCCGATCAGCACGGTGCTCCTGGCCGATGGCACGCACTGGACGTTCGATTACGACGGCTATGGCGAAATCATCTCCATCGGGCTGCCCACCGGCGGCTCCATCACCTATACCTGGGCCACCATCCAGTTCAACAGTTGCGATCTCAGCAATAACACCCAGTTCAGCCGGGCGGTGGCCACGCGCACGCTGAATGACGGCCAGGGACACACTTACCAGTGGCGCTACACCTGGGGCACGCCCGCCAATGGCCTCCTGACTAATATTGTTACTGACCCGCTGGGCCATGACACGGTGCACACTTTTTCCGATCTCAGTCCTCTGGCCGGCCTGGTTGCAGCCTGCAATTTTTATGAAACGGCGACGATCCAGTACCAGGGAGCGCAAAGCGCCAACCAGCCGCTGCAGCGCGTGGATACTTCCTATACGGCGGCTAACGTCAGTTACGACGCTGGCACAGTTACGAATTCCTCCGCGCCGGGGAATGTCTTTGCCACGGATGTCGTCACCACCGTCTATCCCAGCGGCAAAGTCAAGAAAGTCCATAAAGATCCGGACGCCGGTCTGGGCGCGGGACTGCCCATCTTCGGCAACACGGTCAAACAACTGGAGTATGACTGGGGCCAGGGCCAGCCGGGAGCACTATTGCGTGAGACCGATACCGTCTATCAATGGCAAAAAAGCAGCAGCTATCTGGCCGCCCACTTGCTCGATCTGCCGGCCTCCTCGGTGATCATCAGTCCAAACGCGGCTGCCAACGTCAAGTCCGGCTGTCCGCTCAACGCCAGCGGCGGGACCGCCAACTGCATGGCGGAGACAGATTTCTCTTACGACGAAGCACCATACCTCACCAGCGCAAGCATTAACACGCAGCATGTTTCGCCGCCGAACGGAGTTCGCGGCAACCAGACCACGGTGAGCAAATGGCTGAATACCTCGAATAGCCTCCTCTCCAGCCACACCAACTGGTATGACACGGGAGAGGTCTACCAATCGATTGACCCGCTGGGGCACACCACCACCCACAGCTATGACCCGGCTTATATCGGCGCTTACGCCACCCAGACCTGCTCGCCCACGACTTCATCCGGCTCGGTTGCGCATTGCGTGAGCGGCACGTATGACTTCAACACCGGCGTGCTCACCAGCCTGACCAATGAAAATGCCACCGCGCAGGCCAGCGGCAACACGCCCGGAGACTCGGCGCACACCAGCAATTACACGTATGACTACATGTTCCGCATCACCTCGGCCCAGACGCCGCCTGATCCCGCCAACAGCGGCTTGCGTGCCCAGACCAGCTTCAGCTTCTCCGCGCCGAACAGTTTTCCCATTACCGCCACGCGGTTGAAGTCGATTACTCCGGCCCTGAGCGATTCCGCCACCAGCTTCTTTGATGGCCTGGGCCGCTCATTTAAGACGCAGCATGCCGTACCCGGCAATACCGCCACCGTAGACACCACGTTTGATCTCGCCGGACACCCGGCCACGGTGAGCAATCCTTACTTCTCCACTAGCGACGCGACCTACGGTCTCACGCAAAACGCCTACGACGGCCTCGACCGCGTCACCACGGTAACAAAACAGGATGGCAGCATCAGTTCGGTGGCCTACAGCGTGATTACAGGGGTACACGATGCCGTTGCCAATGCGAACACAGTGGGTGACTGCACCGACTCAACCGACGAAGCAGGCAAGCAGCGCCGCGCCTGCGTTGACGGCTTAGGACGGCTGGTGATGGTGGCGGAACCGAATCCCGGAGCCGCGGCAACCACTGCCACAGGCGTGGTAACCATCAACGGGAACGAGCAAACCACCGGAGGAGCAGCTACTTCGGGCAGCACCACCATTACGATCAGCGGCAGCGAACGTACCGGTCAGCTTTGTCTGAACACCTGCCACACGATCTGGGACGTTGGCACGGTCACTATCACTGTGGCTGGATATCCAGGCAAGAGCGTGAATTATGGAAAATTCGACACCGCAGCCACCATTGGCTGGAATCTGTCCTGCGCATTCCACAATGATGCCAGTTCACCCGTCGATGCACCATGCCCGGCTTCTGCCGGCGCCAGCACCACGGTGAATCTCACCGCCCGTGCCACGGGTTTTGCCACCAACTACTCATTTACCACCGCGTCGGCTACCACGGATAATACCGGCGTATTCACTGATCCGTCGTTCTTCGCCGGGCCCGCCTCAGGCGCATTCACCGGCGGCAACAACGCCGGCGTTTCAGACAGCGGCAATATAGCCGTCACGGTCAATGGAACCAATTACACGGTGACCTTCGGTGCAGGAGATACCGGCGCCGCTATCGCCACGCGGCTCGCCTCGGCCATGAGCGGAAACACTGCGGTGTCCGCTTTGGCTTCAGCCAATCAGGTAAACCTGACCAGCAGGACCGTGGGTTCGGCTGGCAACGCCACGCTTTCCGCGTCTTACACCTGGAACGGGTCCGTATTCACGCAGCCGTCATTTACAACGTCGGCCTCTGGAGTGTTTGGCGGATATGACGTCTTGTTGCTCGACAACAATCCGTATAAAACGCTTTACACCTATGACCCGCTGGGCAACCTGCTCCGTGTCGATCAGAAAGGCTCAGCGCCTGCCGACAGCACCCAGTGGCGCACTAGGATCTTCACCTACGATTCACTCTCGCGTCTGCTGACGGCTAATAACCCTGAGTCGGGTACCATCTCTTACGCCTACGACAATGACGGCGAGCTGTTGCAGAAGACCTCACCCGCGCCCAACCAGATCGGCACGCTGACGCAGACCGTCAGCTACTGCTATGACGAACTGCATCGCGTCACCGGCCGGGGCTACGGAGCGCAGAGCTGCCCGTTGTCGTCGCCTGTCGTCAGCTATACCTACGATTCCGGCGCCAACGCCAAAGGCCATCTGACCTCGATGACCGACCAGGCCGGCACTGCCAACTACAGTTATGACATTCTGGGGCGGCTGACGACGGAGACGCGCTCGCTCACAGGCGCGAATGGCACTCCGGTTTCCAAGACCGTCAGTTACGACTACAACCTCGACGGCTCGCTCAAGACGCTGCATTATCCCAGCGGCGCCGTCGTGACGTACACGCCAGATTCAGCGGGCAGAATGCTCTCGGCCATCGACAGCGGAAACAGCATCAACTACGTCACCGGCGCAACCTACGGCCCGGACAGCGCCCTCACCGGCTTCGTCAGCGGCAACAGCGGAAACTTCGCCGGAATCACCAACACGTTCAGTTACAACCGTCGCCTGCAGCCGCTCACCATGTCGGCCACTGCGCCGAGCCAGACCGTCTTCTCCATCGGCTATGACTTCCATGCCGGCAACGGAACGGCAGGCAGCGGCACCGACAACGGCAACGTCTTCGGCATCTTCAATTACAAAGACACAACCCACGGCCGCGACCAGAGCTTCACTTACGATCCCCTCAACCGGCTGATCTCAGCCCAGAACGCGGGCACCAACTGCGCCACCATGGTGCTGCAGAACAAGACCGAGTACTGGGGCAACTCTTACGGCTATGACGCGTGGGGCAATCTCCTCAACAAAACAGTTACCAAATGCGGCGCAGAAAATCTCAGCGTCACGGCCGACAATCACAACTGGATCCACACAACCGCGCCCGATTACCAGTATGACGCTGCCGGCAACATGACGCACGACGCAACCAGCGGCCTCAATTACACCTTTGACCAGGAAAACCGCATCACCGGGGCCAGCGGCTACACCTACACCTATGACGGCGACGGCAACCGCGTGCGCAAATCGAATGGCACGCTGGCGGCCAACGGCACGCTCTACTGGTACATGACGCCCGGCGTGGTGGCCGAGAGTGACTTGGCGGGTTCTCTCAAATCCGAATATGTTTTCTTCGACGGAGAACGAGTTGCAAGGAAGGATTTCCCCGGCAATACCGTTGCTTATTATTTTTCCGATCACCTAAAAACGGCCTCAGTCATTACGGATTCTGTTGGCACGATCAAAGCCGAATCCGATTATTATCCCTGGGGCGGCGAACTCCAGTTCGTCAGCAACGATAGCAACCACTACAAATTCACCGGCAAAGAATGGGATGCAGAATCCGGCCTCGATTACTTCGGAGCGCGGTATTACTCGAATGGGCTGGGAAGGTGGATCACTCCCGATTGGGCGGCCAAAGCGACCGCTGTGCCGTACGCCGAGTTCGCTGACCCGCAAACCCTCAACCTCTACGCCTACGTCAGGAACCTTCCGACCACGCGTTACGATGCGGACGGGCACGAAAATCTCAAGCCACAAGATTGGGGTGTCCACAACGATCCGACTGTAACCAACTTCGACCGACAGATGAGCGGTGTCATATTGGCCGGTTTTGCTGTCGCATGCCCTGCTTGCGGAAGGGTCATCGGAGGACTAGCTGCGGTACACGCAGTACGAACCGGGGACAAGAAAGGGGCTGTGCTCAATGCGGCTGCTGCGGTCGTGCCAGGGGGAAAACTGCTCGGCGGCTTGTCGAAAGCTGCGAAAGCAGAGACACTCGCCGCAAACGCTGCTCGTGGCAAGGCGTTTCAGAATGCAGTCCAGGAAGCAAAAGCAACAGTCCAGACCGGTACAGTGCAAAACGTAATGGTGGAAACACAAAGTGGAACCAGAACTGTAGTTGATGTGATGGGCAGAGATGGAACGGGTAATATAGCATTGACCGAGGCCAAGTCTTCGGCAACGGCACCCTTGACTCCAAATCAGGCGGCGGCTCATCCTGAGATAGCGGAATCTGGGGCAACAGTGGTCGGGCAAGGCAAAGGAGAATTCACTGGAGGTACACAGGTTCCGCCAACAAAGGTGGATGTCGTGAGACCAGCCGATCTGAAGGAGCCTCATTGAGGGACTAATGGCAATAGACCAGCCTACAGTGGTTGATATCATCGGCGTGGAAAGCACCACGGGGGAAGTTGTGCTCACAATATCTGACCACCTTGACTGGAATGACAGCTATCAGCATCAGCAAATGCTGCAGGATAAACTCAACACATATCTGGCCTTTATCGAGAGTGGCGAACTCTGCGAAAAGTATCCCAATGCAAAGGGACGTCGGCCAAGAATCGACGTGGTTTTCAGACACAAACCTGATGCTGAGGCGTATATGTTTCTCTCAAAGGCCAAGTCAATTGTAGAGAAAGCAGGTTACGGTTTTCGCTTTGAACTGTTCTCGGCCACTCCTTTGGAAATCTGAATCCTGGAGTCTCAGATTGGTGCCATCTCTTTCAATATCTGCCGTTCGTGGGGGAAAGCGATCTGAGTGGCAATCCCACTGCCGAATATGTTTTCTTTGATGGCGAGCGGGTCGCGCGCAAAGATTTTCCCGGCAACATGGTCGCGTACTACTTCTCCGATCACTTAAACACTGCTTCGGTGATTACCGATTCTGCCGGAGTAATCAAGGCCGAGTCGGATTATTACCCCTGGGGCGGCGAGCTTCAGTTCGTAAACAACGATTCCAATGACTACAAATTCACCGGCAAAAAGCGCGACACCGAAACCGGCCTCGACTACTTCGGCGCGCGCTATTACTCCAACGCGTTAGGGCGGTGGATATCAGCCGATTGGTCGGCCACGCCGGTGCCGGTACCGTATGCCGATTTCCATGATCCGCAGTCACTGAATCTTTATGGATTTGTCGGTGGCAATCCGGCCAGCAAGGCGGATCCGGATGGGCATGACGGGCCGGGGTCTTACGACCAAGCGATGGCGATGGCCAACAGCATCGGGGAAAGGATGGCCGCCGATTTGAATGGCGGGCCGCAAGCATCGTTACCCGAGCCGCATACGCCAGCACAGCAGCTCATGCACGAGCGACTCCAGCAGTGCACTTGCCCTGAACCCCAAAAGCAGGATAATAAGAGCCAGAACAACAACAATTCCCTCCAGCAAAATACGAAAGCAGACCAAGCCAAGGCAAACGCCGCAAAAGGAAAGGCTAGTGAGGAAAGAGTCTTGAATGACAAGGGACTGACGAAGAACAACGAAAAAGTCTCTGGAACAGAAGGCAAGTCGATACCTGACTATAATACCGATGCCAAGGTAGGTGAGATAAAAGACGCCAACAAGGTAAGCAACACGCAGCAACTCAGAATTCAGAAGGAAGCTGCCGCAGCAAACGGGAAGGAACACGAATTGGTTACAGGAACCAACACGAAAGTCACGGACAATGCCGCCCGAGGAACAAATGTAGAACGGCGCAACGACCTGGGACCTAAAAAACCGTAGCCACGATTTAGGTGTGCCAAACAATGAACGCAAAACAGGAGTCCGAAAAGCTGATGAATGCCGTGTTGCCCTTGGCAGAAAAAATGTTGAGGCAATACGGCGAGTTTTATCCGTATGGCGGATATATGAGGCAGGACGGAACAATCGTCGATGTGGGCGCTGACGATCCCGACACGGACCGTCCAAAATCCAGGGACTTGATTTATATCTTGCGAAGTTCATTCCGAGAAATGGTAAGCACTAACCAGTGCAAGGCGGTCGCAATCGTACTTGACGTGGCTGTGAACCTGCCGAAGTCCAACCGTAAGAGTGATGCGATCCAGGTTTGCCTCGACCATTCAGATGGCTATTCTGCCGAGGTCTTTTTCCCGTATCAGATTGTTAACAATGAAATAGTCTATGAAGAGACCTTTGCCCAGGAGGGAAAGCACGAGGTTTTTGAATAGCTAGCTTCCGATCCAAGCCTCTAGTGCGCAAGTTGGTTCCTGATTGCAAATCAGAAGGCAGCTTATCCTACAGTTGGACGGGTATAAGAAGGAGATGGATCAAGCAACTGGACAGAATTAACCAGATATCCAAAAAAGGAACCATAAATGACGGTGATGCCTCACAAAATCGTGCGTCCTTCGAGCAGCTATCATCTGGAACTACCCCGAGAAATTTTCGAACAGGGTGACGAAAGGATCTCAAGTTTCTGGTTGGACGGAAACCCTTTGTTGCTTCAGGTGTCTAGTTATGTTCGTAATAGAGGAGAACAACTGGGAGCGAAAAATCGACTGAAGGAACGCATTTCGAAAGAAAATCAGAACTGGAATCTCTGGAAAGATCAGATTCACCCCGATACCGGAATAGACCAAGCAACTGCGGAGTATGTAGACGCCGACAACTTGCTCTGGGTGCACTCCTACTTGGTGTGGCCCCACCTAACAGTTTACGCGACAATCTCCGGTCCGAGTACATTGGTTAGAGATCCAACCAACTGGGCGATCCAAGCCCTAAAAAACTTGCGCCTTACCGCTCATTGACGTCGGAGCATTTCGATTTTGCAGATCGAGCGGGTGGCCCACGCTTCCCCTGATTTGTCTGCCTCACCAGACCGGAAAAAACGGGAAAACGGGGGACGAGAACTGACCACCGGTTGGGCGATAACTTTAAGAAGAACCATCCAAATTGAGGAGCGCAGTGTCAACATATCAAATTTTTCTCAGTCGGCCACGATCCGAAGACGACTTGGCGGGCGAGGCAAAAAAGTTCTTGGGGCGCAAAACAACCTTGCTGACCTAAGGGCGCAAAGGGATGCCTTAAAATCAAAGGCCAACAAGACTCCGGAGGACAAGGCAGCCTTGGAAAAAGTGAATAAGGCTATTAATCGCGAGATTGACCGTGCGAAAAAATCCGAAACCCATTCCCGGAAAGAGAAAGGGGAGCAGTGATGAGACCTGAAAGACTTTATACGATGATTCTCGAATACAAAGGTGGTACCTACATTTCACAAGCACGCGCGGAGTCTGCGGACGTAGCTGTTAGTAAGTGGGTAAACGCAATTAGCGACCACGACTTGGCAAGTTGGGGACTTACTCGCGCCGAAATAATCCGTTTGGCTAACGACAATCCCATTCCACTGGAAAGCTGTTTGAACGTGTGGTGCGCAACGGATTCCACCAAGGAAGGTCTGATGTTGGTTAACATCATTGCAACGGAACACAATAACAAGCGTCCAACTTCCAGTTGAGCGGCAACGTCCAGAACCGCCCCACCGGACTGGCCTACGGCGCTGCCGGAAACCTCATGTCCTATCTCTCAGCTATCTACACTTACGATCAAGAGAACCGGCTCTCGTCTACCGCGGGAATAACTTACACCTATGACGGCAACGGCGAGCGGGTTTTGAAATCCAATACCAGCACCGGCGCGGCGATAAAGCGTTACTGGTCCATGGACAGCAACACTCTGGCCGAAGCAGACGGATCGGGGAATTTGACGGCAGAATATGTCTACTTCGGCGGCAAGCGTGTCGCCCGCATCGACCTGCAAGCCAACACAGTGCATTACTACCTCTCCGATCACCTGGGCTCAACCAGCATTGTGGCCAGCGCGGCGGGCGCAGTTGAAGAAGAGTCGGATTATTATCCGTTTGGAACAGAAGTCGTCGTTACGGGGCCCGGCGTGAATGAACTCAAATTCACCGGCAAGCGTCGGGATACGGAATCCCAACTAGATTACTTCGGCGCCCGGTATTACTCGAATGCTTTCGGACGGTTCGTCAGCGCCGATTGGTCATTCATGCCTCTTCCGGTGCCCTACGCGGACTTCAGGGACCCGCAGTCGCTCAACCTGTATAGCTACGTTCGCAATGCGCCAACGTCAAAAATAGATGCCGACGGGCACGAGTGTAAGGCAACTGGTCAGCGTTTTGATTGCAATTACCATTTTCCAGATCCGAAAGATGGACAGGGAAAACAGGCTCACACCATTCCTTTCCCAATTATAGTGGAGGGCGTCGGGGCTGGCACAGCAGTTGCAACAGCTGCTGCTGGAGGCTTGGTTGTGGGGGCGGCTTATCTCCTCATCACCAGGACCACGGACGCCGTGGTAGCAAACAATGAGGATGAAGAAATAAATGCCGCGCGAATAAGTGTTGTCGCCGTGGAAAACATTCTCTTGATGTCAAAGAACGAGGATACTCTGAAAGTAATAATGGGGCTTACCGCGGCTGCTGCAAAGGAAATAACCAAGATGTCTGCTCAAGAAGGCGTGATTCTCCAATTCGGCGTCAGGTCTCCGCGTATTGTTGCCGGATCATTTGCCGAATTCGTGGATACTTACATCGTTGATTCGGAGAAACTCTATTTGCCGCGGGTCTCGTAGGGCGGGCCGCCGCCCTTTCTCGAGCGGTCGCACGTTTTGTGCGGCTGCGCAGGAAAAGGTGAAATTCAAATAATCCCGCACGCCAAAGACCGGCCCCCTCCCCTGCAAATCCCCTGCCTCTCATTTATACTTGCTGGTTTCCACTGGCGGGCACT
>Ga0209647_1003993_pt1 | contig 11244 bp, 4 predicted proteins | sample GraSoi_2013_60cm_FD_185827 | JGI IMG/M metagenome (GOLD analysis project Ga0209647, IMG submission 185827) | Grasslands soil microbial communities from the Angelo Coastal Reserve, California, USA - Sample 9_17_2013_60cm (SPAdes) (version 2) | ecosystem: Environmental > Terrestrial > Soil >... | reverse complement strand
ACCTTGCGCTCCATGGCATCGCCCTTACCTCATTTGCCGCCGAAAACCTAAATGCGCTTCAGGTTGAACTTAAAAAATACAATTCCGTCCAACCGGAATTTCTGATCAACGATTGGAAACCCGGTGACACGGTTCACTGGAAAGATCTGGGTCACACCCTGGAGCTCATCCGTGATCAGGGCCGCGCCGGGTTTTATGAAGGGCAAACGGCGCAACGCATCGTGGCCGAAATGCAAAGGGGAAAAGGAATTATCAGCGAAGAAGATTTAAGAAGCTATCAATCAAGATGGCTCACGCCCCTTACGGCCTATTATAAGAATTACAAGATTTTTTCCGTTCCTCCACCCTCCAGTGGTGGAGTAGCCCTGATTCAATTGCTCAAGTCTGTTGAGCCTTTCCCTGTAAAAGAGTGGGGCGTGAATACCGTCAAAACAGTCCATCTCATGACGGAAGCCGAACGAAGAGTCTATGCCGACCGGGCCTCGCACCTGGGCGACCCGGCTTTTTATGCTGTTCCCGTTACCACGCTGATCGATGATCACTACATCGATGAGCGGATGAGCTCGTTCAATGCGGACAAAGCCACACCCAGCACAGCGATCATGGCCGGAAAAATACCGGGTCATGAATCGCCGCAAACAACGCACATCTCCATTGTCGACAAGTTTGGAAATGCCGTAGCGGTTACCACCACCCTCAACAACTGGTTTGGCTCGCGAGTAGTGGTGGCAGGGGCAGGTTTTTTTCTTAACGATGAAATGGATGATTTCAGCATTAAACCAGGCGTCCCGAATATGTATGGTGTTGTGGGGGGCCTGGCCAATAAAATTGAACCGCACAAAACCATGCTCAGTTCGATGACGCCTACCCTCTTGGAAAAGGACGGCAAATTGTTTATGGTGGTGGGCTCACCAGGGGGACCGAAAATCATCACAGTTGTTTTTCAGACCATCCTCAACGTCGTTGAACATGGCATGACCCTCCAGCAGGCCGTTAACACAAAACGATTTCATAGTCAGTGGCAGCCCGATGACATCATGGCCGAATACAAATGCCTGTCCGTTAAAGACAGTCTTACCCTCATCGGTATGGGACATCACTTTTCTCATTTGGAAGGTACCGGTTTCGGAAGGGTCGATGCGATCCTTGTCATGCCAAACGGAAAACTGGAAGGAGCTGCTGATTATACCCGGGGGGATGATCGGGCGGAAGGGTACTAAATTTAAAATTCAAGATTTAAAATTAGGGGACACCAATTTTCATGGCTCTTACCCCACTTCTCAATTCATTATTCCTGATTCAAAAATCGAATTTTGAATATTGAATCAAGAATGTAGAATAATGAAGTGGATGAATCCCAATTTTGAATCTGAAATTCAAATTTTAAATTTCACAAGTCCAATCTCAACCTCAGGAAAACCGGCTCCCTGTACATTTTATCCGGCGTAAGCTGGGAGAAATTAATTTCTACCCAAAGCTGAGGCGCCACCCAGATCGTGACCTTTTCATCGAGCACTTTCTCCTTGATCGGCTTCTTCACCTTGGGCAGTTTCTGCAACTCCGCGTTGATCTCTTTCATCATGGCATCATCGAAACCCGTTCCCACTTTGCCGCGGTAGTGAAGTTCATCGTTTATTTTGTCGGCAATGTGGAGGGCCCCAAAGGTTTGCCCGCGATTCCCTTTGCCCTGCGTATAGCCTATGATCACGCATTCCGCCGTTTGGCGCACTTTGATCTTTAGCCAGAGATCGCTTCTGCGGCCGGGCATATATTTACTTTCTTTGCGCTTGGCCATGATTCCCTCCAGCCCGTGTTCCCGGGCCGCCTCGAACAGGGAGGTACCATCCTCTACAAATTCACTCACGCGATAAAGCGAATCCGTACGAACGACATCGTTGAGCCATTCCTTGCGCTTCATCAGGGGGTCGTTGACCAAACTGCGGCCATCCAGGTAAAGGCAATCGAAGATGTAACAATTAACAGGGTTAGTCTTAGCCAACTTCTGAATGGTCGTCTCCCCTGTGCTTTGGAGACGGTTGATGACTTTCCGGAATTCCGGTTTGCCACTGGCGTTCAGGCAAACGATCTCAGCATCAAATAAACCGCACGTGGCACGAAAGGCTTTGTCTCCTGCTAACAACTCAGGGAATTGATTGGTGACCTCGCGTTGGTTCCGGCTCCGGATATGTATTTGCCCATCTTCCAGGGAGATCAACGCCCGGATACCGTCCCACTTCACCTCGTAGATATAGTCATCGCCCCGGGGCGGGCGATCGACATTTTCTGAAAGCATGGGCTCAACGGCAGCGTGGAGGTAATCAATTTGCGGCTGATCCACGCGTTCGAGCAACCATTCCTTCTCCTTTATTTTATAGATGCGGTATTCTCCCGTCACTTCCTTGCTGTTCAGGCGGAAGTAAAAACCGTCCTTCTTTTCTTTCGTGATCTGGTATTTCCCGGAAGCGTAAATCCACATATCGCCGCCGCCATACTCCCCTTTCGGAATTTTGCCATCAAAGGTCAGGTACTTCAGCGGGTGGTCCTCCGTTTGCACGGCCAGCCGCTTTACGCCCGGCACAGGAGGAAGTCCACGTGGAACAGCCCACGATTTTAATACTCCCTCTGCTTCCAGGCGAAGGTCGTAGTGAAGGTGCGATGCATGATGACGGTGAACAACAAACGCATTTCCCGAACCCTCTGCTACGGTTGCCTTTGGCTCCGGGGTTTTTTCAAAGTCGCGTTTCTTGGAATAGCGCTCGAGCTGCTCGGGCGATTTGTGCTTTTTCGAAAGAGGCAATTTTTTTGCCACATTGGCTTTTCGATGCGTATGCACTTCAACGGCATAGGCATCTATTCCCTCCCATGCATCGCCGTCCCGGAGCACCTTTTCCAATGCATTCCTGATATTGAAATCCTTCGGATCATTGACCTCTTTTAATTCTTCCCAGGTGACCGGCATGGAAACGGGAGCTCCGATCCTCCCCCGCAGACTGTAAGGAGAAACAATACTTTGCCCGGAACGAATCCTGTAGATATCAATCAGCACGCGGCCTTGGCGTGCGTCTTTTTTGATGTGCAGCGTTGTTTCGGCGGAATGCGCGTCGACAAAAGGTTTTGCAATCAACTGGGCAGCTTCAAAGACGGTATGAAAATCAAATTTTGGCTGCAACGGGCAGCAGATGTGGATGCCTTTCCCTCCTGTCGTTTTTACAAACGCCGTATAGCCAAACGTCTCGATCGACGCCTTTAATTCAAGAGCGATCGGAACCAACTTTTTGAAGGTATATCCTTCCGGCGGGTCAAGGTCAAAAACCATGTAGTCCGGGAAGTCATAATTGGGTTTGCGGCTATGAAGCTGATGGAGTTCCAATGCAGCAAGATTGGCTAACCACACCAATGAGGCAGGTTCCGTGGCGACGATGTAGTCTTTTTTTTCCTCCTTCCCCAGGTTAACAAATTCAAGCCAGTCGGGAGCCCACTGCGGGCGGTTCTTCTGATAAAAACTCTCACCGTGAATGCCATCGGGAAAACGGATTAGGGTCAATGCCCGGCCTTTTACATGGTTAAGAAGCGTCGGGGCGATCTTGAGATAATATTCGAGTATTTCCGCTTTTACTATTCCATCCTCGGGAAAGAGAACCTTGTCGAGATTGGAGAGCTCCAATTTCCTTTTACCGATTGTTACCCACTGTGATTTCTTAGCCATACTAATTTAAAGTTTATGCCAAAGGCATCACATCGTGAAAATTTCAACTAATAAAGTGGGATGCTCGTCACATTAATCATTTAAATCTAGAAATCACAGTTCAGACATTTATACCGCTACAGGCCTCCTGTTCCTCAACAAGATCATTCCCACAACGAAACAAATGGCAGCCACCCCGATCGGATACCACAACCCGGCAATGGGATCTCCTGTCGGGCGGGCTTCCGACTTGCTCAATTCATATAACGCGGTCGCGATCAGAGGAACCATCCCTCCGAAAACACCATTTCCAATATGATACGGCAACGACATCGAGGTATAGCGGATCCGGGTGGGGAAAAGTTCAACTAAAAATGCTGCGATGGGCCCATAGACCATCGTTACCAGCATGACCTGGATGGTGATCAACGCCACCATCATCCACCAATTCGATCCCGCCAGCGTAATTTCCTTCTTCACTTCCGGCTTGGGTATTTCGTTCGTTTGCCCGAGGGTTTGTTTTGTCGTCTCCACGAGGATACTTCGGTCGCTGAATTCGTGTTCCACTTTCATGGTTCGGATGGTATCCCCCGCTCCGTTGATGGCCGTTGATTTTGAAATGCTTTTTTCCTCCGTTATTTCACGTTTCCGGCTCACGTCCGTCAGCGAATACATTGTCCTGTAGATCGGACGGTAAAGCAACACCGCGAGAAGAAGACCGGTCATCATGATCCCCTTTCTCCCGATCCGGTCCGACCAGGCACCAAAGACAATAAACAGCGGCGTAGCAATCACCAAAGCAATGGCCACGATGGTGTTCGACTGGACAAACTCCAGGTTGCATGTTTTTTGAATAAAGGAAAGTGCATAAAACTGCCCCGTGTACCACACCACTCCCTGACCCATTGTTGCGCCAAAGAGGGCCAGCAAAACCAATTTCAAATTCTCCTTTTTTCCAAAGCTTTCCCGGATAGGATTCTTCGAAGTGGTTCCTTCAGCCTTAATCTTAGCAAACAACGGCGACTCTTTCATTCTCAGGCGGATATAAATGGAAAAGCCCACCAAAACAGCGGAAAGCAGGAATGGGATCCGCCATCCCCAGCTCGAAAAGGCCTCGACGCCGATCGATTCTCTGACAGCCAGAATTACCCCCAGCGAAACAAAAAGACCGAGCGTAGCCGTGGTTTGAATAAAGCTCGTATAGAAACCTCGTTTGCCCTCGGGGGCATGCTCGGCTACATAGGTGGCGGCTCCACCGTATTCGCCACCCAGGGCAAGCCCCTGGAGAATTCGCAAGATCAGTACGAGCAAGGGGGCAAAAATCCCTATGCGATCGTAGCCCGGGATCAAACCGATGGCGAACGTTGAACCGCCCATGATGATCAGCGTAACCAGGAAGGTGTATTTTCTCCCGACCATATCGCCGAGTCGTCCAAACACAATGGCCCCAAAAGGCCGGACAACAAACCCCACGGCAAAAGTGGCCAGGGTAGAAAGAAATCCAACGGTCGGACTGGTTTTTGGAAAAAATTGAGTGGCTAAGATCGTGGCAAGACTTCCGAATATATAAAAGTCATACCATTCAATAAGGGTACCGACGGAGGAAGCTGCAATAACGGACCAGAGATTGGTCTTTCCTTCGGGGGATTGGGTTTCCATTGGCATGCGAGTTAAGTGTCTGAACTGTGATTCTCCCGATAGCTATCGGGATGATTTAAATGATTTATTTGACGAGGATCGCGCTTCATTATTCTAACTTCAGTATTCAATATTCAAAATTCGAATTTTGAATGCTGAATATTGAATTCTGAAGTTGATACCGCTCACCTTGGTTTCTCCCAATTTAAAATCCTACCTGGTTTTTTCTTTACCCTTGTGCCACGCCTCCATAATATCGTGAAATTGTTCATGAAGGGAAGTAAGGGACGTTCCGATCTGTTCATCAGTGGCTCCGCCTTTTATTTGATCGGCCAATGCCCGGCAATCCGTTTTTAGTTTTTCCAACTTTGCTTTTATCTCTTTGTTATCCATGCCGGTTGGCAGCGTCGCACTGGCCCAGGCTGCGGATTCCTTTGCGAGGTTTTCCGCTAAACTCTTAATCGGCTCGAAGTTAGCTGAATCTTTGTAGGGGTGATATGCTTCTGCCATCACCATGTGGAAGGATTCCATTTCGGGCCATTCATCCGCTCGTTGCGACGCCGCGGCTTCATGATCTCCCTTTTTGGAAGAGCAAGCCAGTAGTATCCCCAGGATAAAAAAATACGGAATAGTTATCTTCATATTTTAATTGTTGTCTGAACTGTGATTCTCCCGATAGCTATCGGGATGATTTAAATGATTAATGTGAAGCATCCCCACTTCATTATTCTAAATTCCTTATTCAATATTCTACATTCGAATTCTGAATAAGGAATGAAGAATATTGAATTCTGAAGTTGATCCTGTCTCATTTGGTTCTCCTAATTTTAAATTTTAAATCTTGAATCTTAAATTACCTAAGTTGCTGGACCTTCCTTCCCCAACTGTATTTTCTCCTTGTCTCGAAAGCGTGAACGAGCTTCTTTAATAATTCATAATAAAGGGCAGCATAAAGGATCAGGCCCATGACCCAGATCGCCGCGATATTGAAGTAGAGCGTATCAAAGGTCTGACCCAGAAAATGTTTCGTCGGAATAAAGAAATTGGCGGTAAAATCCAGGCGGTTTTTGGGCCGGTGTTCCTCGATATAAATAGGATAGATTTTCTGAACCAATTCACCATTCCATTCCACGATCCGCTTGGGGTCGTCCGTTTTTTCCACCCATTTCGTAACGGCATCATTTTTATAGGAAAGAAGCATGGCATTATACGCTTCCCGTTTTTCCGGAGTATCGGTCATCCGGATTCTTCGATCTTCGAGTTCACTTTCTGCGTTGCTCCGGCGAAGGTTGTAGAATCGCTTCAGCATCGCAAGAAACCCGGCCGTTTTTTCGCACACCGCGGAATCCACTTTTCCGATCTCCAGTTTTTCCACTTCCGGAAGTTCCAGTTGCCTTCCGACTCCGTTCAACTCATTTCCAATCTCATTACGCAACAACCGAAGGGCGTCCTCCACTTCTTTGTTATTGCTGTTCCTCCACTGGTCCCTGTTGTTGATCACGATGGAAAGTTTTGACTCCAGCCTGGGAATGTAGAACTGTCGCTTATATTTTGCAATGGCTTGTTTCTGTTCCAGATCATAAAACTGCTTTTCAAAAGGGTTGTCTTTGAACTGGGTAACCATAAACGCTTCAAACGCCCACCGCGAGGCCATGAATTCCCCCATCAGGGGGATGCCCTTGGGAGCGCCGACGGTAGGGTTGAACTTGTCGAACGGGATCACCACCCCGCTTAGCAGCAGTTGCGGAATGATCAGGATCGGAATAAGGATATAAATGGTCACCGCCGAATCAAATGCGGATGAAATATTTAACCCCAGTAAATTAGCAAAACAGGAACAAGAAAATAAAATCCAAAAATAACGGATTTCTGTGATCGGGATGTGTAGGATCCAATTTCCAACCAGCGTAAAGGTGAGCGTCTGGATAGCCGACAACGAAAATAATACCAGGATCTTGGAAATAAGATAACTGCTCCGGCTCAAATGCAGATAGCGTTCGCGTTTCAAAATCTTGCGGTCGCGGAATATTTCCTCTGCACTGACAATAAGTCCCACAAACAAGGCCACCACGACGCTCATAAAGAAATAAACTGGAATGTCGTCGTTATGATAAAAGCTGTAGGTGGGATGATCCATGTCAATCGTGTCATAGAATTTGACGAAATAGGCCATGAACAGTGCCAATACCGGGGAGAGAAAAAGATTGATGACCATGTATTGCCCGTTGGCGAGCTTGGAAAGCACATCGCGAATAGAAAAAATATGGAGTTGCTTAAACCAGCCCGGGATTTGCTGCGTCACAGGCAACGGATCATCGACCTGGACCACCTTGGGCACCTTGATCCTCTGTTTAAAATACTGATACCATTGCCCCGGTGAAATTTTACGAACGTGGGTAAACCGTCCAAACTCATTCACTACCCGCGTTTCAATGATATTAAAAACCTGCTCCGGATTGATATTGCCACATTCGGGACAAGCCCCCGGCGTCTTATTAGCTGCATTAATGATTTCCTGAAAATAGACCACGGATTCAACCGGATTGCCGTAATAAATCTGAAACCCCCCGACATCCAGGATAATCAGCGTATCAAACATCTTAAAAATATCGGAGGAGGGTTGGTGGATAACAACAAAGACCATCTTGCCGCGGAGGGCCAGTTCTTTAAGCAGGTCCATGATGTTTTCCGAATCGCGTGAGGAAAGTCCGGAAGTAGGCTCATCTACAAAAAGTACCGTGGGTTCGCGAAGCAATTCCAATCCGATGTTGAGCCGCTTGCGCTGTCCCCCGCTGATGATCTTTTGCAAGGGAGATCCTACCTTCAGGTTTCGGGTTTCCGAAAGTCCCAGATTCTGCAGCACGTTCTGTACCAGGCCTGCGATTTCTTCCTTGGAGTAATGGCCAAAGCAAAGACGGGCGGCATAATACAGGTTTTCAAAAACCGTCAAGTCTTCGATAAGCAAATCATCCTGTGGGATGAAACCAACAATACCTTCAATTTTTTCAGGCTCCTTGTGAATGTCGATCCCATTGATCAACACCCTGCCGCTGGAGGGCGTATCGGTGCCATTCAGGACATTGAGCATCGTAGACTTGCCCGAGCCGCTCGCTCCCATCAGCCCGATTAATTTGCCGCCGTGTTCGGCAATATTTATATTTTGCAGGCCGGCCCGTCCGGTTCTAAAATGAAAGAATACGTGCTCGGCGATGAATGAGATCTCCTTTTGATTTTCCTCCACCAGGAATTTACCGACTACATCGCTGTAGTAAATCGGCTCAATCTTATTCCCCCGGATCGTGCTGCCCGTTGGAAAGACATCGACCTTCCGGCTCTTGAGGGGCGCTCCATTGAGGGTGAGGGTAGTAATACCCATGTACTTGATAAAGTAGGTTTCAATATCCTGCAGGCGAAGAATAGCGATCAGGCCGGTCAGGTTTTTTGCCACGATCCTCGGGCCGGGATGCTGGATGCCGTCCGATCCCTCATCGATGATCATGATGCTCTTCTGCATCAACTCTTCGATGTCCTGGCCATGTACAAAGGCCCGCATGGCCTGCAGGTCTTTCAACGGGATTTTGAGCGCCTCCCCAATATAGAAGATCAGGTTGCCTTGCCGTTCTGAAATCTGTCCTTCTGCAAAAACTAGTTCAATGATCTTCAATACCAGCACGGCCTTTTGTTGCATGGTCAGTGCCTGGTTCACTTTTTTGGAGATCTGCATGATCTGCGCCCAGTCATCGACAAACTGGGCCGTTTCTTCGTCGACGTTGCTCAACTCCTGGTTGGCAGGCGCCATGCGTTTGCTTACTTTGGAGAAATCGTCGAAGAGCTGGAGGTAATACCGGATCGCCTCCTGGTTCAAATGCAATGCCAGGAAATCCTTGATGTTGGTTCGCTCGTCCTCGGTAATTCTCTCCTTCGCAACAATTGCGAAAAGCTGCACAATAGCCTTAAGTAGTTCTTCACTCATTTAGCTTTCTTTATCGCCGCTTGTCGCCACAAAGGCACGAAGACCTGCCTACGCGAGGCGCTTCGGCAGGCAGGCACTACGTTCTTGAATTTTGTGCAGGGCTAGCGCTCATATTCTCCACCTATGGCAGAGATATATCATCTAACGCGCACTAAAAAAATTCTTCGTGTCTTTGTGTCTTAGTGGCAAATTGCCGCTTAAAATAGCTAAAAAATGACGTTCGGTGAACTTTGGGAAGGAATAAGTTTGGGTGGTCTTGAATAAGCTCCGGAGGAGCGGCCTGTTTGTAGAACTCAACCAGTGAACATATTCAAGCTCCGGAGGAGCGACCTGTTGGAGAAGAACAGGCCGCTCCTCCGGAGCTTGATTTTAATGATATTCATTTTTCTACAAACAGGTCGCCCCTGCAGGGGCTAATGTACCAACCAATTAATTTTTGAACCATCAATAGCTCACCCTATGCGTTTGCCAATAAGTTCTGCCAGGATCAACAGGCTTTCCCGAAGGTACTCATCGTCTACTTTTTGAAGATCGTTGGGCGGCAATCCTTCTTTGGAGACTTTGACATTGAGTTTGTCGAACATGGCTTTCTTTTTTTCAGCGTTGGCTATTTCCTCCCGCCGTTTTGCTTCGTTGAGGGAGATCGTAGTTTGTCCCAGGCTCTTTTTCAATTCCTCCGTTTCGACCATGTATTTCTTAAGGTTGGCATCGGACTTTACTCTTTCCTGATAGGACTTGAGCAGGCCGCTGATCACCTTATCATTCACATCCGTAGTCTTTTGAAAGGGCGTACTTCTGATGACATCCCAGGGCAAGGCGCTGGGCGTCGAACTTTCACCATACTGACTGGGTTCCAGGGCAGAGGGTAACTTGACATCCGGAGTCACTCCCTTATGCTGGGTACTGCTGCCGGTAACCCGGTAAAATTTCTGGAAGGTAAGCTTTAGCTCACCCACTCTTTCGCTGTTGGTAATGATCTTATTGAGGTCTATTACGGATTGTACGGTTCCTTTACCAAACGTCGACTCGCCGACGATGACACCGCGTTGATAATCCTGAATGGCTCCGGCAAATATTTCGGATGCCGAGGCGCTGAACCGGTTGGTCAGGATTACGAGCGGTCCGCTATAGGTAACCTGTTTGTCATCATCGGCAAGAACATCGATCTTGCCGGCGGATGTTTTCACTTGCACGACTGGCCCTTCCTTGATAAACAAGCCCGTGAGATCAATCGCTTCGGCCAGCGAACCTCCCCCGTTATTCCGCAGATCAATGACGAGTCCGTCAATTCCTTCCTCCTGAAGTTCGCCGATCAGCCGCTTGACATCCCGCGTGGTACTGACGTAGTTCGGATCGCCCTTTTGGTAGGCGTCAAAATCCATATAAAAGGTGGGTAATACGATAACACCGAACTTCCCGTTCTTTCCGTTCACCTGGTAATTGATCGTACTTTTTTTTGCCGCCTGGTCTTCTAATTTTATTTTATCGCGTACAAATACCATTTCCTGTGATGCTCCATTCACGCCGGTGGCAGCCGGTAACACCTGCAGCCGTACGGTCGTCCCTTTGGGGCCCTTGATCAACTTGACGACTTCATCGATGCGCCAACCGACTACGTCAACCATTTCACCACTATGGCCCTGGGCCACGCCGGTGATCAGGTCATTGACGTACAATTTGTTGGATTTCTCTGCAGGACCCCCTGATAATATCTTGACCACCTTGGTAAAATCGTTTTCGGTTTGCAATTGGGCTCCAATGCCTTCCAGGGAAAGGCTCATCTGTTGTTTAAAGAGATCGGCGGATTTCGGCGAAAAATAATTGGTATGCGGATCGTAGGCCTCCGCAATACAATTCATATAAATGCTAAACACATCCTCGCTATTAAACTGAGTAAACGACTTGATAAACCGGTCGTAGCGTTTTTTGATCGTGTCCTTTATTTCTT